>Ga0187884_10003526_pt1 | contig 12104 bp, 9 predicted proteins | sample June2016WEW_20_4_FD_132983 | JGI IMG/M metagenome (GOLD analysis project Ga0187884, IMG submission 132983) | Peatland microbial communities from SPRUCE experiment site at the Marcell Experimental Forest, Minnesota, USA - June2016WEW_20_40 | ecosystem: Environmental > Terrestrial > Soil >...
CCGGATGGACGTCTCCCCTCGCCATCCGGATGGACGTCTCCCCTCGCCATCCGGATGGACGTCTCCCCTCGCCATGTAGTCACCGTCGAGGCGGGCCGGGCCAAGCAACCAACCTCTCGAGCACACCGGCGGCCCCCAGCACTTCGCTGCCCGTCGGGTCAAGTCCCCTTGCGCGGTGTGAATTGGGTGGAGCTCTCGCAACGTCGGTGAGCTAGGCGACGAGGCCCTCCGTGAGCGCCTTGGTGAGCAGCGGCGGCCCGTGTGGGTGGAGTAGCAGGGCCATGCTGTGCTGGCTGAAGAGGCGACGGTCGTCCTGCCACTCGTCATGCTGGTCCCGGGACCACGGCGGTGGCGGGGCGGGGCAGGCTGGCGGTGGCGGGGAAGATGCCCACCACCTTGGCCCGGCGGTCGATCTCGGCGTTCAGTCGCTCGATGGCGTTGGTGCTGGAGATGGAGCGTCAGTGATCTGCGGGGAAGGCCATGTAGGCGAGCACGTCAGCCTCGGCCGCCTGGAGCAGCGCAGCGGCCTTGGCGAAGCGCGGCTCGAGCAGTTGGAGGGCGTGGCTCACCGCCTCGTGAGCGGTCTCCGCGGTGGGCTGGCTGGACGGGGAGCTGGCCCGTCGCCTGCTACGGGAGCGTCGATGCAAGCGACGTCCCGACCGAGGCATGGGCGCGTGGCGGAGTGATGTCAACCGTTTGGCCACCCGCCAGGGCCTGGTTGTGACAGCACGCGACTCGAGTCGGCGCTTCGTAACGACGATGCCACCTGATCGTGACAGGTCGATCGCAGAGTGATGGGCGCCAAGACGACCACATGGGAGATGGGATATGCGTCCGGTGCTCAATCTGCTGATTCTCGTAACGATCCTGTGCACCGCAGGTGGCGTCTCATCGTCGGTGGGGGCGCTGGTGACGGCATCTGCTCCGAGCGTTTCGGCTAGCGGCAGCCTGGGAGTCGGTGCCACGGCCGTGCTTGGCCCGTCGGATCCGAGCGGCCTCGGCGCGGAACCTCCGGCGCTCACCTCGGGAGTGAGGCCAACCACCTCTGGCTCCGCCTCCAGGTCAGGTGAGGCGGCCTCCGAGGTGACCGAGGCCCCCACTTCGACGAGCATCGGGCTCTGGGCCGCGGACTGGGGCGGCGCGGCCAGTCAGCGCAGCGCCGCAGCCTGGCAGGCAGCGGCCGAGAACGACAGCATCATGGTCGGCGTCCCCGGCACCTACGCGAAGTGGATTCCCCAACTGCACGCGTGGAATCCGAACCTCAAGGTCCTCGCCTACAACCTGGGGCCGTACCTGCAGAAGGGGAGCGCCGCGTTCAACACCGTGTTGCAGAACGATCCCAGCTGGTTCGCTCGCGGCGCCAATGGCAACCTGATCAACCTTCCGTCATTTCCCGACAACTACTTGATGGACCCCGGCAACGCCGCCTACCGCGCCTGGCACGCTCAGCAACTCGCCGCGGTGGTCTTCCAGGACGGCTTCGACGGCGCCATGGACGACTCGATGGGCAACGACGTGCTGGGTCACTACGCCAGCGCCCCACCGGTTGACCCCACCACCGGGCAGGTCTACACGGCCACTGCGTGGATGACTGCCGAGGTCGCCATGCTCGACACCGACAAGGCGGCGTTGGATGGCAAGTACCTGGCCTTCAACGGTCTGGTCAGCGGTCCGCAGTATTCGCTGATCTCCTCCATCCTGGCCTCCTCGACGGCTGACGCCGGAGTGGCCGAGCTCTTCCTCCGCCAACCCAACGCACCCGTCTCAGAGTTCCCCAACCTCAGGTCCGTCGAGGACTCGCTGGCGATGATGACGAACATGGCGGCGCGGGGTAAGGCCTTCCTCGGCTGGACCAAGCTCTGGCCAACGGCAACCCCAGCCCAGCTGTCGCAGTGGGAGCAGTTTACCCTCGCCGTGGACCTGCTCGGCGAGAGTAGCAGCACATACGTCGACTTCATGCCGTCGCGCACTGCGGACAATACCTGCAGTCCCTACATCGGAACTGTCCCTGCGCTGGGAGCGCCCCTCGGGCCATATGTACAGAGCGGGGACACCTTCTCTCGGCAGTTCCAGGACGGCAGCGTGAGCCTGACCCTGGACAGCAACAACACCTGGGCGGTCAGCGTCTGACCCCGACCCAGCGGGGTGAAGGGAGCACGTGGCCGCCGCTGCGGCCCGTGCTCTGGGCTTCACGTAGGGTCGTTGGGATCCGGCGGCTGCAGGTTTCCCAACGAGCCCGGCGGCGCCGGACTCTGCCTCATCGCCACCAGCAGCAGGGGCGTCTACCTGCAGTTGAACATGTAGCTGAAGTTCTGGGCGATCGCGCCGGAAGCTCCCTGGGCGAGCAGATCGAAGGTTTGGACAGCATCGAGCGATCGTTGTGCTGGCTGTGGTTGTAGTCGGGGCTGACCAGCGAAACTGTGGGCAGGGCTACGGGCCAAAAAGAGCAAGCGCAGCTACCTACCGCCGCAAACTAATTGGGCGGGCCTGCCGCGATTGCACGCTGCTGGACGGGGTGCGGATAAGCGTGCTACCCTCCATTGCGAGTAGCGGGCGGGCCAAGGGGGGGGTACGTGGCGCCGACTTCCGTCCTGTGGACGGCGACAACCGGCATGGCGTGGGGCGCCTCGTGCCGAGTGGTGGGGTGCTGGATCTCCAGGACGCCCTCACGGTCAAGCAGGCTGTGCGGCTCCTCTGATGGAGTAAGTGCCCCACCACTGCCATCTGGCCATCTCGGCGGCCAGCCGTCACCTCGACGGGCTGCCCGAGCCGGAGATGCGCCCCCGGCGGCGGTGATCGAGGGCCGCGACATCGCCGATTGGACAGGCGACGGCTGTGTTTCCCCCGCCTGGCCAGCAGATTGATCCACGCAGAGGAGATTCGCGGATGACGAGGACTAGACGACTGATCAGCCTGCTCCTGCCGCTCGCCGCGCTGGGGGCCATCACCGTGCCGGCCCTGGCGCTGAGCCCCCCCCAGGCAGTGGTGTGGGGGAGCTGGTTCAGCCAGGCAACCGACTATCACGACGCCACCCCGACCGACGTCAATGGCATCCCCGGCACGGTCACCGCGGTGGCCACCAGCAACTCCGACGCCTACTTCCTAACCTCCGACGGCCAGGTCTACGCTCTGGGCGCCGGCCAGAACGGCGAGCTGGGCGACGGGCAACTCGTTGACGACTGGGCAGGTCCGCCGGTCCAGGTGAAGTTTCCTGCCGGGGTCACGATCGCGTTCCTGAGCCAGGACGCCATGCCTTACGACGGGGCCATCGCTGTCGACACCACTGGCACCGCCTGGTTCTGGGGCAACGGGACCATGACCGACTGCATGCGCGGGACCTCACCGGTCGCCACCCCGGTGGCGGTGCCGCTCCCCGATGTCACCCAGGTCGCGGCTGCCTCTTGGCACGCCTTGTACGTCTCCTCGGGGACCCTTTACTCTTGCGGCCTGTACCAGTACGGGTCGACGGGGACCGGGAAGGCCGGTAATTGCTTGCCCTGCAAAGTGACGCTGCCTGCCGACAGCGCGGTCACCCAGGTGGTCGCCTCCTGCGTTGATTCCGGGGCGCTGCTCTCGACTGGCGCTTACTACAACTGGGGTTCCAATGGCCAAGACCAGCTCGGTGACGGAAGTTCCGGCGGCCAAAGCGCAGTGCCGGTCCAGGTGTCGCTGCCGGATGCGGTCACCTACGTCAGCCAAGGAGGTGACAACAACCACAACGGCTCTACGATCGTGCAGCTGGCCAACGGCTCCTGGATGACCTGGGGCGACGATCAGAGCTACGAGCTGGGCAACGGGAAGACCGCCAACGAGCCGAACCCCATCCCCATCACGATGCCGAGCGGCACCACCACCGCGGTGGAGGGAGGCCTCGACGTCTACGCGATGACGTCGAGCGGGGTGTACACGGTGGGCGCGGGCACCGCTGACCAGCTCGGCACTGGCGCCAAGATGGCCAAAACCTTCGTGCTCTCCTGGTCGGGCGCCCCCGCCGGCATCAGTTCCACCGCCAACAGCGTGGCGGTGCAGGTCGGCTGATGGTTTCCAAGGTCGACATCCAACGAGCGCCTCCAGTGGCGTCAGCCCGCTTTCCTGCTGGAGGTGGCGGGTCGGGAAAGTGCCATACCGAGAAGATGGCGGCGCCGGCCCCTATGGAGACCGGTTGGTCCCGGTGATCTACCGCGAGGCGAGCAGCCGCAGGGCGGCAGCGGAGCCGCGACCCGGGCCTCGGTGGCGCAGAAGGAGAGCAAGATCGCCCGCGGCCATCGCAGGGCTGCCTGGCGATCGGTGCTCTGCGGCGTCACAGACGGAGACACGGTCCCCACCACCTAGTGCACTGACACAGAAATAGCTTGACGCTTAGGGGAGGCACGAGGATGATGTCGGCATGGCCAATCATCCCGCCCCCGCTCTGCGTCTCGACGAGGACAGCCGCTCTGCCCTGACCAGCTGGACCCGCAGTCGCACCCTGCCGCATCGCCAGGTCCTGCGCGCCCAGATCGTCCTCCGGGCCGCCGATGGCATCGCCAACCGGAAGATCGCCGAGGAGCTCCAGTGCTCCGTTCCCACGGTGTTGCTCTGGCGTGGCCGCTACGAGGCTGCCGGGGTGGCCGGCCTGGAGCAGGATGCCCCGGGCCGGGGTCGTCCCCGGATCCACGACGAGCAGGTGATCGCCAAGATCATCAGCGTCACCCTGAATCGGCCTCCCAAGGGCGAGACCCACTGGTCGAGCCGCGAGGTCGCCGGCCGGGTCGGGGTGAGCAGGTCGACGGTGCTCCGAGCCTGGCAAGACCATGACCTCCAGCCCCACCGCACGCGCAGCTTCAAGTTCAGCACCGACCCCGAGCTGGAGCAGAAGGTCACCGACGTGATCGGCCTTTACCTGCATCCGCCGGAGAAGGCGGTGGTGCTCTGCGTCGATGAGAAGAGCCAGATCCAGGCTCTCGACCGGACCCAGCCGCTGCTGCCCATGCGTCCCGGGCAGGTGGAGCGGCGCACCCACGACTACGTCCGCCACGGCACCGCCACCCTCTTCGCCGCCCTCGACATCGCCACCGGCGAGGTGACCGGCAGGACCTACGCCCGGCACCGACACGAGGAGTTCCTCAGGTTCCTCCAGTTGGTGGCACGTCGCTACCCGCGAGGTCAGCTGCACCTGGTCTTGGACAACTACCGGACCCACAAACACCCCGAGGTCCAGGCCTGGTTGGCGCACCACCCCCGCTTCCACCTCCACTTCACTCCGACCAGCTCGAGCTGGCTCAACCAGGTGGAGACCTGGTTCTCCCTGGTCCACCGCAAGGTCATCCACCGCGGCGTCTTCCGCAGCGTGGCCCACCTCAAGGACGCCATCCAGCGCTTCCTCGACGCCTGGAACGACCGCAAGCACCCCTTCGTCTGGGTGAAGTCCGCAACCGCGGTTCTACGCTCTTACAACCGCGAAGCTATTTCCGGGGCAGTGCACTAGCTGGCGCGACGCCGTCCTCACGCGGGCACGCTCCCGGCGACGGCCGGCCCTCACTCTCCCGACGCCGGCCGGCCCTCACGCTCCCGCCGGCCCGCCCGCGGGTCACCCGCCGACCTCACGAGGAGGCGATCTGCGCCTCGAGGGTGGAGATCGGCGCGCCGTTGCAGACCGAGCCCGGCTGGTTCCCGGTGACCTTGCAGATCCCGGCGGTGATCCAGTTGGCGTTGCCGATGATCTCCTGCGCCACCTGACTCTGGGTGCTGCTCAGGGTGTCGGCGATCTGCTGCCAGTCCATCCCCTGGAGGATCTCCGGGTTCGTTCCGCTGCCGCTCAGGATGTAGCGGTTGGCGAGGTCCTGGAAGGGGATCCCCCCGGTGGTGGACGAGTACGGCGAGGTGTCGTAGGCGTTGATCAGCGCCTGCTGGGCGGCCGTCGGCGTCTGCAGGGGGTTGCCGCTGCGGTCCTCGCTCTCGATCGGAGCGAAATCCAGGTACTGGCTGGAGTAGCTGGAGCCGAGGAAGGTGAAGGTGTGGGTGTTGGGGATGTCGTCCGGGTTCGAGTCGGACGTGGTGATGTGCAGGTTGCTGAACTTTCCGAAGCGGCTGAGCGCGATCACGACGCTCCAGCGCTCGGCGGCGCAGTATGGGCAGTACTCGGCGCCGAGGTAGAAGAGCTCGGGATGGCCGTTCGGCCCGGTGAGCTGCGCGGGGGAGCCGGACAGCGGCTGGAGCGGATCGGTGACCCCGCCCGCCCCGATCGCGCTCGACACCGTGGGACTGACGCCGGTGACCGCGTTGAGGACCGAGGCCGGGGCCAGCGGATTGGCGCTGGAAGAGGTGCCGCTCTTGCTGGGTGAGGAGTGTCCCACCAGGAGGAAGACCACGACCACCGCGACGACCACCACGGTGACCGCGCCGCCCCACGCCCAGGGCTGTTGCCACCGGGGTCGGGGAACGGCGACACGCTGGGTGCGATAGCGGTTCCCGCCCGAACCCGGTGAGGTCGCACCCCGGCGCGCGGGCGGTGCGGCGCCCCGGCGCGGTGCGGGTGCCGGTGGGCTCGTCCTGCCCGCCGTGCCCTGGATTCCCGGGCGCGCCGCCGAGGGGGCGCCCGATGGTGTCGTCGACGGAGCACCCGGCCGCGTCGCGGGCACCGTCCCCGGGCGGGTCGCGGATGGCGCCGCGGGGCGCGTGACCGGCACCGTCCCCGGACGCGTCACCGATGGAGTCGCCGGGCGCGTGACCGGGACCGAGTCCTTTCGCTCGGGGGTGGACTCCGGCGTCAGATCCTGACGTCGGCGCTTGGAGGGGCGGGCCATTCCAAACCTCGGATCAATTGAACCAGTGTCGCGAATGGTACAGGTGCACGGCGAGGGCCTCCTGGCGCGGACGCCTCAGCCCGTGCCCTCATAGGCGGCGGTGCCCCCGGACTGGAGACGCCCGAGCGTCACCAGCAGGCTGAGGAAGACCAGGACGTGGACGCTGGTGCACCACTCGCAGAGCTCGTGGAGCTGGACCAGCTCGTCATAGACGAAGTAGAGGACGGAGGCGAGGCCCAGCAGGGCCCAGATCAGATGCCCGGGGCGGAGCCATCGCGGCTCCGCGCTGCCTTGCCGGGCACACCGGATCGAGACCAGGGCGAGGGCGGCGCTCACGATGAACCAGACCATCCCGGGGACGGTCACCGGGATGGTGGTGCCGGGCACGACCGAGTACTGGCTCTTCAGCACCCCCTCGCAGTTGACGAACCCCCCGCTGCTGCAGAGCGGGGCGACGCCCGCGTAGTGGAGGGTGGTGAGGTAGACCGAGATGCCGAGCCCGATCACGCCGACGGCGAGCAGGAACCAGGCTCCCCAGCCGGCGCCCCTCGACTGCTCGGCGGAGGGGTCTGCCTCGAGCTCCGCCACCGAGCTGCGCGAGGTCCGGCCGGTCGCGGATGGGCGGTTCATCGCCGTCACCCTACCCCACCGTCGCGCGGCCGGGTCGGATCGGAGATGGGTGCTGTCATGGGGTCGTCGGGGTCCCGCGCGGCGACATGGTCCCGGCCGGCGGCGTGGCGCCGGGCCTCGACGTGGTCCCGGGTTGCGACCTGGTCCCGCCACCAGGCGTCGACGGCTTGCCGGGTGTCCGTCCGGCTCCCTCGGTTGTCGATCACCCAGGTGGCGAGGTCCCGCTTGCCGTCGATGGGAAGCTGCGCCGCCAGCCGCTGCCGGGCTGCCGCGTCGCCGAGCCCGCCCCGCTCGCGGAGCCGCCGGATCTGGGTGGCGGGGTCGGCATAGGCCAGCAGCACGCCGTCCGGAAACTCGGTCTGGTGACCGCCCTCGAAGAGGAGCGGATAGTCGACGACCACGAGCGGAGCGTCCGACCCCGCGAGTGCCGCGACCTCGCCGGCCATCCGGGCGAGGATCAGCGGATGGGTGATCGCCTCCAGCCGGCGGCGGCTCTCCACGTCGGCGAAGACGATCTCGGCCAGGGCCCCGCGGTCCAGCCCCCCGCCGGCGGTGAGCAGCTCACGGCCGAAGGCCGCGACCACCGCCTCCAGCCCCGGGGTCCCCGGCTCCACCACCTCCCGGGCGATCCGGTCGGCATCGACCACGGCGGCTCCGTGGCCGGCGAGCATCCCCGCCACCGTCGACTTGCCGGTGGCGATGCCCCCGGTCAGGGCGATGATCCGCACCGCCGGATCATGCCTCGCCGCGCCGCGTGGTGGGCGCGCTCCGTCACCGCCCCGCAGGTAGCGCCTCTCTCGCGCCGCGTGCTGGGCGCGCTCCGTCGGCGGGACGCGGGTCGAGCCTTTCTCGCGTCGCCTGCTGCGCGCGCTCCGCCGCCAGCACGCAGGCCGCGCCTCTCCGCGCGCCCGCCCGGCGCGGCGGACACGCCCGTGGACGCAGGCTCTCACCGGCGCGCTGCTCGCGCCAGTCCCCGCACCCTCGGGTCGCGCGGTGCGCCCGTCCCCGCGCCCTCGCGTCGCGCGATGCGCCGTTCCCCGCTCTCTGCGCCGGGGTCAGGTCAGCGGATGATCGACTCCTGGGTTGCCGGCGCGTACGCCTGTCCCACCAGGTCCACCCGACCCAGGGATCTGGCGAAATCCAGGCAGGCCGACCGGGTGAACCGGAGGTGCTTGCCCGGGGTGTGCCAGGCCTGGAGGTGGCCCTGGGCCACGGCGCGCCGGAGCGTCGACCTCGAGACGCCGCAGAGGCTCGCCGCCTCACCGGTCGTCAGGATCTGGTCCTCGTTCTGAGCCATCGTCGTTCCTCCCTTTCCGTCAGCCGAGGCTGACTCCGACGAGTTGACCGCGTCGGACGTTTACCAGTGTACAGGGACTTTGGCGCGCTTGTCACGTTCCCGTTGCCTGCGGCCTCTCGGACAGGTCCCAGGATGCGCGAGGACCTTCGGAGGGGTTGTCAGGGGCCGAACGGCCCCCTCCTGCTCAGCCCTCCACGCCCCCCCATTGCCGTGCCGGTGCCGTCCGCGCACGTCGCCGATATCACCGCTGAGGCGCTGAAGGGCGCCCCGTATACTGACTGAACCGAACGATTGGCTCTTGTCGGGCCGGGAGGACCGCGGATGTCGGCACGGGTGCACGACTTGGTCACGCGTCTCGTCGAGAGCGTCGGCACCGTGATCGTCGGGAAGGACGCCGAGATCGAGCTGTGCGTGCTCGCCCTCCTCTGCCGGGGCCACGTGCTGATCGAGGACGTCCCCGGCGTCGGCAAGACCATGCTCGCCAAGGCGCTCGCGCGCGCCAGTGGCTGCTCATTCGAGCGAGTGCAGTTCACGCCCGACCTGCTCCCCGGCGATGTCACCGGGGTGTCGGTCTTCGACCCCCGCACCACCGGGTTCGAGTTCCGACGGGGACCGGTGTTCGCCCAGGTCCTGCTCGCCGACGAGATCAACCGAGCCTCGCCCAAGACCCAGTCCGCGCTGCTCGAGGCGATGGAGGAGGACCAGGTCACGGTCGACGGCCAGACCCACCGGCTCCCCGAGCCCTTCATCGTCCTGGCGACCCAGAACCCGATCGAGCTGGGCGGCACCTTCCCGCTCCCCGAGGCCCAGGTGGACCGGTTCCTCTTCAAGGTCGACCTCGGCTACCTCCCCCTCGACGACGAGGTGGCGATGCTGGACCGCTTCCAGACCTCCTCGCCGCTCGACGACCTGATGCCGGTGACCACCCCCGAGGAGCTGGGGGAGTGCCAGACGGCGTGCTCCGAGGTCTACTGCGACCCGGCGCTCAAGGAGTACTGCGTGCGCCTGGTCCAGCGCACCCGCCAGCACCCCGACGTCGCGCTCGGAGCCTCGCCCCGCGGCAGCCTCGGGCTGCTTCACTCCGCCCAGGCGCGGGCCGCGGCGGCGGGGCGCGACTTCGTCCTCCCCGACGATCTCAAGGGACTGGCGGCCGGAGTGCTCACCCACCGGGTGATCCTCACCCCCAACGCGGAGCTCCGCGGCGTTCTGGCTTCGGGCGTCATCGAGGAGATCCTCGCCGCCGAGGCCGTCCCGACGGCCGCGCGGCGGCTGGCATGAGCAGCCGGGCGCCTCTTCTCGCCGTCCTCGTCGTCCTCAGCTTCTTCGCTGGGCTCACCGGAGTCCGCCTCGCCTACACCCTGGCCTACGCGCTGGTGCTGCTGCTGGCCGTGGCCTGGGCCTGGTCGATGATCCTGGCCCGGCGCGTGGAGGTCCGCCGCCAGCCGCCGGAGGGCGCCCACATGGTGGGGGAGGCGTTCACCGAGCGCTTCACCATCCGCAACCGCAGCATCCTGACCCTCCCCTACTGCGAGGTCCACGACCGGACCCGGCTGGCGGGGTACTCGCCGGGACGGGCCTGCGCGCTCAACCCGGGGGGGTCGGTGGCGTGGACGGCGCGGGGGATCTTCACCCAGCGGGGCAAGCTGAGCTTCGGGCCCCTGGAGGTCAGGCTCGGCGACCCCTTCGGCCTCTTCCCCAAGACGGTGCGGCTGCGGGAGACCGGCGCCGTGCTCGTCTACCCGGCGATCCACCCGGTCGACTCCGTCCTCGGTCCGGTCTGGATGGGGGGCTCCTTCGGAGAGGTCCGCCACGGACGGGGCCTCGACGTGCCGCCAGACATCTCCTCGGTCCGCGACCACGCTCCCGACGACGGCATGAGCCGCATCCACTGGCCGTCCACGGCCCGGGCCGGACGCCTGATCAGCCGCCTGTACGAGTCGCGGCAGAGCTCCGACGTCATGGTCATGCTCGACCTCGCCCGGGACACCCATTTCGGTGAGGCGCCCGAATCCACCCTCGAGTACGCGGTCTCGCTCGCCGCCTCGATCTGCCATGCCGCGCTGGCGCGCGGCCAGGCGGTGGGGCTGGTCACCAACGACCGGATGGCGACCGCGATCGGCCCGGGCCGGGGCGAGGCCCAGCGGCTGCGGATCCTGGAGTTCCTGGCCTTGGCCCAGAACAGCGGGCGCCGCCCGATCGCGGCCGCGATCGCCCAGCACGGACGGAGCTGGCAGGGCCGCGGCGGGCTGATCGTCGTGACCAGCGATCGCGACCCCGCATGGGTCGAGGCCCTGGTCGAGGTGGGGGTTCGCGGGCAGCGCCATCTCGCGGTGCTGGTCGAGCCCACCAGCTTCGGGGCCTCGGGCCCGCCGATGCGGGTCGGCGCCGCCTGGCGGCTGGCCCTCGACTGGTGGATCGTCCGGCGGGGCGACGTGCTCTCCATGCCCCGCCGCACCCGCGCCGCCGGGATGTGACCGGCGGCGGCTGAGATCCCCATGCGCAGCGCCGAGAGCCCATGAGCAGCCCCGGGTCCGGACCGGTCTCGGGCGGAGGCTGGGCGCGGGCGGTCGCCGAGCCGGCCAGGGTGCCGCCCCACGCGGTCCGGCCCTCGGGAGCCGCGGGGGTCCGGCGACGGACGGCTCCCCTCCCGGGCCAGTACATGGCCGTGGCCGCGCCGGTGGCGCCCTCGGGGATCGGCTCCTACGCCATCGCCCTCGGCCTGATCGTGACGACCACCACCGCGGTGCTCGCCGGCAACTGGATCGGAGGCGCCCAGGCGACCCTCCTGGTGGCGGTGGTGGCGCTGGTCGAGGCGATCCTGCTCGGCCGCTCGGGGATCGGCAGGCTCGCCGCGATCGGGCTTGCCGTCCCCCTCTGCGCCGCGGTGGTGGTGCCCACCACCATCGGTCTCATCCCCCTCTCGGTGAGCAGTGGAGGGCTCCAGCACACGGTCGGGGAGTACCTCCTCCAGGCGTTCACCGGATTGCTCGCCACCGGGCCTGGCGACTTCGTCCGCTGGGCCTTCATGGTGGGACTGGCGACCATCATCTGGCTCTGCGGCTACTGGCTCGGCTGGGTGGCCTTCCGCGAGCAGCGCGGCGTCCTGGCCGTCCTCCCGGCGCTGGTCGTCGTCGCCGTCAACGTCCTCAACGCCCCCTCGGTCACCAGTGGCGCCGGGCCCGGCTCGTCGATAGGGCTCTCCGAGACGATGGCCATCTTCGCCGCCCTGCTGGTGATCGGCCTGGCCGAGCTCGGCTCGCTCGCCGCGGGCTGGCGCCGGCGGAGGGTCCCGACCCTGGAGGGAGTCCGGGAGCGGTACACCGTCTCCCTCTCCCTGGCCGCGATCACGGTGGTGGCCGCCAGCCTGCTGATCCCGCCGGTCAGCGACACCG
>Ga0187884_10003528_pt1 | contig 12104 bp, 7 predicted proteins | sample June2016WEW_20_4_FD_132983 | JGI IMG/M metagenome (GOLD analysis project Ga0187884, IMG submission 132983) | Peatland microbial communities from SPRUCE experiment site at the Marcell Experimental Forest, Minnesota, USA - June2016WEW_20_40 | ecosystem: Environmental > Terrestrial > Soil >...
AATATCGTCCTGCTGATGAAGGGAACGAGCTACAGCGAAATCGAGAATACCATCCGGAACAGGTTCAAGACGATGGAAGGTGTGCTCAGGATCAAGGAGTATCCGATAATCACCCTGTTCGAGACATGAGACTGCGGCCGGTCGCTCTCACGCGCCATTTGGCTCCGGCCGACCACTTCTCTCTCTTTTTCAGGGTCTTTTCGCCGGACCATCCACCCCCCCCCCTACAGGAACAGGCATCCTGCAGGGGGGGTGCGGCTGTTCGTCACTCGGGACAGGTGAGCAGAAGGTGCAATCAGAGTATACTATTATTGCGGGAGGAGAATAGCGATGCTGCAAGTGGAGGAATCAAAGCAAGAAAGAATGAGGAACGGGTTTTCGGACTTCAAGGTGAAGCTCTGGAAATACCAGGGGGAAATGGGCGCGCTCATACCTTTGCTGCAATCGGCCCAGGAGACATACGGCTATATTCCGGAATTGGCGATCGACCACATCAGCCAGATTGTGGGGACCCCGGCCGCCGAGATCTACGGCGTGATCACCTTCTACTCCCAGTTCCGCCTTAGACCCACGGGGAAGAATCTTATTAAAATCTGTGACGGTACGGCATGCCACGTGAATGCGTCCTCCGTTATCATCAAGACGATCGAGAACGAGCTGAGGATCGCCAACGACGAGACAACGGACGACGGCCTGTTCACCCTGCAAAAGGTCGCATGCCTCGGCTGCTGCTCGCTCTCGCCGGTGGTCATGATAAACGACGAAACGTACGGCCGGCTGACGCCCAAGAAAGTGCAGCAACTGCTGAAGGAATACAGGGATCACTCGCAGGAAGAGCAGCTTTAGGCTTTTCCCGCCTCGCTTTTGTGGGGGAGGCCGGGTGGCCGCCCAGCAAGGCAATATGGAGCTGGGTACCCGGCCCTATGCAAAGCGGGTCGCGGCGTTTTGCTCAAAGCGCGGGATGCGGGAAGCGCGTAGCCATAGAATACATGACGAGGAGAGCCAGGGATGAAAACGATCAAAGTAGGGCTCGGCACCTGCGGGGTTTCAGCCGGTGGCGACAAGACGTATGAGGCCATAAAACACGAGATAGAGCAGAAAAATATCCAGGCAATAGTGAAAGAGACGGGCTGCAACGGCATGTGTTACCGGGAGCCTTTGATGGAAGTGATCGATGAGGACCGGAATTCTTATATGTACGGCGAGGTGACGCCTGAAAGGGCCAGAAGGATCATAAGCGAGCACGTGGTCGACGGCACACCCGTCGATGAATGGGTCGTACAGGGAGTAAAACCCACCGAGGACGACCTCTTCTTCAAGAAGCAGAAAAGGATAGTGCTGCGAAACTGCGGCATCATAAATCCCAATTCAATAGAAGAATACATGGCGGCGGGCGGCTACCAGGCGAACCGTAAGATCCTCAAAGAGTCTACTCCGGAACAGGTCATTGAAACCATCACCGCTTCGGGTCTGAGGGGCAGAGGCGGCGGCGGTTTCCTCACCGGCGTAAAATGGCGGTTCTGCCGGCAGTCCTCCGGCGACGTAAAATACATCATCTGTAATGCGGACGAAGGCGACCCCGGCGCCTTTATGGACAGGAGCACCCTCGAAGGAGATCCTCATTCCGTGTTGGAAGGGATGATGATCTGCGCCTATGCCATCGGCGCGGGGGAAGGCTACATCTATGTGCGCGCCGAATATCCAAAAGCGGTCCAGAGGCTCAGGGACGCCATAAGACAACTCCTGGAGAAAGGGTTCCTCGGTACGCACATCTTCGGCTCGGACATGAACTTTTTCATAAGGATAAAGGAAGGGGCCGGCGCTTTCGTCTGCGGAGAGGAGACGGCGCTCATCGCGTCCATCGAAGGTAAGCGGGGCATGCCCCGTTTCAGACCCCCCTTCCCCGCCCAGAGCGGCTTGTGGGGTAAACCCACCAATATCAACAACGTGGAGACCTACGCGAACGTGCCCTGGATCATCACAAACGGCGCCGAGGCGTTCTCCTCGATGGGGACGGAGAACAGCAAGGGCTCGAAGGTCTTTGCCCTTGCAGGCAAGATCCTGCGGGGAGGGCTGGCTGAGGTGCCGATGGGCATCACGATCAATGAGATAGTCTACGAGATCGGCGGCGGCATAAAGGGAGACAAGAAATTCAAGGCGGTACAGATGGGAGGGCCGTCAGGCGGATGCATCCCCGCGTCCATGGGCGACCTCCGCATCGACTACCAGCAGATCAACAAGACCGGCGCCATCATGGGCTCCGGCGGCCTCGTGGTGATGGACGAGACGACCTGCATGGTCGATATGGCAAAATTCTTCCTGCGGTTCACCCAGGATGAATCCTGCGGAAAGTGCACCTTCTGCCGTATAGGGACAACACGGATGCTGGAGATCCTCGAACGGATCACGGACGGGAAAGGAGAAGAGAGTGATATCCCGCTGCTTCAGCACCTGGCATACCAGATCAAGAACAACTCGATCTGCGGTCTCGGGCAGACGGCGCCCAACCCCGTGCTCACCACCCTCAAATATTTCCCGGAAGAGTATGAAGCCCATATCCGGCACAAGAAATGCCCTGCCCATAGCTGCCCTGCCCTCCTCACGTATACGATCCTGGAAGACGCGTGCAAGGGCTGCATGGCCTGCGCCAAGGCGTGTCCGGTGGAGGCCATCAGCGGGGAAAAGAAAAAGGTCCATACGATAAATCAGGCACTCTGCATCAGATGCGGCAAGTGTTTTGAATCCTGCAAGCTCAGCGCAGTGCTCAAAGACTAGGGTGGAGATGACCATGACAGAACAACTGAAAATAAAAATCAATGACCAGGAATATGCGGCCAATCCCGGCGATACCATCCTCGATGTGGTCCGGAGACATGAGATAGACACCATACCGACCCTCTGTCACGACCCAAAGCTCCCTCCCTATGGCTCCTGCTACCTCTGTGTGGTCGAAGTGGAGGGTCTCGAAAAGCTCGTCCCTTCCTGCTCGAGCCCGGTTGCGCCCGGCATGAGCATACATACGGACAGCGAGAAAATCAGGGAGTCGAGAAAGACGGCCCTTGAGCTGCTCCTCTCCAACCATTACGCGGACTGCCTGGGACCCTGCACGCAGACCTGTCCCGCAGGCGTCGACGTGCAGGGCTATATTGCCCTCATGTCAACAGGACGCTACAGGGAAGCGGTAAAGCTCATCAAGGAAACGAACCCCCTGCCCCTGGTGTGCGGGCGTGTGTGTGTCCGTGAATGCGAGACTGCGTGCCGGCGGAACCTCGTGGACGACCGGGTGGGCATCGATTACCTGAAGCGCTACGCCGCGGATGTCGATATTGAAAACCCCTGGGTCCCCGACCTTCCGATGAGAGACGGCGGAAAAGTGGCGATCGTGGGCGGGGGGCCGGCCGGCCTCACGTGTGCCTACTTTCTCACCCTGAAAGGCCACAAGCCGACCATTTTTGAGAGTTCCCCAAAACTGGGCGGCATGCTGCGCTACGGCATCCCCGAATACCGGCTTCCCAAGGCCCTGCTCGACCGGGAAATCAAATGGATCACCGATCTGGGGGTGGAGGTCAAGACCGGGGCAAAGGTGGGTGAGGCGTTCAGCCTGCAATCACTGAAAGAGAGCGGGTTCGACGCGATCTTTCTCGCCATGGGCGCGCAAAAAGCAAAAACCATGGGCGTCGACGGGGAAGAGAAAATAGAAGGGGTGCTTGGCGGCATCGATTTCCTTCGCGGGATGCAGGCCCCGGAGCCGCCGAAGATATATGGCACCGTGGTCGTGGTTGGCGGCGGGAACACTGCCGTCGACGCGGCCCGGACCTCTCTCAGGATCGGGGCTGAAAAGGTGGTCATCCTGTACCGGAGAACCATGAAAGAAATGCCCGCCCACCAGATGGAGATAGACGCCGCGGCAGAAGAAGGCGTTGAAATGCGCTTTCTCTCCGCACCCGTTTCCATCGTTGCAAAGGATGGGAGGCTCGAGGCCCTGCGGTGCATCCGCATGGAACTGGGTGAGCCTGATGCGAGCGGCCGCAGGAGCCCGGTGCCTATCAAGGGGTCCGAGTATGACCTGCCGGCGGCGTTCGTCATCTCCGCAATCGGACAGGATATCGACCTGGCCGCGATCGATAAGGAGAGCGGCCTCACGACCACCCGTCAGAAGACGATAGCAGTCGACAAGGCGTCGTTCGCCGCCTCGATTCCGGGTGTGTTTGCGGGCGGAGATGTGACAACCGGGCCAGCGGTGGCCATCGATGCGATCGCCCACGGCCGGGCCGCGGCGTCCGCCATAGACCAGTACATACGAACGGGCAAGACAGCAAGTGCGGCCAAAGACTTCATAAGCCGCAAGGACGCCTTCGGTGAGATTCCGGAAAGTGAATTTCTCCAGGTGCAGCGTATCGAGAAGGAGAAGATGAGCGAGCTTCCCGTCAAAGAAAGGACGGGAAGCCAGGTGGAAGTCGAGGTCGGCTTTACGGAAAGCCAGGTAATCAATGAGACGGGCCGGTGCCTGGAGTGCGGTTGCCTGGCTTATTTCGACTGCGATCTCAGGAAGTATGCGACAGCCTTCGGCGTCGATATAAGCAAGTTTATCGGCAACACGAGAAAGCACCACATAGATGCGACCCATCCGTTTATCACACTCGACCCCAATAAGTGCATCAACTGCGGCCGCTGCGTGAGGACGTGCTCAGAAATAGTGCAGATATCGGCCCTCGGCTTCGTCTACAGGGGATTCAAATCCGTGGTCAAGCCTTCCATGGAAAAACCGCTCCTTCAGACGACCTGCATCTCCTGCGGCAATTGCATCTCTGCCTGCCCGACCGGGGCTATTATGGAAAAGCTGCCTTTCCGCAAGCCGGGACCATGGGCGTTCGAGGATAAGGAATCGGTCTGCAGCTTCTGCTCTGTCGGCTGCGCCCTGAGCTACCGCGTCTTCCATGACGGCCTTTTCACCGTATCCAATGTCAATGGGACATCCCACAACAAGGGCTACCTGTGCGCCAAAGGACGCTTCGGTTACCGGTACATGATGGACGAGAAGCGTCTGCTCAAGCCCATGATCAGACGCAGGGGCGAATGGCATGAGACCACGTGGGACGAGGCCCTTAGCTATACGGCTACGAGGCTCACCGCCATTGCCAAAAGCTCCGGCGCCGATTCGATTGCCGCCTTTGCCTCGCCCAAACTGACGAACGAAGAGTTGTACCTCCTGCAGAAGTTCGTTCGGGTAGGCTTAAAAACCAACAATATCGGAAGCTTCGCGAACCTTGTCAATGGGGCCGGGCAGGACGCCCTCGACAGCATGTTCGGTCTCACCGTCTCTACGGCCACCATGGACGACCTCAGAAAGGCGGACGTCATCATGGTAATAAACGCCGATCCTTCGGAGGACAACCTCATTGCCGAGTTGAAGATTAAGGCAGCCGTGAAAAGAGGAACCAAGGTAGTGACCGTGACGTCTTCGGAGATCCCCCTCGTGCGGTTCTCCGATCTCTGGATAGACTCGAAGCGCGGGACCAATACGGCCCTCATCAACGGCATCTGCAAGGCTATCCTCGAAAACGGGTGGGAAGATACCTCCTTCATCGAAAAGAGGACCGAAGGGTATGAGGCGTTCAAGACGTCGATGGGGCCTTTCGATAAAGGATCGGTCTCCGAAATAACCGGGGTCAAGAGGGAAAAACTGGAGCGGCTCTTCCAGCTCGTGGGAGACCCCAAGGCCAATGTTGCGGTAGTCTACAGTGTCGATTCGTTGTGGGAAAAATCGAAAAACGACCTGAAGGCCATCGGGAACCTGATGATGCTGAGCGGCAGGATAGGAAAACCCGGGAACGGCATCATCATCTTGCGGGATTTCGCCAACTCCCAGGGGCTGCTCGATATGGGCGTCGATCCGGCATATCTGCCGGGATATGTCCGGCCCGGCGACACGGCGCGGGTCGGAGCATTGGAAGAGCTCTGGGGGGTGGCGCTCCAGGACATCTTTAAGCCCGTTAATCTCAAAGACGCCATGGAAAGGGACCAAATCAAGGGCCTGATCGTCTTCGGCGAGGACCCGCTTTTTGCGACCTCGAACCTGAGATTGACCGGCGGCGCGGACTTCATGGTTGTCGCGGACTCCTTCATGACGGCCACGGCACTGGAGGCGGATGTCGTGTTGCCGGCGTCGCTGCCCATCGAGACCGAAGGCACCTTTACCGCATGTGACCGCAGGGTGCAGGCGACGGCCAAGATATTCGAGCCGAGGTCGGGCATGGAAAACTGGCAGATACTGGAGGCCCTCGCTGAAAAAATGCACATAGCCCTGACCCCTCAGGGCACAAGCCTTATCGGCGAAGAGATCAGGAAAGCTGTTCCCCTCTATGGAAAGCGTGCGGCTGGAGGATGCTGGGGCAGCGGCCTGCTGGAGAAAACCTTTATGACACCGAACGGCCTGGGGCGGTTCGCGGTCTTCGACGTCGATGTGACGCCCCACAGCGGGGAGAAAAACCGCCATCTCTTCGATGAAAACTATTTCAGCCTGAATATCCGGGGCAAGGTAACGGCATAGAAGGGAAACAAAGGAAGGGCGCACGTCCGGGAGCGCCCTTCCTTAAGCCGCGTAAGCTTTCCCGGCCGGAAACAGGCGGCCTTCGAGGCCGCATCCCATTCTTCGCTTTCAAAAGTCCATATCGTGGGATGCACAATTTGTGGTATAGTATACAAAACAGTGCCGAAGAGGGAAAGGTGTATGGCGCGTCTCCCCAGCCAGGAAAGCCTTGAGAAAGACCTGAAAAAACGGGAACAGGAGCTAAAATGCCTCTACCGTGTATCCCTGGAGACGGGCTCCGACAACCCTCTTGAGCAGACACTTCAGAACAGCGCCGAACACCTGAGGCAGGGCCTTCAGTATCCCGACACGAGCCGCGCATGCATCCGGCTCGACGGGATGGAGTACTCAAGCGGCCCGGTTCCGGTCGAAAGCATCACCCGGCAATCCAGCGCGGATATGCTGATAAACCGGGAAAAGAGGGGAAATGTCGGCATCTATTACAGAGATAACGCGGAATACCTCAAGGAAGAGGAAGAGCTCGTAAGGGAAGTGGCAAGCCTGATGTCGAAAGCCCTGGAGCGTCGTGAAATGCGGGCCGAGCTGAAGCAGTATGCGGGTAAGCCGGAAAAGCCGGGTCTGGAGAGATGGAACCAAGGGCCGAACGATCTCTTTGAGAAGGCGCCCACGCCGCTCCTCATTGCGCGGGTAGACGGCGATATCGTCAGGGCAAACCCGGCCTTTTACAAGCTCCTCGACTATCCGGCCGACGGCTCGGTAGAACTCAACTTCGTCAGGGACAGGCTCTACGAGAACCCTGCGGTAAGGGCCGTAATATATCAGAAACTCCTCGATGACGGGGTGCTGGACGGTCTTGAGCTGAACCTTCTTGACCGGTCGGGCAGGCCCGTACCAGTTCTTGTCTCCTACGTTTTTATCGATCTGGATGGAGAGCGCCTGATCGAGTCGGTATACAAGGACATCCGGGTGCTCAAGGAGCTGGAGAAAAAGCTGATCCAACAAAACGAGAACCTTGAGAAGAGCGTCCGTGACAGGACGCGGGACCTGGAAAACCAGAAGAACCTCCTTGTGAAGAAGAACCAGGAGCTGGTGGCCATGAGCGAAAAGCTGAGGGAGCATAAGACCAGGCTCCAGACGCTTTTCAAGGCCATCACCGACACCGTCATTGTGATCGATCCTGATTTCAACATCCTCATGTCAAACCAGAAACAGATCGGCAGCAGAGGAAAATGCTACAAAAAGGTGTTCGGCCAGGAAGAGCGGTGCCAGGACTGCCTTATGGAAAGGGTCTTCCTGGAGCGGACCTCGATCACTCACGAGAAGGTAGTGGGGGATGAATACTACCTGCTCCAGGCGTACCCTATCTTCGACGCAGAGTGCAACATCACGGGCGCCCTCGAGATCTCCAGGATCATTACAAAAGAAAAGAACATGGAGCGTCAATTACTCCAGGCGGACAAGCTGGCCTCTCTCGGACAATTGGTCTCCGGGATAGGTCACGAGATCAACAACCCCAATACTTTTATCCGGGGCAACCTGTTTATCGTCCAGGAAGCCATGAAGGATATTTTTCCGATCCTCGATGACTATCACCGATCGCACCCCGACCTCAGAGTCGCACGCCTCAATTACGATGTTTTCAGGCAAAATATCCCGGTCCTCATCGATGACATGGTCGAGGGCGCAAACCGGATAAAGGGGATCGTGGAAGGGCTGCGCAAGTTCGGCAAACGGGACGAGGGGTTCCTGAATGAAATCGTCAATCTGAACCTGGTCACGGAAAGCTGTCTCAGGCTCGTGGACAACCAGATCAGGCGCACCGCGGACGTAAAGGTCGACCTCCAGCAGGATCTGCCCACAGTTATGGGAAACGCCCAGAAATTACAGCAGGTGATCCTCAATATGCTGATCAATGCCTCTCAGGCCATCGACAAGCCCCGGGGGACGCTCAAGGTGACGACGCGGCTTGACGGCAAAGAGGTGCAAGTCAGGGTGAAAGACAACGGAAAGGGCATCGATGAAAAGACGATAGGCCAGATTTTCGACCCTTTTTTTACCACGAAGAGGAACCAGGGCGGCACGGGTCTCGGCCTTTCCATCGCATACGGCATCATCAAAGAGCACAAAGGCAGGATAGGGGTTGTGAGTGAGGTGGGGGTGGGGACAACCTTCTGCATCTACCTCCCCGTGGCAGGTGCGGAGGGATAATGAACAGGATTTTGGTAATCGACGACGACCAGGCAGTCCTCAATTATCTGAACGTATCTTTGCTCCAGGTAGGCACATTCGATGTCACCACGCTCAGCAACAGTACCAGGGCCTACGCCGAGCTGAAGAACGGCGCCTATGACCTGCTCCTTCTCGATATGGATATGCCTGACGTCACGGGCCTCGACATCCTGAAACATATCCAGGAAAACGAAATCGACATCGAGACCGTCGTCCTGACCGGGGTGGAGGACGTGGAGCTGGCCGTCTCAGCCATAAAGCTGGGCGCAATGGAATATCTCACGAAACCCGTCGACAATGAACGCCTCCTCAGGCTGATGAACACCGCCCTTGAGCACAGGAACCACCAGAAGACGATCGACCAGGAAGGTGCCGTTTCCGCCGATGATTTGAAGTTCAAAGACGCTTTTAAGGAGATCATTACCCAGAACGAAAAGATGCACAAGGTCTTTTCCATGGTGGAAAAAATGGCCCAGACCGATAACAGCGTCCTCGTCTGGGGCGAGAGTGGAACCGGCAAGGAGTTGATAGCCCGCGCCATCCACCTGATCAGTAAGAGAAACAAGCAGCATTTCATCGCGGTAAACGCGGGCGCCTTCGCCAACGAGCTTTTTGCATCGGAGTTCTTCGGCCATAGTCAGGGGGCTTTCACGGGCGCTACCGCGAACAAGAGGGGGCTCGTGGAGGAGGCGGACAAGGGGACGCTCTTCCTGGATGAAATCGGTGAGCTTGCCCTCCCCATACAGGTGAAGCTGCTCAGGGTCCTTCAGGAAGGAGAATTCTTCCGCCTCGGCTCGACAAAAAACCTCAAGGTCGATGTAAGGATTGTGGCGGCGACCAACAAGAACCTCCATGAAGAGATAAAGAAGGGCAATTTCAGAAAAGACCTTTTTTACCGCCTCAACATGAATTCCGTGTACCTCCCGCCTCTCCGCGAGAGAAAGGGCGACACCACGCTCCTCGCCAACCACTTTCTTTCCGTCTTTTGCAAGATCAACGGCAAGAAGATCGAGAGTATTTCGGAAGGGGTGATGAAGCTCCTCACGCACTATGATTATCCGGGGAATGTGCGGGAATTGATGAATATCATCAACAGCGCCGTCATCATTGAATCAACCGGCGAGCTGAGAAAGAAGTCTCTCCCGAACTATTTTCTTGAGAACACCGTCATAAACGACAACAACCTCGGCGATGTCTCCCTGAAAAGCCTTGAAGACGTTGAAACGGAGCACATCAGGAAGGTCCTTGCCTATATGGACGGCAACAGGACAAAGACCTCCCAGATACTCGGCATATCGCGGATCAGCCTCCTGTCGAAAATCCGGAAGTACAAGCTGGAGTAACCGGGGGGAGAGAGACGCGAGGGCCTCAGTTAAAGGCCGGCGTTTTAGCATTCGCACCCTTCTTCGCATGAGCCGCCGCATCCGCAAGTCTCCTGCTGCGAGACGCCGCACCCGCAAGTCTCCTGCTGCCTCGCCCCCGCGAGTTCTTCCTCGGTCGCCTCACGCACGTCGATCACCTCGACGTCAAAAGTGAGCGTCAAGCCTGCAAGGGGATGGTTGCCGTCGAGCATTACCTTATCGTCCTCGATCCCGGCTACCATCGCCACCATCGCACCATCCGGGGTGCGTACCCGGAGCGGAACGCCTACTGCAAGCTCGGGGATTTCCCGAAGCTGCTCTTTGTCTACCTGGAAAAGGAGCTCGGGCCGGCGCCCTCCGTAACCCTCCTCGGGCTTTACCGTAAAGGAGAATACGTCCTGCGGCGCTTTCCCCTCCAGCGCAACCTCGAAGCCTTTTATCATGCCCGCCCCCTGGATGTAGGTCAACGGCGCACGTCCCTCGGATGTGTCGAGTACCTCTCCTTTTTCATTGGAAAGGGTATAGGCCACCGTCACGACTCTGTCCGTTTCTATTCTCATATCCTGCCTTCTTTTTACGGGATTTTGACAAGAAACATCAACGTAGTGCTGCGTGGAACTTCAAGGGCTTGAGGTTTCAGATCAATGCCACAGTTCACCACAATTCACGGCGAATATCAAGGCGCCGTGGCGGCTCACCAGAGCACGGATTTGGAAATCCCAATTTCAATGATCCCGCATGCCCTTACGTTTTGTGCTATCATTTTCCATGGTATCGGTGATCATTACTACCTTCAACAGACGCCGCTTCCTTGAAGAAGCCCTTCAATCGGTGCTGAGTCAGGATTACCAGGAGCGGGAAGTCATAGTGATTGACGACGGTTCTACCGACGCCTCGTGGGAGGCTGCCGACGGGCTGCCCGTCAGGTACGAGTGGAAGGAGAACGGGGGAGTGAGCTCCGCCCGCAATCTCGGCATCCGTGCTGCCCGCGGCGACCATATAGCGTTTCTCGATGTGGACGACCTGTGGAGGAAAGAAAAGCTGAGCGTCCAGATGGCGGCCATGGAGGCGGGGGGATATGGAATAAGCTACACGGACGAGATATGGCTCAAGGATGGCCGGCGGCTCAACCAGAAGAAGAGGCATCGCAAATACTCGGGCCACATCTACGAGCAGTGCCTTCCCCTCTGCATCATCAGCCCCTCTTCCGCGGTCATAAAGAAGGAGATATTTGACAACGTGGGTCTATTCGACGAAGCCCTGCCGGTGTGCGAAGACTACGACATGTGGCTCCGCATCTGCAGCCGCTACCCGGTCCTCTTTATCCCCAGTCCGCTCATCGTGAAGAGGGGCGGCCACGCGGACCAGTTGTCGAGAAGCTACGAGGTAATGGACAAATACCGCATCAGGAGCCTCGCAAAACTACTCGAATCAGGCGCGTTGAGGGACGATCTACGGCGACGCACCGTGGCCGAGCTGAGACAAAAATGTGTGATTGTCGCGCGGGGCGCTGAGAAGAGAGGAAGAGCGGAGGAAGCGGAATACTACCTCTCCATCCCCGACAGCATCGCCCTTGGGGCGGCCGGGTGAATTTCGCGCCTTGCATCAAGAATCGCTTCGCCCCGCGGGGCGGACGGTCCGTGGGTGTGAACAAACAAGCGCAAAAACCGTCGTTTTTGCCTTGTTTTGCTGCTGTTTGCCCTCTTTTTACCCTCTTGTGCACGCATTGTTCACTCACCGTCTCAGCACCCCCTTTAGGATTCCCTTCTCTCGCAAGCCCTCCGGGAGGGGGGTTTACGATTGTGTACGAAAGTTTACGGTTTCAGGGGGGGGGTAAAGAGAATGTTGAATTATAAATTATAAATGTTGAATAAACGGCCACGGTCTGACGCGGGTATCGCGGCCGGACGCGAAAGCGCCCGGCCGGGTAGCACCGCCGTCGGATGCGGCTGTCGGGGTTCAAT
>Ga0187884_10003534_pt1 | contig 12089 bp, 9 predicted proteins | sample June2016WEW_20_4_FD_132983 | JGI IMG/M metagenome (GOLD analysis project Ga0187884, IMG submission 132983) | Peatland microbial communities from SPRUCE experiment site at the Marcell Experimental Forest, Minnesota, USA - June2016WEW_20_40 | ecosystem: Environmental > Terrestrial > Soil >...
AGCTCGCAAACTTCGCCGCTACATCAACGCCTACTCCGCCAATGCTCGGCCCATCCAGTGGAAGTACTCCGACCCTACCCGCCGCGTCCGCAGTAACGAACTCACTGCGACAGGCCACTAGTGATCGTATTCTCGGCTTGGCCGGGGATGGCGGTCGACAATCCCCACCGCCACCGCGTGGCCTGGATGCAGGACGGAACGGAAACCCGCGTACCGAAAGATGCCATTCGGTGCCCTGGGAACTGCGAAACCTGTGGCCTGTGCTATGAGCTGCCAAGGCTGGTCCGCGATGTAGTCTTCCACAAGCACTAGCCTCTAACAACTCCGCATTTCATCCCCTCTGCTGCACCATCCCATCCTTGCCGTTCTGCTGTAACTCCCGTTAGACAACTCTGCTTGCCATGTTCGGAGGCGCCAGCTCTGCGCCGTTTTGCAGCCAAGAAAGCGTTATTCCGCGGCGGATACGCAGTCCGCTGCGCCGCGTTTTCACCCACAACTGATGCGGGTCCGGCCACCCCGGGTGCCCGTAGTGTGCCCAAACTCCGCGTTCCAATACCAACCCAAGCGGTTCCACCCGTCGTTACAAGGAGAAAATACTATGGAACATCAATACCGACGTCTTCGGGGAGAGGGGTCGATCTACTCGAGACCCCGCAGTCCCTACCTCTGGATCAAGTACTACAAGCGAGGAAAGCCGATACGAGAATCTACTCGGACCGGGGATCCGGGAAAGGCTTCCAGGTTTCTCCACCAGCGCTTGGCCGAGATCGGGTCCGACCCGGCCGAAAGCCCCAGGATCGAGCAACTCGTCAGACGACCTGTTGCGCGATTACCGCATCAAGGAACAGCGTTCTCTCGACGATGTGGAGGCGCGCTGGCGCCTCCATCTGAAACCCTTCTTCGGCTCGATCCCAGCAACCGAACTCGACTCCCGTCTGCTCGCCCGCTACATCGACAGTCGCCGCGAGGAGCACGCCAGCAATGCCACCATCAATCGGGAGTTGGCCTGCCTGAAACGCATGTACCGGCTGGCCTACCTCTCGACTCCGCCGCGCGTCGAGAGCGTGCCACACTTCCCGCACCTGAAGGAGACGAACGTGCGACAAGGCTTCGTCACTTGCCAGCAGTATGCAAAACTCGTCGCCCATTGTCCGGACCTAGGGCTGCGGGCGATGCTCGAGACTGCCTACAACTACGGTTGGCGGGTGAGTGAACTGCTCAACCTTCGCGTCGGGCAGGTCGATCTCGTCTCCCGCACCATCCGACTGGAACCGGGCACGACCAAGAACTCTGAAGGACGTGAGGTCACGATCGAGTCGGCTCGACTGCTCGAGTTGCTTCACCAGTGCGTGGTGGGCAAGCGAGCTGAGGATCACGTGTTCACGCGAGGGGATAAGCCGATCCGCGACTTCCGCAAGCGCTGGAAGAACCTGTGCACGGCCTCCGGGGTGCCGGGCCTTCTCTTCCATGACCTGCGCCGGACCGCGGCCCGGAACCTGCGCGCTGCCGGCGTACCGGAGGAAATTATCATGCGCATCGCGGGATGGAAAACTTCCAGCGTCTTCAAGCGATACGCCATCGTAGACCAGGCTGACGTTCGCGCGGCCTTGCAACAACTGGAACGAGCTCGGCAGAAGCCGTTGGATCATACCGGTCTGCGCAGTTCAACCGAGCCAGAATACCCACCGCTCTCCGAGCTACGACACCTGCCGATTATTTAGCGATCCCGAAGCTCAATCACTCCCCACTCCACGCGTCATCGGCCAAATGGTACCCAACCGGCCGGCCTTAGTGTGGTGATCCCTTCCTCCAAGACTTCCACGTTCCAACAACATAACTCTCAAGGAGACACTATGCTCGAGATACTCGTAGTATTTCTATTTTTATTGGCGTTCTGCGCGGCGATCATCGTGCTGTCCCTTCTGATTGTCCTCAAGTCAGCTCAGTTGCTGTTCGAGCCCGCGATCAACGAAGTTGTCAGCACCGTCAATCAAGTACGTGACTACCACTGGAGAAACACCGATGCAGTGGAACGCGAAAGGATGGTCCGCAAGGCCTGTGGCTGGCGCGTGATCGGCAGAGTGGCTGGTGCCGGTGCATTGGTCGCCGGGGCATCCGTCGTAGCCTCTTCCACAATCGGATTCGTGTGTTGTCTGGCGGCCTGGCGAATGCTGAAACCGATCAAACAAGAGATGCACGATGCCTGTGCGTATAGATCAACAGGTGCAGACGACGAGCCACTTTATTCGCCAGGCGAAAATGGTACGTAAACCGATGGCGGCTCGCCCGATTTATGTGTTCCGCCATACATAACTTCCTGTTTGCCCGTCGCTCGGGAGGAATCTCACTGATTGTCAGCGGCAGACTTCCCAGAAGAGGACTTCTGGGGCGTGGTCGAGATTTTATTTGCCCGAGTAGTCCTCTATACTGCCGATTGAGTTAGTTCGTTGCGGACGCGACAGATGAGGACCAGTGGCAGATGAAGCTAATGTCAGTAAATACTGGGCTTCCCCGCGAAGTGACGTGGCACCAGAGAAGCGTGACTACAGGAATCTTCAAGGAACCGGTTCACGGCCGCGTCGCTTTGCGCAAGCTCAATTTGGACGGTGACCGTCAAGCGGATCTCAGCGTTCACGGCGGAGAATATAAGGCTGTTTACTGCTATCCACTCGTACACTACGACTACTGGAAAAAAGAGTTGCCAGGCCGAGAGTTGCCCATGGGCATGTTTGGTGAAAACTTCACACTCGATGGCCCATTGGAAGAGTCGGTCCATCTCGGCGATCAGTTTTCCGTCGGCTCGGCCCAAGTGGCCGTGACCCAGCCTCGGCTCCCTTGCTACAAACTTGGCGTTAGATTTGAGCTCGACGATATGGTAAAGCGATTCTTCGTAAGCGGCCGCACGGGTTTCTACCTCGCCGTTATTCGCGAGGGCGAAGTCGGCGCCGGCGATGAGATGAGGGTTATCAGTCGCGACCCCAACGGCGTCCCGGTTTCGGAAATCACTCGCTTGTATGCTGAGAAAAGGTATAGCGATGCTGATGTGGCTTGGGTGCAGCGTGCTCTCCGAGTTGCGGCATTACCTGAAAGTTGGAAGGAGTACTTCCGCCAGCGACTGGAGCAGATTCCGACTGTAGATTGATGGCGAGATCGCGAGCAAGTCTTTCGCCCCGCTGGAGGAACTCTTCATCACTTAGTTCTTGAACCGAAGCGCGATAACGCCAAAGTGTGTGCGATCGGGGAGTTGAACGGGCTTGGAGGAGATCAATGGCCATCTCCTCGAAGAGGACTGTAAGTGTCAGAGCAAACACATGCTTGACACATTGAATCCGCAGCCAGCGTGACTCCGCCACTTGATCAGCAAATTCTCAGGCGGCACGTATTCGTGCCTTCGTCCAAGGCGGATTACTGCCGGTTTGCCCGTTATTCGCGGGGTGACTGGCTCGATTTTCACAAGCTGACCTCTCATTACTTCAGGCGGTCCAATGGTCGAGCCGCCGGAACCGCCCGACCCAAGGTCCAGCACCGTCTCGCCCGGACTGAGCTACGCCAAGGCAGTCGGGTTTCCGCACCTAACGAGGCCAGAAGCGCCTAAAACTGGATCTGCGCTTTCAGTTGGATCATCCTGGGGGAAACATCGCCTCCAAGGCCAGATCCCAGGATGCTAGTCGGTGGCATCTCCATCGTCGATATCTCTCCGAACCCTGGGTCCGAGCTGTAGTTGTCGGGCGGGCCGAAATTTGGGCGATTGAAAAAATTAAAGAATTGGACACCAATACCCAGCACCACTTTGTCCCGGCCGACAATGCTCGTTTTCTTCATGATCGTGAAGTCAGTATTGAAATAGCTCGGATAGCGGAAACGGTTGCGTCCTTGCGCAAATGAAACCGCAGTTCCGGAACAAGGCCCGGATGGACCTGGCACGTTCCCCGCATTGAACGAGCTCTCGCAGCCCGTCTGTACAAACAGTGCGCCTGGATTCGGCGCCCCATTCTCGAGCACTTGCGGAGGCCAACAAGGATGCGGGAATGGTGGGACTACAGCTCCCGCTCCGCAGGAATGGGACCCGCTGAGCGGGGCAACTGGCACAGAGTAGATTGTTCCATAGAAATTGTTCCGAGCCAGGTTACCAGCTTCTGCGAGATCGATCACTGTGTAGGGAAATCCGGTTCGGGCGAAAATCGTTCCCGAGACCTGCCATCCGTTCACCAGGTAATCGGAGCCGCGGCCGTGGAGCATGGTCTTTACCGGGAGCTGCCACACGTAGTTCGCATTCAAGGAGTGACGAACATCGTAATCTGCCGCTCCATAGCTGCCTCGCAGATGAAAGGGGTCCTGGGGGAAGTCGGAACTGCCTGCAGTGAATTCAGCTTGGTCGCCGTTGGAAACTTCATCCAGAGCATGGCCGTAGGTGTAGTTCATCTGGAATAAACCATTCCCAAAACCAGCAAATCGCCGTCGAAAGGAAACAACCACGCCATTGTAGTTTGAGATTCCGGGTGTGGTGTATTCAGTGACACCAGCGAAGCGAGGGTCGGAGCAGGGCGAAACGGGCGGGCTCGCACAGGCTGTGGCTGGAAATGGGCCGAATCCAAAAGCATTGGCTGAGGGATTTTGCACCAACTCATGAATTCCGTGATTGCCGTAGTATCCAAGAGTTACCGAAGTTCTGGCACCAAACCCCTGCTGCACTTCCAGGCTCCACTTCTGATACTGGGGTGTGTGGATCTTACTATCCGGAACCGTAATATTGGGGGGAAAGAACTTCTCCGAATCCGATGCTTCGATCTGAATAAGGTTCTCGCCGGCTGCAAACCCTTTGACAAAGGCGGCATTCGAGGCTGCGGCCACTTTAAAGAGGCTGTCGGTTTCTTCCGGAGCGAGATTATAGCCGCCAAATACTGTCAAGCGGTTCACGAGTGGTGGATTGTCAGAATAAACGAATCCGATCGCGCCAGCGAGCAGTTCGTAAAATAGACCGAGACCGCCACGTACCACGGTATGATGCGAAACTCCCAGCGGCTGCCAGGCGAAACTGAATCGCGGCGCCCAGCTAACAGGGTCCGTGTGAAGAAGGGCTTGCTTTCGAATTGAGAGCGCCTGATTGTAAGGCAGTGCGGGGTCGTGACTGATCGATTCAAACGGTCCAGAGAATTCGGGAAAGCAATCGCGGGCGCAGACCGGATTTGAGCGATGTTCTACGCGCAGGGCGAGAGTAAGGGTCAGGTTGGATTTTAGGTGCCACTCATCCTGCCCATAGCCCGCCAGAGTGTAGTTAGTGAAGCGCTGTGACAGTTGCGTCGGAAAGGATTGACGCAAGCGTGTGGAGTCACTGTGGGGAGATACTGGGTCCACGCCTCCAGAATAAAATGCATCGATGGTTTGTGGAACGATATCTCCGACGGCATTCTGCGTATATTGAGAGAAGCTCAAATAGTTTCGCAGGAAATCTCCACCGAATCCGAATTTGTGCTTGCCCCACGTCTTCAGGAAATCATCGGCTATCTCGTACCGCGTGAGCGCCTGGCCGAGCGGATAGCCATAGAGATAGTCAAATCCTCCCAGCGACGTGAACGGCTGACCTGCGTTGGACCAATCCAAGGTGGTCGGAAAAGCGGCCAGGGTTTGCACCGGGTTGACGAGGCTCGACACCTCATCGTGGTAAAAACCCGCCAATAGGAACTGGTTCGCCGCGGTAGTTCCAAATGTGTGAGTTTCGTTCAACTGGGCTTGCCACCATGGCCCGGTGTAATAGACGTTGAAGAGTGAGCTTATTGGGTCGACGACAAGGGGTTGCCGGCCATTGTCGTATTGGAGGAGGAAGAAAGCACGATCGTTGGTACGGACGTTCCAATCCACACGGCCAGACACAAGGGATTCACTCGTCGGCTGCCCAAGTGTTTCCTGAAAATGGATTGCGCACGGAAGGTTCACACCGAGTTGACCTTGCGCGGTCTGCGGCCCGATGAACACACCAGTCGGGCTTGTGTCGAGACAGCCGAGAGGATCGGAGAAGCTCCCCGGAGTAGCCGCTGCTATTCCAGGGGTTTGGTTATATAGACTGAAGATCTGCTTGTAGAAAGCATCGGAAGCAGACGCAGAGCCAAAGATAGAATCGATATTAGCTATGGTTGCCGCCTCGAACTGCGGGCTCGGCAGAACCACCTGAACAGGAGAGGGCAGCAAGACTCGCAAGCCTTCGGCATCAAAAAAGAAAAACAACTTATTTTTCTGGATGGGCCCTCCCACCGAACCCGCCCACTGATTGGCGATGTCAAACGGCCGTGGATTGCCGAATGCTTTCGTGATCCAGTCGGTAGCGTTCAACACGCTGCCATTCCAAAAGTACTTGGCGTTTCCGTGGAAGTCATTCCCTCCGGACTTTGTGACGTAGTTCACATACGAGCCTGCGTCACCTCCAAAATGGCCCGAGTAGCCATTACTCACCACAGTGGCTTCCTGAATTTGGTTCTGACCCAGAAGCATACCCGTAGCGCCAGTAATATTAAGATGACCCTCGTTGTCGTTCATGCCATTCACGGTGAATTGATTTGAGGTGCCCGGCATGCCCAGGATTGAAAAATTCCCGCCCCCGCCTCCAGTGAGCGCATTATCGGTGTTCATGATTGCGCCGGGAGCGGTCTGGGCGATGTAGGTGAGGTCGTTACCGGGATTGGGTAGTTCCGAGATCTGCGTCTGGCCCATGGTAATCGAAACGTCGCCGTTGTCTGCCTGAACGAGCGGAGCTTCTGTGGTCACCACCAGTTGCATGTTTGCTTTCGCAATCTCCAGCGTGATGTTGACGGTAACTGGTGTCCCTAACAATACAGTCACACTCCGGCTTTCTTTGCGAAAGCGGTCGTGCTCTACGGTTAACGTGTATTGGCTGGGAGAAAGAAAGAAGAAGCGGTACACGCCATCGCGGTCTGATTTGGTCGACTCTATCGTGCCCTTGTTGACGTCCCTGATCTCGACATCCGCATTGGGCACAACCGCACCGCTCTGGTCAGTAACGACGCCGGTCACTGCGCCCGAGGTCGTGGTCTGCGCGCTCAGTTCATTTGCGAAGCAAATCGCCAGGAGGAAGGTTGAAAAGCAGCGGCGGGGTCGCAATCTCATCGAAACACCCCAAGCAAATTCGATCGAAGCGGACCTGCGATCTATGGCACGACATCATATCCGAAAATCGGCCCGTTGTGCACGGCTAGAGATTGCCTGTGCGTCGTACATTGGCGAGGAAGAACGTGTAGCCCACCGAGTATTTATGAGATGACCGGACGACTTCTAGATAGTCAAAACGAGTCTAGGAACAAGGCTGAATTTGCGAGCAACGCCTCTCCAAACGAAAAAAGGTGGCTATCGAGGCTGGTCAAGCCCGACGCGGTGGACCAGATCCGCAAAACGCGGGTCGCCGCGCAAAGGATCGAAGAACGGATGGACCTTGATCATCTGCAGGATGTTTGCCTGCTCCTGGTAGGCCCGCTCCAGCCAGGCAAGTGCCTGCTCGTTGTCACCGACGCCCAGATATGCGTTTACAAATGCGTTAGTAGGAACGTGGGTGGTTCGCTGCCGTCGCTTCAGTTCGTCGAGCAAACGAAGCCCTTCCTCGCGGCGCCCAGCATGCGCATAGGCTCTGACAAGCACGCCCATTACACCCGGATTCCGGTCGGGGCCGAGGGCTCTCTCCAGCACCGGAATCGCTTCGTCCGGTTGGCCGTTGGCAATCAGGGCCATCCCCAGATACCGATTGTCCGGGTCGTCGCTTCGTAACTCCGTGATGGCCTCGTCGTAACGTCTCGCATGAAACAATATCCAGCCCTTGGTGAGGCCAGGGGCTCGAAGCAGGTCATCAGCGGCTCCAAGCGGATCAAGGTCGCGGGCACGCTGGGCCCACGCCAGGGCCTCGTCCATCCGGCCCTGGCACATCAGCCACATCGCGTAGCCGACGTGAGCACCAGCATCGTTCGAGTTCAACTCCAGAGCCCGCTTGAATTCCGTTTCGGCATCGCTCCACTGCCACTGTTTCTGATATACCGCTGCAAGCAAGACGTGTGGTTCCGCAAGGTCCGGATCCAGTTCAATAGCTTTTCGGGCCGCGCTCATCATTTTTGGATGCGTTTCCTTCGGCGGGCCACCATCAGGAACTGATCCGAGCCTCTCGTATGCCTTCGCGAGGCCGACGTAAGCCGGTGCAAAGTTGGCGTCCTTGCCGATCGTTTCCTCAAAGTAGGCAATACTCCGTTCAAACCCAGCCCTGCTACTGCTCTTGCTGAATTCATCTTCGGCTTTCAGATAGCTCTCGTAAACTTCAGGCGAGACATGATGCGCCGCGACCAGCCTGGCACGCTCCTCTCCGGTGACCTTGACCTCCACTCTGCGCGCGATGGATTGCGCCACCTCGCTCTCGAGAGCAAGTACGTCCCCCAACTCGCCGTCGTACTCATCCGCCCAAAGGTGCTCATCGGTTGAGGCACGAATCAACTGGGCGTGCACACGAATCCGGCTGCCCTGCCGTATCACCGAACCTTCGACGAGGGCGTCCACCCCAAGCGTCCTGGCGATCTCTGGCACCGACAGCTTCGTACCCTTGAAGCGCATGACCGAGGTACGGGAAATGACGCGCAGATCATGGATTCTGGCCAGGCGTCCGCACAGCTCTTCGGTCATCTCGTCAGCCAGGTATTCCTGAGATGAGTCGCCCGACAGGTTGCTCAAGGGCAGGACTGCCAGCGACCTGATTTTGGTTTGGGTCGTATGCCCAGTGTGGCCGCGGAGCATAACGTAAGTGACGGCAATAAGCGCGAGTCCAGCTACACCGCCTAGAACAACCCAGAGACGCGCCCGCGAAGTCCCCGTTGGTCGGACGTCGACTTCTCGATCCGCTGGCCGTTCCGCTCTAAGCCCTTCCTCAATTGGATTTGGCCGCAAAGGGATAACATCCAGCGACTTGATCGGCGCAGCTGCTGTAGACAAATCGCCATTTTCCACCTGAGCAATGAAACGGTATCCCCGGCGTGGCAGAGTCTCGATGTAGCGGGGTTCCTCGGCTGAATCGCACAGCGCGTCGCGCAGCTTTTTGACGGCACTGTTCAGACCGGTATCGAAGTCAACAAAAGTGTCGCCGGGCCAGAGTTTCTGGCGAAGCTCCTCGCGCGTAACGACGTCCCCCGGATGCTCCAGCAAAAGCGAGAGTACATGGAAGGGCTGGCGATGAAGCTTTAGCCGGATGCCGTGCTTGCGCACTTCGCCCGAACGCATGTCCACCTCGAAGGCGTCGAATCGCACCCTGCGGGTTCGGTCGGTAGCCTCCATTGCAGGCTCCCCCAAGATGGCCAGTAGTCTATCACGACTGCTTATCTAAGGAATATTTGCGGGTGTGGCTACAAGCCACTTGCATTCAGAGAGTTGCACGATCAGAACAAAGACACCTACAAACCATACGCCGACCATTGTGCCTCAAGCGACTTCGCGCCAATGTCGCGGGACGCAAGCCTGGCATTTTACACAACGGCTGAGTTTGAGCCGAAAAGACAAAGGAGAATCAAAAATGAGCAAGTTCGGAAAGTATTTTCTTCTCGTGACAGGTTTCGCGTTCCTTGCGACGTTTGCCCGCGTTCCAGGGGCCAGCATCAGCGTTCATGCCCAGAATGGCGCCTGTAGCGTTGCCAGTCTCAAAGGGACGTATGCCTTCCGCAGGACGGGCGTGAACAATCTTGCGGGCGGTTCCAATTGCACAGGCCTTAGCGAATGTGGCCCCATCGCCGAGATTGGCATCGCCTTCTACGGCGGAGATGGGACGCGCGGCCCCATTCGCAACACCAGAAGCACCAGCGGTGAAATCCGACCCTGGACCGATCAACCCGGAACGAACGGAACCTACACGGTCGATCCGGATTGTACGGGGTCGTACTTCGATTCGGACGGCACACACAGCAACAACGTCGTTGTAGTTGATGGAGGCAAGAGATTCTTCGTGCTCAGCGAGGCGCCGGGCACGACTGTGATGGAAGAGGGGATAAGGCTGGAGGAGGAGAAGGACTAAGGGTGCGCTGACTAAATTGGATGCACGCTTCTTCATTTGAAGCGGTTGTGCATCTCGCCGACGGTCGGTGATGTGGAAGTGGGTAACTGGAACGGGAGGGTGCCGTGAAAAGCGACGCAGTGCCAGTGAGAAAGCTCGCAGTGGGGGGGATTGCGGGCCTTTTGCTCCTTGCCGGATGCGGAGGCGGCACCAATCCTCCCGTATCCAGGGGATCTAATCCCACTCCTACGATCACCGCGATCTCGCCCAACAGTACCGTAGCTGGCGGTGCGGCTTTCACGCTCACGATCAATGGGACAAATTTCGTCGCAGGTTCTATGGTTAACTTCGGCGGGTCGGCGCCCGCCACCACGTTTGTCAACTCCACGCAATTGACTGCAGCCATCCCTGCTGCCAGCATCGCCTCAACCGGCACGCCGGGCGTGACAGTGACCAACCCCGCTCCCGGCGGTGGCACCTCCAAGGCGATTAACTTCACCATTACGAGCGGCTCCGTCCCGACGATCAGTGTTCTCTATCCAAGCGGCGTTCCCGCGGGAGAACCGTCCTTTCAGTTGCTGGTAGTTGGGCCTTATCCAGGGTCAAATTTTGTGACCGGTTCAGTCGTGCGCTGGAACGGCAGCGACCGGCCGACCATAAGTAATGGCAGCGTTAACGGACTCATTGCTCAGATTTCGGCGAGTGACATTGCCGCAGCCGGGACAGCCGCGGTCACAGTCTTCAACCCTGGACCTGGCGGGGGTAGCTCGAACGCGTTGACTTTCACCATCACGACAGGATCTGTTGATCCGCAGTCAATCGCACTGGACCCTACCGGAAAGTTCGCCTATGTAATGGATGGCGGCAGCGATGGCGATGGTGGTTACGTGTCCATGTACACGATCAACCCCACCACCGGGGCCCTAGCGTCCATAGGACCACCGGTGTCAACATACGGCTACGGTGTCTACTACGGTTCCGGCGTCAACGCCGGGTCCGTGGCCGTGGATCCTTTAGGCAAGTTCGCCTACATAACAAATGCGGGGGATGTGTATGATTATGGGGATGGCGCTGATGGCAGCGTCGCGATATACGCCATCAACGCCACGACCGGGGCATTAACCTCCACAGGAACGATAAACGGAAATTGTCCGGGATTGTGCCTTCCCTCGTCGGTGGTCGTGGATCCATCCGGCAGGTTGGCTTATGTGGCGAATGGGGGCGGTGGTGTTCCATTCAACGTCGCGATGTACACCATCAACAGCACGACCGGGGCCTTGACGTCCATTGGGATGATCGCCGCAGGATATGGTCCCGACTCCGTGGCCGTCGATCCTGCGGGCAAGTTCGCCTATGTAGCCAATTTCGACTCGAACGACGTCTCCATGTACACCATCGACGCCACGACTGGGGCCTTAGCGTCCATAGGGACCATTGCTGCGGGAACAAGCCCTGACTCCGTAGCCGTGGATCCTGCGGGTAAGTTCGCCTACGTAACGAATTTCAACTCGAACGACGTCTCGATGTACACCATCGACGCCGCGACCGGGGCCCTAACATTTATAGGGTCGATCGCCGCAGGAACAAACCCTTTCTCCGTAGCTGTGGATCCTGCGGGTAAGTTCGCCTACGTGGCAAATTGGACGGGGTCTAACGCTGACGGTAGCGTCTCGATGTACACCATCGACGCCACGACCGGGGTCTTAACGCCCACAGGAACGATAGCTACGGAGCTATCTCCTACCTCGATAGCCATCCATCCGTCCGGAAAGTTCGCCTATGTGGCGAATTCCGGCTCGAACAGCGTCTCGATGTACAGCATTGATACTGCCACCGGGACCTTGACGCTCATAGGGACAATAGGCACATGAAGGGGCCGGCTCTAAAGCAAGAAAAAAAACAGGGAAGAGGAGAGCACCATGATTTCCAAAACGTCTTGCATCGCTCGAATGATTGTTCTTGCCAGCTTTGCGCTTAGTTCCGCTGCCTGGGCGGCGACTTGTTCAAACGCCTCTCTGAGTGGCACCTACGGGTTTCTGCACGATGGCACAGATAGCAACGGCGCCCC
>Ga0187884_10003536_pt1 | contig 12080 bp, 11 predicted proteins | sample June2016WEW_20_4_FD_132983 | JGI IMG/M metagenome (GOLD analysis project Ga0187884, IMG submission 132983) | Peatland microbial communities from SPRUCE experiment site at the Marcell Experimental Forest, Minnesota, USA - June2016WEW_20_40 | ecosystem: Environmental > Terrestrial > Soil >...
GTGGTGTGGCGATTTCACGCACTCACAGCCCCTGACAGCAATTGGGGCTCCAAAAAATCGTCGCCCCGGACGGAATACGAACAGTGCGGAAGGTTTCTGTTGCGAGTTCTGCAAGTGGGTCGCTCACCTTCCTGCACGATTTACGCTACGCCTGGCGCACTTTACGCAGGACGCCCGGCTTCAGCATGGTGGCCCTCTTGGTCCTGGCGCTAGGCATCGGCGCGAATACGGCCATCTTCAGCGTGGTCAATTCGGTGGTGTTGCATCCGCTGCACTTTCCCGGTTCCGACCGGCTGGCCCTGATCTGGGAGACCGATTTAAAGGACGGCATCAAACGCGAAGGAGCCTCCGGACCGAATTTCCTCGACTGGAAGGAACAGAGCCGATCCTTCGAGGAGATGGCGCTACTCGAAGTGGGCACCGGCACGGTAACCGGTGAGGGGGAGCCCGAGCAGGTCACCGGTCTGCGCGTGACCACAAATTTCCTGTCGATGCTCGGCGCGCGGACGGTTCTCGGGCGCAGCTTCACTGAGGCAGAGGGTGCAGGCAAGGCGCGGTACCCGGTCGTCGTGCTCGCCAACGGGTATTGGAAGCGGCGCTTCGGAGCGGACCCGGGCGTCATCGGAAAGAAGTTCACCTTGAACAGCGAGCCGTACACCGTGATCGGTGTACTGGCGCCGGATTTCTACCATCTGCTGCCCACCGACATGTATGTGCCATGGCCGAACGCCCAACTCCGCTCCAAGCCCCGCGTGGATCACGACTTCGGCGTCATCGCCCGGCTGAAACCCGGCATCGGCTTCGCTCAGGCGCAGACCGAGCTGAGCGCGATTGCGCGCCGCATCGATGCCCAAACGCCCAGGCTGGCAGGTTGGGATGTGGCCGTGGTGGGGATGAAGCAGGCGCTGTTCGCATCCATCCGCCCGGCATTGCTGTTGCTGTTGGGGGCGGTCGGACTTCTGCTGCTGCTGGCGTGCGTAAACGTAGCCAGTCTGTTGCTGGCGCGCGTCACCGGCCGCCGCAGGGAGATAGCGGTGCGCGCGGCATTGGGCGCGCGGCGCGGCCGACTGACGGCGCAGATTCTAAGCGAGAGCCTGCTGCTCAGCCTCATGGGGGGTGCACTCGGTGTTTGTTTTGCCGTGTGGGGCGTCGAGCTTCTGAGCGCCGTTCTTCCGGCCACGCTTCCGATGGCGGAGGCCGGCGCCGAGATCGTGCGGCCGGCCATTGCCGTGGACGGAAGGGCGCTGCTCTTCGCTTTGGCAATCTCAACCGGCGCCGCGCTGATTTTCGGACTGATTCCCGCGCTGTACGTCGCCGGCGCCGACGTGAACGATGCGTTGAAGGCCGAAGGCCGAACGTCCTCTCCGTCGCATGGCAGGACGCGCGTGTGGAACTTCCTGGTGGCCGGGGAGATCGCTCTCGCCAGCATGCTGCTGATCGGCGCCGGACTCTCCATGAAGAGTTTCGTGAATCTGCAACGCGTCAATCCAGGCATACGGCCGGATCACGTGTTGACGTTTCGCATGCGTCTGCCCACCGACAATCTCTACAAGAGCGATCGCGAACAGGCCGAGTTCTACCGGCGCGTCATGGACAAGGTGGAACAGTTGCCTGGGATTCAATCCGCCGGTCTCACCGACGTGCTTCCCCTCGGACAGCAAAACGACCGGGAGTACTTCACCATCGAAAACCGTCCGCTGCCGGCGGGGCAGTCGCTGGTTGCCGACTTTCGGCGTGTCAGTCCGCGGTATTTCCACACTATGGGAATCCCCCTGCTCGCTGGCCGGCTGCTTTCCGATCGCGATGTTGCTACCGCCCCGATGGTGATTCTGATCGACGAAACCCTGGCGCGCCAGTATTTTCCCAACGAAAATCCCATCGGCCGGCGCATGAAATTGTGGGGTGAATTCCGGCAGGTGGTCGGGATCGTCGGCCCGGTGCATCATTATGGCCTGGAAAAAGCGGCGGAGCCTACCATCTACGCGCCCTTTGAGCAGATGCCGAATAAGGCCATGGCGCTGGCCGTGCGCACGACCATGGATACCGAGGCTATGGTGAAAGCCGTGAAGCGGGCGGTGTGGTCGGTGGATCGAGGCCAGCCGGTGTTTCAGATTCGCAGCATGGCAGACTACCTGTCGTTAGCCGACACGGCGCCGCGCATTTCGCTTTTCCTGCTGGCGGTATTCGCCGCGATCTCGGTGCTGTTGGCGGCGCTGGGGATTCATGGAGTGGTTTCCTACGGCGTCGCCGGGCGGACCCGCGAATTCGGCCTGCGGATGGCGCTTGGCTCGACGCCTTGGGAGCTGAAGTTGCTGGTAGTGAGAAACGGCATCAAGCCGGCGCTGATGGGCCTGGTGGCCGGGATGGCCGGCGCCGCGGTGTTGGCGTCAGCTCTGCGCGCCCTTCTGTACGGCGTAGCGCCGCTCGATCCAGCGGTGATGATGGGAGTCGCCGCCCTGCTCCTGGCGGTAGCGCTCATGGCGAACTACATTCCAGCGCGCCGCGCCACGCGCATCGACCCGCTGACAGCGCTGCACCACGACTAAGCTAAGCAGCCAAGGGCTTCGCCCCTAATTAAGGCGCTGACCTGCCTGAGGCGTCAATTTTGTCCGCCTGGAGCGACAGTTCCGCCCGCAGTCCCGCGTCCAAACTTCTCGGGACCGGACTTCACGAGACTAATCCGGTGCCTCACTTCCTCGAACGCCTAGGACCGTATCGGAAGCACCGCGGCGGTGAACGCTTCCGGGTTGGGTGGCGTTGGTCGGGCCGCGGTGGTTTCGATACGGCGCGTTGAAGGAAGCCTTTCCGGTTTGGCACGAAAGAGCTATGCGTTTTGAATGCGCTGCTGACGCTGTCCGCGGTTCAAAACCGCCGTTCGGGTGGACAGGCAGAGTAGCCAAGACGGGTCTAGACGAGGGGATCGGCGACGCGTGCTGAGCGGGACCGTGCGAGACCGGGTATGGCAGCGTCGGAGAGGGCGCTGATCTGTTTGGCTGGGGTAGACAGGGCGCAGAGGGAGTAAGTGCTGCGAGGCGGCGTCTTCTACTCGGCAATATGTGGGCTGGGACATGATCACGCAGGCTTCTCCTGCGGTGGGGAACGGAGTTTGATCTGACCGGCGGTGAGTCGTTCGATCACGATCATGGGGCCGCCGCAGAGTGGACAGATCTACATTGACGGCGACTCAGGAGCGATCGGTGCGCCCGTCAAGGCGGAGGTGGGAGTTGCATCGGACAAGAGCTGTTTGCAGAGGGGCACAAGCTGACGGCGACGGCGACTGGACAGGAAGCCGTAGTGGCGGATGCGCACGAAACCGCGCGGCAACATATGCAGCAGGAATCGACGCAGGAACTCATCGACAGGGAGGGTCATGAGCCGTTTCTTGTTCTTGTGAGCGGAGTCTCTCCAACGAAAGTAACCCGGTCGTCGACGAGTGAAACCAGACGGTGATTGGAGATGGCGACACGATGCGTGTAGGCCCCCAGATAACGGAGTACCTGGTCGGGACCGCCGAAAGGTGGTTTGCAGTAGACCACCCAGCGGTGACGGAAAAGTTGGCGGAGAAAACTGCGGAAGGCTTTGGGCTGCGCCAGGGCTCGGAGTTGTCCGCAGAACTGAAGCTTTCCCGCGGCGAAGGTCTGTTTCAGGGCTTCGGCAAACTTGCCACGGAAGACCTTGCTGAGAACTGCCTCGGGGACGAAGAAGTTGCTGCGCCGGGGGCGAACCCAGTGTGTGTGATCGGGCGATAGGCCGCCGGCCGCAACGACGCAGTGAACATGGGGACGAGAAACCCGCTAAATTTACGCCTACTGAGACACCCAACGGCCCGTCATTCAAGATCGAAGGACAAGCGGATAGAAGCCCGGGCATCGCCAATATGCAGATCTTCTGCTTTGACGTCATGCTAACCCGTCTCATGGCCGAACGAGGAATCGGGCCTGGGTTTCTCGTGCACGACAGTCACATTTTCGATCCTGTCGATTCCCGCCAAGTCGGAGCGGCGCTGCAGTACGCAAGCAGAATGGCCACGGAGCTTGGCATTCAGTACATCGTGACGCTTAACTCAGATAAGCAACTAGGTCTTCGACCGCCTGAAAAGGTGTTAATGCTGGGATTCGGCACAAGTTGAGTATTCGGTCTGGATATAACCGTGCTCTATGTCGGTCGCTTTCGGCAGCTATCTCCCCGGTGGCGCCGGGTTTGCGATTGGCTGCGGCATTTTTGGGCGCGGATCGCCGAGGTTTGCGGTTTGCGGTCGAAAGTTGACTGCGGCTCTGTGTGGTGGCTGGTCCGTTCAGCCGCGGGCCCGTGGCTTCTGGTACCGGAATAGCTTTCTGGCCTTCTTGCGCGTGAACTGCCAGTTGATCTTGGTCCGTTTCTGGTTGGCCTTGCGGCTCCACGCTTGGATTTCCCGCTGCAACGTCTCCAGGTCCGGAAGCCGCTGCTGCCCAGACATTGGCGGGAGACCAAACTGAGTTCGATTTCCGCCTGATCGAGCCAACTCCCGTGCTTCGGTGTGTAATGGACGGTGAGCCGATCCCAGATAGAGCCGCCCTTTCCCTCGCCGAAGTGAGTGACCAGGGACTTGCGGCAGTGGATATTCAGGTTGTCCATGACGAAGTGGATGGTGTGGGCTTGCGGGTAGTGCTCTACGATGCGCTTCACTAGACAGGCAAACTGGTACCCGGAACGATCCGGTGTCGCCGTGGTGAAATGGCGACCGGCCTTTGGTTCCACGGCGCCGAATACGTTGGCCGTGCCACGCCGTTCATACTCATTGTCTTGCTTGGCAGGTTTCCCTGGTTTGGCCGGGACCGGCGGGCGCACATCGGCGTGCAGCGACACGGGTTTCTCGTCCACGCACACGACGGGTTCGGCCGGATCGTAGGGCTTCTCATAGACGGCCAGCACGTCCTCCATCTTCTCGATGTAGGCCTCGTCCAACTCCGCTACGCACCACATTTTTTTCCCGCCACGGCTTCAGCTCGTGGCTCTGTAACAAGATCCGGATTGTCTCTCGACCCACATTCGGTACCAGTTTTCGTTTGACCGCCTCTTCGGCTACCAACCGAACCGTCCAGCGCGCCCGTCCTTCCGGCGGGCTACTGCACACCATGGCGACGATGCGCTGCTTCTGGGAGTCGTCGAGAAGTTGGTTCGGCCCAGGTCTTGGTTTCTCGTAAAGGGCTCGGTCCAGGCCGTTACGGTTGTAGCGATGGGCGATCTGGCGGATCGCTTTGGCGGTCAACGGGAGAGTCTGCGCAACCTGCGGAGCGGTCACGCCGCGAGCCAGTTGCTGGAGCGCCAGCGCGCGCAGGACGACGCGCACTTGTTGAATGCCCCCTCGCAGTAGCTCGCTTATGAGTGTGACGTCCTTCAGGCTGACCTTAATTGGGATTGGCCGACGTGCCATACCCCAGTATGCAATAAAACAATTCAAGATGAAAGTGTTTTATAGAACTTTTTCAGGCGGTCGAAGACCTAGTAACAACAGGACCGGCGTCTCCGGCAGGTCCGCCGCGCCGCAGCAGACCGAGACTCTGCCACCCTGTACCAGCGGGCCGGCATCTTGCGACAGGCACACGCATGACTCGCGTTCCGCGTGGCGGAAGCACCACTTGCCGCTCCACATATCGGCCTTCTTCCAACGATAACGTACTCCGGAATCGAATGACACCATGCCTCCGCCAGTGAAGCACGGTACATACTCGGCAAGCACTTCCTGCGAATCCCCACGGTACACTGTGACCCGTGGGTGCAGCCGGGCGCTGTAACGGAATACCAATCTTTGTCCTCTGAATTCGCCAGTGGACTCAGCCGGCTCCTGGTGAAACTCCAACCAACCAGCTTTCACTCCCTCGCCCCACAATATGAAAGGTTGGCCCTCCTGCTGAGGATATTCCCGTTGCAGTTCCAGGGTCTTGGATTCGAGCAAGGATGTCATCGCGGTTCTCCTAGAAAAAGTTATAGTTGATCATCACGTACGGATAAGTGTAGGAGGGGGCATGACCGGTGCGTAACAGGAACTTTCCGGAGCGAATATATGCGACCCCGCCTCCCAGCTCGAGGTTCCGGTCCACCCGGTATGAAGTCTGCGCGTCGTACTCGTTGCCGATGTGGGTGCCCGAGAGGCCGGTGGTATCCCGGGCCACAATGCCGCCGGAACTATTGTAGAAACTGTCGTTGGCGCTGGCCAGCCACCAGCCGTTGAATGCGCCGGCCAACATCCAATTGCGGCGCACGGAGACCTTGACACCCGATCGGACCGATTTGAGGTTCTGCCACGCGATTTGATCGGCGAGCCCATGATGGTCGTGAATGTTGGGGTAAAGTTGATCGAAGGTTCCATGCACGCCGTCGTTCGGATTGCGGTCTCCGGACGCGAAGTCGTATTTGGCAAAGATGCGGACCGTCCGATTGAGAGGGTTCAAGCTGTAACCGGCTATAGCGCTCCAGGCCCAAGCGCGAATGTTGTCGCTACCGATGTTGCCGGCCTGGCCGGCGGTTTCCGCATCGAAGTCGAATCGCGATACGGTGCCGGCCCACCGCAGACCGAGGGTCTTCTCGTCCAACTTGGCGAGGTTGCCTTCTTCGGTCTTGATGCCGGGTGCGAGGTGCCAGAGGAAATATGGCTCGACTGTCGAGTGCGGTATCAACTTTTTGAAACTGCTATAAACACCGTGGATGTCGTTGCCCTGCTGGTGATGACAGAGCCCGCTGGGGGTCGCAACCACCTGGGAGGCCGCAAAAATGTTGAGGCGCAGCCAGTCCCAATTGAGGACCGCCATGGCTGCGTCGTAGCCGCGAGAGGCATTACGCCAGTACGAGGTCCCCAGCAGGCGGGCATAACCGAAATTCAGATCCTGGCGTCCCACGCGGAATGCGACGCGGCTTTCCTCGATGTCGCCAAGATCGACGTAAGCACGGCGCAGATCCCAGGTGGATTGGTAAGGCGGCGCCAGAGGGGGGTCTTCCAGAAGGCGTCGGCGTCCTGCAACTCCGCGAAGATCTGGAACCATCTCACCGGCTTGAGCAACACGCCAAGCCGGAAACGAGTCAAGAGATACGAATCGGAATTGCCGGCTTCGAAATTCCCGGCGGTATAACCTTCGAATCTGGTGCGATAGCCCAGAGTAAAGCACAGCCAATCCGGCAGTTCTTGGTTGAGACGAGAAAGAGGTGAGAATTTGGCCAACGGGACATCGGAATCGGTGGGACGGTTGATGTTGGCTTTGCTGCCCCCGGATTGCCCACTATGCACTGGGCCGCGAGAGGCATGCCGGCCGGCGCGGCCGCGAGAAAAACGGCAATATATAAGGATAAGGTGCAAACTGGCTGTTTTCCGCCGGAATTGCTACGTGAGCTCATGCTCCCTCAAGTGAATCATTGAGCTCCGGTTTCATGTGAGCGCTTCGGCTCGCGACGGTGGCGCGGAGAAGAACGCCGGCGTTTCGCGAACGGAAAGCGCGATTTTGTATAGCACCGTCAGAATCAGTGCGCCGACCGCCCAAATCCCCAGCACGATGAGGATCTCAGGCAGGGTCGGGGCGTATTCGGTGACGGCGCCGAGCGGCGAGGGGACGAAGGCGGCCACAATCAGGCCGATGCCTTTATCGATCCAGAGCGAAAGAAAAACCATGCCGCACGCCACGGCGAGCAACTTCTGGTTATGGCGATACCGCGGCACGAGCAACAACACCAGCGACGCGGCGGCCAGGATCGAGGACGTCCACATCCACGGCGCCAACCGGGTGTGCCCCTCCAGACCCACGAACATGTACCGCAGCGATTCCGCGTGTTCGGGAATCTGGCTGTAGAACGCCGTGAAGAACTCCGTCAGGACGAAGAACACACTGATCGCCATCGCGTAGGTGACGATGATCGCGAGCTTTTGAATGGCCTCGCGGCCGGCGGAAAACCCGGTGAGCCGGGAAAGGAGCAGGCAGAGCAGGATCAGCAGCGCCGGGCCGGAGGCGAAGGCCGACGCCAGAAATCGGGGGGCCAGTATGGCGGTGAGCCAGAGCGAGCGGCCGGGAAGGCCACTGTACAGGAAAGCCGTGACCGTATGGATGCTGACGGCCCAAGGGATGGACAGAATAATGATCGGCTCGATCCAGCGCGGCGGGGCCACACCTTCGCGTTCGGCGCGCAGCGTCACCAGCGCAATGACCGCGTTCAACGCCAGGTAGCCGCCGAGCGAGATCATATCCCAGAACATCATGGAGTGTGGGGTAGGGTAGAGCAGAACATTGAGCACGCGCGAAGGCTGTCCCATGTCCACGAAGATGAACAGCATGCACATGACGACAGCGGCGATAGCCAGGAATTCGCCAAGAATGGCGATGCGTCCGAACGCCTTGAAATTGTGCAGGTAATACGGGAGCACGACCATTACGGCTGACGCCGCCACTCCTACCAGGAACGTAAACTGCGCGATGTACAGTCCCCACGTGACGTCCCGGCTGAGGCCGGTGATCATCAAGCCGGCTTGCAATTGACGCAGGTAGCAGGCAAAGCCGGCACCCAGGATGATCGCCAGAACGCAAATCCAGAGCCAGTATCTTCGGCTGCCGGCGACTGCTTTTTCAAACATGAACATGGCGGGTCCTCACACGATATAGAAGACATCCGGCCCCGTCCCCAGTTCAGGCCTTCGCCGGATATGGCGCCGCGCCGCCAGCAACTCGCGGATCGGGGAATGGGGGTCGGCCAGGTTGCCAAAGACCAGCGCCTTCTCCGGACATGCCTCGACGCAGGCCGGCGGGCGGCCCGCCGCCAGACGCTCGGTGCAGAACGTGCACTTCTCCACGACGCCCTTGGTGCGCGTGGGGAATTCTGGATTGGGATTGTGGATGTACGGGCGCGGGTCCATCCAGTTGAAACTGCGCGAGCCGTACGGGCACGCGGCCATGCAGTAGCGGCAGCCGATGCAGCGGTGCCAGTCCATATCGACGATGCCGTCTTCCCGCTTCCAGGTAGCCTCGGTGGGGCATACACGCACACAAGGCGGATTCTCGCAGTGATTGCAGAGCAGCATCGCGGGCAACGTGCGCAGCGCAGAGTATTCGTCCACCTGGCTCGGGAAGACGTGGCCGAGAGAGTCCTTCCAGATCCAGCGGACTTCGTGGCTGCGATCCGGGATAGAGGGAATATTGTGTGCCTGGCTGCACGCGACGATACACTTGGTGCAGTTCTCCTGTTTGAGGCACTTCGCCACGTCGATGGCCATGCCCCACCACGTGCCAGAGATGGCGCCCTTCGCTCTTCGCACCGCGGCGGCGAGAAGCGACAGACCGCTCATATGTAGAAATGCCTGCCTGGAAATAGTCATCTTGCGCTCCTCAGAAGAGGCTTGGAATCCAAATGGCAGTTCCAGCAGGGCGGCGAAACCGCCGCGTAGTTGTGGCAGCGGTCGCAGAAGTCGGCCTTGGCGCCGTGGCATTGTTCGAGGCATGTCGGCGTCAGGCTCATGTTGTAGTGCTTGCCGTCAGGCGCGGTGAAGTCGCGAATGCCGCCACGGACGGCCTTGTCGCGCCAGTCCATGAGTAGGTTCATGTGGGAGGTTCGCATGTACTCCAGCGGCGCCACGCACTGCTTTTCGCGTGCCGGGAGCCGGACATCCGGCCCTTTGGCGGTGACGTGCGCGGAGAGGTTGTGCCAGGCCGGGAAGGTCACCAGCACCAGGAAGACCGCCAAGCCGGAATAGATCGGGCCACGGTCATGCATGGGCAACCTCCTTTTGTGCGATGGGTTCGCCGCGCAGATCGGTAAGCCGTTCCTTCTCTCCGCGCATCACCAAGGCATTTCCAACCAGCTCATGAACGCCGGCGACTTCCACGCCCGGCACCCAGTATTCGAGCAACGGCGGCAGGGTGGCCTTATCGATGGCGCAGATGCAGGCCAGAAGGTTCACGCCGTACTTTTCCTTGACGTACTTGACGGCGTTAGCCCGCGGCAGGCCGCCGCGCATGCGCATCTCGAAATTCTCGTCCGTGCCGAGACCCGAGCCGCTGCCGCAGCAGAAAGTCTGTTCGCGAATGGTGTTCTCGGGCATTTCGTGAAACTGATTGCAGACGCTGCGCAGAATGTACCGCGGCTCTTCGAGCAGGCCCATGGCCCGCGCCGGGTTGCAGGAATCGTGGAAGGTAGTGTTCCAACGGTCGTTGCGGGAGGGATCGAGGCGGAGTTTGCCGTTATGGATCAGGTCGGCGGTGAACTCGCAGATGTGAACCATCTTGGTAGAGCGAGTGTTTTCGAACCGCGTACCCGTGACCGGCGAAACGGGCGGCTCCAGGAAGTCGGCTGGCCCGTTCATCGTGTCCATATACTGGTGAAGGACGCGCCACATGTGGCCGCACTCGCCGCCGAGGATCCACTTCACGTCGAGGCGTTTGGCTTCCGCGTAGATTTTGGCATTCAGCCGCTTCATCATTTCGTGCGAATTGAACAGGCCAAAATTGCCGCCTTCCGAAGCGTAGGCGCTGAACGTGTAGTCCAAACCGATCTCATGCAGGAGCGCAAGATAACCGAGAAACGTGTAGTAATGGGGTGTTCCGAAGTAGTCCGCCGAGGGAACAATGAACAGGATTTCGGCGCCCTTGCGATTGATGGGGGCGTTGACGCGGACGCCGGTCAACTCTTCCAGTTCGTCCACCGCGAAATCGACACTGTCCTTAAACCCGTGGGGCTGTATGCCGAGGTGGTTGCCGGTGCGAAAACAATTGGCGGCAGGTTCCAGAACCCAGTTGATATTGCAGCCGACCAGGTTCAGCAGTTCGCGGACCATCATGGTGATCTCCGCGGTGTCGATTCCGTACGGGCAGAAGACCGAACAGCGGCGGCACTCAGTGCATTGGTGAAAGTAGTAGAACCACTCCTTAATCACGTCTTCGGTAAGGTTCCGGGCGCCTGCCAGGCTGCCAAACAAGCGGCCGCTGAGAGTGAAATAGCGCCGATACACGGAGCGGATCAGTTCGGCGCGCAGGACCGGCATGTTTTTCGGATCGCCCGACCCGATGTAGAAGTGGCACTTGTCCGCGCAAGCGCCGCACCGGACGCAGATGTCCATGAATAGGCGGAAAGAGCGGAACTTGCGCAGGCGCTCTCGCATGCCATCGAGGATGATGCGTTTCCAATCCGGCGGCAGTTTCCAATCGGCGTCAAAGGGCTGCCATTCGCGCGGATTGGGCAGGCCCAGGTAATTGAGGTTCTTGGGCAGTGCGCTGTAGCAGAACGTGCCTTTGCGGAACTCCACCGCCGGGTTCATCCAGCCTCTGGGCGGCGGCTGATACTGGATTTGTACGAGTTCTTCCGGTTTGGGATTGGCCATGGGTCAACGCCTTTCGACCGGCAATCCGGCCGCTTCGATCTTCTCCCGGAACTCGTCCTCCCACTCTTCGTAGGTGTGAACCTTGACCGGATAGTTCCACGGGTTCACGTGCCGCTTCATGCGATTGTTGTTCGCCAGGTTGCGCGTCGGGCTGAGAAAGATGCCACCGACGTGCATCAGCTTACTGAACGGCAGATAAGCCGCGAGGCTGCTGACCAACGCCAGATGGACGAAAAACCAGGCGCTCAGATTTCTCGGCAGGGACGGCGAGAAGATGGTCAGAGAAATCGCGAGCTGTTTCACGGCCACGGCGTCGACTCTCGCGAAGTAGCGCATCCAAACTCCCGAGACGGCTATGCCCAGAAGCAGGAACAAAGCGAAGTAATCGGTGAACAGCGAGATGAAGCGGACCTGGGGATCGCGCAGCCTGCGCTGCACCAGGTACAGCAGCGCGGCGAGGAGCACGACGTCAGTGGCGTAGAGCACGGGTACGCCGATTTGGAAGAAGCCGTCGACGCTTTCCAGGAATCGCGCCAGGTTGGGCACTGGCTCCGCCAGGAACCGCAAATGGCGGAGCAGCACGATGAGCAGAGACCAGTGGAATGCAATTGCGCCCAGCCAAAGCCATTTGGCCTCACCCTGAATCAGCCTGGGTCCCTCTTGCAACCGTGCGCGCGTATTGCGGAAAAGGCTGCGAAATAGAAGGACCTCGAGACCCATCCTGGCAATCACACCCGGCGTCGAATACGGA
>Ga0187884_10003538_pt1 | contig 12078 bp, 16 predicted proteins | sample June2016WEW_20_4_FD_132983 | JGI IMG/M metagenome (GOLD analysis project Ga0187884, IMG submission 132983) | Peatland microbial communities from SPRUCE experiment site at the Marcell Experimental Forest, Minnesota, USA - June2016WEW_20_40 | ecosystem: Environmental > Terrestrial > Soil >...
CTTCCTTGCGTGTCATCGCCTTGACCTCTTGCCAGATCCGTCGCTCCATCGGCGACGACGTAGCCGGTTAAGGCGGACATCTTTAGGTGCTTATGCCCCCGGACATCTCCAGTGCTTCTAACAATCAGGAGCTATCAACTGGACCGAATCGCAGTGGTGCGTCAGCATTCGTCGCGCTGGCGGTAACGCTTGCGATGAGCACCAGTTTTCCGTCTATCCCGCCGAGAAGGATGTGGTGCGACAAAGTATCTCTTCGGCTCTCGAAGGGGTGAACGTCTACATGTACATGCCGAGCTTGAACCGTATTCGGCATATCGGAACCACGCCCTACATTGCTATCGTCGCACGACAAACGGCGGCCGAATTCCGCTGGTGTGCGGGAAAATGCGACGACGCGACCGGATTCCTTTCAGGCGCGCCGCGTGATCTTGAGTTTCGTTTTGAAGATACTCAGGGCGTATGGAAGGGGCAGGTTCTCGACAAACGCAGCTCGGAAGGTGCGCCTCAATGAGATCGCTTCCTGCATTTGCGGCAGTTCCGGTGCTCGCAACCGGCTGCGCTAACTGGCGGCAGGGGTCGACACAGGCCTATTACCAAGGCGCCATCCTGGACGCGGGCGGTCCTGCGCATGATCGCCTGGAAACAGAGAGGCGGGTGGACTCGACCGTCGATGCCTACCTGACTCGCAACGGCATGCCCGATGCGATCTACGTCGCGAGCCTGAGGGATATCGAGTTGATCTATGTGGAGCGAGACACGTTGGTCCACGTTCACCGGTCGGTGGCATCGGGGTTTTCTCTCGACTTCGACTGGCACGGCACGGTGACCGAGGTCCATCCGCTTCCCGATGCCATCCTCAACTTGATCCCGGCATTTGGTGACCGCGTCAGGCAAGCCCGTGCGGAGCAGGGGCACCTATGAACCGCATACTACCTGCACTGATAGTAATGTTGGTTTGTAGCGGTTGTTTCAGCCGCCCACCGCTACCGGGTGCGGATTTCATCGAGAACCGTCGCGCGTGGGCGAGCGTCAATGCTGTCGATGAGGCGACGCTGGTCGCGTGTCTGAAGCCCAGCTTCTACCGATTATGGGTCGCCGAGTACGGCGATTCCTTCCGACCACCCACTGTCCAAGCGGCGGCGGCCGATCCCGTGGCGATGGCCCAAGCCGAAGGTCCTATTTCTGCCCTCCTACTGGTACAGCTCACGTCTGAGCAGTTGGCAACATTGGCGCCTTCTCTTTCCGCTCAGGATTTTCGGGATCTCACGGACACTGTCTCCCGATATCAGGCGCCGCTCCAAAGGCGCATCGAACGCATTGGCTCGCAGGTCGCTGCGGCAGCGGGACGCTCCGATATCAGTTTCACCCTCGCCCCAATGGGATTGAACGCCGGAGCCCCGCAGGTGTTCGGCTCACGGACGGTCTTCGTCGGCCCGCAACTCGCGCTGCTCCTCGACGATGACAGCGAACTCGCGGCGGTGCTGGGCCATGAGGTGGCTCACATTACGCAAGGCCACACCACTGCTGGGGCAACGTGGAACGTGGCGATTACGACCCTGCAGGTCGCGGCTGCAGTCGCCGTACTGGCGGCCGAAGCCGGCAGCGGTTCACAACCAGGATATGACCCTCAGTTATCGCAGCAGCGAGCGCTTGCTGCAGCAGACCTCACCGGCCTCGCCGTCCGTGGGACTTTGACCGCTTCGGGATACACTCGCGATCAGGAAAGGGATGCCGACTACTACGGACTCGAATACGCGTCGCGCGCCGGTTTCGAGCCGGTTGGTGCGCTGTCCGCCTTCGTGAAGATTGGAATGGTAGAGAAGGGCAATCAAAGCAAGCTGGCGATCCCATTCCTTGCCGACCACCCAGGGACCGACGAGAGAATTGTGCGGCTCACAAAGCAGGTAGGGCGCACCAAAGGCGGCGACTTCAGCGTTGGCGGGCTGTATTGCTGGCATGCCCCGGCCGGAGCCGGAGATTGTCAGACGTGTTGCACCAGCACGTCATACTGTGTGACCGACTGCCGGAGCTGAAACTCGATGAGCAACGTCCCGAGCGAGCGTGTTTGCAGCAGGCTCAGGCGACACGGAAGGCTGCCGCACCAGTACACCTTCACGCTCGTCGACCACCGCGCGCTCCGCGCCTTTGCGGAGCGTCAAAGAGTTCCCGTCCACAAGCTGACGAGCGGCCCTCGTATGGGCGAGCAACATCCGAATCGGCTTCGTCGCATGGAGCGTTGGGTGCTCAGTCGTTACCTGTTAGCGTTCGAGGCCTGCGGGAGAGTCACCTTTCCGGTGAAGGTCGCTCATGCTCTTCGTAATCGCTCTCCCGATTTCATGATTGAGGCGCCGTCCAACCCCACCGAGGGTTGCGAGGTGACGCAGGCGACAACCTCTGCATACCAAGAGAAGATTACCCGGTTGGAACAGCGCGGTGGCCCGAGGTATTTCCACGGCCGAGACGGTCGCGGATGGATTGGTCCCGAACCCGAGGTGTACTGGGGTGACATGATTCGGAAGGCAGTCACAAAGAAGATCGGAAAGCTCGCCAAGGGGCACTACCAGACTGCCGCGACACAGCATCTGTTGATCTACGATGACATGGACAACGCGGCTGTTGACCTGGCGGAGGCACTCACGTTCCTCCAACCGAAGCTACTGAATCTGCTCAGTGCCACCAAGGTCCGATTCGATATCGTTTCGGTAGTCACCACGCAGAGCTATCTGCTCTTCGACATCACCGGCAACTGCCAGGTATTGCCGATACCAGCCGCTTCGCCCGCCGCCGGACGTTACGCGCCACCCGCCCCACTGCTATCCAGCTCACGTTCAGCGACATGGTGGAGGACTCATTTGGTCAGAGCAACCGATCCAGGCCGAACAAGCCGCTCCAGGCGACGGCGAAGAGCACGCCGCGCCTGAGCGGCAAGCCGTTCGGCTTCAAAATGATCACGCTGCCCACCGAGTTTGTTGCGTATTGGTCGAGCGACCATCCGAAAGAGGGATCGCTCGGCGTCAAACCGGGCTGGTTCCAGCTCTGGCGGCCGGATCAAGTCCGCGAATTCAACGAAGCGTACGAGGTCGCCAAGTATGCACCGGGGTTCCTGGCCTTTGGATCGAACGGCGGTGCAGAAATGCTTGCCTTCGATACCTCGCTTCGAGTGTTCATGGTCCCGTTCGTTGGCATGCATACCGGGGAAGCGATACTGGTCGCGGAGTCCTGGGATGATTTTGTTTCCAAGATTGAACAGTAAGCCGAACCAGGCGATGAACGCGACCGGGTTGACCTTCACTGCTCGCCGCGCGCGTTTCGTGCGCCGCCGGCTCATCGCCAAATCGTTCTGGGGTGGGCGTGCCCCCACGCCGTGGCTTACTGCCTGCTCGTCAACCGCGACCGTAGAGGGCAGCCCCTGAAAGATCAGCGTGAAGCAGGGGAACGTGGGTGATCCCGATGCACGGAGCTGAGGCCGCACAGGCCGCAGGAAGCTGAAGACCGCCGCGAATCAGTAGTGGGTCAGTCCGATCATGATGACCCCACCCTGCATCGAATACGCGCCGGGAATGAAAAGGGCCGAGCTGGGCGGAATGTGCCGCTCGGCTTCAAGCGTGTAACCCGCCGTCAGGTCGAGCACCCAGTGACCCAAGCGCTGCCCCAAGCCGACGGCGACCTTGGCGTCATCGGTATCGGCTACCAGCGGGCTCTCGCCCTTCGAGCCGACGATGTGTGACGCCCAGCTCGCGCCCAGGCGTAACGTCGTCTGTTCCCGGATCGCGTACTCGGCCCCCAGCCCGAACTTCCATTCGTCATGCGCGTCGGGAATGAAGCCGCTGCTTGCCAGCGGCGTCAAGTCGTATTTAATCTTAGAGCTCAGTGTGCTCGAGTTGGTGAACCGTACCGCTCCGGACAGCGCCAGCCGCGGCACGCCGCGCCACGTGGCACCGAGAAAGACCTGGGTCGGCATTTCGAGGTCACAGTGGACGCCTTGTCGCCTCGCATCGGGCACCGGCATGCTGCCGGTCAGCCAAATCATCCCCGGCGTACGCACGCCCAGGCCAAAGGCCCACTGCTCGTTCGGGCGTAGCGCCAGGCCAACCATGCCCTGGACGCCGGGCCCGTTGATCTTGTAGCGGAACTCACTGAGATTGTAGACGAACTGAAGAGGACCAGACGGGAAGTGCGTGCGCAGCTGCCCGAACAGGGGCTGCACTTCCGCGCCCACCGACAGCTGATCAGTGAGGCGGTAGGCGACCCCGAGGGGGAAGGCCATCACGATCGTTTCGCTGAAGAAGCTGGGGATTCCGTGGGCCGGGTCGGGGCCGAAATCGAGCGTGTAGCCGGTACTGCCGAACAAGCCGACGGCGAAGCGCCAGCGGTCACGGTACGGAATCGACAAGCCGAAGTCCGGGATGAGGGGCCACATGGTGGTGGTGCCGCTGAACACCCCGGCTTGCGTAGGCGTCTCGAGCCGCCCGCGCCCATAGCCCAGGCCCAGCCCGCCACCGGTTGTGAAGGTGTCGAAGGCGGTCAGGCCCGCAGGGTTCTCGAACAACGCCGACGACGGTGTGTACGGATCGGCGACGCGCGTGCCCACGGTCGCGATATCCGCCACGCCGACCGCCGGTGCAATGAGAATGGACGCCGCAGCAGGCGCCGGTCTGAGCAGCCCGCAAGCGGCGAGACACACGCCTGCCACAACAAGTCCGGAAAGCCCCACACCAGGAGTGCGCGCGCGTCTGCCGCCCGCAGTCACGAGATCTATCATGTTCCAGATGCTCCTTCTGGGTCTTCTCTAGACGCAAATACACCGGCGACCATACCAGTTTATGGGCAAGCAGTTCCTGGCCGGAGATGACCGCTAACCGGCGCCGCGTATGACCAAAGCGGGCGTCACAACTGACCGATCGCCCCGACGCCGTGACCCAGGAGCAGAGGGCAAATTGTGGCCCCCCGCAGCAGCCGTCAGCTCTCCGCCGTCAGTGATCAAGCGAAGGGAGCGCGACGGCTGGCCTCGCCACAACGTTACGCCGAACGCCGGCGCGGTGGTGGGGCCGTCGGTTCGATGAGTAACGCTTCGGCGATGTAGCGGTCGAGGTTGAAGAACTCCCGGTACTCGGGGATGTGCTTGAACTGCCGGTCGATGATAATGTGGTAGCCGTCGGTGTCGACCCCGAGCACGTACGGGCCGTCACTACCGGTGTGGATCAGGTCCACTACGCCGATGCGGAAGCCGATCACCTCGGCGGTACGCAGTGCGACCTTTTTCGTCTCTTCGCTGGTATCGTGCAAAAAGCGATACTTCGCCCCCAGCCCGATGTTGATGATCCAATCGGAAGGGCGGCTGTAGCGATCGCGGTAACGCTCGGTCCATAATGCGATCTGGCCGTCGATGACGTACGCGCGCAGCACTTGGCCGGGGAAGACGCCACGCGGCCCGATGTCCGCCACCAGGCGCTGGAGGTAGAACGGGGCACGATACGTCAGGCGATCACCGTCCAGGCGCCGGCGTCCGTGCGCGACCAATTCCATCTTGTAGCGGTGGCTGCCGCCGTCTCCGACCAACTCCTTGTCCTCCAACCAGAGCACCACATGCCCTTGCCCTCCGCAGCCGTACCGTTCCTTGAGGATGGCAAACCCGTGCTCTTGCACGAACCGATAGACATCGGCGGGCTCGGAGGTGATCAGTGTGTCGGGGACCGGAACGCCCCGCTCCAAGAGCAACTCTTGCGTTGCGATCTTGTCCCAGCAGAGATCCTGTAGCGCAAAGCTGATGACGACCTCGGCTTTAGGGAACAGCTCTCGGACAATGCCGGCGGGTGATGTCGTCGCAGGCGGATCGAACGGCAAGACGTAGAGCCGGTGCACGTCCGCCGCCAGCCGCCGATCAGCCATCGCCGCCTCCAGCGTCAGCGGATGCATCTCGCCACCCGCCGACGCTGCCGCCGCGCACAGGTCACGCGCCGCCGAGTCGACGAACGGCGCGAAGGCGCGCCCATAAACGCATGCGATCATGTGTTCGGTGGTGCTGCGGCTTGCGACAACAGCACAATGCCTTCGATGCTAGGCAAAGAATTCTTCCGCGTTTCCCGACGACACCGCCACTTGCTGAACGCCATTGTTGCGGAAGACGCGAAAGTTAATCACCTCTCCGGACGGGCGACACCACAGATGTTTGTACAGCTCGTGGCGGCCGCTGATCTCCTGGCCGTCGACCGCCATCACGACGTCACCGGGCTTCAGTCCGGCTTTCTCCCCGGGCGCGCCCGAAAGGACGCCAGCGATGACGACATGGCTGCGAAAGGTGTAGCAGTAAAGCCCGATCCAGGCGCGGGAGGCACGGGTGACGCGGCGGCCGTGGCGCAAGAGCTCCTCGCGGTGCTCGACGTAGTGCTCAACCGGAATCGCGAGCGTAAAGCGACCGACCTCGCCCAGATCCAATGAGACGATGCCGATGACTCGGCCGAACATGTCGAGGAGCGGCGCGCCGCCCAAGCCCGGGTTCGTTGCCGTGGTCATAATGGCGCGGTCGAGAGAGTATTCCCAATAGGCATCGAAAGCCGCGAGCGAGCTGATGGCGCCATTGCTCGCCCGGCGCGTGTTGTCCCCGGCAGCCGCGGTGATGAATACCTCCTGGCCGGGTGTGAGCGCCGAAGAATGACCGAGCTTGAGCGCCGCGAGCGCCTTTGTCCCGATGTCGACCACGGCGATGCCGCTGGCGAAATCCTGCGCCGCCACCTTGCCCTCAATCTCGGTGCCGTCAAGCAGCATGACCTCCACCGAGCGCGCTCCCAGCACCACGTAGTTCACGGTCAGAATGAGGCCGGCCGCATCGATGATCACGCCGGTTCCGACCCGCTCGGTTCCGAGGATCTGTGCCGACGGGTGCTCCTCAGCCACCACCGTCTTGAGCGCCACGGTGGCCGGTAAGACTAAGTCGATCAGTTTCACGGAAGCATTCATGAGTGCAGGACGTGGTGTGCCACGCGGCGCCAGATCGATTGCAGCTGTGCAGGGCCCCTGGTTGAAGCTCTGTTTTCAAAGCAGCAATAGCACGGCGCTGCAAGAAGTCGAGGCGCACCGGCTGGCGGTCGGACGAGCTGCGGACGCGGTGCGCCGGACTACTCTAAGGCATTGACCGCCGCCGGTAAGCGGCAAATTGATGACCACCGCTGGTGCGTGGGTAGCGCTCGCAAGCAACCCGCCGCACACATGCCGCGCCTCACGGCTGTGGAGGCTTCAACCGCGCCGAGTCAACAATGGCAGGTTAATTGCTTTGTCGGATAGCAGGAACGGAGGCGAGCCATGTACCCGTGCGAAATTGCCGAAGCAGTGCTGCAGGAATTCCTCGCCGCAGCCACCGTCTTACCGGAGCAGTTCGGCCCGCAAGGCACACGGGCCCTCAACGGCGAGCGGGCCTTGATGTGGGCGGTGTTCGTCGACGGAATCCAGTGTTACCGGCGGAATGCGCACCCCACCTCGACGCAGCAAAGGATGAATCTTGCAGAGGCTGAGCGTTGGGTGTGGGGCACGGACTGGGACTGGCCGTTCTCTTTCGTCAACCTGTGTGAGGTCTTCGGCTTCGACCCCGCCCGGGTCCGACAGGCACTGGAGCGCTGGCGCGAGCGCCGCAGCCCTTTGCGCCGCCAGCGCTTCCGTCAGGGCGCCTTGCGCGCCGCCTGAATCAGAGGCTCGCCGCGACGTCGTCGGTTACGAGTTCCCTCCCCGCACTAGCGCAACGAGGCATCCGCCCGGGACTTCAGTCCGGGGCGGGGCTCCTGACGCCGGCGGAACTCACCGCTTCGGCCGCCGCGTTTTTCGATCAAACGGATCTCGCCGATGACCATTTCACGATCGACTGCCTTGCACATGTCGTAGACGGTGAGCGCCGCGGCGCTCACCGCGGTCAACGCCTCCATTTCGACGCCGGTCTTGCCGCTCACTTTGACTCGCGCCTGGATTTCCAACGTACCGCGCCCCCGCACGGTGAAGTCGACAGCGGCAACCTCGACCGCTAGCGGATGGCAGAGCGGAATCAACTCCGCCGTCCGTTTTGCCGCTATGATCCCGGCGACGCGGGCCACGGCGAGCACTTCGCCCTTGGCGATCTTGCCGCTACGGATGAGACGCAGCGTCTGCGGCTGCATGTGAATCCTGCCGCGTGCCACTGCCTCGCGGTCAGTGACAGGTTTGGCGCTGACATCCACCATGCGCGCGCGTCCGCGCTCGTCGACGTGCGAGAGCTGCGGGGCGGCTGCCTTGCGATTACCGGGTCGTGCCACTATAAGCTCGCTGACTATGAATTATCACAACCTCATCATCATCGGCTCAGGTCCCGCCGGACTGACCGCCGCATTGTACGCCGCTCGCGCCGATTTAGCACCCATCGTGATCGAGGGGTTCCAGCCCGGTGGCCAGCTTACTATCACGACCGAGGTGGAAAACTACCCTGGCTTCCCCAATGGCCTGCTAGGTCCGGAGATGATGGAGTTGTTCAAACGGCAGGCCGAGCGCTTCGGGACGCGGTGCATCTTCGGTGAAGTGACCCAGGTCGACCTGGGCCGGCGCCCGTTCGCTCTCGAGATCGGCAAAGACCAGTACGGCTGTGATGCTCTCATCATTGCCACCGGCGCCTCGGCGAAGCTGCTCGGGCTGGACTCGGAGAAACGGTTGATGGGGCATGGCGTGTCCGCCTGCGCCACCTGCGATGGCTTCTTTTTCAAGGACAAAGAGCTTGTCGTCGTCGGCGGCGGGGACACGGCGATGGAGGAGGCGACATTTCTGACCAAGTTCGCCAGTAGGGTCACAATCGTGCATCGCCGCGACCGACTGCGGGCCTCGAAAATAATGCAGGAGCGCGCGCTGAAGAACCCGAAGATCGGAATTGTCTGGGGCTCCGTGGTGGAAGAAATCTATGGCAGCGTAGACCAGCGCGGCGTCACTGGCGTGCAGCTCAAGAACGTCAAGACCGGCGCCGCGAGCGATTTCAAATGCGACGGCGTGTTCATGGCCATCGGACATCAGCCCAACACGGAGCTGTTCCAGGGGCAGATCGAGATGGACGCCAACGGCTACATCATCACCCGCGGCCGATCGACATACACCAGCGTGGACGGGGTCTTCGCCTGCGGCGACGTGCAGGACCGCGTGTACCGACAGGCGGTCACCGCCGCCGGCTCCGGCTGTATGGCCGCTATTGACGCCGAGCGCTGGCTGCAAGAGCATTCATAGGTTTTCTACGCGCAGCCCTCACTTGGGAGTTTTGTGATCGGTTCTAACGCGGCGTGCCCGGTGGCGGCGCTTCGCCCTGTTGGCGCCACTTGTCGTACCTGCGCTGGAAACGTTCACGCTCTTGCGGCGGGAGTTGCTTGAAGCGCTCGTAGTTCTGCCGGATGCGTGCGCGCTCGTCCGGCGACATGCTGCGCCAGCGCTCGTAGCGCTGCTCGATTTCGCGTTGGTGTTCCCGCGGCAGCTGCTCATGGTGCCAGTAGTTTTGCAGGCTCTCGTAGCGCTGTTTCGGGCTCAAGTCGCGCCAATGTTCAGCCAGGGCGGTTTGGACGGACACAACAGGAACGCCAGCCGTGAAGCTGCCGGCAAGCAGGAGGGCGATGGTGACCACGTGCACTCTCATGGCGCCGCTCATGGCGTCCTGACTAGCCTTCACGCAGCACCTGATCCTCATCCAACGGCACAGACTCGACCGTATCAAAGTTCTCCATCGCGTCCAGGCGCTGAATCAATTGGTAATTCTCGAACAGGTCCGGTTCACGGCTCATTGCCACAGGCGGTGCTTCGACTCCTAGCGGGATCAATACCGCGTTGGGGCCCCCTAAGACCGAAAAGAGGACGATGATGGCCATCATGGCAGCCGCCGTGGCGATCGCCACCGGCCGAAAGATCCAAGACCAGAACTGTCCCTGCGCCCGTGTCTCGATCTCGGTTGCCAAAGCGCGCCGTAATCGTGCTTGGAGCGGTGCACACTCGTGATCCGCGACGGCGGTTACATGGCGCAGCGCCTGACGCTGCCACCGGATCGCCACACTCAGGCTCTCCGCTTCGGCCGAACACGCGGCGCACGCCGCGAGGTGTTGCTCCACCCGTTCCGCTTCCCTGCGCGACAGCTCACCGTCGCACCACGCGATAAATTCTCGCTTGACAGCCCGGCAGTGGTCCATTCCCTTACTCAGCATCGCTGCGCATCTGTTCGCGCAAAGTGACGGTGGCGCGGTGGATCAAGCTTTTCACTGCCGACACCGAGCACGACAGACTCGCGGCCACTTCGTCGTACGACAGCCCATTGACCCGTGCGAGTAGCAAGGCAGCACGTTGCTGCGCCGGCAACTCGGCCACCGCCGCCCGTAGCCGGTCCACGGCTTCGCGGTCGAGCGAGATCTCCTCGCCGCTGCGGCTGCGCACCTCCGAAGATGCCGCTGCCTCGTCTATCTCCTCTCTCGAGGGTGGATCCAACGGTTGCACATGGACGCGGTGTTCGGGCCGCCGCAATTCGCTGAGGCAAGCGTTAGTCACCATCCGGTACAGCCATGTCTTGAACCGTGCTCGTGGAGTATAGCGGAGCCGTGTGCGATAGACCTGCAGGAACACATCCTGCGCCAGCTCTTCAGCGCGTGCCCGGTTGCCCACGAATTGCATCGCGAACCCGATCACCCCTGCCACATGTTTTTCAAATAGCCGATGGTACGCAGCCTGATCGCCCTGCTGCACCGCCAGCATAAGCTGCACGTCGGGGTCTGCCTGCGCATTCAACCGCGTACTCGTTTCATTTAACGCATCGAGCGCAGCCAAGTTGCGGGAAAGCAGGCCATTCCGCGGCGCCATCAGCTTGCTTTGCATTGCGCTCCCGTTGTTCCGGGTGGCTTCACAGCTCCACGTACACCATAGTGCGTCGACAGGAATATTCCATGGGTGCTCCTGACTTCCTGGGCCGCGGGGAGTGCGCCCCCGGTACCGAAGCCGCGGCACTCGTGCCTCCGGGACGCTCTTGCCTGCAGCGACACGTACATGGCGCACCGCGTGCGTCAGCGTGATCTGGCGCGCCTTTGCGGCTCGGTGCGCACAGCAGTCCGGCGGTGGGCAACTCGGGGGTGACCCTGGGGCATCTCCCGCGGCGCAATCCGGCGCCGCAGCTGGTACTTCACCTTGCTCGTCAATTGGCCGAACAACATGCTCAGCCGGTCGGGGTCGTGGCGCTGCAACGCCTCTTCGATGCGTTGCCGATGGTCGTCCAGATACGTGATCTGATATTCGCGCTTCTGCACCCGGACACGCTCCGGTACTTTTGCGCAGGCCCCAATGACCCGCACAATCTCATGCAGAATCGTCGAATCCACACGCACCGTCGGCACCTTCAAGCCCCTACCCTGTCGATAGGTATTCTCAATGTGCTTTTGTAGCACGAATCGGTTACAGCAACAAAGGACAGCGGCAAGCATGCCGAGGACCGAAAAAAGGGACAGATTTTCAGGCACTTAGAGCGGAGCTAAGGTGGCGGCCGCCCTACACGCGCTGGCGCCGTTCCTGGGCCTCTTGGTCCGACTTGCACGCGATGCACAGCGTGGTCACCGGCCGCGCCTTCAGCCGCTCAAGGCCGATCGGGCCGCCACACTCTTGGCAAGATCCGTAGCTGCCGTCGCTGATCCGTTTGAGGGCATCATCGATCTTCGCGATCAACTTGCGCTCGCGATCCCGGATGCGCAGCATCGCATTTCGGTCTGATTCCAACGACGCGCGATCGGTCGGGTCGGGGAAATTCTCCTTACTTCTGGTCATGCCCCCCAGCGTGCGTTCGGCTTCGCTGAGGAGCTCCTGCCGCCGTGCCATCAACAGCCGATAGAACGATCTCAGCTGCCGCTGATTCACTGCATGCCTCCAGAATTTTTAATCTGTACCACCGTCATGTCGCGCTGTAAAGATGGTTTTGCGGCGCAGTGGTTTTGCGGCGCAGCCCAAATCCGGCGCTAACGCACCGGCGCGCGCGATCCGGCGCGTTGGGCGCCGCTGCGGGCGGCTGACGCCGGCCGGGCGGCCCGCTGTGGTCGGCGAGTGGGCCGAGCCAAACTGCGCAGC
>Ga0187884_10003541_pt1 | contig 12076 bp, 12 predicted proteins | sample June2016WEW_20_4_FD_132983 | JGI IMG/M metagenome (GOLD analysis project Ga0187884, IMG submission 132983) | Peatland microbial communities from SPRUCE experiment site at the Marcell Experimental Forest, Minnesota, USA - June2016WEW_20_40 | ecosystem: Environmental > Terrestrial > Soil >...
CCGGGGATGGCGATCAGGCATATCCTGGGGAACAAAGGTGTCTCGATCACACTAGCTATCAGCCAAGTCACTACTTCCTTTCTAGGTTAATTCGTCCAACAGCCTGGCCGCCAGCGTACGCGGTAGCACCACCGGTTTTTGCACTATCTGTTTGACCTGCTGCTTCATGGCCTGGGTGAAGCCGATACAGTCGAGCACCACGAGTTCGATGTCCTTGCCGGCCAGTTCCTGGGCGGCGGCGAACAGTTGTCCCGGTTCCTTGTAGGGAGAACCGGCGACCACCACCGATTCGAGGCCGCTGGCCCGCCACATTTCCTCGGCCATCTGAATCTGCGCCGCTTCGGGTTTGATGACGCCGATCCGGCCGTTACATATGCCCCTGACCGCGCAGTGTAGCAGCTTGTGGGTTGTCATCAGCGGCACTCGGCAGGTGAGTTGTTTAAATTCGCCGGTGCAGATGATCAGGATGACGTCCACTTTGGTTTCGAGCTCGCTGACGCACTTTTGCATCAGAGGGATGATATGGCGTTTGGCCACCTGGACGTGCGAGCCGTCGGCCAGGCGGGTGACCTGGGTCAGGTCGGCCGGGCCGGGGGCAAGCGCTGCGATGGCGGCGCGGTCCAGGCCGTCGAGCGCCCCGGCTTCGATTATTGGCGTACCCTTTAATATGACGCTGATTTCTGGGGTGACATCGTGCCGCGGTGATTGTCCGATGGTGATCAGGCCGATGCTGTTCACATTTTTGCCCTCCTCCACGGTAAATGTAGGCCAGATGCTGGTCCACAGCCGCTGCCGGCCATGTCACGGGTGGCAGTGGCTGGCCGGATCGCCGCTGGTGGCGACCCTCTGGAGCGGCTACGGTCACTACAATCTGCCCGGTTGCCCTCAGTCCCTCCCCAGTATCTGCAGCCGGCTCATCGACCCATACAAGTCGATGAGTCGCCCGAATTCCTCGCTGTCGTAAAACTGGGCCTTGCCGCTGCCAAATGCTTTGGCAACCTCCACGGTAAAGCGGGCGGCCAGCGCCACGTCTACCTCTTGGCTAGCGCCGGTGGCGCACCCGCTCACCGCTGCCTGGCTGGTAATACCCACGCCGACGACCGGCGCTGTGGTAACAACGCAAGGCTGCATGATGCTGTTGATATGATAGAGACCATTGTTGTACGGCGTGATGTCCAAGGTGGTGATCGGCAGCACGTAAGGCAGCTCACCGGTCACATTCTGCAAGATAAAGAGCAGGTCATTGCTGACTCGCAGGACATAGCCTTCCTTGACGGTCGGGCTAATGGCGATGCCTCGGTGGTTGAGCAGGCGGTTACCGCGGGTCGTGTCGATGGACAGGATGGCTTCCATCTCAGCGCAAACCTCGACCTTGTTCATGGTCAGAGTATCGACCGGAGAGTCCATGCGCGGCACTGGATCGTGCGGCTTGGTCCCAGCGTTAGGACAAATGTGGGTGCAGACGATGATGTCGCCCGCCAGCACGTCACCCTTGCGCTTTGATTCTAAGATGCAGGCGGCAGCCGTCAGAGCCGTCAGTGCACCGTCGGCGTCCGACACCAGCCCGAGCGCCGCCGGCCGGACGCCGATCCCCCCCAGGCGACCTATGATCCCCAGGGTCGGCGCCTTGTCGCCCTTCAGTCGGCCCTGGCTGCCGGGGATGACGAACTTGACAAAGTCGGTGCTGCCGCTCTTGGGCCCGTCCACTGTGGTGACAGTACCGATATGGCCGTATTCCCGCTGGAAATAAGCGTTGACTGTCGCCCCGCTGGCGGCGGGGTCATCCAACAGATCAAACATGGCGATAGCTTGTTTAAGTGACATAGTTGTTTCTTCTCGAAGATGTAATAAATTATCGGCTTGCCGGTGATCTCCTCCACCTCGGAAAGGCCGGCGTCGCGCATCCCGACGCCCAGGATCAGCTTGGCCTGCCGCCGGTCGCCACCAGCTGGACCATCGCTTCGTCCAACAGCAGCCGGTTCATCCGGCCTCCACCGGGGGGGCGATAGAGGAGCCTTAATCTACAGCAGTGAAGATGTGGGCATTCTCCTATCCCTCTGTTTTGTTTTCAAGTGGAATCTCTAGAAAGGCGCTAGGCTGACGCTCTTGGCCTCGTCTTCCTCGGCAAACCGATCCAGACCTTGGCATGTCCGCTTGCCGCCAGTAGTCCGGAGGTATGTATCGCATTCTTGTCGGTGACCGCCGTCTGCGGCATTTTGAGTTCCGTCGTGAATGGTGCGGGCAAGGTCGGTGGAGCGATGGCTCCGGCCGCGATCGGTTTTCTCATCAACTGGTCGGGCGGAAGCTATGGCGCCGGCTTCGCCTTGATGGAAGCTTGTCTGCTGGTATGTGCCGTCCTGGTGCTGTTCTTTCGCGAGATGCCCCAGCAAACCCGCCTCAGTACAGCAACAGCCGCGGGCGCGTCGAAATAGCGACGTCGGAGCTGTGAGCGGAGTTCTGGGAAGTTCGTCATTGGCGAAGGAAGTCAGAAAATATGTTCCGCAGCACCGGGTCAGTTTTCTTCAGTTCGTCATATTTCGGAGCGGATTGACGCAGGATTTTGGCCTTTGCCCTACCATGAGCTCAGAGACGCCAGTGCGTTCGAGCATCTGGAGGGAAAGGCCTTTCCATGCGCGCATCTTTTGGAAGACGATTTTGGTTCGCCTTCCATCCCGGTTTTCTTGCTCTAGCCGCAATGTCGCAGATCGTCCCATTGTGCTGTGCCACCCCTCGGTGTCAGCCTGACGTTGGCCCATCCCGCCGGGGACACCAAGTCGATTCCGAAAATCCCGAAATTAACGGTGAAATCTGCTCTGCCGTACGACTTGGGGCGCGACTGATTCCAAGAGTGCCCTGATTTTCGGCACTTCTGACCTGCCAATTTCTCCAAAAAACGTTGCCGGACGTTACCACAGGGTACACCAACCCGGTATTCCAAAAGCGTTACCGGATGTTGAGCCGGATTTCGGCAAAACCGACTTTTTCAACAGCCACGCGATTTAGCAACAGTTATCCGTCGTTGCTGCACTCACCGCGTAAGCCCGAGCAATTGCTGACCGGAATTTCTGCTCCTTGTAGACTCCTGAACCCATAGTAAAATCTGCCTCAGGGCACGCCGCACGCAGCTCGCCGTCGCCTGCCTAGCTTGTTTCCTTCTGCCGTGTCGCCATGAGCGAGTGGACTGCACCCCCGTTCAACCAACAGCAACGTTATTCCCGCCATAAAGTGGCGTTTTTTCTTGACAGAGAATCAGAGCAGCTGTTCAATTAGGCCACTCCCAACAGGGACATTGGTTTTGGGCCGAACCGTCGCACAGGGACATCCCTCCTCCACAGGCCATCACGCAAGCCCGGTCCGTGCGCAGTTGGCCTGGGGACACGTGTCTGGCGACTCAATTTTTGCGACCCAAGCCGCCGCCCCCTGGTCTCAAACCCGATTTTGCGTGTTGTTGAAGTTGATTGAAGTCTGTAAACTTTAATCGCTTTGTTTTGAATCGCTTGCAGGCCGCTAGTTGAAGTCTTTGGGAATTTGTTGATTCCGGAGGGCTTTCCACATCTACAAAATCATTTACAGGCGATGTATCGACGATAGCAATAACGAAGGGGCATAACGCTTTACTCTTTATTTCCGCTCCATCCGCTGGAACAGGCATAACGCGCGAGGAAATACATGATCAATCTTCGGCCGCTTCAGAACTTCATTAAGGTTGTCGAACTCGGTAGCCTGTCTCGGGCGGCACAAGCCCTGCATATCGCTCAGCCCGCTCTAAGTACTCAAATCGCTGCACTTGAGGAAGACCTGGAAGTTAAGCTGCTCGACCGGACCCATCGAGGTGTTCGGCCTACGGAAGCTGGCATAATCCTGTGCCGCCATGCGCGGGCGCTAATTCATCATATGCACGAAACCCGAGAGCTGATCAAGGCGGGTCGCCGCTCCGCTTCAGGGACAGTTTCCGTGGGCGTGCCGATGTCCCTTTTGGAGGTGTTCGCTATTCCTCTGATTAAGCGCCTCCGCGAGCGGTATCCGGATATACATCCACACATACAAGCGCACTCGAGCTTCTATCTCCGAGAGTTAGTAATCAACGGTCGACTGGATATGGCGGTGACACTGCAGGGCGAAGAGCACAAGGGACTTAAGTCAAAGCTGATTGCGACCGAGGAATTGTACTTCGTGGCACTTGCCGGCAAGCCACGTGCGGCAAATAAGGCGCCAATCTCGTTGCCTGAAGTGGCTAAATATCCCTTGGTGCTTTCAGCAATTCCCTATACCGGAAGAATGATACTCCAGGAAGCCGCAGCCAGAGCGGGAGTAAAGCTGAATGTCGTCGCCGAAATAAACACGTCTTGGGCACTGCTCGCAACGGTGGAGGCCGGACTGGGCGCGACAATGATGGCAATGAGTGCGATACCCCGACACTCGCCAATCCATTGCTTCGACTTTCGTTCGTTTTCGCCCAGCATAAAGCATCAGATTTCGCTTTGCATCTCAGACGAGCTTCCCCTTACAGCCGCGGCACGACTCACTGTACGCACGATTCCTCCATTGATCGCGGAGCTGGCTGCCGCCGGACAGTGGCCTGCCCTCCGTCTCTCGCTTTGAGTTTCTCCGCTACCGGTACCTAAGCTAGGCGCTTCGTGGCGCCCGGCTTCCAGCCATTACTTTGTGGTTATACCAATATCAATAAATACTATTTCCTACGCGCCTCTGGATGAGTTACGCTTGTCGCAACATTTGTGCTTTCGTTCACAATAGACGCGGGCTTTCGGAGTTGCGTTGCCCACTTTCCAGTAGGCGAGGTGCCGGGTAAGTGGCAATACGACTACTAAATGAAGCGCGCTCTACGGCAAGGCAGGCATGCCTGTCGGAATGTAAGCTGGCCATGATGTTCGTGTGCCCAGAATGGTGTTATTCAGTCCTATTACTGGTAGTGACTCGGAGGTGATGATGGCTCCTGTCAATAAACTGCCGCAGGTCGCGGGATCTCCCACTGCCACAAGTGGTGCCCAGTCACACACAAAGAAAGGTTTTGTCTGGAAAGCGCGCTATACGGTATTGCTTATCTTCTTCATGGTGTGGGTCCTTTCGTTCATCGATCGGATGGCAATCTCGGTTGCCATACCGTACATTGCGACTGATCTTGGTCTGTCTCCCGTAAAAATGGGCGTGGTTTTGAGCGCCTTCTTCGGTGCTTATACCCTCGCCCAACTGCCGGGAGGAATACTCGGCGACCGATTTGGTGCCCGCAAGGTAGTTACACTAGCTTTATTCTTTTGGTCCTTGTTTACCTTTGTTACGGGCTTGATTCATAGCCTGTTTCAAATGATCATGGTCCGTTTTACCTTCGGCCTAGGCGAGGGCGTGTACCCGGCGTGTGCCTATAAAGGCATTTCCGTTTGGTTTCCACAAAAAGAAAGAGCCACCGCCACCGCGTTGATGATGGCCTCCAATGGCTTGGGTGCAGGTTTGGCGCCGCTCATAGTGGTTCCAATCATGGCACTGTGGGGATGGCGTGCAATCTTTTACAGCCTTTGTGTCCTGGGCTTGCCGCTGATGTTTGTATTTTGGATTTACATTACGGATACGCCCGTCGGAAATAAGCGTGTTTCACCAGAGGAACTGCTCGAAATTGAGGGTGACAGGGCGTCTCTCGCCCCGGCACCCGCTCCCCAGGTTGGACTCGGCGACATCATCAAGGATTGGAGAGTCTGGCAATTCTTCCTGGTGTACTTTACCTTCGACATCACGCTATGGGGTTTTACGACTTGGCTTCCGACCTATTTAGTAAGAGTGCGCGGCTTTACGCCCGGAAAAATGGCCATGGCAGCTTCGGTTCCATTCCTTGCCGGCATGATCGGATGTGCACTCGGAGGATGGGCTTCCGACAAGTTCTTCAGTAACCACCGTAGATGGCTTCTTGCCGCAATACAACTTATTTCTGCGGCATTGCTATACCTAACGGTCACTGCTCCGTCCATAACAGTGCTCATAATTTCTCAAACGCTCGCCGGATTCTTCATCAAATCTTCTACCTCTGCCTTTTGGGCATTGCCAATGAATTACATATCCAAAACCACCATGGGCGCAGCCAGCGGCTTTATTAGTATAGGGGCCCAACTCGCGGCCTTTATTTCCCCGTTGATCATCGGCTATCTGATTCAACGGTCGGGTGGAAAGTTTTTCACCACATTCGCATTTCTGATCGGGGCGGCACTGGTGTCGCTCTTGATTGTTGTGACAATGGGCGATAAAAGACAAGGCGACATGTCCTGAGTGCGCGAATCATGTTGCGGCAAGATAGCGCCTCCATGCGTGTGAATCCGTAACGATGTTAACTGTGGCAGTCTTTAGAGTGATTTTCCCGCACCATGTTCTCAACTGAAGGGAGATAAGCATGACCAAACTGCGCGATTTATGCAAAGCAGTCCGCAGTAAACAAGCCGGACCGTTTCGGCTTACATTCGATTTGGTATTTAAGGACGACGATAGCTATGAGCGGGTCAAAGCGTCAGGTGCGATTACGGCTTCGCTTATCGCCCGTGTGTACGGGATTCAACAAGATCAGATCACGCACGTGGTCTTCTACGATCCCGGTCGCGCAATAAAAATTACCATGATACGGCCGTGTGTAGCCGGAGATCCGGGGGATGGCGACGTCTATGGGTGTCAACAACACGCGCCGCTGCTTGATTTATCGATTTCCCTATAAGAGCTAAAGGAGGCGATCATGAAAGAGATTCGTGGTTTATCCCCAGGAAAGCTGGGTCATGGCTGTAATCCGCAAAGTTTTACCCGCGGTCTCGCTCACAATCCGGACTTTGTTGCGGTCGACGCTGGTACGACTGACATCGGAGCCTACTATCTTGGTAGCGGCAAGCTGTTTTTCCATCCAATAACCGTAAAGCGTGACCTGACAATGCTTTTGCAGGCAACATTGAGCCGCAAAATCCCGCTCATTATCGGAAGCGCTCTGACCACCGGCACAAACGCTCACCTAGAACAGGGTTTGGAGTTGCTTCGCGAGGTTGCGAGAGAGAATTCTTTTCAGATTAAGGTGGCAGCAGTCCGGGCGGAAGTGGATCCGACATATCTAAAGAAGAAACTACGAAGCGGGCCCATTCCCGCCCTGGGCGCAAAGGGCGATCTGACTACGGCCGATATTGACGAGGCATCGGCGATTGTCGCCCAAATGGGCGTGGAACCGCTTATGCGGGCACTGGAGTCGGGTGCGCAGGTGGTCATTGCAGGACGGTCCTGCGACGATGCCTTGTTTGCCGCCCTTCCGGTATTGAAGGGCTTCGACCAAGGCCTTGCCCTGCACATGGGTAAGATCATGGAATGCAGCACGTTGTCGTGTATACCCTGCGACCTCCATGGCTCTCTGGTCAGCTATTTGCGCGACGACCATTTCATCCTGGACCCGGCCGATCCCGATCGCGTCTGCACAGTTCATTCCGTCGCTTCACACACTCTTTATGAGCGGTCTGATCCGTATTCTCAGGCCGGGCCAGGCGGAATCAATGATTTATCTCTGTGCCGGTTTGACCAGGTCGACGAAAGGCGTGTCAAAGTATCGGGCAGCCGCTGGATAGTTGATCCGGTCTATAAGTTGAAACTGGAAGGCGTAAAGCACATTGGCTTCCGCGCAATATGTATCGTTGGAATTCGCGACCCGATCAATATCGCCTGCATAGACGAGTTCATTAAGGCGGCAGAGCGCGATACGGCGGAGCGTTTCCACGCTGACGCGGGGAAGTGGAAGATTTACTTCCGGCAATATGGGCGAAACGCCGTCATGGGCAAGCTGGAGCCCAAGAAGGACGAACTTCCCCATGAAATCGGGCTGCTTTTCGAAGTAATCGGCGACACGCAAGAGTTGGCTGATGCTGTATGTATGTATATTAGAGGGACATTGCAGCATGCGTCCTACCCGGGCATTCTGGCAACGGCCGGTAACCTGGCCTATCCCATGTCTCCCTTTACTATCCCGTGTGGTTCGGTTTACGTATTTCACATGGACCATCTCCTGGCGGTCGCCGATCCGTGCGAATGCTTTGAGATGCAAGTTGAAGAGGTCGGAAAAGCAATGACGCCTGTGCTCACCTAGCGCTTACCGAATGGGTCGGAGGTGGCGATCGGCACATACGGGGTGGGCTCAAGGTTCCCGTAGCGTGGCGTTCCGCTACCTCATCGACCCAACCCGAGTGTGCGGTGCATCGGCGCCGACAAAAGCGAGTAGACGCCTGAGCACGGTTCTTTTCCCGGATTTCGCACGAGCGAGAAGTTGATGCGGGAAATATCCGTTTCATGACAGAATACAGGCTCTGCATACAAATAAGGGGTATTCCATGAGGGGCTCGGATGCCGTGGTCGAGATGTTGATTGCGCACAAGGTAAAACATGTATTCGGGGTGCCCGGCGATACCAGTATGAATGTTCACGATTCCTTTGCGGATCGCACCAATGACATTCATCATATTTTGACCCGGGACGAACGCAATGCCGGATACATGGCCGACGCCTATGCGCGGGTATCGAGAAAACCCGGCGTGGTGGAAACCCCCAGCGGCGGAGGAGCTCTTTATGTCGTGCCCGCCGTGAGCGAGGCCAACAACTCCTGCATTCCCATGGTATGCCTGTCGTCCGACATAACCATGAGCAGCGAAGAGACCAATGCGCTAACCAACGTCGATCAGGAATTGTTGTTCAAGTCGGTTACCAAATGGAACACGAAAATTCGCGTGGCCGCAAAGATTCCCCAGTTGTTTCGCAAGGCTTTTCGCATGGCCACCGGCGGCATCCCAGGGGCTGTACAGCTTGCGATCCCGGAAAATATCCTGGGCCAATTGGTGGAATTCTCCGCCGATGAGCTGTGGGCTCTCGAGTCAACCTCGATGCAGGCTCCTTTTCGATATGAGCCGAACTGCGGGGATCTCGATAAAGTTGTCGATCTGTTCAGTCGCTGCCGACTTGGTTCTGGTGCTGGGGTCGAAGCTGAACAACGTGACCACGATGGGCAAAATAGCAATCAATAAAGAGGCCAAAGTGGTTCAGGTCGACATTGGGGAAGATGGCCTGGGATTAAACATACCCGTTGATGTGCCCATCATTGCGGATATTAAGGCATTTCTGGTGCAGTTGAACGCCGCCATGGCGGCGAAAAAAGACAACGCGACCACTCGATATGCAGCATGGAATGAGTGCGTCCGGATGAAGATTATCGAAAAGCGAAGAAGAATCGAGAAGGAAATGTGCACTGACTCGGCCCTGGTTCTTCCTTGCCGCTTCTTCGGCGCCCTGGAAAGGTTGACGGACGACAATACTATTTTCGTGGGCGATGCGGGTACTCCCACTCCCTATCTGTCGTCTTATGTCAGGTTGAAAAAAGCCGGCAGATGGAACGTATTGCCCAGAGCCCACGGAAGCCTAGGCTACGCTTTGCCGGCTGCCATCGGCGCGAAGATGGCAAAACCCGATGCCACGGTATTTTCTCTGATGGGGGATTCGAGCTTTGGAATGGCTTGCGGCGATCTGGAAACGGCCAAGAGGCTGGAACTGCCGATCATATTTGTCAACTTTGAAAACAATTGTTACGGCTGGATCAAAACCATTCAGCGGCTCTACTTTGACGAGAAATACTTCGCCGTGGATTTTTCACAGGTTGATACAGTAGCCATCGCGAAAGGCTTTGGCATAGACGGAATAAACATCAACACTAATGCGGAGATCGAGGAAGGCATCGGGTGGGCGCTGTCGCAAGAGGGACCGGCGCTTTTGAATATCGCCATGGAGCGGCCTACAGGCTTTGTGCCTCCCGTTCTGAAATGGGAGCGTGACAGCAAAGTTCCGGCGTCACAAAGAAAGAAACTAACTTATTAGAGCTTGTTTCATAAATGGAGTCATCCGGAGCGGAGCCGCAACAGTTGTCCCCGCATTGCATTTGGCGGTTGGGCCAGGATCGAGGGGTCTGCATTTCGGCCCCTACAACCTTTTATGAAACACGTTTGTGTGGGATTAGAAAGACTCTGTGTTGGGCGGTGTTCGCTAGCACCAGTCTCATAGATCGGAAGTGAAGATTGTTGTCTTTGTAGTTCAGCGGAATAGGGGATAAGAAGGATGACGATTGGCAGTCTCCCGATATCGACAAGAAATCCCGGCTTACGCCGGGTGGGCACCAGCGGAGAATAAACTGTAACGTTAACGCTTGTGGAGAGTTGGCATGGGATTAGATCCTTTCACGATTCTATCGGAACTGTTGGCGGCCGACACAGACACCGCCTTCGACGACGCGATCGGAGAGGCAATGTTCGATGCGCCGATAGTCACCGTTGCCGCAGCCGATGATGTATGGTTTGCTCGCTTCAAAGAGATCATCGGCCCATTCTATTGGAGTCCGCAGGAAGCATTATCGCTGGTCGCTCCGCAGGCAACCGCCCGCAGCGTCGTTTGCTGGAGCTTGCCGGTCAACTCCACCGCTCGCCTGACCAACCGGCGCGAGGTGAAGGCCCCTTCTCGCGCCTGGGCTTACGTTTGCACCTTCGGGAAGGGATTTGGCAGTCGGCTCGGGCATGGCATGGAATTCCGTCTCAGATCCCAGGGCTTTGCCGCAGTTGCGCCTGCCATGATGTCTCAGAATACTGGGGCCGAACGGCCGCAGGTCGGGAACAGCAGTTGCTGGTCGGAGCGGCACACAGCATTCGTCGCCGGGCTGGGAACGTTCGGTCTTTCAGGTGGACTCATCACACGACGCGGCATCGCGCACCGCCTGGGAAGCGTGGTGACCGACGCCGAGTTGCCGCCCACTCCGCGCCCCTACGGCGACGATCCGTTTGCCTGGTGTTTGGGGATTGCCCAAGGCAAATGCAGAGCCTGTATTAGCCGTTGCCCAGTCGGATCTATTGGCGAAAATGTAGCCGCCCGCGACAAGCAAGCGTGCAAAAGCTATTACGCCGACACAATTAAGGCTCAGTGTGCGGACGGGTTTGGCTGGGACGGATATTACGGCTGCGGACTTTGCCATACTGGCGTTCCTTGCGAAGACCGTAATCCGCTAGAGAGCGGGCAAACCATATGAGCCTGCCAGCCCTTCACTTGTCTGTCGCCAGAATTCCGATCTGTGTTTGAAGCAGAGGCTTACAAACGCCACGAAGAGATCGTGATTCTTGTTACAACACGGCGTTTTGGCGAAGGCAAAAGCGATGTTCCTGGCGAGTCGTCCGACTCGGACGTTAATAACAGAGATTTCTTTTTTGACTTCGAAAACGGCAAAAATTGTAAATCCCAAATCGCCTGCACCGACGTTGGGGGTTGAGACGATTTTCATCTGGGGCGTCCCTAACGGTAGGCACCATCCCGTTCTGCTTCTTTAGTCAGCCCCGGATCAACTGGCGGGAGGTACTCGGATGCAACCACAGCAATCGAGGAAGCATTGCCACCTCTCTGCCACCAGTATGTCACATCCACCATTTATGCGCAGACGTATAGCCGGCAGTCCCAGCGAGCGCAACGCCTGCACCACCAACGGGACGCCTCCCCATGCGGTGAGCATCTCCGGCAGTGGCTCGGGATCGACTTCAAACAGCAGCGGGGGGATTCGGTCGGGGAGGGTTTGGAGGCCTACCAAGGCTCCTTTACTTCCGCAGAGTGCTCGCCTTTTTCACCTCCGGGGTGACAAAAACACGCCTCTCAGAATTATTGTCACAGGCTTACAGCAGATTATGGACTTCAAGCTCTACGTTTGTTGCGCGTTCATCCACGTCTCCGACCAGAACGGCAACATTGCGTATGCGGGTGCGGAACTCCTTGGGGAGCGAGTCGAGTACATCCTCGATTACTTTGGTGAAGCGTTCACGCTGCATTCTTTCTTCCTTGCGAGCACAAATGAAACTAGGGCAGCAGATGCGGCTCCACAGCGTTTCTCATCATGCCGGAAGGTCTATGACGCCTTTGCTCGTTCCGTCTTGCGGCTCAATACTGCCTCTCTCGCCTACTCTTTCTTAGTCTGCTCGCTCAAATAAAGCTCGTTCCCGATCTCCTTGATTAGGCTCAATTGCGTTTCCTGCCAATCGGCGTGCTC
>Ga0187884_10003542_pt1 | contig 12074 bp, 8 predicted proteins | sample June2016WEW_20_4_FD_132983 | JGI IMG/M metagenome (GOLD analysis project Ga0187884, IMG submission 132983) | Peatland microbial communities from SPRUCE experiment site at the Marcell Experimental Forest, Minnesota, USA - June2016WEW_20_40 | ecosystem: Environmental > Terrestrial > Soil >...
CGGGATCGTGTGCCGAAAAAGGCCGTTATCAACGGTGAGCGTCGCGCGTTCGATCTCCACGGTTTCCCTGCGTGCAGCCGCGAACGCGTAGCGCCAGGCGAACGCGCGGCCCGCTCGTAGTGACAGGTGAACGCGGTTGGTTCCCTCGGCGAGTTCCACACCACTGGGCAACACATCCGTGTACACGCCCTCGACCGGCCTTGGCGAAACGACCGAAACGTCGACCGTGACGTGACCCCCTCGTTGCACCACTGTCTTGTCGACACGTCGTTTCACGTCGAGGTCGAGCGTCGACACGAACGACTGAAACGCAAAAAAACGCCAGGTCAGATAGAGGGCGACGGCCATTCCCCCGACCGCATAGAACCGCAAATTGAGGGCCGCGCCGAGCGCGACGAAGAACGCTGCGAGGATGATGAGGAGGTACGTGAGCTGCGTTGCCTTCATGAGTGGATCAACGTTAGGGCTGCGTGTCCTTGAGGATGGCGTCGACCACCTCTTCCACGGTGACGCCTTCGATCTCCGATTCGGGAGCAATGATGAGCCGGTGATTGAGCACGTCCGGAGCGATCCCCTTGACGTCGTCGGGTATGACGTAGTCGCGACCCTGTGTCGCCGCTAGGGCTCGTGAGAGCGAGAGCAGTGCGATCGATGCGCGTGGGCTGGCAGGGAGGAGGAGGTCTTTGTGGCGGCGCGTGCTGACCACGATATCACGGATGTACGCAAGGACCTTTTCGTCCACGTAGACGTTCCTGACGATGTCGATCATCCGAAGGATCGCGTCTCGGTCGGTGACCTGCGAGACGGTGAGTGCTCCCTCCTGTTTCGTTTCCAGAATCTTGAGCTCCTCTTCGGTATTGGGATAATCGAGCTTCATTTTGATGGCAAATCGATCGAGCTGCACCTCAGGAAGCGGAAAGGTGCCCTCATAATCGACCACGGTCTGTGTGGCGAGGATCATAAACGGCTTTTCGAGGGGGAACGTGGTGCCTTCGACGGTGACGCTCCGCTCCTCCATGGATTCGAGGAGGGCAGACTGCGTCCGTGGCGTCGCCCGGTTGAGCTCATCGCACATGACGACGTTGGCAAAGATGCCCCCCTTTCGCATGTAGAAATCGCCGGTCTTTTGATCGAACACGAAGCTGCCCGTGATATCCGACGGGAGCACATCGGGGGTGAACTGCTGGCGATTGAACGTGCAGCCCAGCGTCTGCGCGAACAGTTTGGTTGCCGTCGTTTTGGCAAGACCGGGGTTGCCCTCAATGAGGATGTGTCCCTCGGCGAGGAGCGATAGAAACAGCATCTCGATGAGCTCGTCCTTTCCGACGATGACGCGATGCAGCTGCTCGGTGATTTTGCGAGCGGCTTCGGCGACGATGTCGACATCGGGGGTGCTCTGCACACCGTCCTCGTCACTTTCTGTTGTCATGCGTTGTCCTCCGCCGCCGTTGTACCTGCCTCAGGGTGGCCTTGATGCGCGCCCGGCGCCACCCCGGGTGCGTCCTGATGACATCGGTGATCGCGGCCTCTTCGTTCACGGCCGCCCCGTCGTGCGCGACAGGCGCGCGGCGCCGGCGCCATAGCGCCGTGGCGTTAATCGCGACTACGAACGCCGCCATACAAAGAAGGATGACGGTGTACTTTACGTTATCGTCTGCGTTGATGCGATCATACAGCAAGCTCCAGACGGGCTGCGTCGCCTGGTGGGACTGGTCGAAGAGAATGGGGACGGCGGTGTTGCCTCCGGTAAGGTTCGCGATCAAATCGGTGAGGAGCCTCTGATTGTCAGCCTGTCCGAGCATGTCGTTGATGAACACGCTCGGGTCAGAGAGGAGGACGATGCGCCCCTTGCCGTACGGGAGCGTGGCGAGCACCGGGTGGGCGCCCGTGCTGCCGGCGATCGGCGCGTTGTCGCCTGATGTGGCGCGCAGGTAGCTGGTCGGCGCGCTCCGCGCGAGCACAGTGACGTTGGAGCCTGAGACGTCCAGGGTCGTCCCGTAGTTAAAGTATATGGTGTGCACGCCTGCGGTGAGGCCTGACGCGCTAATGTCCGTTATCAGCGGGTGCTCCTCGTCGACCCCCTTGCTGACGTTGTCAGAGAGCAGCGAACCGTTGAAGCGTGCCTCGTTCGCCACCCCCAGTCCGCTGAGGACCGCGTTGGCGTTGCCAAAATCGTTGGCGAGCACGAGGGAACCTCCGTTTTGGACGAAGCTCTGAAGGGCACGTGTGTCCGCGTCGGTGACCGCCACCGTCTTATTCGGGTTGAGCATGAAGAGCACCCCGCTGCCTGAGCTGCCGGCCTCGCTCAGTGCAAAGAGGTTGCGGGTGCCGTAGCCCGCACTGGCGGCGAGGTTTTGCGCCTGCGAAGCCCCGTTCCATCCCGTGTTGTAGGTGCTAAAGTCCTCGTTCGTCGTATTGAGCAGCGTCACGCTGATCAGGAGGGCGGCAACGACCACGGCCGCGATGAGGAGATAGCCGCGCTTCACAAACGCCCCTCTGGACTTTTAACGTGACGACGCAGCGAGTCGTACGCGCTGAGCGCGGCGTCACGCTGCGCTTGTGTGAACGATCGACCGCCGTAGTTGGCCAGTTCGTAGGCCGTGGTTAGCTCTCGCAAGGGGGCCCTCGCGTCGGGCAGTGCGGCCTGGATTGCCCAGGATTTTTCCGAATGAGTCATCTGTGCAGCGATGCGGACGTGGGCAGTGGCCGACAGCGACGCCACGGCTGCGTCAAAGAGCGTTCTAGTGGCGAGCTCGTCGTCTCCTTGTCCGAACGCGTCGTGTGCCCGGTCGCGTGCCGCGTTCCAGTCGATGACGGGTTCTACCTCTGCCGCCTTTGGTGGGGTGGCTGTCTCGGGTCGCGCTGCGGGTCGCGCCGGGCGCCCTTCCCTCGGAATGACCTCCGCAGGTGCCGCCTCTGCCGACGGCGCCCGTCTGCCGTACCCGCGGCTGTAGAGAACGATGCCGAGAAGAACGATGAGCGTGAACGCCGCGATTATGCCGTAAACTGCCGTGGGGTCCGAGGAGAGTTGCGCGGCAGTGCTCACGGTGCGACCGAGCGGCTGGCCGCTCGGCTCGAAGACCGTGTACGCGGTCGTGGGGTTAAATAGAGCGGGCAGGTATAGGCCGCTGGCGGGGACCGAAAACGCGTACGTGCCGTTTTGATCGGTCTGCGTCTGCGCTATGTCGGTGCCACCAACGTTGAGCGCGACCGTGGCGTTCGTAACGGGTCCGTGCGGCGTCATCAGCTGGCCCTGCGCCTGCAGATCGCTGCCGAGCGCGATGCTCCCCGACAGAAAGCTCAGGGTATTGGTGACCGGTGATGTTGCGACAGTGAAGTTGAGCAACCCGCTGTGCGCCGGGTTGTACGGAGCATTCGCTGGAGCAAACGTTGCGCTAGCGACGTGCGTTCCGGGAGCGATCGTGTTGATCGTAAGGGGGTATGCGAACGAGCCGTTGGCATTCGTGCTCACGGTTGCTACCGTCGCGTTGTCAACGAGAACGGCGACAGGGCTGTTTCGTATCCCTGTCTGCCCGTTCAGCAGGCCCCCCGCAAGCACGATGGCGTTGCCGTAGGTGCCGTGGCCCGTGTTCTCGCGGAGCGTAAGGGTGGGAGTGGAAAACACGTTCGTAGTGACGTTCGCAAGGCGGCTGTCGACCTGTGTCGCGTACGCCGTGAAGAGTGCCGTGCTGTTGCCATACTGGGCGAGATTGAGGCCGTTATTCACGGCAGCGCCGTAGATGTCCGCGTTGCGCCCTTCGATGGTGCTCTGTAGCCCCGTCAGCGTGGCATTCAGCGTCTGCATCTCAAGCGCGTTCGCGATAGATGCGTTCGTCGGCGCGGCTGCGGAGATGAGGCTCGTTTCGTTGACGTAAAGGTCGTTGAAGCGCTGCGCGTCTTTAATGAAGGTGGCAAAGTCGTCACGTGAAGCGGCCAGGGCGGGTATGGCCGTGCCCCCCTGAGAGGCGTTGACCGCAGCGTTCAGGCTATCGATCGTGCTGTTGTAGTTGGCAAGCAGCGCGCGCGCGTTAGAGAAGTTGCCCTGCGTCACATTGGCGATTATGCCATTTGCATCAGTGGCAAGCGAAGTAAAGAACGTGAGCTGTGCAGGAAAATCAAACCCTCCACCCGGCGCTGGACTTACCTGTGTGTGTGAGGGGACGTCCTGCGCAGATGCAAATCCAGCCGTAATGATGAGCAAAAAGACAGCTATAGTACATGCGAGGAGAGCTTGTTGTCTGAAACGGCACATGCGTACCCCTGTTCAAGTCGGCTCGAGACACGCTTTAGTGATCTGGCGTTGAATTATCATAGAACGTAGTATAAAAAGACTGCTTTGTGCGCGCACGCTGGATGAAACGAGCGGTGATGTCGAGCTCTCGCGCATACGCGATTGTTCCCTTCACGTAGTGCGAACGCGGCGTTTCATGCCAGGACCGATAAAGAGTATACGTCCTATCTTTATCCAGACCGTCCTTCGGCCAAAACTGTCGTCGGGGGCGTGTGCGTCGTGCACGAGGGAGGGATCCTACTGCGAGGGGATCGCCATTAGAGCTAAATCGTCATTCGCGCACACGTAGACGTATGAAAGATACACAGACAAAAGTGCGTTTTATGGAGTTACGGGGCCAAGGGCTCCTGCTGGCAAAAATAGCTGCTGAGATCGAGGTCAGTATGGCCACATTGATAAACTGAGACCGGGAGTTGTCCGAGATCCCCACAGTAAAAGCTGTTTGCGATGTACGCGCACGTCTATCGAGAGGCGCAGCACGCGTTGCCAGAGCTTACATTTCGCAGTGACGATAAGGTCGGGGTAGCAAGGGCCAGGCGACCCCCTTCGTCTGACGATATGCGTTCCCAGACGAGCTCAACAGTCTTCCCTCCAAGCAAAAAAAGTTGACCAAGAGTTGACCTAAACTTTACCATATTTTCAGGACAGACCATAGCGACTACTGCCTAAAAGTGGCATCGCCGTGCGCATCAGCGGTAAGCGGTGCCACGGAGGGTATTCACGTATCGAGACTTACGAATGCTACAGGGTCACTGGGGCGACACGATTGAGTTTGCTATTTAGTTAATTTTATAAAATCCTATATATAATTTTAAGCCTTAGCGGCGCGGCCATTCTTAAGACCTGACGGGTTGAACCATTTCAACATCTGATGCAAAGACGGCGTCTCTGAAGAATGGCACGATGCAGATGAGTGCTGATGCTTTACAACAGACCACAAAACGAGCTTACCGACAAACACGACGCATAGAGCCTATAGCACCAAGCCTCCGCGTCACGGTGCAGTTAACGATTTCCCCGCAAACAATAGAATGATGCGTACCAGCAAAACTAGGTCGGCGATAACCGCACGGCCCCAGTATAAAGAACACCGCTTCATTGTAGTAGAGGTACCGTTCTTTGATACAGGATAATAGCGAACACGATGACGCAGACAACGACAAATATGGCGATGTTCTTTCTCCACGCCATATTGATCACAGAGGGCTTCGTAAGCTCAACGAGCATAAGGAATTCAATGATAATGAGCACGAGGAAGATCTCGAGCGCGTAGACGTTGAGTAAGACCAAAAGAGCAATGGTACCGAACGTCAGCGCTAGTAGAGTGTACACAAAACGCTGCGTCTCGGTGATAATCATGCTGTTCAACTAGAAGTAGGGGCTATTTATCAATAAACGTCAAGACTAGATATAAAAATGCCTCTAGCATGCTCGTTACCCGCGGTGCGTCGAGAGGTTCATTAGATGAATGTACTGAAAGACGGCGACAAGGATGACTCAACTTTTTGATGGATCCGCGATTGGACTATTGGAAGAGTGTCGATTCTTCACGTGAAGCAAATAGACACGTAAGTATAGTGACGTCTGTGGTGACGCTGAGACCAGACGAGTTGACGCTCACGGAGAAAAGAAGATGAGTTCAATAGCGGCAATAAAAACGCCTTATAAAAGAGCGTTCTACGCACAAGAGTTCTACGAACGACATTGCCGAGATCCGATATGAACGGGAAGCACGTGATCGTCACAGGCGGCCTCGGTTTCATTGGTAGCCACCTGGTAGAGAAGCTGGTGGAAGATAATGACGTCGCTATAATCGACAACCAGTCCACAGGAAAGCTTGAAAACGTGTCTCATTTGATTAGCGACAACCTGAAGATCATCAAAGGGGACATCCGCACACTCAATCTGGCAGCGATTTTTGAAGAATATGAGTATGTTTTTCATCAAGCGGCCCTGCCGAGCGTTCCACGGAGCGTCAAAGATCCTTTGGCTTCGCACGAGGCGAACATCACAGGAACGCTGCGTGCTCTGATAGCGGCTAAGGATGCGGACATACGAAAAGTGGTGTACGCTTCATCATCGTCGGTGTACGGCGACACAGCGGAACTTCCTAAGAGAGAGGATATGCCCATCAACCCCCTCTCGCCCTATGCAGTGACGAAGATGGCTGGCGAATTCTATTGTAAGGTGTTCCACGAGATTTACAGCCTACCCACCATCTCGTTGCGCTACTTTAACGTATTTGGACCACGACAAGACCCTCATTCGCAGTACGCGGCCGTGATTCCAAAATTCATCACCGCGATACTGAACAACTCGTCACCAGTCATATATGGAGATGGCCAACAGAGCAGAGATTTCACCTTCGTGAAACACGTCGTCGATGCGAACATTCGCGCGTGCGAATCTGAAAAAACCGGAACGTTTAATGTCGCATGTGGTCGAAGCATTAGCGTCAACCAGCTGGTCGCGCTCATCAACGACATAACTGGCAAGACCATCGAAGCGAAACACGCAGCTCCTCGACCAGGAGACGTAAAACATTCACTCGCTGACATTTCGAAGGCGCGATCGTTTGGGTACGAGCCAAAGGGCAATTTCAAAGACGAGCTTGACGCAACTATAAGGTGGTTTGAAAATGGATCTAGAGCAGGCAATCAAAGATAAGTCTGCACGGATTGCCGTTATTGGGATGGGCTACGTCGGATTGCCGACCGCGGTGAATTTTGCCGAAAATGGCTTCACCGTTATCGGTGTCAGTAGAACTCGCGACAAAGTCAGTGCGATCAATGAAGGCGCCTGCTATCTCAAAGACTTAAACATCGACGAGAGAGTTGAGGGGGCCGTTCGACTCAAGAAACTAACCGCCACGACTGACACGACAGAGGCGACCAAGGAAAGCGATGTAATCGTCATTACGGTGCCAACACCGATTACTCCAGACAAGAAGCCTGATTTGTCATTCATTATTTCTGCGGGCCGGAGCATTTCACAGGGCTTGCGCCACGGCAAGCTCGTCGTCCTCGAATCAACAGTATATCCAGGGGTGACCGACGAGGTTCTGAGACCTATACTGGAAGAATCGGGGTTAACGGCGGGACCCGATTTCGGGTTGTCCTACTGCCCTGAACGGTATAATCCCGGAGATGCAGCGCACGGCATCCTTGACGTCGTTCGCGTTGTTGGCGGCATGACTCCTCACTGGACTGAAATCACCGCACAGCTCTACAAAAATAACGCCAAGGACGTCGTGACCGTCAAGGACATCAAGACAGCGGAAGCCGCAAAAGTCATCGAGAACATTCAGCGGGATCTCAACATCGCGCTCATGAACGAGCTTGCCTTGATCTTCGAACGCATGCATATCGATATCATGGAGGTGATACGCGCCGCTGCGACTAAATGGAACTTCAACGTCTATTATCCTGGCGCTGGGGTCGGCGGGCACTGTTTGCCTGTCGATCCGTACTACCTCGTCCAAAAAGCAGCAGAATTGGGCTACCACGCTCAGGTGATCACTGCGGGCAGAGCGATCAACGACTCCATGCCATTTCACGTTTTGAGCTTGATTGCGGATGCGCTCAACGAACAGAGCAGGGCAGTAAACGGCTCGAAAATAGCAGTGCTTGGATTGACCTATAAAGAGAACGTCGGCGATTATCGTGAGAGCCCGTCTGCGGTACTCATTGAGGAGCTCACAAAGAAAGGGGCCAATGTTCATCTGGTAGACCCATTTGTTGAAAAAGGTGTGCTAAGAGAGTTTGCGACCCCTGAAGAAACAGCATATCAGGCGCTCTCTGCAGCGGACGCACTTGTCCTTATGACGGCACATAGCGCTTTTAAGGGGCTTGATTTTGCTAAAATCAGGGATGCAATGCGCACTCCAATAATCGTCGATGGCCGACGGATCTTCGACCCTGACGCAACGAGGCAATTAGGATTTGTCTATAAAGGCGTCGGAGCAGCGAATGAATGACGTCCGGAGCACACACTGAGCGATAGACCGCCGGGCGCTTTGTCACTTTGTCACGTTTGTGATCAGGTAGGTCTGCCGATAGGGGGTCGTCAGATCAGTAGCGCGATACAGCACAAAGTCGATCCGCTCGTTACTTCCTAGGAGGTTTGGCTTCAACGTGATCGTCTCTTGTACGGTCTGACCATTTGCGATCGTTAGGTTCCCTGAGTACAAAACGGTCGATGTTGTGCTGTCGTTGAGCGCAGCGAGAAGCGTGTAGTTGACATCGGTGCCTTCGTGATTGGCGATGCCAACGGTGACTAGCTGCGTCTGGCCGAACGTCAAGTTCGCAGGGTACCCCTGCATCTTACCGCCCGGCCCGAGAAGGTAAAGCTCAGTGTAAGATTCGCGCGGCTCCGGAGTAAGAAACGAATACGCCAGCGCTGAAGCTGAAAAGAGGATGGCAGACGCAAGCAATATGATCAAGATCGAATGCGGCCGGCTGTCGGCACGCGACACGAGCGTTTTTATGAAGGGCGCAAACGCCCCAAAGCGAACAGAAAAACGTTCCCGAAGGGGGAGGAAACTTCTTCGCGCGTAGGCGGCTGCCGAACTTGCAAAAATGAAAAAGATGGTGGCGATCGCGATCGACTCCGCACCGATGCCCCAAGCGGTGCTGGCCAAGCCAAAGGCCAGCAGCGGCACGACTGCAATACTAAGCCCGAATGACAAAGCGATGCGCTCTAAACCAGAGAGATCCGTTTTCCCAGGAAAAATGGCGGCCAGCAGGGCATATCCAGGCGCAAACAACAGCAGTGCTATTTCAATGACCGGCCGGAATCCGATGCCGCTGATTTGTGGCACGATAACGAATGCGAGACCGACAACACTCACGACTAATACTACGACCAGATCTGCATCTAAAACGCGTGCGGCACTGTTCGTGCCCTTTGAGGTATTAGCAGTCATGGGGGAACCCCTACTGACAGAGGCCATCAACCTGCGTACAGGCTGCTTATCAGGATGTTACGACCTTGTTCGCAGGCTTATATATAGGCTTGCGGCGAAAAAAAGAGAATTGCAAGTTCGGCATCGATGAAGCGGCCGTTTCAAACAGCGTATCTCAGATGGCCGCATCACGCAGCCTCAGTGGCTTGCGACACACCACACGTTTGAAAGCTCACGGACGTCGGCGAACAGCAATCGCTGAGGCACAAAAGGAGATTGTCAAAGATCTGAAACCGGGCGGTGACACTGTCATTGTCAGATGCCGTCGCTTTCCCCATTAGTACTAGCTTTGCCGATATGCACGGACTGAGCCTGAGTCATAGACCAAGGATCCCGATGGACTGATCAGCTGGGGCGCAGGGGGTGTTACGGTCTCACCAAAAACTGCGAGCGTGACTGGCTTGCCGATCTCTGCGCTTCTGACCAAGAGCAGGTCGTTTGGCGTGCTGTTTATATGCAACAAGGTGACTACGTCAGTGTTTGTCAGGTGGTAGTAGAACGTTACGGCAGGCATATAATAGTCGTCGCTTATGAGCTGCCCGGTACTTTTTTGGGAAATGGTGCTGATCGCCTGCAATTCGGAATCGGTTAGTGAGAGGCGCTCTTGGCTCGGGCTCAGAAGATGATTGTCAGTGCTCGCCACAGGACTGAGAATCATGACAAACGTGAGGCACAAAACGATCACTCCTACGAGTCCAGACTTTGTCTTGGTGCCTTTGAAGAAGCTCGTAAACAGCATCAGCGCCAGCGCCAGCGGTACTGCAAAAAACACCTGCGCAAGAGCGACCCATCGTTCCTGCAAGAGAAAGATCCCGAAAACGCTCGACAAAGTCAATAGAACAGTCGGCACCCCCATAAACACAAACACAGAAGTGCGCGCATCGCCAAATTTTTCCGATATCATGTACAGACAACCGATCAGTGACAGCGCGAAAAACGCGTAAAGGCCGATGAAACTGAATAGTTGTTCAGACAGAGACTGAGCCGGAAGCGACGTTACGGCTTGTTGCGCGAAATTTGACGCCGAGTAGCGGAACAGACTGATTAGAGCGGCGTAGCTCCCCGATGCGTAAATCCACCATAGGAGCGTGCCAATCACAAAAGCGAGAGCAAGACCCAAAGAGAGGTAGGTTCTGCCCTCGCTTTGATGGAAGCGCTGATGCAGCCACAGCGCGAGCGCGCCCACGGGGAGGACAATCGCCAATGCCGCGGCAGAGAGCGTATGCGTGAAAATCAACGCGACCATGACGAGAACGATGATAGCGAGGTGGTAGGCCGCTTTCTGATCCCTCAATCGCAGAATCTCGTATATGCCAACCAAGAGCAGGAGAATGCCGAGCGTGTTGGGGATCGTCCAAGATCCGAGCCAAATGAAGTTGTTTGCGGTGACTAGTAGCAACGCGCCGAGAAGGCCGACTTTTTCACTGATGAGTCTCTTTCCGATAAGAAAAGTGAATAGTGCGCCAACGACTACAAAGCAGAGCCCAACCGAGAACATAGCCGACAGCTTGTAGTCAAGCGATGCCATGAGCGCTGTCGAGGCAACTTCCAAATGAAACAGAGGAAGGTTAGTGTACGCCGTGTTTGCTTGGATATGACCGGTATTGATTATCGTCGACGTGATCCACTCGTGCATCCACGGATCGATCCCGATCACGTTCGGAAAAACGACAAGCTGCGATACTTGCACGCTAAAGCCTAGAACCACGGTTTGAGCCAAGATGGCGAAGGCGCTTCGCCGACCTGGCGGGGACGTCAATACCTCCACGGCCACCATGCTCGCCATCGCGGCCGTAAAAACAAAATAAGAGGTGGGGCGGACGTACACGTCAGGTCGAAGGTGTAAAGACAAAATAGAAAGACCGAAAAAAAGGAAAAACGCGGTTGCGCTTGACAAGAAGAGCGCTCCGCTGGTCGGCAGCTGGATTTTTCTCAGAGACTCCCGGTTCCGGACGCGCAACCAAACTACGCAGAATACCAAGAGCAGTGAAACGGCTAATAAGACGTTCGGGTTTCGGCTGGGTGATACGACCTGGTCGGCTAGCAGCAAAACAGACAGTCCAGCCCCACCTAACGCTACGATGCGGTCTCTTTCGCGGTATACGGTGTCGAGTTTCATGGCCCTCTGACTATTCCAACCATGGCAACTCTTACGTAAATTACCTTCTATCTGGACCGCGCTGCAACGAGAGCGTTACATCAACACGAGCTCGCTGAGCAACCCGCCCGTTATCAAGCGTCGCCGAGAATGGGTAGCCAATGATATTCGCGCAGACTGCCATTACGTCGGTTTGGTGCTACCGGATATTTGGACCTTTAGAGCGTTCGACGCCGCAGCCCCCAATTCGGTTAAATAGAGGTGCTTGCTTTTTACACGTGCTTACGGCTTCACGTACACCAACAAACAATGCGCAGCGATAAGATAGCCCCTCGGTAATGTGGCAAGTACGCCTTCGAACCGCACGCCCCTATGCTGTTCTTAAGGCTGCAAGTCATCCCCGCGAGCACGTGCGTCTTCAACTTGGGCAGATTTATTATGACATCGGCTTCCAACACCGTGTTAGGTATCTCGTATTCGTGCTTGTCCTTGTTATGGTGCTTGAGCATTGCTTCCGTTTGGTAGTTAGTGACTCTAAGTGTTTCACACCCGCCTATTGAGGCGGCGTGCTCCGAGGCGTCCTTCAGATCTATAAGAGTGTACCCTCGCTCGTCGCCTGGTAGCCTTCTGGCTCTGTACCCGCCGAGCCTGCGTGGCACAAATTCCGAGGCGCGTAAATCCACAAGGTTCACCTCGAGATCACTGTATTCTGCGAAAAAGTC
>Ga0187884_10003546_pt1 | contig 12063 bp, 14 predicted proteins | sample June2016WEW_20_4_FD_132983 | JGI IMG/M metagenome (GOLD analysis project Ga0187884, IMG submission 132983) | Peatland microbial communities from SPRUCE experiment site at the Marcell Experimental Forest, Minnesota, USA - June2016WEW_20_40 | ecosystem: Environmental > Terrestrial > Soil >...
CCCTTTCAAGTGGGTGAAGACCGCGGACGAGATTCTGACGAAGATTGCCCGCTTCTGCGCTGACACCGTGGCTCGCCATGGCTAGTCGCTTATTACGCGAATTTAGGTTACGGCCGACTAGAAGATTCCAGCATAAATCCATCAATTGCGCCATCGTCACCCATTCCCGAAAAATCCCGCAAACCCCCACATCGGAATGAAAGACCGGCGACCGTCGCCGGTGCCCAGACAGTCAGTCGTGCTGGCGAAAACGTGGAGATGTCGGGGTCGGCGAATGGGCGAAATGGGCCTGACGTTCACTCGACGCGTAGACCACGACGAAAGCCGCCGCGCTCATAGAGAGACATGTGTCCGCAACAACCTCGATGGGGAAAACGACACTCGAAAGAGGAGCAACACAATGGCTAAAGTACACAATGGTAGCATAGACCAGCTGCGCCGCGAGTTCAAGCATCAGCTGCGCGGCTTCCCGCGCGAGGCCAAGTACCAGCTCCGCGGATTCGGCCGAGAGGCCGCGCACCAACTCGGCAGCGGCTGGGACGAGGAGTTCGCCCGGCAAATCTTCGGGACCGCAGCGAGAAGTCGCCGTGGCAGGTACCGCTGAGCGTCGCGACTGCAGGATGGGGCGAGTTCTAAGCCCCAGTTGTGCGTAACTGCTGGCCCCGGCCCGGCTGGTTGAGCGGATGCGTTTGAGGGCTGGTTCGGCAAGTGCAAGGGTGGGGACTTGAACCCAAGGCGCCGCTCGAAATGATTGAGGAATTTCGTCGCCAGTGTTGCGCCGTGTGGCGTGTTGTGGCGCCAATTGGCCCCCCGGGGGCCAACCGAGCTTTTCCACCAAATCCATTACGGCAAGCATGAACTCCGGGGGGGGGGGGGCCGCGGGGGGGTTAGTGCCCGGCACGGAATGAATGTCTTCCCCGGTCGCGCGCAAGCGCAGGACGGTCGGCGTGCTCATTCGGGCTCGAACGTGAGACTGGCGCCGACCACGCGTGCCGGATCGGCTGTTTGGAACAGAGGATCGATGCGTTACCGTGCCGGTGAAATACTCGGCGGGGCCCTTTACCAGACGGTTGTGAGCCACTTCTCTGGATGTCCAATTTCGCTTCCTTTGCTATCATTTGTCGCATCGAGGTGGGAGCTGCCTACAAGGACGTGTGTCACGGTGTCCCAGGCGTTATGGATTCCGACCAGCAGCAGGCCGAGCGCTGCAGCTCCTATGACGAATAATGCGAGTTGGGTAGTTGCGCGCAGAAACAGTGCGGTTAGTGCGAGGGCGGCGTAGATGCTGCACGGCAACAGCGCGTGCCAAACCCAGTCTTCCCAAAGCGGTTTGTAGAACGTTTACCGACGGGCGCGGTGAATCACGACTGTGCCGTACGCAAGCCCGCCGAGACCGCATATCACGAGCGCGACCGACGGGGGGAAGAGCGAAGGCCAAGGAGCGCTCATGGTGGCGGAGACAAGCAAGGCGCCGGCTAAATGCACCACGGTCGGCGTCCCAAAGGCGCTGAGCGAGTCGGCCGTGGGGCGCTCGCGCATGTTGGCGATGAGCGTCATCACGACAAATTGGATTCCAATAAGCGCCGCGCCGGACGATCCAACGATGACGTAAAAGCTCTGCCACTCGGACAATGGTGGGTTCATCGCCTTTCCCTGCGCGTGCCGGTCAGCGACCGGTCATCTTCATCAGCTCCTCCGGGTACCGAGCCCCGTGCACCGTGATCTGTGAGGCGGCGCTGTCGATCTCGCGGAGATCGTCGTACGTCAGTTCGACGGCAGCCGCCCCGATGTTCTCGTCGAGGCGGTGGAGCTTCGTGGTGCCCGGGATGGGAACGATCCACGGCTTCTGGGCCAGCAGCCAAGCGAGCGCGATCTGACCAGGCGTCGCCTTCTTCCGTTCCCCGATCTTGCCGAGCAGATCGACCAGGGCTTGGTTCGCTTTCCGAGCCTCCGGTGTAAAGCGAGGGAGGATGTTGCGGAAGTCGGAACGGTCGAACGCGGTGCTTTCGTTGATCTTTCCCGCGAGGAAGCCCTTTCCCAGAGGGCTGTAGGGGACGAAGCCGATTCCGAGCTCTTCGAGGGTCGGCAGCACTTCCGCTTCAGGGCCTCTCGTCCACAGCGAGTACTCGCTCTGGACTGTGGTGACCGGCTGGACTGCGTGTGCACGACGGATCGTTTGCACTCCTGCTTCAGAAAGGCCGAGGTGCTTGACCTTGCCTTCCCGAATCAGGTCCTTCACCGCTCCCGCCACGTCTTCGATCGGCACGTCCGGATCAACACGGTGTTGATAGAACAGGTCGATTGCCTCGACCTTGAGTCGCTTGAGCGAGCCCTCGGCGACCTGCTTGATGTGCTCTGGCCGACTGTCCAGGCCGACCCACTGGGGTCCGCCGTTGGGATCAAGTTTGAACCCGAACTTGGTGGCGATGACCACTCGCCCACGGAAGGGAGAGAGGGCCTCGCCCACGAGTTCTTCGTTCGTGAACGGGCCGTAGACTTCGGCGGTGTCGAAGAACGTGACGCCGCGCTCGACCGCCGACCGAATCAGTGAGATCATTTCCTGTTTGTCTGCAGCCGGACCGTAGCCAAAGCTCATTCCCATGCAGCCCAGCCCGATGGCCGACACTTCCAAGTTGCTCTTTCCAAGTTTGCGCTTCTGCATTGTTTCTCCTTTCAGGCGTCGCGTCGGTCACTCAGACAAGGTAGCAACTGCGGCTCCATGTGATTAGATGGCAGAATTCGCATGGGCATATGAGAGGGATTCATCAATGGTGCGCCAAGACGTCAATGACCTCCTCGCTTTCCTCGCTGTCGCGCGAGAACGGAGCTTCACCAGGGCGGCTGTAAAGCTTGGGGTTTCCCAATCAGCATTGAGCCACACCATTAAAGGGCTGGAGGCGAGACTCGGCCTTCGGCTGCTGACTCGCACCACGCGGAGCGTCTCGACGACTGAGGCGGGCGAACGCCTGCTCGTGACTGTGGGCCATCGCTTTGAGGAGATCGAGGCCGAGCTGGAAGCCCTCAGCGAGCTCCGGGAGAAGCCCGCCGGCACCATTCGGATCACGACGACCGACTATGCGGCCGACACGATCCTCTGGCCGAAACTTGCGAGACTCCTGCTGGAGTATCCGGACATCAAGGTCGAGATCGTCATCGACTACGGCCTGACCGACATCGTTGCCCAGCGTTATGACGCTGGCGTGCGACTCGGCGAGCAAGTGGCGAAGGACATGATCGCAGCGCGTATCGGGCCGGACATGCGTATGGCCGTCGTCGGCGCTCCATCGTATTTCGTGAAGCGATCACCACCAAAGAAGCCACACGACCTGACCGACCATAACTGCATCAATCTGCGCCTGCCGACCTATGGCGGGTTGTACGCGTGGGAGTTTGAAAAAGGCAACCGCGAACTGAAGGTGCGAGTTGATGGCCAGCTCGTCTTCAACGGCATGGCCCAGATGCTCAATGCGGCGCTGGGCGGATTCGGCTTGGCCTATGTGCCGGAGGACCTGGCGCAGCCCCATGTCGCCAAGGGTCGTCTCAAGCGGGTGCTTGAGGACTGGTGCCCTCCGTTTTCAGGCTACCACCTCTACTACCCAAGCCGACGACAGTCCTCGGCGGCCTTTGCCCTGTTGGTTGACGCGCTACGCCACCGGGGTTAGCGAGCAAACCCGGCTTGCATGCTAGTCGGGACGTTTCTCGAAGACATTCTTTGCGACGGCATGATCCCACTTGTTCCGGCGCGATCTGGATCGAAAAACGCGCCGACAAGACCAAAATCTCAGCACCCGAGATCTGCGAGGCCTCAGTTCAGCGTGAAATTTTTCGTCTTGGATCCCGCGGCGGCCCGACGAAGCCATTTCCGGCGCGATGCGTATGTGCAAAGGCTCGGATCGGCCTAGATCTTCGCCACGCACATCGTGTGACGGCCTGACCAAGCTCTTCCCAGCGCGACGCACATGTGAGCTCACCGCGGTGATATCACCGTCGGTCAGCCAGCGCCGCGAGGTTGGCGAATCTGCCGATCCGCCATCGTGTCGCCAGCCCGGAGGCCGGCTGTCACGAACACCATCGTTGCTGGCAACTCCGGAGGAAATTTCTCAAGCTCTAACAGGATGCTGAAAAATGGTTTTGGCACCCTTCGACAAGCTCAGGGTGAGCGGAAAATTCCAATGAAATCGGGGAGGGGATCCGCTCATGCTGAGCCTGTCGAAGCATGGGGTGGGGTTTTTCAGCAGCCTGCTAACCCAACTTCGCGGGGTTTTTCGTGAAATCGGGGGCCGTCGCCAGAATTCTCCAATGATTTCAAGCATCGCAAGAGATATTCTGTAATGTAGTGACTAAATTTTCTCATTCACATATTGACATACGGGCATATAATATGCCAATGATGACGAATCGGAATCGCAGTCGCGAAAAGAATGTAGTGACTGAAAAATAGCCTAAGTTGCTGATTTCACGTCATTCCGGTCCCGAAAAGAGGGAAGTTGGGCTAATGGTGCCGAAGAGCGACACGGTCTGCTTCGTCAGACCCTCGCGCCGGCGGCCCGGCGGCAGACGCGCGAGCCCGTAGAGGATCTCGCCCCGCACGATCGGGCAGATCACCACTTGGTCGTCGGCGCTGAGCGCGGCAAGCTGCGCCTCAACCCGCGGGTCCTTGCGCATGAGGTCAGAGAATGCGGTCGAATCGAGGAGGAAGATCATTCCCCCGTTCCACGCGGCCCGACGTCGAATAACCCCTCGGAGCGCGTCGGCAGTTTGCCTGCCTCGATCATGCGCTCCAGTTCGTCGACGTCACCTGGTTCGAGATCCGGCAGCGCGCGCATGGCCTGCAGGACCGCCTCCGGCGATCCCACAGCCGCCTCCTGCACCGGTCGAACGGTCACCTCGACCGCGCCGCGAATCCCAGATAGCGGCTTGTCGAGCTCGATGTGGCTCGGATCATTCAGTTTTCCACGAACGACGACGGCTGGTTCCATGGCGCACCTCCCCGTTCCTCTAACCTGGCCGATCATACCTGTCCGCCCACCCGTTTTCGAGCGCGGCACCCGTGGCGCTTCAGCGCTCGCGCTCGGCTGCTCACGCCCGTGCACAAGCCGTCAGCGCTCATCTGTCATCCATCAGCGATCAGCTGGGTGCGTGCCACCGGGTGTTTGGGACCGGTGGTGTCGGCCTGCGGCCTCAACCACCGGTTAGCCTCTGTGATCCCTTCGGGATGAGAAGCACCATAGCGTAGCGCGGCCGGCGTGAACCCGGAGGGCTCAAAGCCATTAGCCGATGCTTGAGCGCAGCGACACCACCCGCTTGAAGGGTCACACGATGCACATGCAGCTATTTGCACGTTCCCAGGCACGCGTCCCGCTGGTCTGCACAGTGATCCTTGCACTGCTCGACGGCCTCTCTGACTTGCGAGGTCGGGGCCTCGGTCAGAACGTTCGCCTGGTAGCTCGGCCGGCAACCTTTCTCGCAAACCTGCGTCGTCTGCATACACTCGCGCCCACACGCCTGACCAGAGTCGGTCGTCGGCACCGCGATGGTCACCGGGCGCATGGGGACGTACTGACTGCGCACGCAAGCACTGCACTCGATCAACAACATAATGGCCAGCAGCCGTTTCGTCATCGTTCTCCCTTCCGTTGTCCACAGCCTTGCCGTGATCGTCGTGGCCGATCAAGCCCTTCTCGGCACGCTGCGATGCACGGCATGCACCGCGCGACGCTATCGGCCGCTGAAGCGAGGCGTACGCTTCTCGATGAATGCCAGCTGCGCCTCTTTCATATCCTCACTTTGGAAGGCGGCGGCCATCAACGCCTCGGCTTCGCGGCGCGCGTCCGATGAGAGCAATGTGGTTGCCTCGATCAGGTTCAGCGTGCGCTTGATCCCACGCAGCGCGAGCGGCGCGTTCCCGGCGATCTCCTCCGCCAGCGCGAACGTCGTCGCTTCCAGGTCAGCGCGGGGCACGAGGTGGTCGATCAGTCCCATCACCAGCGCCTCCGCCCTACGGTACGTGCGGCCGGTGAAAAACACCTCGCGTGCCCGCGCCATGCCGAGCACCTGTACGAACTGCGCGAGGCCGTCGCAGGGATAGACGACGCCGAGCCGGGCGGCGGGCATGCCGACCGCAATGTCGTCCGCCCCTACGCGAATGTCGCAGCAGAGCGCGAGGTTCAGCCCGGCGCCGAAGCATTGTCCGTTAACCATGGCGATCGTCGGATATGGAAACTGCTTAACGCTGCCGAGAGCCAGCTCGAGCGGGTTGTGCTCCCGCAGCTGTTCTGCCATCGCCGGGCTCACGTCGGTCGGGATGGCGAGAATGTCGTATCCCGAAGAGAACGCCTTGTCGCCGGCGCCGGTGATCACGACGGTGCGGATCTCGTCCTCTCGGGCCCATGCCTCGAGCGCCTCGTACACCAGGACGAGCACCTGCGGTGACAAGGCGTTGCGCCGTTCCGGTCGGTTGAAGCGCAGCACACCGATGTGTCCGCGGCGTTCGGTCAGTAACTCGCTCGGCTCGTCCATGCGTTCGCTCCTGTTCAGTCTTTCAGATTAATTGCTGCGGTTCGCCGCGCCGCGCCCACAAGATCGTTCCAGGTCCGTGCTGGCATCGTCATCGGGGTTGCTAGCTCAGACTTTCACCGGCTCGGCCTCACCGAAGACGCCGCGTAGAACGTCGCAAATCTCTTGCAGCGTCGCCTCGCTCTTCACGCACTCGATGAGGTCGGGCATCAGATTCACGGCCTCGTCCTTGGCATGCATCTCCAGCGCGGCCAGCCCCTCGGCGACCGCCTTGCCGTTGCGCTCGCGCCGCAACTGCGCCAGCTTCGCGAGCTGCCGTTCCTCCGCAGTTGCCATGTGGGCCGCGTCGTACAGCTCGTCGACCACCCGCTGCACCGAGACGTCCAGTTCGTTGTCTCCCATGAAGCAATTCACGCCGACCATGAAATCCTCCTGGTTCTCGATCCGCCTCTGCCGCTGGTAGGCGCTTAGGGCCACCGCGCGCGGCATGTAGCTGTTCTCGATGGCCGCGACGGCGCCGCCCATGGCTTCGATCTTGTCGAGCTCCGCCTGCGCAGCCGCCTCGGTTTCGTCGGTCAACGACTCCATGAAGTAGGAGCCGGCCCATGGGTCGACCACGTCGGCAACTTTCGCCTCGAAGATCAAGATGCGCGTTGCATCCATCTGCAGCTGGATCGATTCCAAACTGTGTCCAAGGCCGAGCGGCTCGTCGAACGGCGGATAGGCGGCCGGCAGGCCGCCGCACATGCCGGAGGCGATGCCACCCACGACCGCCCGCGCCAGATTGTTGAGCGGGCGCTGCAGGGTCGTGCTGGTGCAGCCGATGTGTGCCGTGATGGGCTGGCGAATCATCATACTGCGCGCATCCTTGGCGCCGAAGCGTTCTTTCAGGGTCCGCGCCCACATCCGCCGCGCCGCGCGCTGCAACGCGATCTCATGATAGATCTCCATGCTCCCGCCGAAGGCGTTGAAGGTGAACATCGGCGCGAAATCGTCGATGTCCAGACCCGCATCCACGCCGGCCTGCAGGTAAGCGATGCCGTTGGCGAGGGAGAAGGCGAGGTCTTGCACGCGCGTCGCGCCTGCCTCCCGGATGTGGTAGCCGCCGATGCTGGTCACGTTTAGCTTCGGCATATGCTTGCGGCAGAAGACGAGCGTGTCGCGGAACAGGCGCATCGATGGCCGCGGTGGGTAGATATAGGTGCCGCGAGCGATGAACTCCTTCAAGATGTCGTTCTGCGGCGTGCCGCGCAGCTGTGCCGGCGCGATGCCGCGCTTCTCGGCCAGAGCTGCGTACATCGCGATGATCACCGCTGCCGGCGCGTTGATGGTGAAATTGGAGGGTACGCGGTCGATGTCGCGATCACCGGTGAAGGCTTCGTAGATCACCTGGAAGTCGCGGAAGGAATCGACGGCAACACCGACCCGGCCGACCTCACCGGCGGCAAAGGGGCTGTCCGAATCGTAGCCGCATTGCGTGACCAGATCGAAGGCGACGTTTGGTCCGCCACGGCTGCCGAGGGACTGCATGCGGAGCAGGTAATCGCGGTAGTCCTCGGCGGTGCCGTAACCGCTGTAGCGGCCCGCGGCGCCGCTGCCGCCGTATTCCGGCCGCATGCCCATCTTGGCGCCGGCCTCGGCGTAGGCTCGCCAGAAGTCGAAGGGATTATTGCCGGCCGTGAAGGGGTACTGGCCGGGGAACCCCACCTTCTCGAGAAAATCGAAGTCGCGCGTCGCGGTTGGCGTGTAGAAGCGTGTTGGGCTCTTCTCCAGCTGAAAGCGCTTCACGCGCGGCTCGAGGACGTCGTGCTTCCATTGTTCCTCGGCGCGTGCGATGGCTTCGAGATCATCCTGCCGTTTCATGCCGCTCTCCTCCGTGCTGCTTGCAAGCTCACGCGGGCGCCACGTGTGACCTGATGAACGAGGCGATCGACGAGATGGGTGTGCCGGCGGTAAACACCTCGGCGACGCCCATTTCCTTGAGCGCCGGCTTGTCACTCTCCGGGATGAGACCACCCACCAGGATCGGGATGTCCGTCACGCCCTGCTTGTGCAATTGCTCGATCACCTTGCGCGTGAGCCCCAGATGAGCGCCCGACAGGATCGAGAGGCCGACCACGTCGACATCCTCCTGCATTGCGGCCGTGGCAATCTGCTCCGGTGTCTGACGCAGGCCGGTGTAGATCACTTCGAAGCCGGCATCGCGCAAGCCATAGGCGACCACACGCGCGCCGCGGTCGTGCCCGTCCAGGCCCGGCTTGGCAACGAGCACCCGGATCCTCCGTTCGCTGTTCATGCGATCATCCTCCTGTCGTGTCGTGCCTCAGTGCTCGAAACGGTAGGCGTCGTCCTCGCGCACGATGCGCCCAGCCATTTGCGTGAAATGTGAGCCGATGACGAGCACCGGTGCGTACGTGCAGCGCTCCAGGAACGCGCGCCGCGTCCGCACACTCTGGTCGGGGTCATGGTCGAGCACCGTCGACCACTCGGGATGCACGATCTGACACGGGTGGTGCATCACGTCCCCTGTAATCACCGCTTCTTCCCCGGCTGACCGAATGCAAACGCTGACGTGCCCCGGCGTGTGTCCTGGTGTCGGCTCCAGCCGCACCTCGTCCGTGATCTCGTGGTCCGCCTCGACGAGATCCGCCAACCCGGCATCCACGATCGGGCGCACCGAGTCGGTGATCACCGGACCGAAGTCCTCCGGTTGATCCTTCCAGTACTGCCACTCGGCGCGCGGGAAGAGGTAACGCGAGTTCGGAAACGTGGGCACCCAGCGGTCGTTGACGCGCATCGTGTTCCAACCTACGTGATCGACGTGCAAATGCGTGCAGAGAACGATGTCGATCGACTCGCGCGGCGCTCCCGCGTTTGCAAGGTCAGCCAGAAATGGCGTGTCGCGCATGTGCCAATCCGGAACGATCGGCCGCTCTTTGCCATTCCCAAGACAGGTGTCCACCAGAATGCGCCGGCCGCACGATTCTACAATGAAAGTGTGGATACTGGTGACGAGTTGTCCTTCGGGATCCAGAAACGGCGCTAGCCACGGGGTCGAGCGCACCGCCTCGGGCGTGGCCTGCGGCAGGATGAACTGACCGATCCAGCTGTTCACGTCATCGACGACGCAGGTAATGTTGACGTTGCCGATCTTCCAACGATGCATAGAGACGCCTCCGATTGCTCGTCCCCTCAACCAGTGGATGCCAGGTGCAGCAGGTCTTCGACCGAGGTCAGCTTGTGCACCGACAACGCCGCATCGGCGAGACGGTTGGCCGCAGCCACGCCGAGCACGGGCGTCGCGAGCGCGAGGAACTTGCGCCGCAGCTTATCACGTTGCAGGGCTAGATCCGCGGCCGGTATGCCCGTATCTGCTGCAGCCTCAGCGTGGCGGCCCTGGGTCTCGACTACCACGCGTGCCTGCGTCGGTGGCGACTCCTCCGTGGGCACGACACGCACTCGATCGCGCAGCGCGATCAGACGCGGCTCTCGCATTTTCGCATCGCTGTACGTTGCCAGGTCGCTAGTGTCCTCGCCGAGTAGGGCCAGTGCCGTGGTGGCGCGCAGGCTGAACTTGCCTTCGAGCCCTGTCGTCGGCGCCTCGATGTTGCAGACACCGAGCACCACGGGTGACACATGGACCTCGACGGCGCCGATCGCGTCAGCGTCGGTGTGGCCCTGCTTTCGCAACTGTGCCGCCGCCTCGATTGCAGCGTGTGTCAGGTAGCAGGCAGCGTGGTACTTGAAGAGCGTCTCGCGGATCAGGAATCGGCCAGCGTAGGGATCGAGTGTTGCAATCGACGGCTCGGCACCAGCATGCGTGGCGGCGAAGCCTTGTGACGCTTCGAGGATCTGAGACTGGGCCGTGAAACCGCGGCGTGCGAGTAGAGCCGCCAGCAGGCCGGCCGAGGCGGCGCGCCCAGCATGCAGCGGCTTCGCCATCGTCCCGAAGCTGCACCTGAGACCGGCGGCCTGCGTACCGGCAAGCCCCAGCGCGCGCGACCACGCGTCCTCGTCTAGGCCGAGCAGGTGAGCGCACGCGGCGGCCGCTCCGAACGTGCCGACCGTGCCGGTGGAATGGAAGCCGGCGACGTAGTGCCCGAAACCGAGCAGCGCGCCGAGACGGCACTCGAGCTCGATACCGGCGACCAGCGCGGTCATCAACGCGCGGCCATCAACCCGCTCGGCTTCGCCGAGCGCGAGCAACGCGGGCAGCACCGGCACGCTGGGGTGGCCGGCCATGGTCGTATGCGTATCGTCGAAGTCGAGCGCGTGTCCCGCGGCGCCGTTCACCAACGCAGCGGTGAGGCGGCTCGCGCGCTCTGGGCGGCCGATGAGACGCGCCTCGCGCGCTGCTTCGCTGCGCACGATCTCGCTAACCAGGATATCCGTGAGCGCCTCGTGCGATCCGGCAAGCGCCGTGCCGAGAAAATCGAGGGTGCAGTGACATGCGACTTCACGAGCTTCATCAGGAATGTCGTCGTACCGGATGCCGCGCACCGCTTCGACGAGCGCGCGCGTCACACTCGCAGGCTCATTCGCTGCCATCGTTCTTCTCCGGTGCTGCCAACTGGCGGCGCAGCGCCTTCTTCATGCTCTCGCGCACCGCCTCAATGTCAAAGCAGCCGGGGTCCACGACCCACTGCATGGCGACGCCGCGCAGCATGCCGATGAAGGCGGCCGCTTCGGTGTCCGGGTCGACATCGGGCCGGATCTCGCCGGCATCGATCCCCGCTTTGATCCGACTGCAGGCGGCGCTGCGGAAGCTGCGGTTGAGCTCGACGAAGACGGGATTGATTTCGGTCACCGGCCCGAGGGCCTCGCCCATCAAGACGTAGAGTGCGCGCATACGCTCCTCGCGGATCACCAGCTCGTTGAGGTACGTGTCGACCGTCGCACAGAGCGCGTCGATGGCCGACTTGCCCTCGATGACCGGCTGCACCTGATCCTGATAAAAGCGGCCCGCCGCCTGCTCGACCAGTTCGCGCAGTAGCCCTTGCTTGGACCCAAAGTGATGGCTCACCAGGCCGCCGGTATAGCCCGCTGCCTTGCCCACCTGCGCCAGCGTCGTCCGGGTATAACCCTGGCGCGCGATGAGCCGCATCGCCGCGCGGAGCAAGTGTCGATTCGCCCGCGCGGTGCGCTCGGCTTGGGTGCGGCGAGGTCTGGTAACGGTGCGCATCAGCCGCCTCGACTGCGGATCTGCTCAAAAATGGGGAGCATGTAGCTGCGGAAACGATCCGGATCCTCGCTCATCGGGAAATGACCTAGGGACTCCGTCGCCATCGGCCCGATCGATGACGTTCTTCCCCGGGATGCCTGCCATTGCCTGCTCCTGCGCGGTGTGCCCAAGGCACTAGGCCCACCCACCGGAACGCCAGCGTACCAGTAAATTACTTATTGATCAACCAATAGGTTTATGATTGTTGTTGGCACTTACACAAGTCCGGGTCATTAGCAGTTATAGATGTCCGCTCGGTTAGACGGAGATCTTCCTGCGATTCTTCTTAGTGTTTTTATTTAGGGTTCTTAAGGCGCGTACTTCGG
>Ga0187884_10003549_pt1 | contig 12061 bp, 9 predicted proteins | sample June2016WEW_20_4_FD_132983 | JGI IMG/M metagenome (GOLD analysis project Ga0187884, IMG submission 132983) | Peatland microbial communities from SPRUCE experiment site at the Marcell Experimental Forest, Minnesota, USA - June2016WEW_20_40 | ecosystem: Environmental > Terrestrial > Soil >...
TCAGGCATTTTCGTAAATGACCCTGGGAGAGTCTACTCGCTGCTCGCCAACACCCGCAGGAAGTCGTCCATGCTCATGTGGTATTTGAAGGATTTGCGCCCGCCAATGAACACTACTGGCACTTCATCGGTGTACTTCCGCTGTAACTCGGGGTCTGAGTCGATGTCGACCTCATGCCATTGGAAGCTGGCTGCGCTTTGCGCTTGGATGAGCGTTTCTTTGACGACCTCGCAGAGATGACAACCCTTGCGCGAATACACCACGACATCGTGCATGTGTCGACAGCCCAATTCTTGTTTAGGGTCTCCCCTGCTCGGCGAGTGAACGGATTCCTTGATACGAAAAAGGCTTACGTATAGGCACAGCTATCGTTGGCGAAATTAGCCCATTTGATAAAGAGTCCATTTCCTCATGGTCGTCGCTATTCGGAACGATGGTGACATGAGGTTACGAAAGTACAATCGCTTTCTGCTCTACGTTCGTGATCTTGACCACTCTCTGATACCGCTCGATACTCAACCTGTTAAAGAGATAGGGTGAGCGCGACCGAGGCTGCACAGGCGATCGGGGATGCGCAACGATCAGAACAGGTCGCGCAGGTGACCGAAGCTGGAAACTTGCAGCAGTTGTCCAGTGCCGATCTCGGGACGAACCTCGCCGCGCTCCAACTCCCAGGTGTTGCGGTGCGGGACGAAGACGGCGTGCAGTCCGGCTTCGAGTGCCGGGTTGATGTCGGAGCTGGGGCTGTTGCCGATCATCCATGTCTGCTCGCGGACGAGACCGTATTTTTCTACCACTGCGTTATATGTGTGGGCATTCTTTTCGGCGACGACTTCGACCGCCGAGAAGTGTTGCTTCAATCCCGAGCGCTCGAACTTGCCGGTCTGCTCGAGGACGTCGCCCTTAGTCATGAGGAACAGGCGATGGCGCTGAGCCAGATGAGGAAGCGTTTCAGCGACCTCCGGCAGGATCTCCATGGGATGCTCAGCGATGGCGAAGGCAAAGCCGCGGATGGTGTCGTGCAACGCGGGTGTCAGGGGCTCGACGGACAGTTGTTCGAAGCATTTCACCAGCGAGATGGCAAAGCTGTGCATGCCGTACCCGTGATGGCGAATGCTCTCGCGTTCCACATCGAAGAGGACCCCGCGCACCTGCTCAGGCGTGAACTCGTGATGATTCAGGAAAGAAATGAAATTTGCGATGGCACGCTCAAAGTAGATGTTGTTTTCCCAAAGCGTGTCGTCGGCATCGATGAGCAGGTTCTGGCCGGGGGCAACCTGTCGGGAAAGGGAAGTCATAGACATGAACAAGTGCTTCGATAGGTTTCACGCGGACTAACCATCGCGCGGACCGGCATCCCTAGCGGCTTGAAGGAGCCACGAGAACTATTTCTTGGTCATCTCCAAGGTTCCAAGGTAAGTGTCCCCACCCATCACCGATCCGATGTTGAGATCGGCTGAGCCTTTCATCGTGGTTCCATCCACGTTGCCTTTGAAGTTGATCAAGACGGTACCACCGGGCAGGCTCTTTTCCGCGACGAACGCAACCCGATTACCGGAAACCGAGCCGGATCGTACATCCAGGGTATTCCCCTCCATCAGCTCCCATGCACCTGTGGAATTGTGCCACGTAAGGGTTCCGGACAGGCCGTGGCTTGTCTTTTGCAGCGCGACATCCATGTCGGAGGTCGCAGTCTTACCCGCGTTCTGGCCGCTCATGCTGCCCGTCCAATTGCCGCTTACATCCGCGGAGCGTGTACATGCCAACATCATCATCAACAAAGCCAGCACAAGACAGAGACGCACCTTAGTCCAGTGACGCATGATTTCTCATTCCCCCTCGCCCATTGAGGAGCGGTGTACGACATTGTACGGTCAACGGCAGAATCCGCTGAAGGATTTATTGCGCATCCGGCGCCTGACCACCCATCATTCCGGCCGGTGGCGGCGGAATGGCGATATCGATATTCTTCACCGGCCCGAGAGAGCTGAGAGGCTTGTCGAAGTCGGCGTCATTGCCCACAACCAGCACCGGCATTTTGTCCTTGTGAACATATTTGCGGGCGACCGTCAGAACGTCGTCGGCTGTGACCTTCTCGACCTGGCTGCGGTAGCGCTCCAGGAAGTCGAGAGGGTAATGGTAGAACTCGTACGACATCTTCTCGTGCAGCACTTTCTCCGGCGTGTCGAATTCGAAGATGAAGGAGTTCAGGATATTGTCTTTGGCGCGCTTGAGTTCCTCCGCCGTCGGCGGGTTCTTCAGCAGATCGTCGATTTCACCGTCCAGCCCCTGAATGCCCTCGACCGTGCTGGCGCTCTTGGTCTGCATCTCGATGTTGGTCAGACCGGGCCGGTTCCATCCGTAGCCTACGCCGCCCCCCACCGAGTAGGCGAGACCCTTACCCGTGCGCAGGTCGTTGAACAGGCGCGAGGAAAACCCTCCGCCGAAGATTTCGTTCATCACGGTCACTGCGTAGTAGTCGGGATTGCTCCTCAGGATCCCGAGATCCAGAATGCTGATGCTGCTCTGGTTCACGTCGGTCTTGCTCACAAGATAATAGCCGGCAGGAGACTGGGTAAACTTGACGTCAGGCTGCTTCGCATCGGGGCCTTTCGACCAGGACTCGAACGCCTGACGCAGCTTCGCCTCCATCTCCTTGGGATCAAAGTCTCCGGTGATACCGAAGATGATGTTGTTGGGAAGCACGTATTTCGCATGCCAGTCGAGCAGATCCTGGCGCGTGACGGCAGCTACCGTCGCATATTCCGGCACGCGCGCGTATGGGTTGTCCTTGCCATAGGTGATGATCAGGCTTTCACGATGGACGATGGATCCAACGTCATCGTTGCGGCGCGAGATTCCCGTGTACACCTGCCTTTTGGACAGCTCAAGTTTGTCCGCGCGGAATTCGGGGTTGTGCAGCAGGTCGAGATACATCTCGAAGACCGCGTCGAAATCTCCCTTCAGACAATTGAGGGAGATGCTGGTCGATTCCGACTGATTGTCGGTTTCGATCTTCGCGGCGCGCGCCTCGAGGAAATCGTCCATCTGATCGCCGGTCTTAGTCTTCGTTCCACCGGTTCGCCAAACGTCGCCGTAAAGGTCGGTGAGCCCGACCTTGTTGGCAGGTTCGGAAATCGATCCGCCGCGAATGCGAGCCGTCGCGCTGATCAGCGGCAGCTCATGATCGGGCTGGAGGAAAATGACCATTCCGTTCGCCAGCTGGATACGCGTCGGCTCGGGAGGAGTAAAAGCGGGCAACGGAGGGGATTGGATTTTGTTCCATGGTGTCAGCTGCTGTGCTGGTGCGAAAGAGCATAGGAGAAGCACGAGCATCACGGAGGCAACGGCGGCTTGCGTGCGCGTCGCGATGGAAAGGGCATTCCGGTTATAGCCGTCCTTCGAGTCCGCATTCGCAAAATGCGCGAAGGCTGCGCTCAGGATGACATGCGGCTTTTCGGCAAACACACTGTTCAGGATGACAGCCATTTTCTTGCTCGTGCTCATTGCTGTTCTGCTCCTTTGCCGGCAGGCGCACCCGGCGAGGGCTGGCTGGACGCCGTTTGCGTCTCGATGATTCCCACCGTGCGATTCGTGTCCTGGAATGCCTGGTTGGCAACGCGGCGAATGTCCGCCTTCGTCACCTTGTCGACGCGGTCGAGATAGCGGAAGAGCTCCCCCCAATCGCCGTAGCGAGTCTGATAGAAAGCGAGCTGCTGCGCCAATCCCTCATTGCTGGCCAGTCCACGGATCAGGTCAGCCTTGGTGCGGGTCTTGAACATTTGCAGCTCGTCGTCGGTCACATCTTGCGTCTTCAACTTCTGAATCTCCTCAGCGAAGGCCTTCTGCTGTTCGGCGGTGGTGTGGCCGGGGACCGGGACGGAATAGAACGCAAACAAATGAGCGTACTTGCTGCCGGGAAATCCGGTGAAGCCCGCGGCGTAAGCGGAAATCTGCTTGTCACGGACCAGCGAACGGTAGAGTCGTGAGGTGCGTCCGTTGGAGAGAATGTCGGAGATGGCGTCATACACCACGTCATCGGGCGCCAGGTAACTGGGACGGTGATAGCCCTCAAGGTAAAACGGCTGCGAAGGGTCCTGCAGCGTCACTTCGCGTACGGAATTTTGCGGGGGCTCGACCGTATACAATTCGACCGGCTTGGGCTTGGCGGGAAGCTGATCGAAATATTTCTCGACCACGGGAAGTACCTTATCGGGATCCAGATCGCCTACCAGCGCGATCACCATATTGCTAGGGACGTAGTACCGACGGAAGAATTCCGCGGCATCGGTGGCCGAGAACGATTCCAGGTCAGAGGAGTATCCGATGGTTGGACGATGATATGGGTTCGCCATGAAGGCCATGCCCAGGAACTGCTCGACCAGCCGTCCCGTAGGCTGGCTATCCGTGCGCATGCGCCGCTCTTCCATGACCACGCCGCGTTCTTTGTAGAACTCGCGCATCACGGGGTGCTGCATCCGGTCGGATTCCAGAGCGGCCCACAGCTCAATCTGGTTCGCCGGCATGGAGTACATGTAGGCGGTTTCGTCGTAGTTGGTGAAAGCATTCACGCCGACGCCGCCGTGGCTCTCCAGGATTTTGCCAAACTCGTTCTTGATGACGTATTTGTCCGCGTCTTTAATCGCGTCCTGCCAGGCTTGTTTCAACTGCGCCAAGTTCTGCGGATCCTGGCCGACACGCTTGATGCGCTCAGCGTCGTACGCTGCGTAAGCCTGTTCGACTTTCTCCAGAGCGACCTTCTCGGCAGCGTAATCAGTGGTGCCGATGTCCGGCGTGCCCTTAAAGGCCATGTGCTCCATCATGTGTGCCAAGCCCGTCTCGTTCTTGGGGTCTTGCGCCGAGCCTGCGTCTACCATGGTGAAGAAAGAGAAAACCGGGGCCTCGGGTCGTTGCCATACGATCACGGTGAGACCGTTGGGCAAGGTTTTCACCGTGACCCGCTTCTCATACGACGCCAAATCCTGGGCCGTGAGCGGGAGGACGGCTGCTAACAGAAGTAATGCGGACAGCTTCAAAAACCAGCGTTTCATCGTGCCTCCAAAGGCAGGAAGACGTAGGACGAATACCAACTAAAAACGTTACGCAGTGGGCGAGGCCTAAGTCAAACTCGGGAGAGCTCCCGTGTGTCGAATAGTTTGCTGCGACATGAGACAAGCCTGGTGGCCGGAATCGATACTCTCCGGGTACGTGTCGACGTTTTCGTGACAAGATACAAATGTCCCAGTGCTAGACTTCCCCTAGTTCTCCGAGGCACCGCTTCAGCAACTCAGATTCTGATGCGTATCAGGAAAAAACACGGGTGCCCGTCGTTAAGACTGTCCGCGATGATGTAACAGGAGCGGCCACGTCCCTACCGCGCCAAGCCATGTCGGCATTTGGCCGCTGTCTCGTTGGTCGCTATTCTCCGTGCTCTTCTGGCCTTCTCCTCTCGCAAAACGAACATGCGCAATGGAGCCAATCATGAAAGCTGTGCTGTTGAGCCTGATTCTTTTGTCTTCCGGTAGCATATTTGCCACCTCCTATACCTCAACTCAAAGTGGCGATTTCAATACCAATTCCACGTGGGGAGGGCACGGACACCCGCTATCTGGTGATACATGGACCATTTCCGGCGGCAATACAGTCACCTGTTCAGGTACATGTGCCGCAGGTTTGGCTGCTCCGACCAATTGCACGGTTGATGGCACCGTGAACTCAGGCGGGACGTTGTCGATTGGAGCCGGAGCAACGTTCACCCACAGCGGAGAACTCGATGTTCAACACAATGCCACGGTCAATGTAAATGCCAACGCAACATCCGGCTCAGGAACGTTGGCAATCGCGCCGGGAAGCGGCGCCGTCTGTAAACTCGCTTTCACTAATTTGGGCCAGGGCGCTCCGAACTTGAACCTCAGTGGAGCGGCGGGAACTCCGGGACACAATTACTACGCAATTCTGACCTGTAATACGACCCTTAACGGCGGCGCTGCCTGCACGGTTACTCCCGAAACTGGAGGCACCTACGCCAACCTCACCTTCAACTATTTCAAGGTGACCGACTTCGGGAATGCTACCAACCTTGCATTCAAGACGTTTTCTGTGAACGCGGTGAGCATTCAAAACGGTCTTTTTGATCACGACGGCAACATACGCTTTCTGACAGGAAGCTGCGCGAGCTGTAATTTTGTGGTTCAGAACGTAAGCTTCACCAATCCCACCGACGTCGTCAGTCATTACCTGGTCTTCGATTTCTACAGTGTTGCAACGCCAACCGGAGGCACGCGCTCAATCCAGAATGTCACGGCTGCCAATCACAACCAGACGACTCGTTACTTCGCCAACATCTCCATCATAGGTTCGGAAACCGGGCAGAGCATTGCAGCCGGCGACCCAGCCAACGTGAACGGTTTTATAGGATATGACGTCAGCTTGTTGCAAACGACCAGCAGCGCGCTGTCGCAAATCGTGCGCAGCAGCGGTGTCATCAACGACATGGGAGGGGCCGCGTCTTACTGCTATGAATTGCGGTATGACGCAACGCTGAAGTTCCAGGACAGCTTCTGCCTGAATCGCGTGCCGAATCAGCATGAGATCGTTTCGACTGTCCCCGCGACGGATGGTGCGGCCAACCTATATCAGCGATATCTATGCGACGGCGACGGCTTCTATAACAGCGACACCGGCGATCTGATTCAGGACTGGGGAATCTACACCCTGAAAAACAGTATCGGCATAAACTTCTGCGGCACCATGACGACGATCAGCAACACCTCGAGCGAGGTCGCGACGGTTATCGAAAACACAAACTACAACAATTTTGGCGAAACGTACTGTGAGTCGGGATGCTACGACGGCATCCATCCCGTTTTTCGCGACAACCTCATCGTCAAGCCTGCCGACGTGAACAACCGCGGTATTCGCGGAGATGATGGCGTCCACGCCGCAAGCGTGTTTCAACGGCAAACAAACTTCTCGCTGGACTACAACGGCTTTTACCAGATGCCCGGCAGCGGAGATCCCGGAGCAGAATCGCAGCCAGTGGGCGTTCCTGCGCTGCTTCCCAACCCGGCGCTCGGCGGCATCATCAGCTACGTGAATATCCCCGCAGCGATTGTCGGCGGTCTCGCAGGCAAGGTGATCACCACCGTCACAGACCCTACTCACATTGGCTGTGCCAGCTGCGACTTTGAGCAAAGCGGTTCCTCCGGCGTTATGCCGGGCGACTATTTCGAAGACAACTCTCTGCATCAGGTGGTGACGGTGGCGAGCGTCACCGATTCCACCCATCTTGTTCTTACCAGCCCCGGTCTCAGCGGGATGAGACAGGGATCGGATACCCTGACGCTGACGGACAACTATTGGAACCATCCCGGCTGGTACTACGGTGACAGCAACAACGGGTCGCATGACATCCACGCCAACCCGATGTTCGTCGATTCGACCCGCACTCTGTGCACGTGGTACCGCACAAATAGCGGAACGTCGCTCTCCTGTCCGACTTACGGTAGCGTGATGAACGGCATAAGCACCCTGACGGCAACGAATGGAACCGGCGGGACGACGATTGTTTGCTCGGCTTGCGACTTCACTGCAAATGGTGTAACCACGGCTGACGTCGTGCGCGTCTTTGCGGGCACCGCACCGACCGTGCGTGGATGGTCCGGAATCTCCGCCGTAACCTCGACCACTCTCACGCTCACCACAACCATCTCTGGATTGACAATGAACGATACCTTTGACTTCATTACTGCCACGCAGGGGATCGGCAGGGCACTGGTGCAGTCGGCTGGATTCGATTGGAATGGAAACCCTGTGGCGCCACCGGGATGGGCCACTGTTCCCACCGCCATGCAGTACATCTATGGTGGATTCGCTCCGCAGAACTTGATCTACAAAGGCGCAGGTTCACCACAGGATGGATTCCCGGATATCGGCGCCGTTCCGGTCGCAGGCAGTCACTTCGAGCCTTAGGACGCTGCCGCCGCAGTTCTTTATGAACAAAATGTCATTTGCTGCCAAGGCAGTTTGGAGCAATACGTGGCGGCGGTAGTGAGGGTCGTCGCCGACCTCCACGAGTCAACAGCTTTTTGGACGGATGCTCTTGCTCTTGGGCGCCGCACAATAGATATTTGATATACGGCGCAAAAAAACCAACTCTGTTCTTCTACACCGCCGAATTTGTTGCACGAGGAAGCTGTGCGACTTCTGGTAGTTGAAGACGACTCCGCAATCCGGGATTTCCTAAGCCGCGGCCTGACCGAAGCGAGCTATCAGGTGGACACGGCCCAAGACGCAAAGACGGCGCTGGCACTCGCTGGCGAGGAAATCTACGACGGCTTTATCATCGATTTGGGGCTGCCTGATATGGACGGCCTTGACTTGATTAGTCGTTGCCGCGCGCAGGGTCATGCTGCGCCTGTACTAATACTCTCGGCCCGCCGTTCGGTCGACGAACGGGTTCGAGGGCTGGAGCAAGGTGGGGATGACTATCTCACCAAGCCTTTTGCTCTTGCCGAGTTGCTGGCGCGCGTGCGGAATCTGCTGCGGCGAAGCACGCCAGGGCAGCCGGAAGCAGTGCGCTTACGCATCGCCGATCTCGAGCTGGACCTCGTTCGTCGCGAAGCTCGCCGTGGCGAGGAACTGCTTCAGCTCACCACTCAGGAGTTCTCGCTGCTGGAGTACCTGGTCCGCAACGCCGGAAGAGTGGTCACAAGGACTATGATTCTGGATAGGGTGTGGCGTATGCGCATCGATCCGGCAACCAACGTGGTGGATGTCCAGATCTATCGCCTGCGGAATAAGGTGGACGGCGAAGGCAAGCGGCCCCTGATCCATACCATTCGTGGCGTGGGGTATGTTCTCAAAGAAACGTAAATCGCAGGGCGCTTCCGCGGCGTGGCGCATCGCCATGTGGCCGACTGCGGCGTTTGCTGTGGGCAGTGCGGTCGCGTTCACGATCATGTATTTCCTGATCGCGGGCGACATCAAGCAACGCAGTGATGCCTGGCTGAGCGGCGAAGCCGAGGTGCTAGCCGATGTCTCGGCCAACACACCCCGCGACGCTTTGTACGACCGCCTGGTGGGAGAAGTGGCGGAGTTGGCGTCGCGCGAGGTCCCGGATGCTGACGAGTCGAACGGTCAACACCAAACCTCGGTGTTCTTCTTGCAAACCAAGCCGGGCCAGGATTCGATCTGGGTAGGGCCTTCTCCGAAAGAAAAATTCATCACGGCGATTCAACATGCCGACCTTGTTCCTGGTGCGCCGGGCAACGTCCAGGTGCCCGGATGGGAGAAATCCTTCCGCGTCGTGTTCAAGAGCCGCGGCGATGCCAGCGGGCTCTACCTTGGATTTGCCGATGTCAACGGCTCGCAGATGCTGGACCGCCTGACCGAGCGCTGCCTGCTGGTGTGGGGAATCACTGTTGCGTTAGGATTCCTGATCACGTGGGTGGCAGCCTTCCGTACGCTCGCGCGCGTCGATCGCATCAGCGACACAGTGGCGCGAATGGGCAGCGACGATCTAAGCAGCCGGTTGCAGGAAGGTCGTCATCCGGATGAGATCACTCGCCTGTCGAGCACGTTTAATCGCATGCTGGATCGCATCCAGGCTTCGGTCCACCAGATGCGCATCCTTACTGATTCCGTTGCGCACGACCTGAAAAGCCCGGTCACGTCGATACGCGGCAGCCTGGAGGTCGCCCTCTCGAGCGGCTCGCCTGAACAGTTGCGGGAATCGATGGCCGAAGCGATCGAAGGATTAGACCGTCTTTCGCAGTTGCTGAACACAACCCTAGACGTTGCTGAGGCGGACGCCGGCGCGTTGCAATTGAGGAAGGAAACGATTGATCTTTCTGAATTAGTGCGCCAGTTAGTTGATCTGTATCAGCCTGCCATGGCCGAGCATCGTCACGAAGTTGTTACGGACTTGCAACCCGTAACGGTAGAAGCCGACACATCACTTTTGCATCGGATAATAGCTAACTTGCTGGATAATGAAATAACTCACCTGCCGTCGGGCTGCAGAATCACGATCTCTCTGCATCCAAAGGATGGTAGGGCTGAGCTCATTGTGGCTGATAACGGTCCCGGTTTTTCGCCGGAATTGCGCGATCGGGCGTTTGATCGCTTTGTGAAAGGCCAGCATTCGACGGGCCACGGACTGGGCTTGGCATTTGTTGGGGCTGCAATACAGGCGCACGGTGGAGAAGCAGAAGTGGCAGAAGGCAGCGGCGGCGGCGCCGTGGTCGTGCTGCGGCTACCGGAGGCAGAAGTAGCCAGCCAGAAAGCTTTTACGGGTGCAGATTAAGTTGCGTTGTCATCAAACCATGTTGTTGTTTGCGTGCCTCCTGGTGTTCACAGGATCGGCTGCGGCTTCGTCGCCCACCGCGATGGTCTATTCGCCGGTGTTGGAGCGAGGCTACCAGGAGATGTACAACCTTGATTTCGCAACCGCCCACGACACCTTTCGTGGCTACCAACAGGGGCATCCGGACGACCCGATGGGCTACGTGTCTAACGCTGCGGCGTACCTATTTTCCGAATTTGATCGCTTGCACATTCTCGAATCGGACTTATTCACGAACGACGCGAAATTCGAACATCGCAGCAAACAAGCAGCCGATCCCAATGTGAAAATTGAATTCGAAAAAGAACTATCAAAGAGCGATGCGGCCGCGGAGAAGGTTCTGACCCAGAATCCCGGGGACGTGAACGCCTTGTTTGCGGAGGTCCTGTCTAACGGCCTGCGCAGCGACTATATGGCTTTGATTGAGAAGCGCAATATAGCTAGCCTGAGCTATATGAAAACTTCGCGCGTGACCGCGCAGAAACTTTTGGCCTTAGACCCGACCTGCTATGACGCGTACCTCGCTGTGGGAGTCGAGAACTATCTTTTGGGGGTGAACCCAGCGCCGGTGCGCTGGGTACTGCGACTGACGGGCTCGGAGACTGACAAGGAAGAAGGTTTGCAGAGGATGCGTCTGACGGCTGACAAGGGGCATTACCTTGCGCCGTTCGCCCGGCTCCTTCTGGCTGTGGCGGCATTGCGCGATAAGGATCGGCAGACCGCTCGCGTGCTGCTGGCTGGACTGGCAAAGGAATTTCCGGGCAATCAGCTGTACGTTACGGAACTCTCCCGCATTCAGTGAGCAAATTGAACCGTCCCAGCCATCGTTAACCTGCCCACCGCCGAAACACTGATCTGAACCTGCTCATCCACCTTCAACAACAGCGTGCTTGGATTCTTCATTCCCCAAGTCTGGTATGGCACTACGAGGCTCCGTGCTGGCCTGCACCACACTGGCGCCGATCTGCACCGGAATCGATGTGTCAGGTTGTGGTCTGCTGCCAGATTGACCTGAGCAGATGAAGCGGCAATTTCCCCCAGCATGACAACTTGCTCATGAGAAAAGAGGCTGTTTTGCTGGTTTCGAGCGTTCTATCCGCAAAGCTATAATGCGTTTAATGAGTTGGACTCCCGCCTCAATGGTGCGCTGGTTGTTCGATTCGCGGTACGGTGCCTCGGAACGGCTCATTCCTCGCTGGATATTTCTGCGCGCTCTCGGTCTCATCTATTTTTCCGCTTTTTACGCGCTTGCATTCCAGATTCGAGGCCTCATCGGCCCGGACGGAATTCTGCCCGCTCGGGAATTTCTGGACGCTGTAGCGCGCCAGCTGGGCTCATCGCGTGTGTGGTTCGCGCCTACCTTGCTTTGGATTTCCAGCAGCAATCACATGCTGATGGCAATCTGCTGGACTGGCATGATCGCGTCGCTCTTGGTCGTCTTGAATATCTGGCCGCGCGTGAGTTTGTTGATCTGCTTCGTCTGCTTTCTCTCGTTTGTCGCCGCAGCGCAGGATTTTTCCGGCTATCAGTCCGACGGCATGCTGCTGGAGGCTGGGTTCATCGCAATGTTCTTCGCGCCCGCAGGACTCCGTCCGGGACTTGGTCAAAACAGCCCATCATCGCGTGCCGGCTACTTCCTTCTGCAATGGGAGTGGTTTCGCATCTACTTCGAATCCGGCGTGGTGAAGCTGGCGAGCGGTGATCCGCAGTGGCGAA
>Ga0187884_10003552_pt1 | contig 12052 bp, 12 predicted proteins | sample June2016WEW_20_4_FD_132983 | JGI IMG/M metagenome (GOLD analysis project Ga0187884, IMG submission 132983) | Peatland microbial communities from SPRUCE experiment site at the Marcell Experimental Forest, Minnesota, USA - June2016WEW_20_40 | ecosystem: Environmental > Terrestrial > Soil >...
GACGGCCCCTCCTACCGCACTCGCCACTTGCCGCCGCTTGACTTGCCCGATTCAAACAGCGATCACGCTACTAAATCGGACAGAATTTCCGGAAAAAAGCGGACACAATTTCCGGAACCCACAAAAGGCCAAGCCGACGAATGTGGCGCGGAGACGCAGAAGCTTTACGCTCTCGGCTACCGGCAGCTGAGCGCATACGTTCATGGATCGGCTTGGGCATTGCGCCGGCAGGCGGCGTACATCCGCACAGGCTATGATGAAACCGTAGTGATGATCGACTTCGCCAACTTGACTCGCATACTCCTGGCGGTGTGGGTGGAGTGGCTGAAGATCATGTCAGAAGAATTGGGTTGGCAAGCTCTTGGGCGAGCGCACGGCATCGTGGAGCGCTGCAACGAACTCGATGAAGCCACAATGGACATCGTGGCAAGAATGAGAACGCAGGAGGCAGGTTCAGGAGAGCCACAAGCAACGGCTTCACCTCCGCGCTGCGTCCTCTGCGACGAAGCTGCAGGAGAGGGGAGCAAGCGCTTTAGGCTCACGCCGAAAGCGGGTGAATATTTCAAGCAGCAATACCCAGACGTGGATGTTGAAGAAGCTCTATCGCGGAACGTTCTATGCCCGAAATGCCAAAGGCTTCCGCGAAGCGACCGACAGAAGATGGTGCGGAAGGCAATTGCCCGGGAACTGAAATCGTATCGGGGCTCGCTGCTTGAACAGGTCGCACAGGGCCGAGTCCGACATGTGCAGTTTCGCACCGCAGGGCGTCTGCACGATGGCGCGCGTGACGTCCAGCTTGGGAAGGAGAAACAGGGCGGTTCGCGATCTCCGCGGAAATCAAAGTAAATGTTGTGTTTTCGCCGGGTTAAATGGCCTCAGGCGCATCCCGGATCGTCCCGTAAAATCCCTCAAAATCCCGAAAAACCGGGAACCGTTCCCGGTGTTGACCTGCTCGTGAGCAATGCACCGCGGGGAAGTCGAGAGGCAGCACCTGAGATTGCCATTTCATTTTCTCGCCTTGGCTGAGCCGTGCCCGATGTGTTTGTCGAGCGGTTCGTCGCAGTGGTGAATCACCTCCCCGGTTTCGGGATCGATGACCTTCTCGGAGTACCGGTTGCTTTTGCGATCGACGACGCGATCTTTCTGATACCATTTGCCTGACTGCTGGTGCATGTCGGCACCGGTAAACATCTCCCTGATGACTTTCTTCTTGCCTGTTGCCCTGGGGTCTTTCACTTTACCGCGCAGTGAATCGTGGACGGCGATGACGTCTTGAATAGCGATTCTAATATCCCGCTGAATTGATCCACACGTGGGGCATGGCTCTCGGTCTTCTGGTCCGACATCGAGTATTCGGCCGCAGCTGCGACACGCAACAGTGACGGAACTCATGACGTGTGATCGTACTGATGCGAGGGAACGAGTCAAGCGAGATCCGGTCCGAGGTGCGGTCGTGGAGCTTCCTCGTGCGCGGCGATCTGCTGCGCGTGCTCCAAGGTGCCAGGGTTCTGTGCGGCCAGGCTGTCGCCTTTTATGCACTCTGCAACAGCGACACGGGTGAACCGCGCCGCGCTCCGCTTGGTGGCCCGCCGCTTTTGTTGTAAAGCTGCTGGTGCCGGGGCACCGTTCCCAGTTGCGGGGGAGTACGTAAGTGAAAGCAGTTATCCTAGTTGGTCTGATTGTCGCTCTGCTGTCATATTCACTGCTTCGTCGGGCGACCGCGCAGAAAACGCCCACCACAGCTACGGACGTGCTTCGTTCTCGTCCGGGCTGGAAGAACCTACCGGCAAGTTTCCTCGATGCTCTTGCAGGGAAATTGGAAACGAGCGCAAAGGCCAGCGAGTTCGCCAAGCTATGCGAGGACACCGGAATCTTGAAGAACAACATCAGTCGACTCGCTCGGTTCGCTTCCGGGACTGACGCGCCCGAGACGGCAGCCGATGCACAGCGGTGGGTGGAGTTCGCAGTGAGCGCCGTGGCGGCCACGTTGACGGATTACGCTGGAGCTATGATGGAGCGAGAGCAACTACAAGAGGCCAAGCAGGGACTTGAACTGTCCCTGCTCTTGAAGCCGCGTCAATTCAACGCTTGGTCCAGCATGGCTTTGGTCGCGTCTCACACTGGAGACTGCAAGACAGCTGTATTCTGGGCTGACAAGTTTCTCACCGACAAACCTGATCCGGCTAGCAGTGACCCGTGGGAGCGCGCAGCTGCCGACTTCATGACCGCGCAGGGAAACAGAAAGATGGAGGAAGAGTTAGGACCGGATGTCATCCGCGCTGCAAGGGCCATCCGGGAAGAGATGGAAAGGATCAGGCGGACGTGTAGGAAATAGGCGAGCTACGTCCCAATGGCTTTACAAGGGTGCGGCCTAGATTGCTCGTTTCCTGACGGTGGAGGCCGCGTGGGGCACTAGATTCACGGGGGCGACGGCTCCAAGCCGGTGTTAGGCGGCGCGGGCGATCGCCATTAGAAGAACGAAGACGATGAAGAACAAAGTGACAGCCGCAACTCTGGCAACACCTATTCGTTCGTGTTTGACGGCAAAACCGCCCTCGCTATCCCATGACGTTGTTCCGTTACGAGTAAGGTGACCGTGAGCCAGGGCCAAGGCAATAAGGTTGACAACAGGGAGGCCCGCGCCAAGACCTCTCGCCCACACCTTGATGCTGCGCCTCAGTGCATCGGAGTAGGAGACGGAGCCACTTGGAGGGGGCAGAACGGTTATCTTGAGCATGAACTTCCCAGGGGTCGTTCCGAAGGACGATAAGAGCAACGCTTCTATGAAGACCCACAAAAAGAGAAGGATGATGCCGATCCCTTGTACGGCACCTCGCTCGGAAAATGCGCCAGGCGCTCTGAACACGATAACGATTCCGGCGGCCAAACTGAACAGGCACACGTCAAGCATTCGCGCCCAGTAGCGAACCCATGGGCGAATTTTTGGGATAGCGACAGCCGTCGCAGGCTGACTCACATCGGGAGCCGTCGCCGTTTGGCCAGCTGGTGGGTTAAGTTCCGCGCCACATCGAGCGCAGAATTTGCTCCTGTCTGCCACTGGTGCTCCGCATTGAAAGCAATACATGTGGGGCTCTTCGTCGGCCTAACGAGCTTGTAGAAAAACTCTTGAGGCGGGCACTTCCGCCATTTTTGGCGGAGCGCCGGTTTCGTTCTGCGAAATTCCAGATTGCCGCTCGAAGCCTACAGAGCTGGTGGTCCTCTCGCTAACCTGTGTGGTGCTCATCTCGCCGGATCGAACGGCAGCCGTGAGCAGCAGCGAGAGCGTGCGGCACCGTTGCTCGATCTTGTCGGCCGTCAGGATCGGTAGGTCGGCACGGAGGTAGGCCAACTCCTGCGCGAAGCGGTCGGCGTAATTCATGGCATGGGAAATCATATCGCAATCCGCTCGATCTCGTCGAGCGTGATCTGGTCTGAGGTGCGGTCGTAGAGCTTGGTGGTGTGGGGCGACTCGTGGGCCGCGATCTGCCTGCGGCCCGGAGCGTTCGGCGGACGGGTCTGCTGCGCGTGCTTCAGCGTGCCGCCGTTCTCGAGGTAGGCGGTCTGTGTGACGAGTTAACGACCCCGCTTGATAACTAGCCTCATCCAGCCACCAAACCGGCAGTCCAGGACCATCAGCATTTCGCGGTAAAGTAAATGGACCCGATCAAACGGCTCGATCTGGGGCCGGGACTCAGCGAAATCCTGGGCGGTTTCGTAAAACTCGCCTCGACGATCCATAATGTGCATAACGAGCCACAGGGGACCAGGAAAACCGTAGGCTCGCGCCTTATCGCGCTTCTGCGCGAGCATAGAACCCGCGGTCGGGATGAGCGATGACGGGCTGTAGCCGATGGCTCCCTCACCAATCTCCACAAACGACCCAGTGACCGCAGCGAACCGCACGCCGTAACGTGAAAGCGTGGGATATGAGGATCCGTCAATGAGTTCGCCCTTGCCATCTATGCCGGAGGCTACGATTTCGGTCATCTCATCGAGTGTCCGTTGCCGATCCCGCCCGCGCGGCAAAAAGCGAGCCGAATCCGATGCCGGACAATTGGCACCCACGCCGTTCCGCGCAGCTACGTCGAGGTTGAACCAAAACCACAGGCCGGCGCGCGGCGCGATGCCCAGATCCTCGATTCGGGCACGGATCTGACGACGGATGTCGTCGAGCACCGCTGAGTGGGGCGCCGTATCCGTAATCTCCGCGACCTCCACACCAATAGCCCCGTCGATTGCGGTGTACGCTATCACGTCGGGCCGCTCGGCCGGTAACAAGTCACCTGACTGTTCGTCGAAAGCTAATATCCTTGCGACGGCGAGGACCTCGTTGAACTTCTTGGAGAGACGGTAGTCGTGCCGCAGCGGTGTTTGTGTCCGGTATGGTTCGTCGCGCAAGGGTCGGCCTTCAAGCGTAATATCGCCGACGCGCGCCCAATGAGCGGCAAGGCGCCCACGCCACCGGCCTTCCGCAAGGCGAGTTCCGATACTCCATGGTCGAGGAAAGCCATCCAGTGCTGCCGGGTTCATTTCAACGCTCCCTCATCACCGCCAGCTCCTATATAGCAATCCGCTCGATCTCGTCGAGGCTGACCTGGTCGGTGGTGCGGTCGTAAGGCATCAGTGATCAGTGGTTAGTGCAGAGGAGACGCCGACCACTGAGCACTGACCACTCGCCACCGAGCACCGACAACCGCGTGGTGCGCGGCGACTCGTGCGCCGCGATCTGCTGCGCGTGCTCCAGCGTGCCGCCGTTCTAGAGGCAGGCGATGAACCCATCGCCCGGAAGGTGTGCAGCCGATCTTGGTCCGGAGTCTGGACTTCGGCGGCGAATATATTTCGTGATAGGAAATGGCGCAACAATGACGCGAAGCCGTCCTGTGCGGGGGCGCGATTGGGTGCTGCTGGCGCTGCTGTGCGCGGCATTGTACGGTCCGGGACTGACGGCGATTCCACCCGTCGATCGCGACGAACCGCACTTCGCGCAAGCCACCAAGCAGATGGTGCAAAGTGGTTACTTCGCGCTGCCGCCTTCCAGCGCCGATATCCGCGTCGACAAGCCCGTCGGAATTTACTGGCTGCAGGCGGCTGCGGTGTTGACGACGGCAGGCCGGGGCTGCGCGGTGATTTGGCCGTATCGCTTGCCGTCCGTGCTCGGCGCCACTGTCGCCGTATTGTTGACGTACTGGTTGGGTCGCCGCCTGTTTGCTCGCCAGGTTGCGCTGCTCGGCGCAGCATTCCTCGCATCATGCGTCCTGCTCGTTGTCGAAGCGCACCTTGCCACCACCGACGCGGCGCTGCTCGCGTGTGTCGTCGCGGCTCAAGCCTGCCTGGCAGCACTGTATGCGGCGGCCCGGCGCGGACACACTGGCGCCAGGTCCTATGCTGCCGGGTTCTGGATTGCTCAGGGTATCGGTGTTCTCATCAAGGGGCCCATCATTGTTCTGGTGAGCGGCCTCACGCTCGCTACTCTTCTCGGCTTGGAAGGATGGCACGCGCCGCCCACGGCGGCCAATCAGCGTCTACGCACCGGACTGCGCTGGCACTGGGGAATCGTTTTGATGCTGGCGATCAGTGTGCCGTGGATCGTGGTCGCCGGCTGGGCCACGCACGGCGCATTCTATCAGGACTGGTTCAGCGATGTCGCTTTGAAGGCGGTGAGCATACGGCAATCGCACGGTGGGCCGCCGGGCTCCTACGTCGTGCTCGCTGCGGTGACGTTCTGGCCCGCATCGTTTGCGACGGCGCTGGGATTGGTACGCGCGCTGGGCCGCCGGACCCGCACGGCCGAGCGTTTCTGCTTGGCATGGATCATTCCGACCTGGCTCTTTTTCGAATTCATGCCGACGAAGCTGCCGCACTACGTGCTGCCCGCGTACCCGGCACTGGCACTGCTGGCGGCGCGGTCGGTATTAGCGAGCCCCGCTACGCTGCTGACATATGCCCGCACCGTACGTGCGGGGTTCATCCTGTGGAGCGGCGTCACATTGGCCATGGGTGTATTGATTCTGGTTGGCGCCGCAAAGCTCGGCGACGGCATTGACGGCGCGACCGTGTTCGCCGCCGCGACCGCCACGGTGATTGCTGTCACCGGTATGCGGCTGGGTTGGCGTCAACGACTGCTGCCGGCGTCGGCGGTGGCGGTGATCGGGAGCGTGGTGCTGTTCATCCCGATACTGCAGTGGGTGGTACCGGATCTTGGAGCGGTGTGGCTGAGCAGAGCCGCGTCAGCTGCCGTTGCGCGGCGTGGTGCACGTCCACTCGCAGCGGTCGGCTATCACGAGCCGAGCTTGGTATTTCTCGCCGCGACCGAGGTCGCGTTGCTCGAGCCGCAAGACGCCGCCGGTTTTCTGCGCGATCGTGTCGGCGGTCTGGTCCTGGTCAGCGATGATCAGCGGGCGGCGTTCGCGCGAGCGGCCATGGACATCGGCCTCTCAGTGCGCGAAGTGTGGGCGGTGGACGGCATCAACTACTCAAAAGGACGCCGCACCCGCTTGTCTCTGTTCGAGCAGGCGCCGCCGTCGACCGGATCGGCAATGTCGTCGGAGTAACTTCGCCTGTGCCGCGTCGCCCTCCAGCGCTCTGCAGCGTCCTGATCGTCAAGATGTCTTCGCTTGGCGATGTGGTACACGCGTTGCCGGTCGCCAGCGCGCTGCGGCGGCGTTATCCGGATCTTCGGATGTCCTGGGCGGTCGAAGACTGGGCCGCGCCGCTGCTGCTCGGCCATCCAGCCATTGACCGGCTGATTGTTTTCCCGCGCATGGCAGGAAAGGAAGTGAGCCGTGCCTGGCTGCGATCCTTCGCCAACGCCGTGCGGGAATTGCAGAGCGAGCCATATGACGTGAGTCTCGATCTACAGGGATTACTGAAGAGCTCCGTCGTGGTGCTGTTGTCGCGTGCACGGGTGCGGATCGGGACGCACGGACAACGGGAAGGCGCTTCTCTCGTTTCTCGGGCCGTGCGGGGCGACCCCGGGCAGATCCACGTCGTCGACGACTATCTGCGCTGCGCCGAATTTCTCGGAGCCTCCGCGAGCCCAGTCTCATTCGATTTGCGCGTGCAGCCGGAAGCGGAGGCTGCCGTCGCGCGGTTGCTAGCGGAAGTGCACGTTCCCACGCAGCCGCCGCTCATTGTGATCAACCCATCGTGCTCCGCTGCCTGGCGAACTTGGCCCGCCGAGCGTTGGGTTCCGGTCGTCAGCGCCCTTGCTGCCGACGGTGCCGTTGTGCTGATCGGCAGTCACAAGCAGGTGCCGAGACATGCGCAAATCGCGCGCGCTGCCTGGCCGCGGCCACATGATCTCACGGGCCGGACGACCCTGCCCGAGCTGGTGGCGCTGCTAGGCCGTTGCGCGCTGCACATCGCGCCGGATACGGGAACGGCGCACATTGCGGCTGCTTTGGGGCGGCCGGTCGTCGGTCTGTATGGACCGACCAAGCCGTGGCGCAAGGCGGCTTACGGTCAGAGCGATTTCGCCGTGCATCATTCGGGTGTGTGCGGGGCCAGCTGTCCGGGGCTGTGTTTGCGCCGCAGGCGTTGTCTGCACGCCGTGACGCCGGAAGAGCTCATTGATTACGCCCGCCAAGCACTGAAGCGGGTCCCCTACGAGCAGCGATGGCGCCAGGCACTCCGCTCAGCTAGCTGCCGACAGGAGCAGCTCCACCGCACGGGGCGGTAGCAAGTCCACCACGCCAGAGGCCGCGCGGCGGAACGCCCCGGGTGGGCCGAGGAGTTCGCTGATGGTGGCGAGCCGTGATTGGATCAGACTGCGACGGTGGCGGTCGGTGAGCAGAGACCAGGCTTCTGCGGCCAGGTGTTCGGCGTCCACGTGCGTATTGAAGAACTCCGGTTGCACCATGCCGCCGAGCAGAATGTTGGGCATGCCGATGAAATCGACGTTGAACAGCAGGTGGCGCCCGACGAAATACTCGACGGGATGGAGACGATACACGATGACCGAAGGGATGCCCAAAAGCGCCGCTTCGAGCGTCGCCGTTCCGGAACATTGCAAGGTGACCTGCGCCTGACTCAACACGGCGTACGACTTGGGGCGGTAGATCACCACGCCTGGGAGGCCGCTTTCTTGGACCAGAGTCTCGACGTCGCCGCGGAACGACTCGCTGGCGAGCGGAATGGCGAACTGGAGATTCGGGTCACGCTCGCGGAGCAAACGCGCCGCGCCGAGCAGCGGCGTGGCGAGCCCCCGGATTTCCCGTAGACGGCTCCCCGGCATCAGGACGACCAATGGCCGGGCCGGGTCGAGACCGACGGTGCGTAGGGCGGCTTCGGGATTCTCGGTGACTTGCACCAGATCGCGCAGCGGGTGCCCAACCCATCGCGTGTCCACGCCGGCGGCGGCGTAGAGGTCGGCTTCACGGCGAAATGCCGAGAGCACTCGGCGCGCCAGCGGCGCGATGGTGCGCAGCCGCCAGCGCCCCCAGAACCAGACCTGTGGCGGAAAGAAGAACACCACGGGCACCTTCTTGCGTCGCAGCCACATCGCCGCGGGCAGACTGATCGCCTCGCTATCGACGAGGACGGCGACGTCGGGGCACGCCTGCGCGATCAGCCGCTGCGCCTGACGGTAACGCAGGATGAGCTGACGTATCAGCGGCAGGGCGTTCAAGACCCCGACGAACGACAGGTCGGTGGTCTCCACCAGCAGCTCGACGCCCGCTTCGCGCATGCCGGCACCGCCGACCCCGACGAGCCGTACGTCCGGCGTGAGCTGGCGAATGGCCGCCGCGAGCCAGCCGGCATTCTGGTCGCCGGAAACGTCTCCCGCCACCAAGCAGATGGTGTGGCAGCCCTTTTGGGATGTCAGGTCCATGTTCCCGGCAGCCAGCAGGACAGCGCGGCAATATATCGCGTTGCGATATCCGTGGCGTTTGGAAGCGCTTGCTGTTGCAGCGCGGCTACTTGGCGGCGGCGCGTCTCGCTGCCCAGCCACTGGTGCAGACGAGCGGCGAGCTCGGACGCGTCGGCCACCTGCGCCTCCGGCACGAGGGCAGTCAGCGCCCGCGTCTCCTGTTCGAAGTTTTCCGAGTGTCGCCCGAAGATCACGGGCACGCCGAGCATCACCGGCTCGAAGGGGTTGTGACCGCCGTGCTTGCCAAAACCACCGCCGACCACCGCGAGCGAAGCCATGCCGTAAGCGTCAGCGAGCTCACCCATGGCGCCGAGCACCAGAACTTGCCAAGATGGCGGCGGAGGAGCACCCGTGTGCAAGTGGCAGATCCAGTCCCGGCGTTGTGCTTCCCGCACGATGGTCGCAATGGCAAACGGGTGCCGGGGCGCAATGATGGCGTGCAGGTCCGGGGACATCTGTCGGCTCAGGGCGGCGAACAGGAGCGCAACCTCGTCGCGGTGCACACTGCCGCAGACTATCACTTGATCATCCGGGCGCAAACCGAGCGCCTCTCGCAGTGAGTGCGTGCCGCGTGTGGCCGTGTCCGCCCTGAGATACTTCAGGTTCCCCGCGGCAACGCAGCGGTCCACAGGGGCGCCGAGCGCGAGCAGTCGTTCGCGCTCGATCTCGTTTTGCGACAGGATGCCGGTGAGACGGCGCAGCATCGTCGCCGTCAACCCGCGCACGAGACGATAGCGGGGGAAATCCCGCGCGTAGATGCGTGCACTGACGCAGACGATGGGAACGTGCCGGCGGTACGCCTCGAAAATCAGTCCGGGCCACAACTCGGTTTCGACGAGAAAGATTGCCTGCGGTCTCCACTGATCAAGAGCGCGCGCGACCCAGCGCGGATGGTCCCATGGCGCGAAGGCCGTAATGGACCCGGGCGTGGCGGCGCGTGCGACCAACTCCACACCGGCGCGGTTGGCCGCGGTGTACGCGGCCGTGAAGCGCTGTCCGTGCTTCCGCAAGAGCATCGTCAAGCGCAGGGCCGCAGCCATCTCACCGGCCGAAGCTCCATGGAACCAAAGGAGAGGCCCGGAGGCTTTCGGCATGGCGCCGGTGCGACAGCGGAGTTCGCTGCATGGTGCGCCCGCCGCCCGGGCCAGCAGCCACACCAATCCAAAAGCTCCCGGAGACACGGCGCGGTACACTCGCTCGCCTGCGGTCAACCGCAGTCCCGCCGGCTCACGCGGACTCATCATCACGCCCCTCACTCAAATGAAATACTTCTTATGCTCCTCTTGGTAAAGGGAAGGAGCGAGGGCTATTGTGGTTTTTAACCAGAGGAGCGATGGAATGTTGGACACTAAAATGTTCGCAGAAAAAGTAACACTGGTCACCGGCGGTACCTCTGGAATCGGTCGCGCTACGGCGGTGGCGTTCGGAAAAGAGGGCGCGCAAGTCATCATTGCCGCACGTCGGGAAAATCTCGGCAATGAGGTAGTAAAGGAAATTGAGGACGGCGGAGGCCAGGCGACCTTCATCAGGACGGACGTCCGTATGCCGGAAGAAATAGATCATCTCTTCAAGACACTTCTGAAGAGGTACGGACGTCTGGACATCGCCTTTAACAATGCCGGGGCATCCCTGCCTCATGTTCCCACCGCCGCCAAGACCACCTTGGCCGAATGGGACCTGGTCTTGGAAACCAACCTGCGGGGAGTCTGGCTGTGTATGAGACAGGAAATCCCGCAGATGTTGAAACAGGGGGGCGGAATCATTGTGAACACGTCCTCCATCCTCGGTTTTACGGGCGAATACGGACTCACCCACTATTGCGCCAGCAAGCACGGCATCCTGGCCCTGACGAAAACGGCTGCTTTGGAATATGCCCGGGAAAACATCCGGATCAACGCCGTTTGCCCCGGCCCGATCATGACGGCCATGATCGAAAACGCGGTGCCGTTCATGCCTACCATGCTGGACCTGCTGAAAAACGGCACGGCTATGAAGCGGATAGGCTCTGCGGACGAGGTTGCCGGCGCTGTGCTCTGGCTTTGCTCGGATGAGGCGTCTTTCATGATCGGCAAAGAGATTGTCACAGATGGAGGCTATACAGTTTAGGAGGCGGCTTTATTGTTAGTACAGCAGCAGAGGGGACATAATTTGAACACAAAGAGATTTCAGGACATGGTTGCACTGGTGACTGGCGGGAATTCCGGGATAGGTCGGGCGACTGCCCTGGCGTTTGCCGCGGAAGGAGCCAGGGTTATCATCGCAGCGCGCCGGGAGAATCTGGGTGCGGAAGTAGTGGAGACAATCAAGGACAAAGGGGGCGAGGCGGTTTTCGTCAAAACCGATGTCACATCGCCCAGTGATATCGAAAACTTGTTCAAGGTCATCAGCGAGGGTTATAGAAGACTGGATTGTGCCTTCAATAATGCCGGGAGGGGAGCCCGCGCGCAGCGCCTGATCAATATTGCCATGGACGAGTGGAATGCCGTGATGAGCACCAATCTCAGGAGCGTCTGGCTGTGCATGAAGTACGAGATACCGATGATGGTCAAGCAGGGCGGCGGAACGATTGTCAATTGCTCATCTATGGCTGGAATTCATTACGAGGAGGGCATGTCCCTGGTCAGCGCAAGCAAGAATGGCGTGTTGGGCCTGACCAGGGCGGCGGCTCTCGAGGTCGCCCACAGGAACGTGCGCGTCAATGCCGTCTGTCCCGGGTTCATCGATACGCCCCTGGTGGAGGAGTTAGTAAAGGAGAGCCCCCAAAGGAAAGATGCAATTCTTTCCACCGTGCCGCTCCAGCGTTTGGGCAAGCCGGAGGAGATCGCCGGAGCGGTATTGTGGCTTTGCTCCAAAGCCTCGTCTTTCGTGACCGGGAAAGAGATTGTTATTGGAGGCGGCCAGGGCATCCGCGCCTGAGTGGATTATGGTAATGGTCCTAAGGGGCCGGCAGGGCTATGCGGAAAATCAAGGCGCCCGGGGTGATCCGAACACCCGACCTGCAGATTCGAAGTCGCACCCAGGACGATGAGGAAAGCCGCAATTGACGCGGCTTTTCTTTTTTGGTGCGCCCAGCATGGGTGGTGGATAGGAGGTGGAAGTCCTCTGGGAAGTTGGTCGCAGCGACCCACACGAACGGCAAGGTGGCGACCGCGAGGTCGACGCTGAAGGAAGCGGGGTAGTGCA
>Ga0187884_10003562_pt1 | contig 12027 bp, 10 predicted proteins | sample June2016WEW_20_4_FD_132983 | JGI IMG/M metagenome (GOLD analysis project Ga0187884, IMG submission 132983) | Peatland microbial communities from SPRUCE experiment site at the Marcell Experimental Forest, Minnesota, USA - June2016WEW_20_40 | ecosystem: Environmental > Terrestrial > Soil >...
AGGAGCGCGAGGGAACGACGTTGACGACGCCAGCCGGCACGCCGGCTTCCTCCAGGATCGGCATCAGAGCGAGCATGGTGAGCGGCGTATCGGAAGCGGGCTTGAGCACGACCGTGCAGCCGGCGGCGAGCGCCGGCCCGATCTTGCGCGTCGCCATGGCCGCGGGGAAATTCCACGGCGTCACCAGCACCGCGATGCCGGCCGGCTTATGGTGCACCAGCATGCGCGCGCCCGAGGCTGGTGCGACGGAGTTTTGTCCGATGTTGCGTACCGCTTCCTCGGCGAACCAGCGGAAGAATTCGGCGGCGTAGGCGACCTCGCCGCGCGAATCCGACAACGCCTTGCCGTTCTCGATGGTAATGAGCTTGGCCAGCCGTTCGGCGTCGCGCATGATCAGCTCGAACGATTTGCGCAGGATCTCGGCGCGCTCGCGCGGTTTCTTGCCGGCCCAACCGGGAAAGGCGGCGCTGGCGGCGTCGAGGGCGGCTTTGGCGTCCTCGACCGTGGCGCTGGCGACCGAGGCGACTTTGTTCTCGGTGGCCGGATCGATGACGTCGAAGCGGCCGCCGTCGGAGGATTTGCGCCATTTACCGCCGATCCACAGATCGGTCGGGACGTTGGCAAGCAGATTGTCGTACATGCAATACGTCCTTCGCGTCCTTTGCGTCAAACCGCCGCGTTTCCCAAGCAGGCCCGCCCGCAAATTATGATCTACGCAGCCATATCGCATGCTTTACCGAGGGCCTCGGCGACTGCTGGATGGGTGACCTTGCCCGCCTGGATGTTGACCCCCGCCCTGAGATGAGGGTCGTCGTGGGTTGCCGCACGCCAGCCCTTGTCGGCAAGCGCCAGGACGAAAGGCAAGGTGGCATTGGTCAATGCCAGGGTCGAGGTGCGCGCAACACCGCTAGGCATGTTGGTGACGCAGTAGTGAACGATGCTGTCGCACACATAGGTCGGGTCAGCGTGCGTCGTCGGGCGGCTCGTCTCGAAACAGCCTCCCTGGTCGATGGCTACGTCCACAAGCACCGAGCCGGGGTGCATCTTGGCGACGACCTCTCGCTTAACGAGCTTCGGTGCGGCGGCGCCGGGAACCAGCACGGCACCGATTACCAAATCGGCCGAAACCACATGACGCTCAATCGACTCCCATGTGGCGAACACGGTCTTTAGGCGCGGCCCGTAAACACTTTCCAGCTCAGTGAGACGGGCCATGGACTTGTCGAGCACCACAACGTCGGCGCCGAGCCCCATTGCCATGCGCGCAGCATAAATGCCGACGACGCCGCCTCCGAGCACCACCACGTTCGCAGGCTCTACGCCGGCCGCACCTCCCAGCAGAATACCTGCACCACCGTGTTCCTTCTCAAGGCTGCACGCGCCGACCTGGATCGCCATGCGTCCGGCAATCTCACTCATTGGTGCCAGCAATGGCAACCCGCCTCGGCTGTCAGTGATCGTTTCATAGGCGATAGCCGCTGCGCCTGAGGCCAGCAGCATCTCACCCATTTCGGGGTTGGGCGCAAGGTGCAGATATGTAAACAGTACTTGGTGTTCGCGGAGGCGCTTGCACTCGATCGGTTGAGGCTCCTTCACCTTGACGATCATGTCGGCCCTTACGGACACCTCCTCGGCAGAAGCCGCGATTTGGGCGCCTGCGCCGGAGTAATCACGATCGGAGAAGCCACTTCCGACTCCTGCCATCGTTTCCACGAGTACTTTGTGTCCATGGTGAAGCACAGCCTCGCGCACGCCGCCGGGAGTCATGCCAACGCGGTACTCATGGACCTTAATCTCTTTACTGACGCCGATCAGCATTGAAGTCTCCTTTGCCGCGGCTTACGTCGCCGCTTTCTCGTCCTTGCCTGCGACACCACCGGCACATTGGTCCGGATGAAGTGCTTCGCCCATGTCACAATTGATGAACGCAATCACGTCGTTACCAGCTTATGCCCGTGCAATACGCGGCACGGCAGTCGGCTCCGCGTCGGTCGCTCGACGACGCAACTCGACGTGGGTGCGATCGAGGGCCCTGCTCAAGCGGTTAAACAATTCGTCGATCTCAGCGTCGTTAATAATCAGCGGCGGGCACACCGCCAGGCTATCGCCGATCGCACGCACAATTAGTCCTTCCTCCTGCGCCAGCTCAAAGGCCAAGTCGCCGACCTTCAAAGCGGGATCGAACGGCTCCTTATTTGGCTTATCGCGCACCAGCTCCAGCGCGCCCAGCAGTCCCACGCCGCGCGCTTCCCCGATTAGTGGATGGCTGTAAAGACCGCGTAGGCGGTCCTGGAAATGCGGAGCGATGGCGCGAACATGGTCGAGAATGTGGCGCTCCTCATATATTTTCAGAGTCTCGACCGCGACCGCCGCCGCTACGGGATGACCCGAATGCGTGAACCCGTGGGCAAATAGCCCGATCTTGTCACTTTCAGCGACCAGTGCTTCGAATATCGGGTTGCTGATGATAGTCGCCGAAATCGGCAGATATCCCGAAGACATCTGCTTGCCCAAGGTAATTATGTCCGGCTGCATGCCATATGTCTCGATCGCAAACATGGTCCCCACTCGACCGAAGCCGCAAATTACCTCATCGGCAACGAGCAAGACGTCGTGTTTGCGAAGCACTTTTTGAATCTTGTCGAAATAGCCCTTCGGTGGCACCAACACGCCACCCGCACCCATTACCGGCTCCGCAAAAAACGCCGCGACCGTGTCTGCGCCCTCGTTCACGATCAGCTGATCGAGCTCTGAAGCAAGCCTACTAGCAAAATCCTCCTCGCTCTCGCCGATCCGGGCGAAGCGGTAGTAATGGGGACAGCCGACGTGCAGGAAATTGGCGATGGGAAGATCGAAGTCGCGGTGGTTGTTGGGCAGGCCCGTTAGACTGCCGGCCGCGACGGTCACTCCGTGGTAAGCGCGCAAGCGCGAGAGAATCTTTTTCTTCTTCGGCCGGCCAAGAGCATTGTTGTAGTACCAAATAATTTTAATCGCGGTGTCATTAGCCTCCGACCCTGAGCAATTGAAGAAGACCTTCGACATGGGCGCCGGAAGTAGCTTGAGCAGCCGTTCGGCAAGTTCAATGCTGGGTTCGTGCGACTTGTGTGTGAAGACATGATAGTATGGAAGAATTGCCATCTGCCGCTGCGCCGCCTCGGTTAGCCGGGGCTCGCTGAAGCCTAGTGAAGCACACCACAACCCGGCTAGACCCTCGATGTATTCCTTGCCATCGTCGTCATAGACGTGCACTCCGCGACCTCTGGTAATAATCAGCGGCCCCTTTTTTTGATGGTCGCGCAAATTGGTGTAGGGGTGGAGGACGGACGCGATGTCGCGACGCGTAAGCGAATTGCCGAGGGGTATCATTTTTATGTCTCCTTTTATTGTACTTCTGACGTTTGGGCCCCCGTATTTGCCTGTCTACGGCCGCGAGCAGCCGAAAGTTCACGTACCTTCGCTGACATGGAAACAAAGCCGAGCTTTGCTCGCTCTCGGTCAATCAACACAGCAAGGACAAGCACAAAACCGAGAATGATCATCTGATGATTTGATCCTAACCGCATCAAATCCATGCCATTCGCTAGCACAGTCACAAAGATCGCTCCGACCACCGCGCCGCCGACGCCGCCTTGTCCTCCCCTGAGTGAGCATCCTCCTATTATGGCGGCAGTAATCGACTGCAAGGGGAACTCCGCTCCAAGCAGCGGTTCACCAGCCGATACCCGCGCCGTTAGAAGAAATGATGAATACGCCGTTACCAAGCCGCAGATTACGTAGGTAGCAAAGAGGTTCATCGGGATTCGTACGCCCGCTACAAGCGCCGCATTTGGATTGGACCCGATCGCGTAGACGTAGCGCCCGTAACGTGACCACGCCATCACGAGATAAAGGATCACAATGACGGGCGCTGACAGGGCGACCGAAATCGGTATTCCCAGCACAAAGCCAGACCCTATTTGATGGACGAATAATTTCGGCAGACCGCTGACTTCCTGCCCTTGGCTAATCAGCAGCGTTAAGCCCTGAAACACAGAAGCGGTTGCCAGTGTAACAATAAACGGATTCACTTTGAGATAGCTTACCCCGAAGCCGTTAGCCATGCCGCAACCGATGCCTATGACGACTGCCGCACCAAAACCCGCAAGAATCGCCAACGTCGCCTGGTCCGGTGAGGCTTGGAATACCGTGGCCATGATTGTAGCGCTTCCGATGCTCGTAAGAGCGACGTTCGCTCCAACCGAGAGGTCGAAGCCACCAGAAACCAGAACCATCATCTGGCCTAACGAGATCAGCACGAGATAAATGCCCTGCTGTGAAATATTTAGAATGTTCGTTTCGCTGAGGAATCGTGGATTCTGCGTTGCGAAAAAAATGATCAGTAAGGTCAGCAGGAACGGCAAAGCGCCAACGTTAACAAAAATGCGGCGAAACCTGAGAATTAGATTATTGAGCACTTGTTGCCTCATCTGCGCAAGCTAATCTCACCAAATCACCGGGGGTACTCTTCGCACATATGCATCTTTCGGTCCTGACGTGAATTAAGAAGCTGATGATTGTTCGAGCGGAGTTTCTCCAAAACGGTGTCCTTCACGATCTTCCGAGTCGACATTGCGAACATGGCCAAAGGAATGACTGGCGATTAATTCGTCGCTGATCTCATCCTCGCTGAGCTCTGCTTGTATTTGGCCTCGGTGCATGACGTAGACGCGGTGTGACAGATTCACGATTTCAGGCAGATCCGATGAAACAAGTATCACTCCGGTGCCCCCCTCGCAGATCCGTTTTATCACTCTGTAGAATTCCTGCCGTGCGCCAATATCGATTCCGGCCGTCGGCTCGTGGAAGACATAAACGCATCGCTCTCGGGTGAATGCTCGTCCTAGTACCACCTTTTGCTGATTTCCGCCGGAAAGTGCGCTGACCGTTTGCTCAATATTGCGCGGTCGAATGTCGAGGTGATCTGCGAGCTTCTCGGCCGTCGCACGCACTGCGGAGTCTCTTACCAAGCCTCCGAGGATCTTGAACTGCGGCTGATCGAGGGCTTCCAGGGAGATATTCTCAGCGATGCTTCGATCAAGCGCCAGTGCTTCGCCCCGTCGGTCCTGCGGCAAATAGATGAGGCCCAACGCCAACATCTGACGTGGCGTTGGCCGTTCGACGACCGTCCCGCCGATACGGAGCACTCCAGTTGCAAGTTCAACCAGGCCAAAGCACGCTCGAACCAGTTCAGATTTCCCGGAACCGACGAGGCCCGCAATGCCTACAATCTCGCCGCGTCGGACGGAAAAGCTAACATCCCTTACCCTCCCATCGACCGTTGAGAGGCGATCCGCCCGGAACACCTCATCCTTTGGCGAGTGTCGGATTTCCGGGTATAGTCGCGTCACGCTCCGACCAACCATTTCTTGTATCAGCTGATCATTCGAGACGTCGTTGATAGGATGTGTGGCTACAATTTCACCGTCTCGAAGCACAGTGACGCGATCACCAAGTCGCCGCACTTCTTCTAGCTTGTGCGTGATATACAGCACACCCCATCCCTGATCTTTTACGCGATCAATGAGCGCAAATAAGCGTCCTGCCTCCTCCTTATTCAACGTAGCGGTAGGTTCATCAAGCAACAGCGCGCCCGGCTTGCCACCGAGTGCCCGCACAATTTCGACAATCTGTTGCTCTGCGCGACCGAGACCGGCAACGGGCATGTCGACGTCGATCGGAACCCCAAGCTGTTCGAGGTCCCGGATTGCCTGGCGTTGCATCTCTGACCTACGGAGGAGTCCGCTGCGTGTTAACTCCCTACCCAGGAAAAGGTTTTCATAGACCCTGAGCGAAGGGGCGAGGCTGAGATCCTGCATAACCGCATTGATGCCTTGCTGCCTGGCATTTGCAGGGCTCTGACGCGCAATCTGCTGCCCATTGATTTCTAGGGTGCCGGCATCGGGGGTGATAGCGCCCAGAATGATGTTGACCAGCGTCGATTTGCCGGCACCATTTTCACCGAGAAGGATGTGTACCTCGCCCCTTCGAATATCGAGCGAAACATCGTTGAGCGCGACAACACTCCCGAATGCCTTCGATACATCGCGCAGCGAGATGATATTCTTATGTCGCTGCGCGATGTTCGGGTTCGTAGACACTAATACTTACCCCCGTGTTCATCACTGTGCGTTTAACGTATAGGTCGCGGGAAAATCCTTGGGTGCGAACATATCAGTCCATGGGATGGACTTGATGTTGTCCTTGGTGACCATTTTGGGGGTCGGGCCAGAACGAGTGGCCTCCAGCTTCTGCTTCTCGAGCAGTCGCACCGCCATGTCCACGGCCATTCGGCCTTGAATGACGGTGAAGTCGGTCGGAGAACCAACCGTGGCGCCATCCTCGATGTCTTGGTAGACTGGCGGGATGATATCGAAGGCCATGATCTTGACCTTACCTTCAAGGTGCAAGTTGCGGACCGCCACCGCCGCCGCCTGTGCGGCTATATCCACACCTACGAGGTAGTTTATATCCGGATAGGCCTGAAGGGCATTTTGAATCAGCGCGAGTTGGATGTTCTCACCCGTGTCGCCGCGCCTTGTAACAGCGATTTTGACGTTTGTGCCTTTGATAGTTTCCTCGAACCCCCGGACGGCGTCATCCGACCACCCCGCACCTTGAGGACCAGGGAAATATCCGACGTTGACCGGCTTACCGCCCGAGGACTCGATGATGAACTTGGCTGTCGTGACGGCCAAATCATGAAAGCTTACAAGAGCATGGGCCGAAACCTTAGGATCGTTGACGCCGTTCACAAAGTCAATGACCGGAATTCCCTTGGCGATTGCCTTGTCGACTGCCGATGCTACGCCATCGGCACTGATGGCGCCCAGTACAATGGCATCAAAAGCCTGGGCGATGCAGTTGTCCATTTGATTAAGCTGCGTTGACAGATTTGTATACCCGCCCGCCTGATACAGCTGGAGGTCCAAATGATCGCGTTTTGCCTCCACAACGACCCCATAATCGGCCGCCAGCCAGTAAGAATCCTTCATATGTGGAAAGAGGACGCAGATCTTCCAATGCTTTGTTACTTCGCCAACTGGAATTGGCTTGTAAGTTGCCGGGACTTCCTTGCCGTCAATGACGTTTGCGACAGGGGCCATCCAGTCGTCCGACGCACGCGCCAGACCTATGGGGTTCAGAAAACCGAGTACTGCAACCGCGATGATGCTCGCACTAACTCGCAATTTACCCATGTTGTTCCCTCCTGTTTCTGGCGCGCCTGATTATTCACTCGGCCGAAAACCATCCGCCGGTGTTCCGCGAGACCGGCCGCTGTGCCGTGTGCTTCCCGCGTCACCTGAATTTTGTCTTACAATTCTTTACCAAAGGGCTTATTTCTCTGGCTGTCAAGGCGGTATCTGGCTGTCAAGGCGGTATTTAGGCCTTCTTCCTGCCAAAATTGTCGACATTAGGAAGAATATGCTGCAAAGCCATTGTGAATGGAGACGGTTGTGACCGGCAGATGATTATGAGCGTTGCGCGCCAAGCGAACGAGCCGGTGCCGCCAACCCTTTTGTCGGCAGTCACAACGAGCTTGGAAAATGCAATCGTGCGAGGGCAGTTCCCGCCCGGCGGCGCCCTCCGAGAGGTCCATTTAGCCAGCCGGTTCAATACATCCCGAGGCACGATCCGAGAAGCGCTGCGCGTCTTGTCCGAGCTTGGACTCGTTGAAATGCATTCGAGGCGCGGTGCGGTCGTGCCACAGATCTCGCCGCAGAGAGCCCGCGAGATATTCAGCTTACGTGCAGTCCTGGAACCCTTTGCAGTAAAACTGGCACTGACGGAAGGACGCATTCTGGACCTGCAGCGCGATGAGATTCAACGCGCCTTTGATCACATGCGTCAATGCATCAATGCGCAAGATGTTTCAGCTCTCATCGAAGCAGATATGGCATTTCATTGGGCGATTTGTTCGCCGTGCGGCCATAGCCTTCTGCTCGATCATTTGCGCAGATTGCAGGCCGGGACGCGGCAGTTCATCTTATGCTGCAAATTCTACGATTCCGACGCGGAGAGCGAGGTCGAATCGCACGCTCCGCTGCTAAGAGCAGTCCTACAAAATGAGGTCAATCGCGCCGAATTGGCGATGCGAGAACACATTACGACCGCGGGCGAGCGTCTTCTACTCAAAATGGTTGCAAATAATCTTGGGGTTACGGAAAGGATGCGTCACCCGCGTCGGCACAGTGCCTAATGCTGGTCGCTTTTTGAACTAATGTCGAGCCGACTCCCAGGGGCGAGAGCAGGTGCGCTGCGCGGCAGCTTCACAGCTACGGAGGCTCGCAACAGGTGCTCTCCTTTTCCTACGCAGCGAATTCGCGCATCGAGATCTTGTCAGCTTCAATCCAAACGATTCGCAAATGGCTACCTTGAGCAGCAACGGTTGTAGCACGCTCTGATCCGAAGGACACATCTAGTAAAGAAGCACGGCAGGCTCGGAGAAACCAAATGATTTACTCAGAAGCAAAATTCTTGCCCGCTGGCGACCGTTTCGTGCTGATCGAATTCGGCGACGAGATGAATCTCGAGCTGAATTTCATGGCGCAGGGCTTGGCGAGGGCGATCGCCGAGCAGAAAACCAAAGGCGTCGTCGAGACAGCGCCCTGCTTTGCCTCTCTGCTCGTCCATTACGATCCGGACCTCATTTCCTTCAAGGAGCTGCAAGCCGAGATAGCCGCACTGATCCGGGCGCTCGGGCCGTCGGACGACATCGTGCTTGACAGTCGCCTGTTTTACCTACCGACGATGTATTGTGATCCGTGGACGCGGGCCTGCGTCGAAGACTATTGTAACAAGATCACCAAAAAAGAGACCGATCCCGAGCTGATTGCGCGTGTCAATGGACTCGTCGACGTTGATCAACTCGTGCGTTTGCATTCGGGCACGGAATACTGGGTGGCAGCGCTCGGCTTCTGGCCAGGCCTGCCTTTCATGATGGCGCTCGATCCCCGATGCGTGCTCACAGCGCCCAAATACAATCCGCCGCGCACCTGGACGCCCGAAGGGACAATCGGCTTAGGCGGCGCTTCCTCGTCCATCTATCCCGTGGCCACGCCCGGTGGCTATCAGATCTTTGCTCGGACGCCGGTGCCGATTTGGGACTTGGGAAAGCGCTTTCCAGTGTTCCACGACAGCATCGTGCTGTTCCGCGCCGGCGATCGCATCAAGTTCGTACCCATCGACAAGGAAGAGTTCGAGTTTATCGAGGCGCAGGTCAAGGAAGGTACATACGTCTACAATGTGGTTGAGTATCAGAAGTTCTCAGCCCGCAACTACAAGGCTTGGGTCAGCAGCCTCGATAGGTCAAAGCGCTTTTAGTGCAACGTAGATCGCAGCGATAAGATGAATTACCAAAACCTTCTGCGGCGAACCTACCACATCGTTGGAATTTCTGCATGGAGTAAAGGCAGATGATCGAAGTAATCAAACCCGGGCTGGAGACTAGCGTCCAGGATTACCCGGGCCGCATTGGTTTCTGGGCCCAGGGATTCCCACCTTCGGGGCCGATGGACAACTGGTCCTTCCGGCTAGCCAATCTCCTGGTCGGCAATAGCACCGACGCCGCGGGTCTCGAATGCCAGCTTGTCGGTCCGACGCTCAAGTTTCAGGCCGCCACAGTCGTTGCCATCTGCGGCGCGGACATGAAGCCGACCTTAGACGGTATGCCAGTTCGGATGTGGGAGAGCATAGCCGTGGATGCAGACCAAACGTTGGCCTTGGGTTTTGCCACTCTCGGCGCACGCGCTTATATCGCCGTCTCCGGTGGGATCGATACGCCGCGCTTGCTCGGCTCGCGTTCCACCTTCAATAAGGCGGGCGTTGGTGGAATGGAAGGCCACGCGTTGAAGGCCGGACAAGACATTCCTGTTGGCATACGGAAGGGAACCGTCGGCAGAAAAGTGAAACCCGAAGCACGACCGACGTTCGCGACAGACAAGGTATGGGTGGTCGAGGTGGTGCGCGGGCCTAATGATGACTGGATCGATGAGGCGGGCCACCAACGTTTCCTTTCGAGCGATTGGAAATTGTCTTCGAAAAGCGATCGCACGGGCTTTCGCCTTGAGGGGCCGCGGTGGACCTTTACGTCTAAGGCGACCAACAAGGCGCCCGAGCACGGCTCGGAGCCGTCCAACATAATCGACCAGGGCTATCCTGTTGGTGCCATAAACCTGGCCGGACAGACCCCAATCATTCTCGTCAACGACGGCCCAAGCATGGGTGGTTTTGTGAATCCGTACACAGTGCCTTCGGCAGCATTCTGGAAGCTTGGCCAGGCCAAGCCAGGCGAGATCTTGCGCTTCAGATCAGTGAGCGTCGAAGATGCCCAAGAGCTGCGCCGCAGGATCGACGGCATCTGCGGCGAAAGCAGCATCAATTGAGCTGATGGAGAATGCAAAATGGCGCAGCATCAGGTGCTAAGTCCGCTGCCCGGGATTTTCTATCGGCGACCGGCGCCGGAAAAGCCGCCCTATAAGCAGGATGGCGATCGGGTCGCGGAAAGCGACGTCATCGGCTTGATCGAGGTGATGAAGCAGTTCACCGAGGTTCATGCCGACGCAAACGGTCAAATTGTGCGCTTCCTCGTCGACAACGAGGCGGCGGTAGAGCCGGGCCAGCCGTTGCTGCTCATCGACACCGCATAATGACAGTAAATTTACGCGTGCTAGCGCGCTCCTCCTGCAAATGCTCGCCGCACAAGAGCGGCATGAGCGGCAATTAGCCAAAATTCTGTCGTGGCTGGAAAACGGCTATGCCTGATATCCCGCACCACCCGTCCGCGAACCGCCACGTAGCCGCCGCGCACTGGCAGGCACCTTACGCGTCCTCAGGGGGGCCTGGCCCTTCGCTATTGGACGATGTCAAGTTTGACCTTCGCAACACCTCGTCCAATCATTCCTAGCGATTTGGCCGCAGAATACGACACATCAATCACTCGTCCCGGAACGAACGGACCACGGTCATTGACCCGAACCGTCACCGACCGCCCGGTAGCGATGTTTGTCACGCGCAACCGCGTGCCGAACGGCAGCGTACGGTGAGCAGCCGTCAATTCGTGTGGGTCGAATTTTTCGCCGCTCGCGGTCCGTGGTCCTTCGGAGTAAAAACTGGCAAGCCCATGCGATGCTACCTGTATCTCGGCAGCGTGTCTGCTCGTCTTTCTGTTGTCTCGCAGCGAGACTTGTCTGACGGCGTGCACTTCAGATTTGTTAGTGACAACAGATGACTGAGCGCACGCCCCAAGCACGGCTGCTGTTATAGCGACTGCAAACAACCGAACAAAGTTCCGCGAACCGACCGACCAGATGGAACGCGCATCGAGAGGAATACAGTTTCCACCGATGTACAGATACAAATTTCCAGCACAGCCGATTGACGCCATGGTGCAACCCCGCCCACTAGAATTCGAACGGGCAATAAGGGCCGAACCATGGCTGTGATCAAAAAAAGCAGCGCTGCGGCATCCGGCACGCTACTTCTGCACCCTCAGGCGGACCCAGGTGACATTGCGACCCGACGGCGAACGCGAGAGGGCAGCCGTTTTATCTCGTCACCTTGCCGCCGACGTCTGCTTTCAGATCAATCCGGACTTGGTGTAACACTGGCGCCGAACGCATCGGTAGCGAATGACCCGAGTCGGACATCAGGCCGTCTCGGCCGCAGAGTGACGGAGCCGCCGAGACAGCACGGCACTCGCTGCCGTTGGGTGCGCGGCGCGAGCGACAAGACCGCAAGCCGATAGGCTTCATCGGCGATTTGGTGCTGATCAAAGCCGGCCGGACAAGTGCCTCCAGAAAAAGAAAGGCCTCGCCGCCGTGCTATCCTGGAAGCTGTCTCTTTGGCCTTAGGTTACGTTGACTCGCTCTTGGTGCGGTTTGCCTCAATAATTTGGTCGGTCAATGCGAGCAGCACTCTCGTTCTCTCGTCGATCTCGGCGCTGGTAGAGAGGTCAGAACTGAGCCGCTCTTGGCTGATCTCGCGGATTAT
>Ga0187884_10003565_pt1 | contig 12018 bp, 10 predicted proteins | sample June2016WEW_20_4_FD_132983 | JGI IMG/M metagenome (GOLD analysis project Ga0187884, IMG submission 132983) | Peatland microbial communities from SPRUCE experiment site at the Marcell Experimental Forest, Minnesota, USA - June2016WEW_20_40 | ecosystem: Environmental > Terrestrial > Soil >...
ATGCTGCCGGAGTGGTCGCAGCCAATTTCGATGGCATCGAACACGCGTTCGACGATCTCGCCGTGCTCTGCGACAGCACTGTGTATCTGCTGAAGGGCGTTGGCGATGGGACGTTCTCCACTTTCAGCACGTCTAGCGTCTCCACTGGAAGATCGACCTCCGGGGGCTTCGCCATCGCCGCCGGGCGGATCAACACCGCCCACAACTATGTCGACCTGGCTATCAGCAGCGCCGGTAGCACCAGCGTCAGCGTGCTCTTCGGCAACAACGATGGGACCTTTCAATCGCCATTTGTGATCCAAAGCGGCCTCACTGCCGATGTGCAAGGCCTCGCCATCGGCGATTTCAATGGTGACGCCATCCCGGACATCGCGGTGATCAGTGGACCCGCGGATGAACCCACTGTCGTCATCCTCAGTGGGAACGGAAGCGGCGGATTCACCGCGAACAACACTGCCAGTCAGAGCACTCTCGAACAGGGAGCAGTCGCCATCGAACCGGTGGATCTCGATCATGATGGCCTGATGGATCTGGTCGCCGGTTCGACCGACCCAGACCATGGTATGATCCAGCTGTAGTGCCAGGAACCGACCTCGTGCGAGCAAGGGGGTGCTTGCAGCGCTCTCTGCTACCAGAACCCGGCGGACTACGTCCTCCCAGTCAATCCGGTCGTCAATAACTTTCAGATCCAGTCGCTTTTGGCTAGTACCGCGTCTCTGAACAGACCCGTGAGCGCCATACAAAGCGGCGATCTGAATGGCGACACCAAGCCCGACTTGGTCGCGGTGCTAACGGATACCAATGCCATCGAGATATTGCTCAACACCACCAGCCAGGTTCAGCCGACAGTGACCCCAACGGTCACGCCGACGCAAACGGCGACACCGCAGCCGGCGGCCACGAATACCCAGGCGAGCGACAACGACGGGTGCAGCATGACGCCGGGGGCCAGTGCGGACTGGTCCATGCTCTGGCTGCTGATCCCTGTTGCCCTGGTGGCTTGGCGGCGGCAAGCCGGAAAGGCCTCGCGGTGGTCAACATCGCTCTCGGGAACACGCCGGTCACTGCGTGCGAAGCGGGCGACGTGAACGGCGACGGGATGATCACGGTTGACGAAATTCTCACGGCTGTGAACAACGCGCTGAACGGGTGCCAGTGATCCACGTAGCTTCGGCGCTCTAGGGAGGCGCAACATGGATCGAAAGCGGTTCGATGGGGTTCTGCGCTTAGGTGTGTGCGTCGTGGCCATCGCAATGAGCTCCGCGGCCATGGCCAGTACGCTGACGCAAAATTTGTCGTGGACCATCGACCGCGCCGGCACCACGACGAAGTACCGTCTCGTCGCTTATGGCGACTCGATTTACGCCGGCTACTACGGCTCGATTACCAACGTCATCAAACGGGCGGCGACGACCGTCGACGCCGAGTACCTCTCCAAGGTGTGGAACGCGGACATTGAGAACGTCCGCCGCTGCAAGTCCGGAGCTCTGGCGAGCGACATCTACAACAACAAGATCGTTGCCGAGCAATCTTACATGCAGAGCACGAACACGCGTATCGTGACCTTCGAGATGTGCGGCAACGACGGGCTGCAGGCGCGCAACAGCTTCGCCGGTCAGACCGGCACCTGCAATTACAGCGTCCTGGACAACTCGCTGGCAAACTGTACCACCTATCAGCAACTGGCAATGCAGTATATCAACGCCAACGCTTACTCGGGCACGAAGCTGAAGGTAATCGCCAACCTCTACTACCCCGGCTACGACGCCGACAATGCGAACAGCTCGTGCAAGGATCCGACGACCGGGCAGCCGGTGAACAAGCAGAGCACGTTCCTGCCCTACATAGTTAAGATGAACTGGCGTGCGTGCAACTTCGCCAACACCTATGGGTTCGCCTGCGCCGACGATTTCGCGGAGTTCATGGGCGCCGACTACGACTCCAACGGCGACGGCATCATCGATTCCGACGGCCTTGCCTACGTTCAGGGTGAGAGCGAAGCCGACTACGTGAACCGCATCACCGTCACCCGGCGCTCGACGATTCGCGACGCCAACTACCATTTCGTCAACGCGACCACGAGCTACGACTACCTCCAGTCGGACAACACGCATCCGACGTACTACGGCTCCACCGTCTTCATCGGCCTCATCGGCGGCTCGAACTCAGGTTCCGGCGCCCCTCAGTTTACGGACGCCCAGATCGTCAACGGCAAGAACCCGGTCTGGAACCAGTACGGCCACGACCGCATGGGCTGGGCGCTGGCCGTCTTGGCCTCGGCAAACGTCACGCCACAGCCGACGCCAACACCCACGCCAACAGGCACCCCGACGACCCTTCCCACGTGTGTCGGTGACTGCGATGGGACGGGAGCCGTGGCCGTCAAGAACATCATCACCCTGGTGGACATCGCTCTCGGGAACACGCCAGTCACAACGTGCGAAGCCGGAGACGCCAATCACGACGGGCAGATCACCATCGATGAGATTCTCGCAGCGGTGAACAACGCCCTCAACGGGTGCGGTGTGGTGATCGGCGGGAGCCTCCCTACTGTCGGTCCCGCTACGCCGACCCCTGCAGCGTGCGCGACGACGGGTGAGTTCTGCGACAACTTCAGTGTCTTCTGCTGTTCTGGAACCGCTGCCTGCAACGCGTTCACCGGCGTGTGTGACTTCTGAACGCAGTCCGAGCGAAGTGTCGGTTACTCAGCTCTTGATGCGCTCGGCAACGCCGACGTCGCGACGTGCAAGGCGGGCGATGCCAACCACGATGGCCAGATCACCGTCGATGAGATCCTGACGTCGGTGAACAACGCGCTGAGCGGGGTACGGCTGATGTGGCACGATCCGCCTAAGAACGCGCCATTTTGGCGTGATCCTTCGTGACCCGTGTCAGCGCCGCTCGGAGTAATTCACCTTGCGCGGCGCCGCGACCGGCGCAGTTTTGAGCCTTCACGCAAAACGAAAAGCTTGTGTCACGATGGCGCGATCCCTGAGCGATTGTGCCACGGCTGACCCTACGGGCGCAGCACCTTGGCCTTGCAGTAGCCCGCTTTTCTGAGCATGCTGCGTCGGATTATGGTTGGTGGACTCGACAGTGCCGCAGGGTGGGGACCGGCGGCGATTCAGCGGGGGCCTTCTGCCAGGTTGGTTTGGTGTCTCTTTTCCATCTGCCTCCTTCGCCTCGCCGCGCAGGGCGCGGAAAGCGAAGCGCCGCCGGCGCAGGAACCGATCGTAGCGGCCATTCGCGGCATCGTCGAAGCGGGCCGGCAGCCGCTTTTGCATCGGCCGGATTTCTCCGACCGGCAGGATCCCACCCGGCGACTGTACGAAGCGGCTAACTTCCGCCCCCTGTGGCTACGCAGCGATAAGCCGACCAGTCAGGCAGCAGAGATCCTCCGCGCGCTGTCCGAGGCGGACGGGCGCGGGCTGTCGCCGGAGGATTACGACGCGGCTCGATTGCGCCAGGAGGCGGCGCGCTTCGATTCCACCACGCCGCCGGCGGCAGGAGACGCAGCGGCGTTCGACACCGCACTGACGGTCTGCGTCCTCCGCTACATCTCCGACGCGCACCTCGGGCGCGTCCCGCCCCGCGCCATCGGATTCGCCCTCGAGATGGAGCCTAGCAGTCCGTCGGACTTGGCAGCCCGCAGCGACCAACGGGAGCGGGCCACAGAAATGACGCCGACCGCAGGTCCCAGGCCGTTCGACCCGGTGGCGTTCGTGTCGCAACTGCCGGCGGCGGAAGCGCCGGCGCGACTTCTGGCCACGCTCGATCCGCAGTTTCCGCTCTTCGGGCGTCTCATCACGGCGCTGGCGCACTGGCGCGATTTGGCCGCGCCCACCGATTTTCCGCAGGTTCCGAACCTGCCGAAGCTTCACCCGGGCGAGTCGCACGCGGGCGTTGGGCCGTTGCGGGAGTTCTTGCGCGCCACCGGGGACCTGCCGAGCGCCGCCCGAGCTCCGAAGAACGCTGGCGTGTACGATCCTGACCTGGTCAAGGCAGTAAGGCGGTTTCAGGAGCGCCAGGGCCTCGGCGCGGACGGAGTCATCGGCAAGGCGACGTTGAGCCAGCTGCAGATCTCTCCGGCGGGCCGGGTACGGCAGATCGAACTGGCGCTGGAGCGGCTGCGGTGGCTGCCGCCCCCGGAAGATGAGGCGTTCGTCGTCGTCAATCTCCCCGAGTTCCAGCTGCGCGGATACTACCGCGGGAATACCAGCCCGGCACTGCAGCTGCGCGCCGTGGTGGGCTCGGCCTCTCTGCGTCACGAGACGCCCGTGCTGCACGCCAGCATGCAGTACCTCGTGTTTCGCCCGTACTGGGATGTGCCGCCCACGATTGCACAGAAAGAAATATTGCCGGATTCAGAGCAGGATCCGGCCTACTTCTCCCGGCACAACTTCGAGTTTCACAACGGCGGCATCCGGCAACGCCCCGGGGACGACAACGCCCTCGGCTTACTCAAGTTCGTCTTTCCCAACCCGTTCCACGTCTACATGCACGACACGCCAAAAAAGAGACTGTTCGCAAAAAGCCGGCGCGATTTCAGCCACGGATGCATCCGCGTATCCGACGCGGCGGCGCTGGCAGAATTCGTGCTGCGCGGGCAGGGCAAGTGGGATCGCGAGGGAATCGATACCTCCATGAAGAGCGGCCGAAACAACCGGCGTGTGTATCTGGAGCGGCCGGTCGGGGTCTACCTGCTCTACAGCACGGTTGTGGTCGACGAGGACGGAACGACGCATTTCTTCGAGGATATCTACGGACACGATGCGCGACTCGACGCGGCACTTGCAAAAGGTCCGCCGTATCCGTATCCAACTCCAGCCCCCGTTACGGTCGAGGTTGAGGCGAAGTCGGAATGAATCGGTGGATGTGGAGAACCGCGGCGGTAGTCGTCCTTTGCTGCGTGCTGCCCGGCGCCTCGTCAGCGCGAACGCGCGGCTCCCGTTTTTCGAAGCCGAGGGCCTGGCAGGGAGAGGTGCAGCGATTCCGCACCGCACCGGCCGAGTGGCCCCGTCGCGAGGTTCTGGAGCTGGCGATGCGGGCGTACCGGTGTGGCCGGGCGGAAGGTCAGTTCGACAGCCCGATCCTCACCCTCATCGACTACTCGCTGCCGTCGACCGAGAAGCGGCTCTGGGTGATCGATCTGGCGAAACGCCAGGTCCTGTTCCACGAACTCGTTGCGCACGGACAGAACAGCGGCGAGGCGTACGCGGTGGATTTCTCCAACCGGCCGGAGTCCCGTCAGTCGAGTCTCGGGCTGTTCCGCACCGACGACGTTTACGACGGCCGGCACGGCGAGTCGCTGCGGCTGATCGGCCTGGAGCCCGGGATCAACGACCGCGCCGAGGAGCGCCGCATCGTGATGCACGGCGCCGCCTACGTCAACCCGCGTGTGGTGCAGCGCTTCGGCCAGCTCGGCCGCAGCTGGGGCTGCCCCGTGGTGGATCGCGCCGTGCTTCCGCAAATCGTACGGCACATCAAGGAGGGCACGGCTCTCTTCGCGTATTACCCGGATCCCCGTTGGCTGCGCCAGTCGCGCTTCCTGCGATGCGACGGGAGCCTACCGGCCAAGTAGGCGTCACCGGCGGACCGCCCTTTGAGGATGGCGCCTTGTACACTGTCACCACTTCTGCGGGGTCGTGGTCCATGCCGCGCTCCTCTATTTATCCAGCTCTTCGCGGATCGAATACATCTTCTGGCGCGCCTCGTTAATGTAGGCGTCCAGGTTGCGGCGGTGGTTACCAAACCGGGCGTCGGGCGCACCATCGAGCGCGATGAGCGGTTTGATCGCCGCGGCCTGGCCGAGTGCGGTGGTGCACGGCTCTCCTACGACGCCATCGCAGCGCGACTCAACGCGGACGGCGTGCCGACGCGGACAGGCAAGGCGTGGGTGGGCGGGGCGGTGTATGGGATACTGACCCGCGGGCGGCTCGACGTCAGTGGCAGACGGCGAACAGACAAGTGAAAGGCGAGCAAGCAGAAGATTGTGAAGTCATCGACACGACGCAGCCTGCGGCGCACGGGTCGTGGCGCTATGGTGTCGGCGTCGGATACCCGCACCCGTCCGTAGTCGTCGCTCACTCTTCGCCTTTGGCACGAAGTGTGGCAAAAAGGTGTCAACGTTTTCGGTTTGACAGCTGCACCCCTACTGTACGAGACTTCGCACGGTCTGACCCGCGACCGCGGTAAAGGAGGCGCAATATGAGAACACTCACTCTTGGTTTCGCTTGGTTCGGCGGCGTCAGACTGAACGCAAAAGCCTTCGTCATTGGGGCTGTCGCACTTGCTTTTGGAACCGCACACGTCGCGCAGGCCGACATCAACATCTGGACCAGTAACGGGCCGTATGGAGGAGGAGATGTCTTCGCGCTGGCCATCGATCCGACCACGCCGAGCACGCTCTACGCCGGCACCGATGGGGGCGGCGTCTTCCAGAGCACCAACAGCGGCGGCAGCTGGAGCGCGGTCAACACCGGCCTGAGCGACCTGACCGTCTACGTGCTGGCCATCGATCCGACCACGCCGAGCACGCTCTACGCCGGCACCGATGGGGGCGGCGTCTTCCAGAGCACCAACAGCGGCGGCAGCTGGAGCGCCGTCAACGCAGGCCTGAGCGACCTCACCGTCACCGCGCTGGCCATCGACCCGACCACGCCGAGCACGCTCTACGCCGGGACCGATGACGGCGTCTTCCAGAGCACCAACAGCGGCGGCGGCTGGAACGCGGTCAACACCGGCCTGAGCGGCGATGCCCTTTACGTCACCGCGCTGGCCATCGACCCGACCACGCCGAGCACGCTCTACGCCGGGACCGATGCGGGCGGCGTCTTTCAGAGCACCAACAGCGGCGGCAGCTGGAGCGCGGTCAGCACCGGCCTGAGCGGCAATGCCCTCAGCGTCTTCGCGCTGGCCATCAATCCGACCACGCCGAGCACGCTCTACGCCGGGACCTTCGGGGGCGGCGTCTTTCAGAGCACCAACAGCGGCGGCAGCTGGAGCGCGGTCAACACTGGCCTGAGCGGCAATGAGGCCCTCAGCGTCTTCGCGCTGGCCATCGATCCGACCACGCCGAGCACACTCTACGCCGGGACCGATGACGGCGTCTTCCAGAGCACCAACAGCGGCGGCAGCTGGAGCGCGGTCAACACCGGCCTGAGCGGCAACGCCCTCTACGTCGCCGCGCTGGCCATCGACCCGATCACGCCGAGCACGCTCTACGCCGGGACCTATGACGGCGTCTTTCAGAGCACCAACAACGGTGGCAGCTGGAGCGCGGTCAACACCGGCCTGAGCGGCAATGCCCTCAGCGTCTTCGCGCTGGCCATCGATCCGACCACGCCGAGCACGCCCTACGCTGGCACCGGTGACGGCGTCTTCCAGAGCACCAGCAACGGTGGCAGCTGGAGCGCGGTCAACACCGGCCTTAGCAACCTCGGCGTCGACGTGCTAGCCATCGATCCGACCACGCCGAGCACGCTCTACGCTGGGACCTATGCGGGCGGCGTCTTTCAGAGCAGCAACAGCGGCGGCAGCTGGAGCGCGGTCAACACCGGCCTGAGTGGCAATTCCCTCAGCGTCTTCGCGCTGGTCATCAGCCCGAGCACGCCGAGCACACTCTACGCCGGGACCGGGGGCGGAGGCGTTTTCCAGAGCACCAACAGCGGTGGCAGCTGGAGCGCGGTCAACACCGGCCTGAGCAACCTCGGCGTCGAGGCGGTAGCCATCAACGCGAGCACGCCGAGCACGCTCTACGCCGGGACTGAGGGGGGCGGCATCTTCCAGAGCACCAACAGCGGCGGCAGCTGGAGCGCGGTCAATACCGGCCTGGGCGGCAATGCCCTCAGCGTCTTCGCGCTGGCCATCGATCCGACCACGCCGAGCACGCTCTACGCCGGGACCTTGGGCGGCGCCTTCCAGAGCACCAACGGCGGCGGCAGCTGGAGCGCGGTCAACACCGGCCTGAGTGGCAATGCCCTCACCGTCACCGCGCTGGCCATCGACCCGACCACGCCGAGCACGCTCTACGCCGGGACCGGGGGCGGAGGCGTTTTCGAGAGGACCAACAGCGGCGGCAGCTGGAGCGCGGTCAACACCGGCCTGAGCGGCGATGCCCTCAGCGTCTTCGCGCTGGCCATCGATCCGACCACGCCGGGCACGCTCTACGCCGGGACCGGTGGGGGCGTGTTTGATATCGAGCTTCTTTCGCAGAACCCCACCGCCACCACCACTCCGACCAGCGCGCCAACGAACACCGCAACGCCAACCAACACGCCCAGTAGCACTCCGGCCACCAACACCCCGACACCAACTCAGACGACAACTTTAACTTTGTGTGTCGGCGACTGCGACGACGATGGCACCGTGACCGTAGACGAGATCCTGACCATGGTGAACATCGCCTTGGGCAACGCCGATGCGACGGCGTGCCCGAACGGCATCCCGAGCGGCGCGCAGGTTGACGTTGCGCTGATCCTCACCGCGGTCAACAACGCACTGAGCGGGTGTGGCGGCTGAGTGGATCAGGGCACCTGCACACAACTCGGACACAAGGGCCAAAAAGTGCTGTAAATATCAAGAGTTTTTAGCGCGCCACTGCTTATTAGTCACTGTGTCAGGTGGCGCGGATTATCTTGCCGCGATGCTGGCCCGGCCTATTCCGGAGCCGCGGACGTGGTTGCGGCCCCGCAACGCTTGAGCAGCTAAACCAAAATGGCCTATACGGGTGGCTCGCGCGCATCCGAAGCAACGGCGTGCGCGTGGTGCTGGTGGAACGCGCCGACCGGCTAGAGCGCCGGGCGAAGGCGATGCCGTCTTTGGGTGAGTACCTTGCTGGCAAGGGCAATGGCAGCAACGCCAGCCGGCCGCAGAGCGACGTACCGGCCGCGGGACAGGCCACGGCATCAACCGGGACGGAATCGTCGCACGAAGGCGCAGCAGGAACGTGAGAGCCCATACGCCTACAAAACGCACTGATAAAGCTGACAAAAGGTCCGTGGCGCACGTACTCGCGGCAGCGGAGCGGCTCGGACCGGATGAGGTGGCGGTGTTGACGTTAGTTGCCGAGCGGCTCTTACTCGGGCGCCGGCGCTACGGCGAGTTGCACCTGGGCACGGACCGGCGAGACTTCCGCCGTGAGGCCCTGGAAGAGGCCGCCGACCTGGCGGTGTACGCCGCAGCAGGGCTGCTGCGCGAAAAGCGTGAAAAGGGGTAGGGCATGACCATTCTCGAAGCGATGCACGACCCGGCGTTGTTCGGGCTGTGGTTCAAAGACCGGGCGAGTTGGCGCGCCTGGGAAGCGTTTCTTGCTGCCCTGTTCGGGCTGCCGATGGACGCGGACGCCTTGGCGATCTACCAGCGCTGCACTGGTCGGAGCAGGCCACCGACGCAGCCAGCAACTGAGGCCTGGATGGTCGTCGGGCGCCGCGGCGGCAAGAGCCGCGTCGCCGCTTTGATCGCCTTGTTCCTCGCGACATTCCGGAATTACCGCGAGTACCTTGCGCCGGGTGAGGTGGGGATGTTGCCCGTCATCGCGGCGGGCCGAAAGCAGGCGCGCACGGTGATGCGGTACATGACGGGACTGATCAACGCCGTGCCGATGCTCCACCAGATGCTGGCCTCAGAACCGACCAAGGAAGCCATCGAACTGACGAACCGCGTGACCGTCGAGGTGCTGACCGCCAGCGTTGCCGCCGTCCGCAACTACACGATGGTGAGCGCGGTGTGTGACGAGATCGCCTTCTGGCCGACCGATGAAGACGGCGCCAACCCCGACGTAGAGATCCTCAACGCACTGCGGCCGTGTATGGGCACCATTCCCGACTCTATTCTCATCGCGCTCAGCTCACCCTATGCCCGGCGCGGCACGGTCTGGGAGGCGCATCGCGAGCACTTCGGCCGCGACGATGATGAGACCTTGGTGTGGCAGGCGGAGACCGCAACCATGCATCCGCACGCGCCGGATTCACGTCTCGGACGCCTGATCGCCAAGGCGTACAGGGACGATGAAGCGCGAGCGGCGGCCGAGTACGGGGCGCAGTTTCGCCGGGACATCGAGAGCTTCGTTGCTCGGGAAGTGGTCGAGGCCTGCGTGGCGTCTGACCGGCACGAGCTGCCGCCCGTGAGGGGCGTGGAGTACGTTGCCTTCGTGGACCCGTCCGGTGGCAGTCAAGACTCGATGACCTTGGCGATAGCACACGAGCGCGAGGACGGTAAGGCGGTGCTCGACTGCATCCGTGAGCGGCGCCCGCCGTTCAATCCCGACGACGTCGTCAGTGAGTTTGCCGCTGTGCTCAAGGGTTACGGTTTAGCGCGCGTGGTTGGCGATCGCTACGGTGGTGAATGGCCGCGGGAACGCTTCCGGGCACATGGCATCTGGTACGACGTAGCAGAGAAGCCGAAGAGTGATCTCTACCGCGAGCTGATCCCGGTGCTGAACCGCCGACAGGTGGAGCTACTGGACAGCCCGCGGCTGATCAATCAGCTGTGCAGCCTGGAACGGCGCGTCGCACGGAGCGGCAAGGACAGCATCGACCATGCACCGGGCGCGCATGAAGACGTGGCCAACAGCGTCGCTGGTGCGTGTCTGCTTGCGGCACCGCGGGCGGCCACGATGGAACTACTGAGCGACACCGAGGAAGACGAACGGGCGCGGCGGCATCCCTTCGACCGGTTGGGCGACGGTGATCGCCAGCAGCTTGAGGCTGCCTTGCCGTGGTCGATTGTGCAGCAGCCGAGTCTGGATCTCACCTGCGGGAACTGCGTCTGTCGCGAGAGCAGGGACGGTCGGTCGTATTGTGTCGCGCAGGGGTTGTGGGTAAAGGACAAGCTGCCTGCGTGCGAGCTGCATCAGGTAGCGCCAGCATGAGCATGCCCGGCGAAGGCCGATGAGAGCCTGCCGCCATGAGCACAGTCGCCCCCCGTGGAATGGCGCGTTCGTCCAGGGCTACGACCGAGCCGCGATAGGACATAGCCAATAGAACAGATACTACGCATGGAGGGAACGAAATGAAGAGCTTGGTCCGGGTTGAGTCTGTGTCTCCCGATCGGCCGGTGTTCACGGCAACGCTTTTCTCTGTCCAGCCGTGGACACCCGTCGAGCTACTCGTGACGGTTGTGCCAGCGGAGCTGCGGGACGCGATCGCACCGGGAGCGCTGTTCGTAGCCTCCGTTCATCGGGCGGCTGATGAACCCGGCGGGTGGCGCCTGTCAGAGGTCGCGCTTGCCCGGTGGCTGCCCGACGGCAGCACCGACCCGGTGCTGCGGCGTATCACGGCCGTATGCCCGTCGGGACACGTTGCGGAGGATGTCATTCTGGATGCAGAGCGACAGCGGCCGCGGCTCGATACGTGTCCGCGCTGCGGGATGGTGCGGACCTGGGACACCTGATCTCGCTGCCGGCATCGCGGTCGCTCAGGTGTTGCGAAAACGGGCATTCGGGCCGGCGCTGGTTCATGACCGAGTTGGCACGTGCCGGTGTGCACCCGCGCATCATCCAGCAGCGTGCCGGGCACTCGTCGCTCGCGACCACGCAGCGGTACATCGAGGTGACGCTGGACCTGGCGCGCGAGCGGGTGCGGGCGATCCGGCTGTGAGGAACCGCGGGCCTGCTTGATGCGGGCCCTGGTAATTTGCCGCAGGGCGGACGTGCATCGCGACCACAATACCACGGCCTCCGCGCTCTCGTTCGAGCAGGTCTGCGCCGCAGTCGGTCTCGGTGCCGCATACCTCCGAGAGGGACTGCGACGCTGGTGCAGCAGTATAGGGTGAAGCGACCCGGAAGTTTGGCCGCTGTTTGCGCGGTGGATACGTGCGGCAATGCGTCTCGAATGGTGATCAGAGCGCGGCGGCTCCATCTTTCGACACAACCGCGGTTCGACTCGTGCGGATCATCTGCGCTACATCCCACTCCGTCAGGCGCTGGCGCACCACCTCGACCGGATGCTGAAGGAACTCATGCAGCAGGACTGCGTAGTAGGTGAGGATGTTCGCGCACTCGATGCTCACCACGTGGTG
>Ga0187884_10003580_pt1 | contig 11980 bp, 14 predicted proteins | sample June2016WEW_20_4_FD_132983 | JGI IMG/M metagenome (GOLD analysis project Ga0187884, IMG submission 132983) | Peatland microbial communities from SPRUCE experiment site at the Marcell Experimental Forest, Minnesota, USA - June2016WEW_20_40 | ecosystem: Environmental > Terrestrial > Soil >...
ACGTGGGCGACCCGTGCCATGGCAGGTTCTTCTACCGGTGTATCGCACGGTGCAAACAAGTCCAGAGCATTTCTGAATCGAAGCTGAGTGACGTGGTCAAGCGCGCTGTCGGACGCATCATGACGAACCCGGACGTGATACTGGAGCCACTGCGTCGTTTGGATCGCGCCGAAGCGAATGAAGCCAAGATGCGCGTGGGCACCGCCGAACGGATTGAGCGGAATGTGCAACGCATGTCCGCCGAGGAGCAACGGCTTCTGGATGGATACCGGACAGGGCTCATTTCGCCGGCGCAACTCGGACAGCAACTCGAAAGGCTGAAGGCCGGGCGGGCAGCCCTGGATCTCGAGCGTGCCGCGCTAGCCCAACATCCCGAGGTTCCTACCGAACAAATTGCGACGGCGGTGGTTGACTATTGCGCTGAGGCGGCAAACAAACTTGCGAGCCTAACGGCCGATGGCTGGCGCGAACTCTTGCGAGCCCTCATAGAATCCGCCGTCTTTCACGGCAATCGTATCGTCATTCGCGGGCGCATTCCGCTCCCGATCTCCGGTGCCGATGGGCCGGAGATGACAATCGAGGCTTCCGTGCTGCCGGGACCACCGGGGATTTCCCGGCCCACGCGCCCGTGTGGGCGTACCCCGCAAAAGAGGGCCGTCTGCGTTTGGGACCCCAGACTACCGAGCTAAGAAGATGCCAGAGCGGAGCCAACCCGGACACCGACACCAAACGCCGTAACGAGATCATTGCTGAAGTCGAACGCCGGGGGCACGGGTGATCATCGAAAGGCATCTGTGGCTGCGCCGCTGCCGATCTACAATAGTGGTGACGTACTGCGACTCCAATACGAGCGCTTATTCACATGCCAACGAAACTCACAATTGAAATCCTCACCGCCGCCATCGAAGGCTTCGAGTTCCAAAAGCGAAAAATAGACTTCAAGATCGCCTCACTCCGGGCCATGCTGTCGGGTCGGCCCGCAAAACCCGACGCCACCCCGGAACCGCCAAAGCGTAAACGGCGAAAGATGAGCGCCGCTGGCAGGAAAGCGATTGCCGAAGCGCAGCGAAAGAGATGGGCTGAGTCGAAGCGGCAAGCTGAACAGCCCTCTGGATCCCGCCGTCGCGCGTTGTGACGACAGCACCGGCACGCTGGTGAGACCCAACTCAGTTGCGCCGGTCGCCAATTGACCTTAACTGCGCCAATGCCTGAGTGATCTCTTGCCATTTGGCAGGCTCTCGTGTCGTCCGGGGCTCACCCCTGGAGTAGAAGGAGAGAATATTCTGTTTAAGCTCGGGCGTCACGGCTGAGAAGGAGTCCCCAGCCAGCATAACGACTAGCTGGGCATAGGCATTATCCGCCAAGCCGTAATCTGACGGCAAGACATCCCTTCCAGTATCGAAATTGAAATTTCTCAAAATGAGGCTACCGTCTTGTTCGCTCCCGAGGAATTCGCGATAGCGGCGCAGGCTTGCGTCCACGCTCTTGACAAAGTAATCCTCGGTCTGAGTGGTCGGATTAACGAAGTCCAGAGCTGTCAAGGCACCATTCTTTGGAGCGCGCCGTAGGAAGAACGCCAGGATCCGCGAGCCAATGCCAGGCCGTTCATAATCCGAACCCCACTCTTGCCGGTAGGCTGCCTTGGAGATGCTAAACAGAAACTGTTTCTCGGCAAAATCAGAGCGCTCGGCGAGTTGATCCCTACGATTCAGCAGAGCCGCCCGCGTAATCTCTGGCAGCATCTTGCTGATGGCAAAACGATATGACCCGATGGCCAACTCAGGATGTTTGAAAACACGGCGGAACGGAATGCCGTAGGTCTGCAAGAATGCACGCTCCAAGAGCGGGCGAGCGACGCGGAATCCGATATGCTCGTGATAATCCTGCTGGGCGTATCGGCCTTTGACTACTTGGTACATATCAAACCCAAATTCAACGCGCAGATGCGCCTTTTTGTCTTGCTCGTACGTGACTTCATGGCCAAAAGCCGGTTCGATTGTGGGGAATGCCAGAGCCACCGAGAGGTTCACGCCCTGATGGCCGCTCGTATCAGCCGCAAAATGAGAAAGTGCGCCTATGGCAAATGCCAGCTCATTTAAGTCGGAGCTCTGGCTGATCAGGGAGCGCACGAAATCGCCAGTGCGAACGTAATGAGCGAGGTCACTGAACAACTCGCTTCCAAACGGGTAATAGCCCAAGTCCTGGATGATGCTGCCGCCATAGGCATAGCTCTGGGCAATGCGAAGCTCTGCTGGCGAAGATGCCGGATAGCGGGTGAGCAGGAGCGGCTTTATGGAGTCTTCCCAAGCGAGGTCAATGATGACCTCGTGTGTGAAAAACGAGTAGCCAACCATTCCGGCTGGGAGCACGAAGGCAAGAAGAGCAATCCTGCCAGCATGTCGCATGAAGCTGGGCCGCATTAGGCCAAATTATAGCCGATTCACAGCCAGAAGGCCAATGAAGCAACCGAGTACATCCGTGCGGATGCCAGTAAAGAACACATGGTTACTTGCCTGAGATTAGGCAGCAGCAGTCAGTGCACTCATGCTCTTGAAAACATCCCACAATGTCAGACCAACCGAGCCCCGCCGCCGGCTCTGGCGGTCATGGTATCAGAGCAGCCCACTGTTGTGACCTCCGGGGTGCCGCAACAGCTTTTCCATCTTGACTATGAGGGGTGATGGATTGCGACCACAATAATAGGACATTATGGTCGCAATCCGGCACTCCTCATGCCCAAGATGGAATTCACCTCCGACACGCCCGGCGGTCCTAATCTCATGTGTTGTTGCGACCGCCCGGCGGATTTTCGCCGGGGGAGTATTGCCGGCCCAATACAGGTGGGTGGTGGGGGTGGTGGTGGTGGTTGACAGAAGCCGCCTATCTGCTATGCTAACGGCAGAAACAGTTTAATCTCTTGCGCTATGACCTTCACCGTCAAAACCAAATCTGACACCCTACCGGCCGCAGTGCGGCAACAGGCCGGCATCAAGCTTGGTGACATGTTGGAATTCAAGGTGTCCGGAGGCGTGGTTACCATCATTCCCAAACTGCCCACCGCTGACGATGAGTACACCCCGGAGCAGCGCCGCATCGTGGACGCCCAACTTGACGAAGCCGAAAAAGGTCCTTTCCACGGTCCGTTCAACACCGCCGAGGACATGATCGCCCACATGAAAAGCCAACTGAAGAGGCGGGCCGCCACTAAAAAAACCAAACGCTCACGATGAAGGCCGAATATAGTGATGCTGTCAATGAGGCCTTGGAAAATGCGCCCGCTGCTGTTCGCAAAGCGTTTTTCAAGCAGGTAAATCTCCTGGTTCAGAATCTCCAACATCCCTCTTTGCGGGCCAAGAAGTATGATGAAGCCAAAGACCGCTGGCAGGCCAGGGTCAACAAGAACTGGCGGTTCTACTTCAAAATCATTGACGACACGTATCGTATCCTCAAACTCATCCCCCACCCCAAGAAATAATCCATATGCATCACCGCACTGGCTGGTGATTTTCCCTTATGACCACACAATGAAAACCAAAACAGGCTTGGTAGTCCCGATCAGCGTGCTGCGCCAGGCCGGCACCATCACCATTGCTCCGGTAAAAGTAGCCAGCTATAGGCCAACCAAATCCGAATTGGCCGCCATCCTCAAAGGCGAAGCCGCCATTGCCCGCGGCGAGCACGTTCTCCTTAACCGATTTTCTCCATGGCCTGGACAGTAACCGTCGCAAAGCCCCGCATTGGCTCTGACCGATTGAAAATAGTACCGCCTCCTGGCTGTTCCGCGGCCTGGCTGATCCAAAGATCTGTTTCAGATCGGCCGCGGCTGCAGCCAGCGAGGTTAAGGCAATGAACATACGTTCCAAGGAGGAATTTTTCATCGTCCGAACGGATGCGCGATGTATCGATCGGAAACTTGGGGCCCTCTTGGCAGGCTATCTGCTCAACGAGTTGCCGCCGCGCAAGAAAACCGTGTTTGAACGGCACAGACGCGACTGCGTCGCCTGCGACACCGCCACTCTTAACGCCAGCAATCTTGCCGCCTACTTCCGCCGCTACCCTGGGGAATTGGACCGCTTGTACAAAGTGGCAGCGTCCGTGTGAGGCTTGAATTTCTGCCATGGGGTGATGAAAGGTTTTTTGCTTGGGCTACAGGGATTGCTTTCCCTGTAGCTTTTCTTTGCTTCAGAGCCACATCAGGACCCTGCTTCATCCGGCCAGCTGAACGTCACTAATTATTCAGACGGCTGCATGAACAGTTTAGGGATTGGACCGAAAATAGGACACCGCAGCTTTGAAGTTTCGCCAGTTTAAAACGGCTGTCCCGCACGCTACACAGTCATGCTGGTGTGCTTCAAATGCTGCCTCCTTTTCAGGAGGCAGCTCATGAAGCAGGTACCGCGTCAGCAGAGTGCCTTTCGTTTTATCAATGCAGGAAGCATCTGTCTTCATACAGTAGAACTTCTCTTCTGCGGCTCGCCGCTTCTGAATCATCTCGATCCATCCGCTGTTAGAGATTTAAAACATATTAGTACCACAAAAACAATAGCCCCCATCTTGCAAGGAAGATGGGGGCTGATCTTTTTCCCGTTACCCAGTCCGGCGCCGCGCCCTCGGACCGCCAGGCGGGCGCTCACTCTCAGGACCGAGACGCCTCGGCTGGGTTTCTCCCAGCTTAAGAATTGCGCGATGATATATTGAGCGGATTGTAGCCGGTTTCATTCCCAGCTCCCGTCCGATCTCTTCCTGAGACTCACCATCCAGGATTCTCCGTACGACACAAGCAGTTTTTGGAGAGAGTTTCGCTAACATTTCGTCAACCCATATTTGGCCGTCGATTTCCGCCATCTCTGCTGTGCCTACTTGACCCTGCTGTTTCCACAGCTTCGTTTCGACCTCATCCGCCTTTTCGCAATCGAGGCTTTGAACCTTGCTGCCTATGGCCGCCTCATGGCGCAGATCGGCGGCCAAGTTTCGCGCGATCACATAGAGCCAAGCCGTGTACTCCGCTTCTCCGCCACGGAATGAACCAAAGTATTGAATACCGTGCTCCATAATGCCAACTGCAAAATTCTCACGGCCGGTCGGTGAACCATCGCCAATCCAAAAATAACGGGCGAGGTTTCTCACGTGCGTGAGCGTCTTTTCAGCGAACTCCGGATCTTCCGGGAACCGACCGCCTGAGCCGTACCCACGAACGTAGTCGGCCGCTTTGGCATTCAGCCATTTTTGGAGATCGTCCCCACATTGGCCAAAGGGGTTCACTTTTCCAGCGCCTCATCGCGCTTTCCTTCTCTACGCCTCCCGCAAACAATTATTTTTGATCTGTATATCCGAAATGACTCCGTGGTGAAGGATAATGTTGCAGGGGGTCTTTCCCCTAGAGCTGCTGATCTATACGTACTAGATCTAAAGTTTTTGAACCTACGACGCAACACTTCTCGTGCGGTTTGAGTAGATCTAGTTGGAAGGCAGCTAATGAAAGTGAAACCCAGGGCTGCTGGAGACGGTGGTCCCCGAGGTAAGCACCGAAAGCCCCTTCCCCTGGAAGACGCAATCTGGCAACATCAGACGAACCCGCGCATTCCAGGCCCGCCTCCGCCGCCGTGCGGCACCGAGGGACCACGGGTCGGATTGATCCGGCCCGCGCCCCCCGGGAGGCGGGAACGAATCGACTCACCCCGTTGGGCAAGAATTGTTTAAAGGGAGCGGCAATGTCTCATCCATTCAGCCGGGACTACATGTGGACGCATCAGCCATTCGCCATTTCGGGCAGTCTAGAGAGCAGCGAACAGGCCACCCTCACTATGCTCAGTTCCGAAGCAGCGGTTCAACAGCAAAAGGCTCTCGACGCGCAGTTCTTTGCAAACATAGCTGCGCAGCTCAAAGACGCTGACGAGGCCTGGTTGATGTCTATGGTTGGAAATTGGCCTGGGTATAGGCCAAGTCGCACTGGACCAAGCACTGTGGACGACCTACGTCTGCTCCAAAGGATTGCTGCCTGACGGGCTTAAAACTTAGCTGTTAATTCCACCCTCCTCTCCTCCCGCCTAAAAGGCTATTCATTCTCATTCGCTCAAAGAATTTAACGAGGAGCAACTGGTCCCTCCTCGATATCCCTCTTCTCTCTGAAAATCAACCCTTTGAAAGGAACGCCAATGAAAACAACAATCACCATCATTACCGTCATCACGAGCAACATCACCATGCTCGTCGCCATCGGCGACCCCACCGTAACGCAAATGGGGGTGGCCGCCATGGTGATAGGCACTCTGGCCGGAGTCAGCCGTTCAAAATCGGATGGGCTGCCGAGCTTTACCCTGATCGGCCCGCCACCCCGCAGTATCGCACCTGAAAAAAAAGCTGCCACTCCGCCCGTGCGGCAAGCCGCATAGAGCTTTATCGGCACAGTATCACCCGCTCTCTCACCGGCACCCACAACACCAAACCCACCGGAACCAGGCCCACGTTCCCTTGCTCACGATTTTTGCATTGTAGCGGCACCCCAAGCCAGTCAAGCCCCTCCGATTATTAGTGGGGCTTCTTGCTTTTTGTCCGTCCCCCTTCGGCGGGGCTCACGGTGACCATAAATCGCCGCAAAGCCCCAAAGAGGAATGCAGCCTATCGGCTGTGACAGACTCGGGGCTCCCACCGCTAGCAGGCTGCGGAAAAACTGGATTCAGTCTGCAGTAGCGCCGGCGTCGCGATATTCAAAGGATCCAGGGTCACAATCCACAGCCGCTTGGCATCCGTGCCAAATTTTCCCCTCTTGTAGCCTCTACCTGATCTGCTACGATGGCCGTACAATCAAATACACAGAGCTTCCGACAAAGCCAAGTGGTCGGAAGTGCTTTCTCTTAGCGTAAAAACGCTCGGCGCCTTTTCGAATTGGCTGGAGGCCCATGAAGGTAGGGCATTGTGGTCGCAATCCAGCACCCCTTGTATGGGACCCTCCGTCACCGGAACGCCCTTGCGCTTCGCTATCACTTCACCTCCATCAGGTTGTCAAAGGTGTCAAAGGGACTTTCACCCTCGAGCTGTCGAACATGCTCGGCACACCTGAAAAAGCAGGCATTCCCCCCGCGGGAATGCCTGCAAACAGATGTTCAATTCTGCGCGCTAGACCCAGAACCGGATCCGGCGTCCGTAGATGTGCCCGCGTCGGCAGGCGGTGTCATCGCCGCCGGGCTTGGCGTAGGACTTGGCAAAGGAACTGGCGACGGACGCGCTGTTGGAACGACTACCGGCGCGGGCGTCGGAACCGGCGTCGAATTCGGGGTGATCACCGATGGGTCCGACGAGGAGGCTGTAGAAGAAGGTGTGCTAGTCGGTGCTTGAGCGGAGGCGGGCGTCGATGTGCCGAGGTCAGCCGGGGTGTTTGTGGCCAGAGCGCCGGATTCTATTGGAGGCTGCGACGAGGAATTCACTGAGTCCGGGCTTATTATCAACTCCTGCCCGGATACCGGAGTGGATGTGGCGACAACCAGCGCAATCGGCTCGGTCGTGCCGCCGCTGACCGTCAGTTGCTCGCTTGGTGAGGCAAAACTGTGCCAATCAAAGGTTATGGGGGTGGTTGTTGCCGCCTCGATCATCAAGGTGAAGCCGGAAGCATCCTTTTCGGCAATGTATGCCGGAATGAACGAACCCTCGGGCGAGAAGGTCACAACAGGCTGGTATGCATACGGCTGGCTGAAGGACACACGGACCGAGGTTTGGCCGGCAGGAATCTCGGCTTCTCCGACCGAATCGCCGGAGAAATTGGACGGTACATAGACCGACAGATCGCTGGAACTGGCGTTCCCGTTCAAGCCGCCCTGCAACGTGGTGATTTCCGCCTGCATTTGCTGCATGGCGCTGACCACGGCCGGCACCAGGCCAGAGTAACCTATGGACAGCAGGCCGGTCGTCGGATCTGTGGAAACGACTTCAGGCATGACCTGCCGCACCTGCTGGGCAATAAAGCCCGGGTGCTCGGGAGTGCCGGCGCTCTCCGCATTCCAGTTGAAGTAAACGGGCTGCAGATCCATGACCTTAGCAAGGTCGTCAGTCATGGGCGTTATGTTCTTCTTGAGCCGCTCGTCAGAGGAGCAAGCCAATGTGTTCGTGGTTGGATTGATATCACAAGTGCCATTGGCGTTTTGGAAGCGCGCCACGGTGCCGGAAGCGACGGAAGCGCTGCCGACCTGGAGGAGGTATTGCGGCGAAGTCGTGCCGATGCCGACGTTGCCTTGCGTATTTATCACAAATAACCCCGTCCCAGTTGATGAACTTACCAAAAAAGGATTAGTCGTTCCACTACCATAAATCTGCAAAGTAGCACTCGGTGAAGAAGTCCCGATGCCGACGTTGCCTTTTACTATCAAACCATTAGTCGGGGCGTTGACGCCCGTGGTGTAGGAAGAGTCGCCGATGGCCACTCCGCCTAATACTGCCAAAGTACTGCTTGGTGCCGTTTGTCCTATGCCGACGTTGCCTTGGACAATTGCGCCATTGGTCGGCGCGGCGGTGGAAAGATAGCCGCTGCCGATGCTGACTCCACCGCTGACATTGAGGCGGCTTACGCCTTGCGACGCAGAACCTACTGTTACTGCCAATGTGCCACCCTCCCTGGCAAGATTCAAATTTCCATTGGCGACAATTTGTATGGGAGTGTAAGCCCCGCCTGGATTATAAAACTCCAAGGCGTTATGACCTTCATGGTATTGAATTTGAAAGTTTTCGTTCAGCGTAGTGTCGTTAATAGTGAACGTCGGCCATGCGCCGTTTATGGTAAGGTTACCCGTTTGGGCCGAGCCGTTCACCGTTTCCCCTTGATTTGTTACAACACCGCCCGAAGTTACAGTAAACTGGTTATTATTCCCCACCGTCAACAACTGGCTTGGACTCGTCGTCCCGATGCCAACCTTGCCCAATGTTCCTGCACCACTCGCCGGGCCGACAAAAAATGTCGGCACAGTACTGTTAAAACCCACTGCAAATGAATTCGGTGTACTGTTTAATAGTACAGTGGAGCTATTAATTCCTTGGCCGAGTATAAAACTGTTTGCTCCAGTCACGCCCACGTATTCACCAATAGCCGTTGAATTACTACTGCTTGCACTGGCATAATATCCAAATGATAAAGCCTCGGCACCCGCAGCCGAATTATTTAGACCGCCTAGAACTGCGGAAGCTACGCCTGAGGCAACATTCTGTTCGCCTGCAAGCACCACGGAATCGCCTCCTTGAGCCGTGTTGGATCGGCCTCCTACTACTGTATCGCGGGTTGCGGAAGCCACATTAGAATATCCGCCCAAAACATTAGAGTACGAACCCGCAGCGGTGTTGCCCCAAGTTCCCAAAGAGACGGCCCCATAACCTGACGCCACGGTCCTAACCCCAATAGATACGCTAAACGAGTTAGAAGCTAACGTGCCCGAACCAAGAGCGACGGAACCCGCTCCGGAGGCTTCTGCGCCTGCATAAGTTCCTTCATTGCCGCCGCCGCCCAAACCGATTGAATTAAGACCGATATTAGCGTCGTCCCATTCCGTCCCAACAGCAACTCCAGCCCTCAAGGCTCCTTTGGAGGGAATCCACATAAACCGGGTACCGGCTCCCGAGGTAGGAGTGCTACCAGTAATCCCTGAAGCTAAAATAGCTCCATTGACAACAGACAACAGTGCTTGAGGCGTGGTAGTCCCAATTCCGACGTTGCCGTTGAATATTGAAGTCCCTGTATACAAACTAGTTCCTTGCACGGTCAAATTATATCCCGGAGTGCTTGTTCCTACTCCTACCATGCCCGTCGCCGTATTCACAAACAAAGCAGGCGTACTGCTGGTAGCTACATTTAGATTTCCCCACAAGTCTAATTTACTGCCCGGAGAAGTCGTCCCGATGCCGACGTTGCCGTTGATGGTGATTCCGGCAAAAGTGGGCGTGGACGTGGTGGTCAGGGACTGGTTAAGGACAGCATTCCCAAGCAGGGTGAGGGTGTAAGAATTCAGACTCAGAGTGCCGGTGCCTTGGGAAATAAGGTTACCATTGATGGTTCCTTGAAAAACGGCATTGCTGCCGAAAAACGAGGTTCCGGCCACGGCGAGCTGGGTGGCGGGGGTGGTAGTGCCGATGCCCAACCGGTGATTAGTTGAATCATAGAAAAGATTGGCGTTGTCTTGCGACAGGCCCGATGCTCCCTGGAAGGCGATGGAACCTTGGGTTAGGCCGGGATTCAGACCAGTGACGGTGAGGCCAGCAATAGTAGTCGAACCGGTAAATATGGCTGGCCCGCTTACGGTAAGCGTTGACAAGGTTGAAGTCGCGGCTGAAAAGGTGCCCGCAATCGTAGCGTCGCCGGAACTGCTAACGCTGCTGGCGGAGACCGGTCCGGAAACATTGAGATTGCCGCTGATTGTGGTGTTGCCGGAGCTAAAGGTTCCGGCAGACAGGCTGCCAAAACCGGCCAGGGAGGTGCCGGAGAAGTTGTTTGCCGGCACTGGTGGCACATAGGTAACAATTGGGTTGCCGCCAATTATTGCAGTGGTCTGTCCGTTGTTGCTGTTGAACAGACCGGTGCTGCCACTAGTGGCGCCGGTCTGTGTTGGAACAGGGGGTGTCGGGGTCGCGCCGACGGTTGAACCGAAGGAAGACAGGAATTTAGTGAGGTCATCGAGGCGCTGGTTGAGTTGCGACAAAGTGACGAGCTGATCTGCCGTGTTGACCATCGGCTGCGTGGTGCGACTAGTCGAAATGCCAAGGACTTCGCCTGGATGTGTGGGTGAGGGGGTTTGAAGCGCGGTTGGGGCAGAGCGTGAGTGATGGACGATGGAGGGCAGGTCGATCTGTGCAGTGTACAGGGTCTTGTTCGGCAAGACGCCGGCTGCCAGCAGAACCAAAGAGCTGGAGGCAGCGGCGATGCCGACTGCGAGGAGCTTCATGAGTGTTTTCATAGAATGCTCCTTTCTGCTTTGTGCAGCGCTGCGATTTTGCCCTCGTAGCGCGAGCGCTGATTTCGGAGGTATTGGAGGACTGTCTCTGGCGTGGTCAGCCAGTCGCGGTTGAGCTTAAAGGCGCGGATTTTGCCGGAGCGCGCCAACTGGCGCAAAAAGTCTGCGGAGTAGGGCGTGTCTTTTGCAATCTGCCCGATTGGAAGCAAGGCTCCAATCTCCTCTGCCGAAGGCAGAGCGCGAGTTGTCGCGGACATAGGGGTGTGGATTTAATTGTCTTGTTGTTTTGGTTTCTTTGGACGGGGCCCTAGTTTTGGGGCTTTCCAGACGTTACTTCCCCAAGGGGAAGTAAGTACATCTGCTATTAGTATAGCATAGGTAAATGGTTTTGTCTAGAGGTAAGCCATTTTACTACAATAAGTTGACGAAAAAAAAGGAGCCATCTCCCGTCGCCCTAATTGGAAAACATCGTATTAGTGGCCGTGAAACATCGTTGGAACACCATCAGGCCTCTGCGTTTCAGCGCTTGTTGGCGCTCTGGCGTAGCGGTGCCCGCCATGGGATGATCCCTGTTGACGGATCGTCTCGTTTCATCGACGCCGAGGCTCGGCGCACGGACAGCGCGGCTCATGGGCAAGATGGAAATCTGTACCCGGACTCTGGAGGTCACACGGATTAGGCTTCTCTGATACCGTGCCCGCCGGCACTGGAAGCCACGTGGGTTCATCTCCTTCTATTCCGGAGACTTCTGTCTCGAAGTCTCATCACCGGAATTGGGGGCCGACACGCCGCGGATTTTTTGTTGTTCAATCAGCCGCACAAGAGGCTCTTGCTTCCGGTCAACGTAAGCGACGAGCAAACGAACGTCTGTGTCGGCGTACCCGAGATCTCGTGCCAATGCGACGAAAGTTCGGGCGTTCTCCAATCGAATGCGCTCATTCTCAAGCGCCGCGCGCTCGTCGCCCAATTCGCGCTGACGGCGCGAATCTCGTCGATCAATGAGCTTGAAGACAAAGTCTTTAATGTGTCCAACTACCGCCCCTAATCCGGCAAGA
>Ga0187884_10003581_pt1 | contig 11976 bp, 7 predicted proteins | sample June2016WEW_20_4_FD_132983 | JGI IMG/M metagenome (GOLD analysis project Ga0187884, IMG submission 132983) | Peatland microbial communities from SPRUCE experiment site at the Marcell Experimental Forest, Minnesota, USA - June2016WEW_20_40 | ecosystem: Environmental > Terrestrial > Soil >...
ACGAGGACAAGATGGCGCGCAGCGGCCTGCGCGTGCAGGACCTGCTCGACAAAAAGCTGCTGCAGAAACACATCGAAAATGCCGTCCGCGAGAAAAACACCATCGCGCACGCGCTCTTCAACAGCGAGCCGCTCGACCCCGATAAGATGTTTCGCGATTACTCCGAGATCGCCGATCGCGTCGCTCCGTTTGTCGCCGACACCGCGCTGCTGCTGAACGACGCTATCGCCAATGGCGAGTCGGTCATGTTTGAAGGCGCGCAGGGCACCATGCTCGATATCGATCACGGAACGTATCCGTTCGTCACGTCGTCGAGCGCAACGTCCGGCGGAGCGGCCACCGGAACCGGCGTGCCGCCTACGGCGATCGATACCGTGATCGGTGTGACCAAGGCCTATTGCACGCGCGTCGGCGAGGGACCTTTTCCCACCGAGTCGAAGGACGAAATCGGCGAGGCTCTTCGCAAGAAGGGCAATGAGTTCGGCGCCGTCACCGGGCGTCCGCGGCGCACCGGCTGGCTCGATATGCCTCTGCTCCGCTACTCCAACATGATCAACGGCACCAGCTGGCTGGTCGTGACCAAGCTCGATGTCCTTGACGATTCGGCCGAGATTCCCGTGTGCGTCAGTTACAAAATCGACGGCAAAGAAACGCAGCAAATTCCCGCGCAGATCTCAGGCTTCGACAGGCTCGAGCCCGTCTACAATCGCCAACCGGGGTGGCAGACAAACACGTATGGTGTTAACCAGTACGACCAGCTTCCGGAGAAGGCGAAAAAGTACTTACAGTTCCTCGAGAAAGAATCCGGCGCGAAGATCGCGATCATCTCCACCGGCCCGGACCGCGAGCAGACGATCTTCATGCCAGAGTTTCTGCAGATGCTGGACACCATCGGCAAGTAGGTGAAATTCGCGGCGAATGTGGCGGGATGTCTTTAGCCCGCGCACGGGCAATTTCATTTGGATGGCGTGGCGCTTCAGCGCCGATTTCTGCGGCAGCTTACTCTGGGTGGAGCACCGCTTCAGCGGTGCATATATCAGCCGCTCCGCACCCGGCTTTAGCCGCTGAGGTACATCCGACCGGACGCCCTTGACCGCATCGGGAGAAAACCATGATCGTTCTTGCTGTAACCTGGATCGCAAATTCCGGACATGAAGACCAAGTAGCCATGATCTTCACGCAGTTGCAAACTGTATCGCGGCAGGAGCCGGGGTGCCTGATGTACATCGTCCACCGCCATCAGGACGATCCGCGCCAGTTCTTCATCTACGAACAGTACCGCGATGAATCGGCTTTGCAGGCGCATCGCGACTCACCGCATTTTCAGAAGTTCGCCGTCAAAGCACTGAAGGACATCGGCGTGCGCAAGCAGGGAGATCTCTACACGCCATTGACGGACTGAGACAGTACCGCCCTTCGGCTTCGAACCCGACCCAACCCAACTTCTCCGTGCTCTCTGTGCCTCTGTGGTGAACGCTCTTACGGAACACCACTAGCGACCGGAATTGTCACCGGCCCATTCACCTCTTCCCGCAGCATCGCGAATACCGCGGTCAGCACCGCAGCGACTACCGGCCCCAGAAACAGCCCCAGGAATCCAAACGCTTCCACGCCGCCCAGGATGAAGAACAGCAGCACCATCGGGTGCAACTCGACTCTTCCTCCCACCACCCACGGCCGAATCACATTGTCGATTGCGCTGACCACCAGCGTTCCCCACAGCAGCAGGAAAACGCCCTTCCCGGTCGAGCCCTGTACAAACAGATAGATCGCAGCCGGCCCCCACACCAATGACGAGCCCACCACCGGAATGATCGACGCGAATCCGGCAGCCAGTCCCAGCAACACAGAGGACGGCAGACCGACAATCCTCATTGCGATGCCGGTGAGAATACCCTGCGCGATCCCGACAGAGAGAATCCCGTAAACATTCGCGATGATGGTGTCGGAGATGTTCCGATACAGCCTGCCAACTTGCGCGTCCGAAAGAGGCATGATCTTGCCGAAGCGGTAGGCCCAGTCCTTGCCTTCGCGAAACAGGAAAAACAAAATCACAAACGTGATCAGCGCATCAACCGTGAAGCGCGCCAGGTTGCTGAGTATGGCGGCGCCAACTCCCACCATTCCGATACTCACCTTCTGCGCGTTCGAGTTGACGATGGCGTGCAGATCGTATTGCGAAAGGTCAACAAAGCGCCCAATGAAGTGCAGCGGGGTCGCGAGAATCGACGTAGCAAACAGCGTGAAGCCACCCTCTTCGGCGCTTCGGCGGCTCAGGTAATGCGCCGCGCTCATAGCTTCATTAGCGCCGATCGTGACAATCAGAAAAGCTGGAACTCCGAACACCAGAATCACGGTGAAGGTGGAGAGCAACGCTCCCAGCCCAGCTCGCTTTTTCGCCAGCCTCAGAATTCTCTCGTGCAGCGGATAGAAAACCACCGCCAGGATCACCGCGAAGGCAAACGGCTTAAGAAATGGCCGCGTGATCAGCAGCGAAAGCACGAGCACCAGTAAAACCAGTGCCGACAGAAAAATAATCGTGCTGCGCTTGTTGTTCATCGCTTCCGAGTGCCCTCAGTTGTAACACGAAGGGGAAGCGCAGTAATAGTGATGGCAAAAGGACATTCCGCCCCGGGCGCACAGCAGCGCTGCCGGTTAATTCACCTTCTTGAAGACGATCCCACGCGCATCCTGGGAAAACAAAGTGAGACCGGAGACGCGATGATCGGAGCTCAGCTGGAAGACCACCGTTCCGAGGTTGTCAGCGTAGAACCCGGACGGCGCGTAGGGATGCAACTCCTCTGCTGGATGGTGACGGTTCTTGAGGACCAGGCTTCCCGATTCAAGCGACAAGACGTAGGTCGCATCGAGTTCGTCGCTACGATATTGTCCGGTAAAGACGGCGAGGTCGGCCTGACTGAGAGTAGTCTCATGGACCTTCGCACCGTCGAAGTAGGTCTCTCCTTCCAGATCAAGCCGCGCCTTCATTACGCCATTTGATTCTTCGAAGGTGATGGGATCGCCCACCAGATCATAAAACTTGTTTGCGCCGAAACGGCGCAGGACCGAACCCCACGCCATGAGCCTGCCCTTCGCAACCGTGAAGGTGTAGATCATGCGTGTTCGCGGATCAAGATAGGTGCCGGCGAACGGTGTGGGATCGGGGAATGTTCCCGGAACGGCGTCACTGGCCTCAGGTTGAAGCTTGTCACCTAGAAAGACGGCCGCGACTTGGCGCCCAAGATTTTCGACATTGGCGCCCGCCACATTGCAAAGAGCGATCACGCTGAACTGCTGTTGCGGAAATCGTAAAAGCTCCGTCCGGTAGCCAAAGGTTCCACCACTGTGTTCGACGGTCTGTAAACCGCGATAGTTGTCGAGGTAGAGTCCCATGCCATAGTTGATATGATTGCCGTTATTCAGAACCCCGCGAGTCTCAAGTTCCTTGACCAAGGTTCCCTTGCCAAGCTTGTTAGAGTAGAAGTTGTTGATCCACAGGCCGAGGTCGTCGACGTTGCTCATCACTCCGCCACCGCCGACAATATCGTAGGCAGTAGACCAGTCGACAAGAAACTGGCCATCGCTGCCCTGGCGGTATGCCGCCACGCGCCCCGGCACCACGGCCGTGTTGTCGTCATAGTAGCGGGTGTGCTCCATTCCCAGTGGGTGAAAAATGTTCTGGGTGGCAAAGTTGGCGAGCGACTTCCCGGTGGCGCGCTGAATCACTACGCCGAGTAGAAAATAGTTCGAGTTGCTGTACACGAACTCATCGCCGGGAACATTGTTGAGACCTTGTTGCCGGGCTATGAGCTGAAGCACATCGTCGGGCGAGGAAAGGTCGGGGATCTCCCGGCCAGAGAGATAGACCAGCGTGAGAAAATCGCGGAGACCGCTGGTGTGGTGCAGCATCTGCCGCAACGTGATTGGATGGCCGTAGTTTGGGATTTCCGGAATGTATTTGCGGACGTCATCGTCGAGCGAGAGGTAACCCTGCTCGGCCGCCAGCACCACGCTGGCTGCAGTGAACTGCTTCGACACCGACGCAAGGTAGAAAACCGACTGACCGGTGAGCGGAACGCCGAGTTCAAGGCTCGCTTCACCGTAAGACTTGCGCAAAAGAAACTTGCCGTTCTGGATCACTCCCACCGAACATCCCGGCGAGTTCGGTTTGTCGAAGGCAGCAAACAGCTGATCGACTTTCTGCCCGGGAACGTCAGTTGCGATGGCGAAAAGTGGCATGGCAATGCCGAGGACGAACATGCAAACCGTTGGCATATACAGCCGCTTTCGTTCGAGGACGTTCGTTCGCACGTTCTTTCCTCGATTAATTTTCCGCGTTCGATGATCGAGCAACCTTCGATATCTCGCCAATATAGACCGAGAACGGCGCCAGATTCATCTCAGACAACGAAGCCTGACCTTTCACACCCGGCATAGTCGTCAGCAAAGTCTTCGCTCCGGCAGAAGAAAATCCATAAGGCGCAAGATCGAAGCTCGCTTTCTGCGGCGCACCCGACATGTTCAACACCACCAGCACAGCCTTGTCTTTATAGCGCCGCAAATACGACATAACGTTGGAATCGTTTTCATTCAGCGCAACATAATCACCCTCCAGCAGCGCCGGGTTCGTATGCCGCAAGGCCAACAGCTTCTGATAGAACACAAGTATCGAATTAGGATCTTTCTCCTCGCTGGCGACATTGTGTGTCTTGTAGCTCACCGGAATCGGCAACCAGGGAATGCCCTTGGTGAAACCAGCATTAGGTGTATTGTCCCACTGCATCGGAGTTCGCTCGCCGTCGCGGCCTTTCTCATTCGGCCAACCGCGGCGCCCAATCGGATCCTTCACCGCGCTGCGCGACTTAGGATCGTTGTTCTCCATCCCGATTTCTTCCCCGTAATACAGAATCGGCGTTCCCCGCAGCGTCAGATAAAGTCCCGCCATCAGCTTTGCGATCTCGTCATTGTGCTTGCCGTCGCCGTAGCGGTTATACGAGCGCTCGATATCGTGATTGCTGAGAACGTACACCGGCCAGCCGCCGGCGCCGTTCACCGCTGCAATTTGCTTGCGGAATTCCGGCGGCGAGAGCTTGTCGACCTTAGTGAACATAAAGTCCATCGGCATCTGCAGCTCGTTGCCGTGCTGGCCGTAATATTGGTCGAGCTCCTGAACGTTCGCGGTCCACGTCTCGCCGATCAGCACCGCGTTGTAGTTGTCGGCAACCTTGCGTAGCCCTTGCAGAATGTTGTGCACCTCCGGCAGCTTATCGTTGTACTGGTTATTCATCTTGGGATCCCCGTAATCATTCTTGCCGGGCAAGAGAGGGTTGTCGTGCAGCTCGGGATCTTCGAACAACGTGTCAACCGCATCCAGCCGGAATCCGGCGACGCCGCGGTTGTACCACCACTTGGTCACGTCAAACATCGCGGTCTTCACGGCCGGATTGCGCCAGTTCAAATCCGGCTGCTGCGGATAAAAGAAGTGGTAATAGTACTGGCTGGTCTTGCCGTCGAACTGCCACGCTGACCCGCCGAACGTCGACACCCAATTGTTGGGCGGCTGGTTCGGACCTTTACCGTCCCGCCAGATGTACCAGTCGCGATATTTCGAATTCCGCGAAGAACGCGAATCGATAAACCACTTGTGCTGATCTGACGTGTGGTTCATCACGAAATCGAGGATGATCCGGATCCCGTGTTGCTGCGCGCCGCTCTGCATCTGGTCGAAGTCGGACATCGTGCCGTACATCGGATCAATCTCTTCGTAGTCGGAGACGTCATATCCAAAGTCGACTTGCGGCGACGGGAAACATGGCGTGAGCCAGACCGCGTCCACTCCGAGCTTCTTCAGGTAGTCGAGTTTCGAAGCGATGCCGTTGAGATCACCGATGCCGTCGCCATTGCTGTCAGCGAAGCTGCGCGGGTAAATCTCATAGAAGACTGCGTGCTGCCACCATTGATGACCTTCGGCGTCGACCGGAGGCGCCGACTCTTTCGCTGCCTTGGCCGGCTTTGCCTCTTTTGGTTTTGCCGAGGAAGTCGCCTGCGCCGGAAGTTCCTGACACACCGATAAAAAAGTGCAGAGCAACAGCAAGCAGAGTTTTCGAGCCATTTCCGGCAGCTCCTTGGGCAGCACTTCAGCAGAACACTAGTGAATCATCGCGCCGGATTTTCCCGGCTTCGGCTTGCGTAGCAGAAATAATAACGGAATCATCAGTACGAACATCATTGCCAGGAACAGAAACGTATCGTTGTACGAGAGCATCGCCGCCTGCCGCTGCACCATTCCCCACATCGACTCGTACGCCTGCTGCGTGGCCACCGCCGCGCTCGAGCCCTGGCTCATGAAGTTCGCCTTCATCCCATTCATCATCTGTTGCACATTGAAGTTTTCCGGATAAATATTTGCGCCCAGGTTGTTGATGTGCACCTGTTCCTTGCGGAACTGCACGGTCTCCACCATCGAGATGCCAATGCTGGCGCCGATACTCCGCATCAGGTTGAAGATGCTGGTTGCGTTTCCCATGCGCTCATTGGGGATGGGATTGTTGGTAATGGTCGTAAGCGGCACGAACACAAATCCCAGCGACGCGCCCTGAATCATCAACGGAATCCAGAAGCTCTTCGAAGACACGTCCAGGCTAAATCGCGACAGCGACCACATGGCATAGGCCGACGCCACCAATCCAATCCCAAGCAGCTTACGGTTATCGAATTTTCCTGTAAGCCGGCCAACAATCGGCATGATCAGGAACGAGGCGAGACCGCGTGGCAGGTTGGTAACGCCCGCGTGCGTAGCCGTGTAACCCAGCAGCACCTGCATGAAGAGCGGAAGCAGCACCGTGCTGCCATACAAGACGAACCCAATCACCGTCATCAGAAATGTTCCGATGGCATACGATCGGTACTTGAAAACCGTGAGATCCAGGATCGGGTGCTCCGCCGTGAGTTCGCGAATGATCAGCCCCGTAATCCCGACGACCGCCAAGACCGTAAGGATCACGATGAAGTGCGATCCGAACCAGTCGTCTTCCTGCCCCTTGTCGAGCATGACCTGCAGGCTGCCGATGCCCACGACGAGCAAGCCGATACCCCAAAAGTCGATACCCTGTTTTTGGCGATGCCGCAGGTACGGCGGATCGAAGATGAATATCTGCGTCAGGATAATCGCAATCACGCCAATGGGAATGTTGATGTAGAAGACCCAGCGCCAGCTGTAGTTGTCGGTCAGCCAGCCTCCCGCGACCGGACCCAGCATGGGCGCGACCACGATGCCGAGCGCCCAGAAGGCCATTGCCTGTCCGCGCTTCTCCGCCGGAAACGATTCCAGCAGGATGGCCTGCGAGAGAGGCTGCAGGCCGCCGCCGCAAGCGCCCTGAATAATGCGGCAGAAGATCAGGAATGGAAGATTCGGGGCCAGTCCGCACAGAAAAGAAGCGATGGTGAAGCCGGTGACGGAGGTCATCAATAGCCGCTTGCGCCCGAACCGGCCCGCCAGCCATCCGGTCATTGGCAGGATGATCGCATTCGCCACCAGGTACGAGGTCAGCGTCCAAGTGGCTTCGTCATTGCTCGAAGAGAGGCTGCCGGCGATGTGCGGCAACGAGACGTTGACCACCGTTGTGTCCAACACCTCCATGAAAGTGCTCGACATGACGGCGATTGCGATCAGCCAAGGATTAATCTCGCGGTGCTCGTCGTTCCCCGTGAATGGCATTCCTGTGCTTTATTGCTCAGCGTTCCCAAATTCGAAAGCAATGTAATACTTCTGTCATTTCAGACTGCAAGTGTCCTATATCACGGCAATTCCGCCATGCACTTCCTAGCATGGAGACATGATTTCGACAGCAGCTTCCGATGTAATTACCCCACATGAAAAAGGTATCAAGGCCCGCGTTCTTTTAAGCTCTGTCTTCGGACCTTACGCTTGCGACGACGAGTTCGGCAGCCGCGCCATCAATCCGATGGAGCTGTATCACAACCAGGTGACTCGCGAACAAGGCAGCTTCTCCCTGCGCATGTTCCATCGCTCCTGGGGCCTCATGATGATTCAGCGTAACATTTCAGCTCCCAGCACGCTGCTCGACTTCCCCACGCTCGAACGTTTCGAAAAGGAGTTGACGTCGCAGGAATACGACATCGTAGGCATCTCCGGCATCATCCCTAATTTCGGCAAGGTACGCGAGATGTGCCGCCGCGTTCGGCAGCTGTCTCCCAAATCGAAGATCGTGGTCGGCGGCCATGTCGCCGCCATCCCCGGCATCGATAAACTGATTGATGCAGATTGCGTGGTGCGCGGTGAGGGGATTGCCTGGATGCGCCGCTATCTCGGCGAAGATCCTAACGCGCCCATCAGTCATCCCGAAATCCTGTCAGGCTTCGGTATGCACGTTCTCGGAATGCGCGTACCCGACAACACTCGTGACACCGCCGCCACCATCATTCCTTCGGTTGGATGTCCCCTCGGCTGCAACTTCTGCACCACGTCTTCGTTCTTCGGCGGCAAGGGCAAGAGCGTCCACTTCTACCAGACCGGCGACGAACTGTTCCACGTCATGGACCAGATGGCGCGCTCGATGAACGTGAGCTCGTTCTTCATGATGGATGAAAACTTCCTGCTGAACCGCCCGCGCGCGATGCAACTGCTGGCGCGCATGAAAGAAGCAGGCAAGAGTTGGTCGCTCTATGTCTTTTCCTCGGCGAACGCCATCGCCAAGTACAGCATGGAGGAGTTAATTCAGCTGGGCGTGTCATGGATCTGGCTTGGGCTCGAGTCCCCAAAGTCGTCGTATGCAAAGCTGCGCAACACGGACACTCAGGAACTGGCGTCACGCCTTCGTCAGAACGGCATCAAGCTGCTGGGGTCGACCATCGTTGGTCTGGAACATCACACGCCAGAAAACATCGAGCAGGAAATCGAATATGCGGTAGGCCACGGCACCGACTTTCACCAGTTCATGCTGTACACGCCGGTCCCGGGCACGCCGCTGTTCCAGCAGATGCAGGACGAAGGCCGCATGCTCGAAGGCATCGACCTGGCCGACATTCACGGCCAGTTCAAGTTCAACTTCCAGCACGCCGCCATCTCGCGCGACGAGTCAAAGCGTCTGCTCGATTGGGCCTTTCGATTCGATTTCGAGCGCAACGGACCCAGCCTCTTCCGTATCTGCGACACCATCTTTCAAGGCTGGAAGCGCTACAAAAATCATCCGGACGCGCGCGTCCGCCAGCGCATGGCCAGTGAGGCCGTCAAATTGCGCACTACCTACGACGCCGCGTTATGGGTCATGGAAAGAAGGCTGAAGAAGACGAATGCTGCCGTCTCCCTGCGCATTCGTGAACTGCGCCGCGAGATCGAACATGAGTTCGGCGCAGTAACCCGGCTGGTGCGCGCGCTCACCGGTCCGTTCCTGCTGTGGTCTTCGAAGCGCGAAGACCGAGCGCTCGCACACGGCAAAACTTACGAACCGCAAACCTTTGTCGATCGCCGCAACTGGGCGGCGTAGCCCGGGATTCGGCCGTCTCATCACGGCAGCGGTCTCGACGGTGGCACAGATCATCGCCGAGCCGCTATGATCGTTTTCCTTATCCATTTCTCCGAGGAAGGCACAATGCACATTCGTCGCCGCCAAATTCTGGCGTCCATCCCCTTATTTCTGCTTAGCTGTTTCCTCATGGGTCAGGAGGGACAGACCAGTCCCCAGACGCCGTCGCAGCCCACCGCGCAGTCAGCAGCACAACACACCGATGCCGATCGCGAAGCCTACCGCAAGGCCATGGAAGAGGCTGACCAGAAGATTGCCGACGAAGTGAAGGCCCACTCCGAGCTGATGAAGAACCTGGAATACCTCACCACGCAGATCGGGGCACGCCTCACCGGCTCACCGCAGATGCAGTCCGCCAGCGACTGGACATTGAAGCGGTTCAAGGACTACGGCATCGACGCGCATTTAGAGACGACAGAGATTCCGCACAGCTGGACCCGCGGCCTCGAGACCGCCGAAATCACCACCCCCATCCAGAAGCGCATCGGCATTCACGCGTTCGGCTGGAGCAAAGCCACCAGCGGCGACGTCTCCGGCGAAGTGGTGATTCTGGACGTCGAGAAGCTCTCAGACCTGGACCAGTACAAGGGCAAGATCAAAGGCAAGATCGTGATGGTCCGCAAGCCGGCCGACATGTCGAAGCTGGATCCGGATCCGGAGAACGCTTACGACGCCGTCATCGCGCCGCGCCGCGGAGTTCCCAAGCCCGGGTTCAGCCGACGCGACGGCCTGAAGATCTTCAAGCAACTTGCGGAGGAGCAGCCCGCCCTCGCCGTAGTCGATAGCGGCAAGCCCGACAGCCTCTTCTCCATGAGCGGCTTCCCGCCCTCGTATCAGCCAACGCAAATGCCAATGGCGTTTCTGACGCACGAAGATTACGACCTGCTGTATCGCCTGACCCAGGTCGGGCCGGTGTCGATGACCTTCAACCTGCAGGACACCTTCAGCGACAAGCCTGTGCCAGCCTCGATCACCGTCGCGGAGATCAAGGGAACCGAGCATCCGGAAGAACGCGTCATCATCGGCGGACATCTCGACTCGTGGGACCTTGGCCAGGGAGCGCTCGATAACGGCACTGGCGCAATGGCGACTTTGGAAGCGGCTCGCACGTTGCAAGCGCTGGGATGGAAGCCAAAACGCACCATCACCTTCATCCTGTTCACCGGAGAAGAACAGGGCGGCATTGGCGCCGACACCTATGTAAAGAACCACGCGGCAGAGCTCGGGAAGATCGATGCCGTGCTGATCGACGACACCGGAACCGGAAAAGTTTTCAGCATCGCGCTGGAAAACCTGTGGGAGACAGCTCCCTTAATGCAGGAGATCTACACGCCGCTTGCCGAGGTCTTCGATCTGCGGCCGCTCAGCACGCGCAACTTCGGTTCCTCGGACCATGTAGCGTTCCTCGACAAAGGTGTGCCTGCTTATTTCTGCGTGCAGCTTCCGGCGCACTATCGCGAGGCGCATCACAGCCAAACCGACACCTTCGACAAGGTGATTCCTGATCAGGTGAATCAGGGTGCGGCGCTGCTCGCAGCGTGGGCGTGGAACGTGTCCGAAATGCAGGAGGCCTTGCCCCATCACGCTGCGGCGGATGAGAAGGGCAACTGAGCAAACATTACAAATGGCAGAGTATGACGCGATAAAATTTCGCAAATGCAATTTCGTTGTTAAATTTGGCAAGTAAAACTGAAGGGTCCCGAAGAAGTTAACGAGAAAATCATTTCTTCCAGTCCGGATTGAGTTAAAGTATTGGCTGGTATGCGGTCATCATAACCGCAGACGCTTAAGCCCCGCAGTGAATAGCGAGCCTGCGGGGCTAAAGTTTTTTCTGGGGGCAGCCTTGCCCTGGGGTTCGGGCCGTCGCGCGGATTGGATCAGTTGCGATATTGCCCTAATTGCAACAGTTGACTTCCCCTCTGTAACCGAGATAAATTAGCTCGGCATCCGGTCCCCCGCCGTACAGGAGGTCTTCATGACAACCCGTCCACAAGCATCCGCCTTCTATCCTTCGCTCGCGTTTCTGGCGCTGATTTTCGCCCTGGTACCGGTCGCGGCTCAACCCATGCAAGCGCAGACGTACACCGTGATTCATGCTTTCAGTGGATATCCAGACGGCGCCACGCCGTTTGCCGGTTTGACCATGGCTAACGCCGATACTCTCTACGGCACTGCCTGGACCGGCGCCTACCATGCCGAGGGCGCGGTATTCAGCTTAAAGCGTTCAGGGTCGAGCTGGACCTATGCCAATGTTTACAACTTCCAGCAGGGCAACAACGACGGCCACAATCCCCAGGGCGGCGTCACGATGGACCGGAATGGAAAGCTTTACGGCACAACCACCTTGGGCGGATCGACGAATTGCTCCAGCGGGTGCGGCGTCGTTTACAAGCTCACCCCACCGCGTAACCTCGGCTCGTGGACCGAAACC
>Ga0187884_10003591_pt1 | contig 11946 bp, 9 predicted proteins | sample June2016WEW_20_4_FD_132983 | JGI IMG/M metagenome (GOLD analysis project Ga0187884, IMG submission 132983) | Peatland microbial communities from SPRUCE experiment site at the Marcell Experimental Forest, Minnesota, USA - June2016WEW_20_40 | ecosystem: Environmental > Terrestrial > Soil >...
CGCGCCGAGCCCTTCCTCCTCCGCGTGCGCGGCGACTCGATGATTGACGAGCAGATTCGCGAAGGCGACTACGTCATCTGCGAGCGCCGCTCCACCGCCGTCAACGGCGAGACTGTCGTCGCCATCCTGCCCGGCGGCGAGGCCACGCTGAAGAAATTCTACCTCGAGCCGAACGGCCGCATCCGCCTCCAGCCCGCGAACCCGAAGCTGTCGCCGACCTATGCCGCACACGTCGAAATCCGCGGCGTCGTCGTCGGCGTCCTGCGGAAGTATTGAGGGACGCTCGTAGTGTGACGCTCGTAGTGTGACGCTCGTAGTGTGCCCGTAAGGGCATACATTATTGTAGCGCCTGACGGCGCCACTACGAGCGATTCAATGGGCCGCTAAAAGCCGGCTTCGCCGGACGCGCAAGACGGCCTTTTCTCATCCTCGTGATCCTGTTATCCTGTCCGGAGCTTCGTCACGGTTCTTCAATAGGAGGCTGCTCCGGTGACCCGCAAAGAGGCGGTCCGCAAGACACTCGCCTTTCAGCCGGTGCGCCCGATGCCGTACAATTTCGACTTCACGCGCCCGATGCGCCGGAGGCTCGCCGAGCACTACGGCAATCCCGACGTGGACCAGGCGGTCGGGAATTACATCCTCCAGATCAACGTCGGCTCGAACGCCGGCGCCGAGGTCAACCGCGTCGCCGCCGGGCTCATGGAGCCCCTCGGCGAGGAGCGTTTCCGCGACGAGTTCGGCGTCATCTGGGACAAGCGCGGCGGCGACGACATCGGCGTGCCCCAGAACCAGGTGATCGCCGCGGCGGACCTGGACCTCTGCCCGGTCCCCGACGCGGCCGACCCGCGGCGATGGAGCGGCTACGAAAAGATCGCCGCGACCGCCGGCGACCGCTATCTCCTGGCCTGTTTCAGCTCGCCGCTGTTTCAGCGCGCCTGGTTCCTGCGCGGCATGGCGGATTTCATGATGGACATGGCGCTGCGCGAGGAGTTCACCGAGGCCCTGCTCGACCGGCTCATGCACTTCAGCATCGGCATCGTGCGCGAGGTCGCCCGGCGCGGCGCCGACGGCATCTTCTTCTATGACGATTATGCCCAGCAGACCGGGCTGCTCTTTTCGCCGGGCATGTTCCGGCGCTACTTCGCGCCGAGGCTCGGCCGGATCTTCGGCGCCGCGAAATCGGCGGGGCTCGACGTCTTCTTCCACTGCTGCGGCGACTGCTCGGCGGTCCTGGAGGACCTCCGCACCGCCGGCGCGCAGGTGTTCAATCCGTTTCAACCGGAAGTCATGGACGTCGCGCGGCTCGCCGGCCGGTTCGCCGGGCGGCTGGCCTTCTACGGCGGCATCTCGACGCAGCGCACGCTGCCGTTCGGAACCGCCGCCGACGTGCGCGCGGAGACCGCGAAGATGACCGCGCTCTTCCGCGGCCGAGGAGGCTACATTCTCGCCGCCGCCCACGCCATCCAGCGCGACGTGCCGATCGAAAACGTTCTCGCGCTGGTGGACGCCGCGCGAGAGGGATGATTCGGCCGGCGCAGGCGTGCGATGATCGCATCGCAATCGTACTCGTACTCGTCCTCGTCCTCGGCCGTTCTGAACGGAAATTCGAGGCCGAGGCCGAGGACGAGGACGATTGGTTCTGCCCGCGGGGCGCCGCGTAATTCACGCGCCTGTCGTTCTACCGTTTGCGAAACCCGCTCCAATTCAATCTGCAACGTACCGTATCGCCCTGAGACATCCGCGCCGCGTCGCGCATAGCATTCCAAGGCGCCGCAAATCCAGCCCCGGCAAAACCTCCGGCCGCAACTCGCCATCACATTGCGTCTTATGGCAAGCCCTTCGGCTGCGCTTCCTCCGGGCCGACGCGGCCGGCCCAACGGCACGGGACTTGCTTTCCCATTCATCGAACGTGACCTGATCGGATTGGCTATTGTGGCCGCTCGTCCTTGTTTTGAGTGGGTTCTACAGTGTGCGCCTTCGGAATAAATGACCTGGCGGCATCCGAATTGGCGCTAGAGCCTGCTGACATGGATGAGCGGCCCGCTTTTTTCCGCGCGCTAACAGCTCGTTGAAAATGTGTGGCCGCTCGTAGTGTGCCCGTAAGGGCATACGTTAATGCAGCGCCTGACGGCGCCACTACAAGCAAACCGCTAGCCCAGGCATGGCGTGTGCGCCACACTTTTTCAACGGGCTGCTGAGCGGCGGAGTTCAGCAGGAGGATCGGCGGATGCTTTTCATTCTGCAAGCCGCGCTCTACTTCGCGCGGTGCGCATTTATCGTCCTGCTGGCCCCAGGCTCAGACAAACCGTAGCGGCCAGTTGAAGAAGTGCGGCACAGGCGCCGCTCCTGTGCGGGCGCGTTGCTTGTAGTGGCGCCGTCAGGCGCTACATTAACGTATGCCCTGACGGGCACACTACAAGCGGCGAATAAGGCGAGCAGCCACCGCTCTTGCGGGTCTTCATGTCGAGGTCCGGTCGCCGGATTCCGCCGGCCCGGACGTCTTGACCACCATGCACAGCATGGCGACGTCGTCGCGCTGCTCCACGCCGGCCCGGAAGGCCTCCACCGCCTCGCGGACCTGCCGGAGAATGGCCTCCGGATCGCGCGTTGCGGCGGCGTAGCCGAGGACGCGCGCGAGGCGTTCTTCGCCGAAGAGTTCCTCCTTCAGGTTCGCCGCCTCGATCAGCCCGTCCGTGTACAACAGCAGCGCGTCGCCCGGTTCCAGGAGAACCTCGTCCTCTTCGTACTCCTCATCCAGTTCCACGGCCAGCGGCATGCCGCCCTTATCGAGCAGGATGATCCAGGACCCGCGCGCCACCATTCCCGGCGGGTGGCCGGCGTTGCAGTAAGTCAGCCGGCGTGTCCCGGGTTCAAGTTTGGCGAAGATCGCCGTCACGAACGTCTCCGGCGGCGCGGTCGCGACCAGCGCGCGGTTGGCCGCCCGCACGACGTCGCTCGCCTTCGTCAGCGCGCCCGCCCGCGCGGCCATCGCCATGCGCGTATCGGCCATCAGCAGCGCGCCGGGAATCCCTTCGCCCATGTTGTCGGCGACGGTCATGCACAGGCTTCCGTCCGCCAGAAGGTAGGCGTCATAGTAATCTCCGCCGATCTCGCGGTGGGACTGGTAAAAAACCGCCAATGCATATCCGGACGCCTCCGGCAGAGTCTGAGGAAGCAGGCGCGCCTGGATGGCGCCGGCCACCTTCATCTCGGCCTCCACCGCGGCATATCGCTGCTCAACGGCGTGAAGCCGGTTCTGCTCGCGGAGCGCGCTGCGGAACAGGCCGAACAGGGAGAAGAAGAGCACCAGTCCGCCGCCGAGCGTGCCGGCCCAAACCAGGGTCAGCCCGTTGCGCCGCCTTTCCAGGTATGCGGTCGGGCGTTTGTAAATCTCGGCGACGCCGTAAACCGAATGCCGGCTTTCGGTGAGAAGCGGCACATAGAGTTCGAGCATTTCCGCTTCCGGCGCGATTCCCTTCTCGAACTCGTGTTCAATCTTCCGCGCGCCCATCTCGACGCTCACTTTGCCGTCAAGTGCTTCGTGAAGTTCCTCATCATCCGGGTAGTCTTTGCCGATCAGTCGAGGCTCGTCGGACCAGACGATCTTTCCGGTGGTGTCGTAGAACTTCACCCGGAACACTTCCGGGATCTGCTGCAGGTGCCCCCAGATGTAGCGGAACGTCTGCTCATCCTTCTCGCGCACGGCGCGGTCGAACTCCTCTTGCGGAAGGTCAACGTTCGTGACGACGCGCAATGCGTCCGTCGTGACCTGCGCCTCGCGCGAGAGGAGGTTTCGGGAAAGGATGAAGGACACGATCAGGGCCATCCCGACCGCCAGCACGGCGGTGGCCCCGGCGCTCAGCAGCGTGAACCTCTGCAGCACGTTGACCTTCATGGTCGTTGCGCGTCCGATCCGCAACTTACTGCATGAATGCAAGCCCCACAACGGCGCTGAGACGTCCCGCCTTTCATTTTACCCTTTGCGCGCGATTCCGCAAGCCGGATTCCCGCTTGGGCCGCCTGAACCGTTATTCCATCTTGACAGGGCGCCTGCGGAGGGGTAATTTCCGCGCATGACGAGGATCGGACGCCCGGAGCGCGTCGCGTAATTCGCGCGGGTGACAGAAAGTATCGTACTCGTCCTCGTCGTCGTCCTCGTCCTCGTCCTCGGCCGTTCCGTAAGGAAGTTCGAGGACGAGTTCGAGGACGAGGACGAGGACGCGGACGAGGACGAGAGTGAAGACGAGGACGATTGGAGGCGTAACGTGAAGCCAGTCACAACGATCGGGTCCGCGGTCCTGGGAACGCTGACGCTGGCGGCGTTGATCTCAGCCGGGACCGTCTCGAACGGCGCGGAGGGCGCGCAGGAGACAAACGCTATGCCCAAATCCACTTGCGAGTTCGGCCTCGAAGGCGGCGCGCCGCGCGACGCCGAGTCCCTTGCGATTTATCTGAAAGCCGTCCGTGACCTCGGCGCCGAGTTCATCGTCTGCCAGTTCGGACCCGAGCGGAATGACGCCGGCCGGGGCCGCCGATGGGAAGCCTCCGAGCAGGGCCTCGCCGACTTCTCCGCGGCGTGCCGCGCGGCTCACCTGACTTTCTTCGCCAACCAGGAGGTCACCAATTACACCAAGGAAGGCGACATCCTGGACAAGGACGGCAAGGACGTTCTCGCCCACCCGGACGGGACTCACCGCTGGGACATCACCGGCCGCACGCTGGAGATCGCCGTGCAGCATCCGGAGTTCCGCGGCGTGCTCTACGACGAGGCGGAGCACGGCCAGATGCGCCGCGGCAACAACACCAACGGCGGGTCGGACGACCGCTCGACCGACCGCGTGCATCCGTACTTCGCCGCCACCGACGGGATGACGCTGGAACAGGCGTACAACGCCGTCTGCTCCAGCGCCAGGGCCGTCGCGGAAAACTACCGCCGTGCGGGCGTCACGCCCATGAGCGAGCACGTCTTCCCCGTCATGTTCCACACCTTCGCCCGGGCCGGCTTCGATCCGGCCACCAAGTTCCTGAAGGAAGGCATTGACCCGGTCTTCGCCGCCATCGCGATGGGAGCGGCGCGCGAGTACGGGCGCGAGTTCTGCGTCACGCCGGACTTGTGGGGGCTCTCCGGCTTCCCGGGCCATCCGCCGGAGGAACTGCGCTGCTCGCTCCTCTACGCCTACTGGATCGGGGCCCGGCGCATTTTCGTCGAGAACATCCGCGGGCTCATCGAGCGGAAGGAGGAGAACGGCGTCGTCCGGTACGAGACCACCGCCTACGGCAAGGTCTATGAGTGGTTCGTGAAGGAATACGTGCCGGCCCATCCGCGGCCGTACACCTTCCTCGACATCCGCCCCGAGGTGGCCATCGTCCGGTTCGACGACTCCTGCTGGGGCCAGGCCGACTCGTGGCTGCCCGACGCGCTCTACGGCGCGGCGAACCTGAAGAGCACGCCCGCGACGGCCGCCTGGTTCCAGATCTGGAGCCTGCTGACTCACGGCCAGACGCGCGAAGGCGGCCTCTCGTTCCACAACCACAGCTACAACGGCCTGCCGCACGACTTCTTCTGCCCGCTCCGGGGCGCGGTGATGTACGACCACCTAGCCGGCGCGAAGGAGCTGGCGGGGCTGAAACTGGTCTTCCTCACCGGCGTGCAGATCAGCCCGCAGACGATGGACGCCGTGCGCGACTTCGTCCGCAAAGGCGGCCTGTGCGTCACGCTCGACTCCCTCGCGCCCGGAGAGATGTCCGGCCGGAGCGGCCCGGTCGCCGACGGATCGGGCGAGTGGCTGATCGTAAAAGACTTCCGCGGCGAGGAGGTCCGCAAAGCCGTCGCCCCGTTCCTCGGCAAGCCCGACGAAATCCGCTACCAGGTGGGCGAGCGCAGACTAACCGTCAAGCGCGGCAAGGACAGCAACACGATCCGTATTTACCTGCAGGAAGAAAAGGACATTCAAGAGGACGCGGAGCCCGCCGAATTGGCCAGAGTCTGGTAGATCACCTTCTCAAGATCCTCACGGAGTGTTGCGGGCGACTGGAACAAGTAGGTATGCATGGTGTTCCCGGAACCCCGAAGCCGTTGGGAGAGTGCAGCGTGAAATGCCCCATTAGACAGATAACAAAGACCATTGAAGCGCCATGGACTGAGGCCGTCCGACGAGAGCTGATTTCCTTCTGGTCAGCGAGGCGTTTTCGTTTTTTCGGCACATCAGATGCATCCTTGTCTGCAAAGAGAGGCCACATTCTTTGGAATCTGGTCGCGTATGACATGACGCGATTGCGCGCAGACTTGAGCATCCATCCAGCAGCACCAGACCGTATTTCATTGGTGCTGACGGTCCACACGGTCTATCAGGTGATTACGCCGTGCAACCAAGCTTTCTGGGAGCTTGAGATGACAACGTGTGAGAGTGTTTTGCTCCGTGGTGACCGACGAGATGCAGAGTGGGTTCAATTCATGAAAGCCTCTCGCAAGGCGGCGATTGTGTGGACGCTCACTTTGGGATTGGGCGGACGATCAGAGCCGTTTAAATGGGGAAAATAGGAAATGGGAAAAAGGGACATTGGGTTTCGCTGGGGACTCATTACCAGTTATTTCCATCCTCAGGGATCGCTGAAGATCCACAGGGGTTTCGCTGGGTTTCGCTGGGGGTTTCGCTGGGGACACAATAGCGGTTATTTGCACATTAAGGCTTGAGGCGCAATGAACAGGAGAGATTTTCTGAAGAGGGCTCTGGCGGTCTCAGCCGGGACGATGTCTGGGGGCGCGCTCGCCAAAGACTTGTTCGCCGGGGAGCAGGGCATCGTCGGGCCGGCCAACGTTGAGTCAACGGATGCCCTGTCGCCGTCGTCACGAATGGCGGATAAGCAACAAAATGCAAATCGGGCTAAGTCTGGAGAAGGTGACGCCAAGTCGCCTGAAGAGATTTTCCCGCTCAGTCCGAGCGCCACTGGACGATACCTGGTTGACCGCAAGGGCCGGCCCTTCCTTATCCATGGCGACACGATGTGGGTCTGGGCGTGGATTGGGGATAACGGAGGCATGGGCAAGAGCGCCATTGAGACCTACCTTGACGACCGGCGCGCAAAGGGGTTCAACGCGCTTGCGTTTATGGCTATCTACAAGGAATATGATCAACAGGGCCGATGGCATTTCTTCCGCGACTATGAGGGAAATCTCCCGTTCACCCGCGAGCTCGCCCCCGGCATCTGGGATTTCGCTTCACCCAACGCGGCCTACTTCCACACCGTCCAGTGGCTTCTCGACGAGTGCGCGGCGCGAAATTTCCTCGCCCTCGTTTCCCCGTGCTGGCTGGGCTACCCCGGCACGGGCGCATTTCAGCGCGACGTGGTCGCCAACGGCGAGAAGGCCTGCTACGCGTTCGGAGAGTACCTCGGAGGGCTGCTCGGCGACGCCCGCAACCTCGCATGGATTTTCGGCGGCGACAAAGTTCCCACCGCCGACGAGGCGGCGACTCAGCATAAGGTCCTGGAGGGGATCAAGAAAGCCTCCGCCTTCCCGGGCGCGTTTTACTGCGCCCACTGGCGCCGCAACATTGAACCCAACATTCCAAGCCTGTCGCGCGACGTGCCCTCATTCGCGCCGGACATGACCGTCGAGATGTTCTACCCGGCCTCGCTCACGTACATCGGCGCCCTGCGCGCCTGGCACTGCGGGAATTATGCCGGGCTGACGAAACCGTTGCCGGTGCTTTTGGGCGAATCCTACTACGAGGGCCAGGCGCGGTTCGACATTCATGGCCATGGGGCGAAAGAGCCATGGCCGGACTACATGTGCCGGCGCCAAGCCTACTGGGCGCTCCTCTCCGGCGCCGCCGGCCATCTTTACGGCGTCGAAAACAATCCGTTGCCGCCCGATCTCAACTTGCCGGGCACCCGCCAGATGACGTACGTCAAGGAATTTTTCACCAGCCGCGCCTGGCACGACCTCATCCCCGACGATACCCACCAGGTCGTCACCGAAGGTTTCGGCGTGCAGGCCGCCATGGACGCAGCCGCCGCGAACCCGCCCGGCAGCGATTACGTCGCCGCCGGCCGGACCCCGGACGGAGGACTTGTCCTTGCGTACATTCCCCCGACCGGAACCGCCGCGCGCACCATTACGGTGAACATGACCCGGCTGGCCGGCAAAACCCGCGTCTCCTGGTTCAATCCCTTCACCGGATGCTATGCTGCCCTCGATGTATTTCCGAACGTCGGCCTCCGGCGCTTCACAACGCCGGGGGACAACGGCTCCGGGCAGAACGATTGGGCGCTTGTCCTTGAGACGGAGACGTGAGTCACAAGAAAACCGGGGCTACGCAACCGTTTCAGGCGGATATGTCGGTTTCGCTGGGGACACAATGCCGGTTATTTCCATCCTCAGGGATCGCTGAAGCTCCCGAAGCAGGCGATAAACTACTTGACGCCGGTCACGTTAAGGGTAGAATCTCAGGTTCGAATGCGGACTGACCTCTCGAGGACGGTAAAATGGGAAATTGCGGCGGACGGTGATCATCGTGGCGCTGTCGCCGCTGGGTTTGCCTCTCGTAAAACCTCCTTAACTTCATCAGATCGAGCCAGATCCATCGGCGTTTGTCCGTCCTCGTTCTTTGCGCTCCCGTCGGCGCCGCTGCCTGTGAGGAGCCGTACGGCTTCCCTGCGATCCCACAATGCAGCGTAATGCAAAGGCGTATACCCAAAATGGTCTCTGGCATTGACGCTCGCACCAGCCGCGAGAAGCAGCTTGATGACTTCCCTGCGATCCCCCATTGCGGCTGTATGCAAAGGCGTATGGCCCGAAACGTCTCTGGCGTTGGCGTTGGCGCCCGCCGCAAGAAGCAGCTTGACGACGCCCGCGTAATCCTCAGCGCTTGGCTGCGCGTCGTTACGGGCATTGGGATTGTCCTTCTCTAAAATGTCCTGAATCTCCTCTATCTCCGGGGGTTTCTCACAGAACAGAGGAGTTTGCCCCGAACTGTTTGCCGCGTCGACATGGGCGCCGTGCGCCAGGAGGAGTCCTGCGATCACTTTCCGGCCGAGATATGCAGCATAATGCAGGGGCGTGTTATCAGCAGCGGCGCCGTCCCTTGCATCAACGTCCGCGTGCCCGGCGAGAAGGAGTGCCACAACGGATTCATCGCCGTTGATTACAGCCAGGTGCAGCGGCCGCACTCCCCAATCGTCGCTCCATCTTCCGGGATTGATCTCGGCATGATTCGCGAGCAGCAACTTAATTACGTCCTTCCGGCCGAACAACGCGGCATAGTGCAGGGGCGTGTAACCATCCCATATATAATGCTCGTTGATGTCGTCGCCATTAAGAAGCCGCTCTTGCACGGCTTGGATGTCGCCTTTCTTGGCGGCCTCGTGCAGCCTGAAGAACCGGCTCGGTGAAAATACAAGACGATCGACGACAGAGCCGGCGACAATAAAAAATATCACGGCGACAATGACCTTGGCCAAGGGCTCGGCGTGCTGTCTCATAACGAAGCCGCACTCCTGAAAAATCAGTTCTTTCGGCAGACGGCGAAGAGCTGTTTCCCAAACCAGCGGAGCATCGGCACGTAACTGCATTGATCGAGGACATCCATGATGCCGCCATACGCCTGCCTGTAGTCGCGGTTCATCAAACTGCAGAGCAGCTTCAGTGGCATGATGGGCAGATAGGAGAAGTCGTAGCTCTCAAGCCGAAGGATGGAAAAACCTTCCAGCAGACCTCCAAAGGACTGCGGCGTTGCCGAATGCACTTTGAACCGGATTCCTTCCAGCTTGACGCGGTTGGACTTGAGCGTCGTTGGAAGGTTAAACGGCGACCACATGTTCCCGTTCGTGAAGATGGCTGTCCCGCCTTCGACGAGCACGCGCCGGACCTCTTTCACCATCCGTCTTTGCCTTTCGGGCGGGAGATGGCCCATGGCGCCGAAGAGTGAAACAACCCCTTCATACGATCCGTCCGGAAACGGAATGTCGGTCATGTCGCCCTGAACAAAAGAGGCGTAAGGATAGCGCTCTCTCGCCTGTTCGAGCATCGCATCGTTCAGATCAAGGCCGACGTACCCGCCGGGCGCAAAGCGGTTCAGCCAGCGGCCGTTGCCGCACGCCAGGTCCAGTACGCTTCGACCGTCCATGTGGCGCCGGACAAACGAGGTCAGCCGGCCCTCAGCCAGAATGGCGCGTTCGAATACGCTGTCGTAGCGTCGGGCCAGTCGGCTGTAGAGGACTTGCGATTGTTGCGTCTCGGCGATCATTCCAGGAACCTGGCCTCCAACAGGATTGACGACGCCTCAGAATCCCACTGCAACGCTATTCGGCCGACCGATCCGGGCAAAAAGACTGTACGCGCTTTGAACATCGCCGTATCGCACAACCGCCCAATAAAAAAAGGCGCCTGCCACGAGAGCGGCGAGGAACATGCAAGCGTTGCGGCGCGTCGAGGCGCGGGTGAACGTCCCCCACGCCTGGGCCGGCAACATGCACACAAGGAACTCAAGAGCAGGCGAAAGTGAAAGGTTTCTGGGCGCATATTGGCCCCAGGGACTGAGAACCCACAGCACGTACCAGCCTCCAAGGAAACCGACCACCGCCAGTATTCGAAATGAGGTCCGATTCCTTCGAAGCGCGAATTCATTCGCAGCGTTGACCACTATAATCCCGACGAGATAGCCGAACACGAGCGGAAGACAGGCGACATGCTTGGGGGCGTGAAGCACTCCCACAGTAGCGAGCGCGAATGAGACTACCGCGGCAGCAAGAAAAATCCACCAGGCCCTCTTTCCAGCGGCCCGTTTCTGCTCCTCAGAGTCCGCCCTGCGCGCGACGAAGAGCGCGGCCAGGAACATCGGCACGCCTACAATGCTCGCAAGCAGCAGCCAATACCACCAGAGGAACTCAGTTTTCCTGGGGGTGAAGCAGCACACGCCCATTCGCGCGCTCCTTCAAAGCGAAGTTCTGTCCCCGTGCCCGCCGCAGCGTCTCACAGTTTATCACGTTGGTGGTCCGTGTCAACGTTGCAGACCGGGACAGAGAATCGGGGACGGAGCTGCGAAAGTGGGGCGTGGGCGAGTTGTCCGCGCGTATCGAACGTGATTGGATTCGTTTTTTCAGATGAGGTTATCGAGACAAGCGTTCCTTCGGCGTCCGTTGCGCCACGGCGTCAAGAAACGGGGCATTTTGCCGGGATGCGCGGGCCATCCGACATCATTCCGGCCCGTCACGGTGTCGTCACGGCGCCATTGCGACGGCATGAAAGAGGCATGAGTATCAGGAATAGTCTGATTGTTCCACGTGAAACAATTTATAAAACGTCTTATGTTCCTGCGGGGATTTCCGGGCGGACAAGCCGCTTCAGCGCGCGCTGACGAACCGGACGTTCATTCCCTTCAGCCGTTTCCGCATGACCTCGAACGCCTGTGGGTTGTCGTCCACCAGGATGAACCGTCGGCCCGATTCGTGCGCGGCGACGCCGGCCGTGCCGCTGCCGGCGAAGAAGTCCAGGACCAGGTCGCCCGGGTTCGATGAGGCGAGGATCATCCGGCGCAGGATGCCGAGAGGCTTCTGCGTCGGGTAGCCGGTCTTCTCCTTCCCCGTCGGGCTGACGATCGTGTGCCACCAGGTGTCGGTCGGCAGCTTGCCCCGCCGCGCCTTCTCCTCGCCGACGAGCTCCGGCGCCATGTACCGGATTCGGTCCACGGCGTCGGCGTTGAATGTGTAATGCTCCGGGTCCTTCACGTAGAAGAGGATGTTGTCGTGCTTGGCCGGCCAGCGCCGTCGCGTGCGCGCCCCGTAATCGTAGGCCCAGACGATCTCGTTCAGGAAGCACTCGCGCCCGAAGACCTCGTCGAGCATCACCTTGGCGTAATGCGCCTCGCGGTAATTCAGGTGGACGTAGATCGAGCCGGCCGGCGCCAGGACGCGGCGCGCCTCGACCATCCTCGGCCGCAGGAACGC
>Ga0187884_10003595_pt1 | contig 11926 bp, 9 predicted proteins | sample June2016WEW_20_4_FD_132983 | JGI IMG/M metagenome (GOLD analysis project Ga0187884, IMG submission 132983) | Peatland microbial communities from SPRUCE experiment site at the Marcell Experimental Forest, Minnesota, USA - June2016WEW_20_40 | ecosystem: Environmental > Terrestrial > Soil >...
CGGCACGAAGGGCGCGCGATGCTCGCAGCACATCAGGGCTGGAACACCAGCCTGGCTCCGCTTTGCACAGCGTTCCATAACGACTCTACTTCGCTCAGCGGCGCAGACTTGGTTCTGATCTGGAAAGGTTCTCGAGCGGCCAGTTGAAGAAACTGGCCCATCGACTCGAACAGCTTCGCGATCGAACCGCCGGTAAAGCCGCTGCCTAAGAGTTCCAGCCTCGTACTGCGAAGCGTGGCGGCGGGCAGCGAAATGTCAGCACCTGCCATCGCTCCAATCTGCACGTAGCGAACGCGCGCTGCAGCGTGCTGGCTCTTCGCAATCGCCGACAACAACATCTCCGCCGGAGCGCACCACAAGTAGTCGAGCACCACATCGATCCCGTCTTTGTCCCATTCCTGGAGGAACGCAGCGACCAGATCGTCCGGAGATTGGTTTAGCGAAACCAGCGAGTCGGCTCCCATACCGGTCAGCGTTTTCAGAACCTCCGGATCTCTGCCGGCTGCGACGATCCTCCGCGCGCCCAATCGCTTCGCACCCTGCACCGCAAGCTGGCCGGCTACACCGGTTGCGCCCAGAATCAGAATGCTCTCTCCGGCGACGAATTGCGCCCGCTCCGACAGGGCGGCCCAGGATGAAAGCGCCGGATTCATCATGGCTGCCACCGTCACGTCGTCAAGGCTGTCGGGAATAGGCAGGCACATCGCGCGACGAGTGAGGCAGCGCTCCGCAAAGGTGCCAAATGGCGGTCGCGACATCCCAAAGTAAACTCGCGTACCGTCTTCCAGGCGGCCCACACCGTCAAGCCCAGGGATGAAGGGCAGCGCTCCCTTGCTCATGTAGTGGCTGCCGCTCGCCAGCGAGCGCACGATCTGATGGAGCCCGGCGGCGGAAACGGTCACCAGTACTTCTCCTTCGCCGGCAACCGGGTCGGAGAAGGTAGCGTATTGAGGAGGTGCCTGGAATGAGCTGACTACGGCTGCGTTCATAGAAGGTCCTGTATTTCGTTGGGGAGCTACTGGAACCAAATCAAAAAGCCAGACGTTACACCGTTTCGATCAGCGACAGCACCGTCTCGCGCTCGCGCGGGCCGTCCAACTCCACCAGCACCACGCGCTGCCACGTCCCCAGCAGGAGCAAGCCGCCCTCGACCGCCAAGCTGACGGATGTGCCGATCATTGCGGACAGAATGTGGTCGGGAACATGTTCGGGATTGTGCTCGTGGCGATAGTCGAGCTTAGGCACCATGATCTCGAAGGCGTCGAGCATATCGAGGTCGGTTCCGGGATCCAGATCGGCAGTGGTCAACGCCGCCGTAGTATGCAGCAGATTCAGCTGGCAGATTCCCGTCTTATCGGCGTAGTTCTTCCACAGAACGGCTTCCAGCTTCTGTGTGATGTCGATAATCTCGCGCTTCTTATGCGTCTTGATAAGCAGCCGATGCATGGCGCAACCTATTCTTTGGGCCTGAACAGTTCCAGGCGGACCTGCCAGGAGACCGACTGGCCGGGTTGGAGCAGGACCATGCCTGTATCTATGTTTCCCCAGTTCCTGTTGTAAGGATCAGGTAAATTGAACTGCGGCTCAATAGCAACAAAATTCTTGTTGGTTGGGGCGTAAACCTGGATGGACGTGATGTGCGGCGACATGGTGATCAGCCGCAAGCCGTAGTTCGCTGCCGGATCGATGATCTCGGAGACCGTGGCCTTATTGGGACCGTAGTTAAGGTTGGAGTAATTATCGTCCAGGTATTGCGTTCCCAGCGCGACTCCGCCGGCGGCCGAAAAATCGTACGGGGTGTCCTGCACCGAAACGCGCCGCCCGGTTGTAAACGAATCGTCATAATTGTTCATGACGGCGCGCATCTCGCTGGGCAGGTGCAGGCGCGCCTGCTGGCGATCGCCGCTGGGCAAAAGGAAGTAGGGATGCCAGCCAATACCCATCGGCAGCGGTCTGGATCCGACATTCTTCGCCGTAACCGTCATAGCAAAAGACTCATGGCTCAGCGAGGTTTGCACTTCGACGTCCGTGTCGGAAAGCCAGTGACCGTCGAAATCGCCGGCATGCAACGTGGCATTCACCGCGGAATCCTGCGCACCGCTGCGAACAATCACGTGCTCGAAGCGCGAGCGGCGCATCAGCCCGTGAATCGAATGCTTTTCCGCGCCAGGGTTGTTTCCGCTCCAGTTGGCCGGCAACGTCAGCGTTTTGCCCGCAACCGCCGCCGTGATCGTCTTGCCATCCGCAGACAAATTACCGCGAATGCGATTGGCAAACGGCAGCAGAAGCGCTCCACCAATCTTGAAAATCTCGTTCCCGAATTCGTCGTCCCCTTTGTTCAGCAACTGCGTCGCTTCCGGCAGAGGAGGAGCGTTCAGCACGTCGATCTCGCCTTTGCCGGGCAGGTAGGCCTTGATCTGCAACACGGCCATGCCGCGACCGGGCAGAATCGTCGCCTGCAGAAACTGCGGCTTGCTTTGATCGGTGACCGCAGGACGCTGCAGTACAACAATGGGCTCTCCGCCGATGACGACGGCCGGGGGCTTTTGCGCCGCTTGGTCTTTTCCTTTGTCTTGTGAGTTGTCTTTTTCCTGTGCCAGCATCGGGAGACTCGCGGTAAGTAAAAGAAGTACAAACATCATGCAACATGCTGCAAACCAGGGCCGCCACGGTCTGCGAACAGGGTTTCGAGGATTCAAGATGGAAGATGATGGCAACATACAATCCTGCAGCTTTGATTTGGTCAGATCGTAATTTAGGCTTTGCCGTTCCGACACACCTACGATCGCGACAAACGATGATAACAGGCGCGCCAGACTCCCCCTGAGCGCCAGGAACGCCGATTCAGCAGCTCTGGGAAAGTGAAGTAGGAAGCGGAAATGAGGGTGCCCGAGGATTCGAATGTTTGGATTTTCGTAGTTACAAGTCCGCCCGCACACGGGTGCCCCGTTCAAGCCGCTTTTGCTTGGGCGGGGATTTCCGTGACGACAAGCCTTACCTACGCGCTAACCGTCTGCTTAGCCTTCGGCACGACGAAGCGAATCGCCTTGGCCTTCAGAATCGTCTCGATACCGCGCAGTGATTCCAACACCGCATCGCTTACATCGCCATCCACCTGCACCACGGCGACAGCTGACGACTCCGGTCCCCGGCCCAGCGAGAAGTTGGCGATGTTGGTGTTGTGCTGGCCCAGCACCGTCCCGACGCGTCCTATCACTCCGGGCACATCAAGATTGCGCATGTAAATGACATTCCCTTCCAGCGGCGCTTCGACGTGAATGCCGTCGATCTCCAACAGGCGCGGCCCTCCGGCCTGAACGCAACCGGCCACCGTGTTCTCCTGTTGGCCGCTCTTGAAGGTCATGCGCAGCACGCTGGGTGAAGAAGCTCCGGCTTCGTCCGTCTTCTTGCGCTCGGTCAGGCGGATGCCGCGATCTTCGGCAGCCGAAGCAGCGTTCACCAGGTTCGCTCGTTCGTGCGCGTGCGCCAGTTGATTGAGCGCGCCGGCCACCGCCGCATTGCGGATGAGCGCCGTCTTCCAACCGGCGATTTCGCCGCTGTAGCTCAGGCACATCTCTTCCACGCCACCTTCGCCCGACTGCGCCAGGAAGGCTCCCAACCGCTCGCCCAGCGCAATGTACGGCAGCATCTGCTCGTATTCTTCTTCGCTAATGGAGGGAACGTTCACCGCGTTCTGGATCACGCCCTTCAACAGGTACTCACGCACCTGCTGCGCAATCTGCACGCCAACGGCTTCCTGCGCCTCATTCGTCGATCCGGCGATATGCGGCGTCAGTAAAACATTTGGCAGCGTCATCAAAGGCGAGTCCTTCAGGGGCTCGTGGTGGTAGACGTCGAGACCTGCGCCACCAATCTGTCCCGACTGCAGCGCTTCGACAACGTCCTTCTCGTTCAACAGTTCGCCGCGCGCGCAGTTCACCAGACGCACACCCTGCTTCATCTTGCGGATGGAGTCAGCGTTGATCATGCCCTGCGTCTGCGGCGTCAAGCCAACGTGCAGCGTGATGTAGTCTGACTGGGCGAAGAGCTCGTCCAGCGGAACCATGCTGACGTTCAGCTGCTGCGCCAGGCTGGGAGCGACATACGGATCGTGCGCGACGACCTTCATGCCGAAGGCCTGCGCGCGCCGCAGCACTTCCACACCAACGCGTCCCAGTCCGACAATGCCCAGCGTTTTGCCGCGCAATTCGGTTCCCTGCAGCGACTTCTTCTCCCACTTGCCTGCAGCCGTCGTAGCGTGGGCACGCGGAATAAACCGCGCCATCGCCAGCATCAAGGCAAAAGTATGCTCGGCGACTGCCACCGCATTTCCGCCCGGAGTGTTCATCACGACGATGCCGCGCCGCGTAGCCGCGTCCAGATCGACGTTGTCCACACCCACACCGGCGCGCCCGATGACGCGCAGCTTCGGCGCCTTTTCCATCATGGCGTCGTCGACAAACGTTGCCGAGCGAACCACGATGGCTTCCGCATCCGCCAATTCGCGCGCCAAAGATTCTTTGTCCGGACTGACGACCGTCCAGTCGCCGTCGGCAAAGACCTTCAGCGCGGAGGGAGATACTTTGTCAGCAATCACGACTTTCATACTTTAGCCGCCTCGGCGAATTGCCCCGCGAAAGTTTCCTGCACGGCGCGCACGCCTGCGCCCAGTTCAAAGTTGTGTGACGGCGCGACCTTCGCCAGTACATGCTCCAGCGCGCCGATGACGCCGATGGCGTCCATGTAGTCGTAGTAGCCAAGGTGTGCGATGCGGAACAGCTTGCCCTTCATCTCGCCCTGGCCGTTAGCCATCACCATGGCGAAGCGCTCGCGGAATTCCTTTACGATCGCGCTGGAATCGACTCCCTTGGGAGCCAGCACGGCCGTCACCGCAGCCGAGGGACAAGTGGGCGCAAACAACTCCAGGCCGAGTGCCTGAACTCCCGCCCGCACCATGGCAGCCGATGTTTCTGCGTTGTGGATCAGCGCATCGCGACCGTCAGCCAGGTTGCCGTTGCCGGTTTTGCGAATGTAGTCGAGCGCCGCGCCCAGCCCGCAGATCAGCGCGACGGCCGGCGTGAACGCCGACTCACCCTTGGTCTGCGACTTGCGCTCTTTGCGCAGGTCGAAGTAAAACCGCGGCTGCTTGGCCGTTTCCATCTTCTTCCATGCGCGCTCGCTCACGCTCAGGTAGGCGAGTCCTGGCGGGATCATGACGGCTTTCTGCGAGCCGCCGATGAGGATGTCGATGCCCCAGTTGTCGACTTCGAAATGCGTGGTGCCCAGGCCGGTGATGCCGTCCAGAACCAGCAGCGTGTCGGTGCCCTTCAGCAACGACGCAATCGCCTTCACATCGTGCCGCGCGCCGGTGGACGTCTCCGTGGCCTGCATGTAGACCACGCCAACGCCGTCCAGCTTGGCTTTCACGTCGCGCAGATTGAACGTCTCACCGTAAGGAACTGTCAACAGTTCGACATCGCATCCGTAGGCCTTCACCAGATCGCGCCAGCGCTCGCCAAACTTTCCGGCGCTGAGGACCAGCACCTTCTCGCCCGGCGAGGTGAGGTTGGAAACCGCTGCCTCCATGGCGCCGGTACCGGACGATGCCAGGATGAGAACGTCGTTGTTGGTGCCGATGAAGGTCTTGAGATCGGCGAGTGTGCGCGAGAAAATTTCACGGAATTCCGCCGTGCGGTGGTGCATGTCTGCGGCGGCGATAGCGTTTTGGGCGGCTGGTAGTAAAGGAGTAGGACCGGGAGTGAAAAGCCGTGTCTTGCGCAACATAGCGAAAACCCCTGCACGAGAGATTGCCGGCGTGAAATCACCGGCATTACCAATATAGAACTCCCCGGGCGGCCAAGCTACCTCGGGTGGGCGGGATGGCTGTGCCGGGTGTCACAGGCTGGGGTGACTTAGTCCCCTATAATGAACGCCATGAGCCTGACCGAACGTGTACAAAAAGAAATGGTCGACGCCATGCGCGCCAAAGAAGAGCTGCGCCTGTCTACCCTCCGCATGATGAAAGCGGCGCTGCAGATGAAGCGCATCGACAAGCGCGCCGACCTCGACGAGAAAGAAGAGCTGCAGGTCTTCACCACCATGATCAAGCAGCGCAAAGACTCCATCGAGCAGTTCGAGAAGGGCAACCGTCCCGAGTTGGCGGCCAAGGAGGCGCAGGAAATCACCATCATCGAGGCCTACATGCCGAAGGCCGTCGGAGAAGAAGAGATCACGGCAAAGGTGCGCGAAGTGATCGCCGAGATGGGCGCTCCCACCATGAAGGACATGGGCGCGGTGATGAAGAACGTGAAAGCAAAGTTTGGCGACGCGCGCGTAGACGGGAAGATTGTGAGCGAGGCGGTAAAGAAGCAGTTGGCGGGCGGGAAGTAGCCTAGCCACGAGCCACGAGCCACGAGCCACGAGCCACGAGCGTTTCGCGCTGATTGCAATCCCGGTTCCTTTGATTTGTCATCCCGACCGGAGCGTCCGCGTCTTTGCTCTTCCGCCGCATCCTAATGCGGCGGGCGGACGCGTAGTGGAGGGACCTGCTGTTCGCCGCACACAGGTATCTACGTTCGCGAATTCATCTACCATCGACTGAAGCCCCCTCGTCACTCAGTCACTCAAATTGACGCTTACCAGGACTGCTGCGCGAGCCTGCCCTGGGCGAGTCCAAACGGTCCTGGTTCAACGGCACCATCCAAGCAACCAACTCCAGAGCTGCCGCCCACATCCAACCTCTGTTGTCCGACTAACAGCCCGATCGACAAGGTTTCGGATGCCCACTTCGAAAACGATGCACTCTCAGGAACTTCACGTCCTTTCGCAGCTCACGCTCAACCCAGCCGCCGCCGAACCCGCCGTCGCCTACGTTGCCGGATTGAATAACGAACAGCGCGATGCCTTGGTCTCGCTCGCCGATTCCAACCACGTCGTCATGCGCGCCCTACAGGTGGTGGCGCAGATGGCAGGCAGTAACGCCGGGCTGGCCACATGGGCTAACGGAGTGCTGGACAAGGAGCGCGCACGCATTCAAAACGCGCTCACCTATCTTCATCACATCTGCGATGCGCTGGAGCAGGGCGGCTGTCCAACCACGGTCATGAAGTCGCTCGACCACTGGCCGGACCTGGGCAACGACCTCGATCTTTACACCACCGCCGACGATCGGCAGGTCACGCAGATCATGACCACGCGGATGGGCGCGCACACCGAGCCCCGTAGCTGGGGTGACCGTCTGGCCAACAAATGGAACTTCGCGGTACCTGGCCTGCCCGAGTCCGTTGAAGTCCACGCGCAACGCCTGGGACAAACTGGCGAGCACATCGCGATGGCCCGCCGCTTCGTCACGCGCCGCGTGCCAAAGACTGTGGCCGGTATGACTTACTTGGTTCCCGCTCCTGAGGAGCGCGTGATCGTAGCGACCCTCCAGCGCATGTACCGGCACTTCTACTTCCGCGTTTGCGACATCGTGAATAGCACGGCACTGCTTGAAGAGGGATCTCTCGATTTCGCTGAGCTGAAGAAGGCCGCTGACATGGGCGCCATCTGGCCCGGCGTGGCGACGTATCTGAAAATTGTCTGCGATTACACACGCCAATATCGCGGTAGCGCACCCGAGTTGCCCAGTGAGGTACTCGCAGCGGCCCGCTTTGGCGGAGAAGTGATTCACGCGCGGGGCAAATTCCTGCGCGTTCCCATCATGCCCAACGGTGCCGACCTCTACACGCGTCAGGTCACCTACACTGCTCTACGCGGCGATGTCCCGGCTACGCTCCGGCTCTCGCTGCTTCCCTACCTTGCCTCGGCAGCCGCCGTGGCTTTCCGGATTACCGGCAGCGATAAAGGAATTTGGTGAACCCCCGTTCTTAACCCAAGCATCCATAACAGCAATTTTTGTCATCCGTAGCACTGTGTGTTAACACGCAGGCGACGAGGCTGCAAATTAATTGCCAAATTTCGTCACTTGGCGCTTGCCGCATCGCGACCTCGTAAAGATAATATTGCCTACGTAATGGGGGAGAGGGCCAACGAGAGTTCTTCCCCTCAGCGTGTTGTGACAGACTTCTTTTTGCATGATCGACTGCGCCGTGAGAATCTTCTCCGTTATCGGCCGTATCTGCAACCGCCACACTCTTCGTCTGCCTGCGCCGCGCCATTCGAGTGCTTTCCATCAAATCACTGACAACAAAAAAGAAATCAAATCCACTCGAGGAAGAGGATACTGACTTATGCCCGTCACTCGCATCGACTTCCCTATTGATGAACTAACGCGTCCTCAAAGCGAGGAAGAGATTCAACGCAAGCTGGCGCACGAGCGCGCGCGACTGGCGAGCATGATGGGACTGGATAGCGGCCCGGTGCGCCACTTCCAGCGCCCGGTCGAACGCCCGTTTACTGCAGAAGAACGCGGCAAAGTCACCATCCTGTTCGGCGGCCTCACCTGGAAGCACGAGCGCGTGATCCAGGCGGTGTTTGAAGGCTGCGGCTATCGCTGCGAGATCATGCCGGTGCCGAACGTCTCGGCCTTCCAGCTCGGCAAAGAGTACGGCAACAACGGGCAGTGCAACCCGACTTACTTCACCGTCGGTAACCTGGTGCAGCACCTGCAGACGATCGAGCGGGAGCGCGGAATCTCCAAGCAAGAGATCATCAACAACTACATCTTTTTCACCGCAGGCTCCTGCGGCCCGTGCCGCTTCGGGATGTACGAAGCCGAGTACCGCCTCGCGTTGCAAAATGCAGGATTCGATGGCTTCCGTGTGCTTCTGTTCCAGCAAAACGATGGCGTGAAGGCCGCCTCAGGCGAGGCTGGCCTGAAGTTTACTGTCGACTTCGGCATGGGCATGTTCAATGCCCTGAACGTCGGCGACATCATGAACGAGATGATCTACCGCATCCGTCCCTACGAAGTTGAGAAGGGCAAGACGGACGAAGTGTTCCTCTCCTCGATGGACAAGCTGTGCACCATGCTGCGGGAGCGCAAACCCTTCGAGGACCACGAAGATCTGCCGGAGTGGATGGCGAAGAAAGTTCGCGCCAACAAAGGCAAGAAGTGGGAGCTCTGGGTCAACTCGCTCTTGAAGGTTCGCGAGAACCTCTACGGCCAGCCATATAAAGAAGCGCTCGCTGCGGTTCGCCAGGAAATGGCGACCATCGAAGTCGATCGCCTGAAGGTGAAGCCGGTAGTGAAGATCATCGGCGAGTTCTGGGCGCAGATAACCGAGGGCGACGGCAACTTCCACATGTTCGAGTTTCTGGAGCGCGAAGGCGCGCAGGTACTGGTCGAGCCTATCGGCACCTGGGTGATGTACATGATGTACCAGGTCAAGGCGCGCGCGGCCGCTCGCCGCTCGCTCGACGCTCCTTATAAGAATGTGAAGTGGTACGAGCTGCAGAAGCTGGCAAAGAATCAGCTGAAATTCAAGCAGAAGCAGTGGATGATCGGCGTCGGAGAGCGCATTTACGCGCGTCAGTATCAGCGCGCTGTCCATGGCCTCGGTGACGTTGCGCATGAACTGGTCGACCAGAAGACGATGGCCGCCTTGGCAAATCCGTTCTACAACGAGTTCGCGCGCGGCGGCGAGGGGCACCTTGAAGTCGGCAAGAACGTCTACTACACCAAGAACCAGCTCTGCCACATGGTGCTGGCGCTCAAGCCCTTCGGCTGCATGCCTTCGTCGCAATCGGACGGCGTGCAATCCGCCGTTGCCAATCACTTCAAGGAGATGATCTTCCTGCCCATTGAAACGTCGGGCGAAGGCGAGATCAACGCCCATAGCCGCGTGCAGATGGCGCTGGGTGAAGCCAAGGTCAAAGCCCGTATGGAATTCGAACAGGCGCTGAAGGAAACCGGCAAGCGTCTTGAGGACATAAAGGATTACGTGGCCGAGCATCCTGAGTTGCGTAACGTCTTTTATCCCGTGCCGCACCATCATGGATACGCCGGCGTGGCCTCCAGCTTCGTCTTCCACGTCAGCGACCTGATGAACGGCAAGACGCGGCTGAAGCAACTTCCGGCAACTCCTGCCCGCCGTCGCTTGGCGGCAGCAGCGGCATAAACCAGGTAGTCCAACGAATCACTCCGCGCCGGCGGCACCACTCAAATGCCGCCAGCGCGGGCACGAACGACGCTGTCGGTTAGAGTCGCATCGGTTGAGTTAGGGTTCAGCCGCTCGACGCCGCCAGCTATAGAAAGGAACATCGCCCTTCATGCCCGAAGTGCAGACACCAGAGGGGACGCACGCTGCCCCTACTCATCGTCTTGATGTCGAACTTCACGAGCTACTGATGAAGCCTCCGGAGCAGCCGCGCCTGCTCCCACCGCCGCCGGATGGCAAGCTGCAGACGCTGCCGGAACCGGTATTTCCCGAACGTCCGGAGTTGATCAATGCGCCGGATGAAGCTTACTTTCCGAAGAACGGCAAGCGTGTCTGGTCCACCAAGCACGTCTATCGCGCGATGCGTGGATGGGCGTTTCCCTGGATCCGCTCGCGCGTGTTGCCGGGCGATTTCCACCCCATCATCGCGTACCTGTTCAACGAGTGGAAGTGCAACCTCGATTGCCATTACTGCTGGGCCTTCGACAACAGCGTTCGCGGCATGACCGAAGACACAGCCAAGCGGTCGATCGACTGGCTGCGCGACTCGGGAGCCGGCGTTTTGGCGTTGATGGGTGGTGAGCCGCTCCTGCGTCCTGACCTCGCGCACAAGATCATCTACTACGCGGTCAAGAAGGGTTTCTGGGTCTACCTGCCGACGAATGGCCGATTGATGTGGCCCAAGGTGATCGACAAGATCGCCGATGCCGGCGTTGGCGTGGTAAATCTCGCGGTCGACGCCTGGGACGAGGTCCCGGGAAGAGGCTTGCCCAAGGCGATGGTGCCCATCCGCAGCCACTTCGATTACTTGGTCAAGAAACAGTACAAGTACGGCTACAGCGTCTTTCTGAATATCAACATTTGCGCCAACAATATGGATGACGTGCGGCAGTTGACCGAGTTAGCCCACGACAACGGCATTGCGACCGACTACCACATCTGCGAGTCGCCGATGACCGAGCAGCCGCACTTTAAGCACCTGTACACGAATCCCACGTTCATCCGCGAAGAACACCATGCGGCCGCCGCCGACCTCATCGACTGGCTGATCGAGAAGCAGCAGTCGGGTTATCACATGGTGAATTCGGTGCAGCGGCTGGCACAGATGAAGAACTTCATCCAGGGCGATCTGCACGACTGGGGATGCCGCGCCGGGCACAACTCGCTGATCGTCCGCGTGGACGGCACGCTAGCCCCGTGTTTCCCGATGTACTCGGCCGGATACGACTGGGGCACCATCGAGAACCACAAATTTGAAACCAAGCAGCTCAAGGAGATGAAACAAGAGTGTCAGAAGAGCTGCTTCTCGACTCTGAATCACATCCTGGCGTTCTGCTACAACGATCGCCGCGTCATCAACTGGATGTTGAAGCAGGCCAAGCACGGCTTCCGGAGGGTTGAAGGCAACTTCGGCGATTAGTTATGCCCAGATAGTGCGCAATTTGATTGTGCCGCACAACGAGGTAATTGGTTGAACCGCATAGCGGCGTAATTTGATTTAGCCGTGGGTGTAAGCCCGCGGTTGAGGTAGATAATAATACCGAGCCCCTTCAGGGGCGACACAAGCGGGCTTTAGCCCGAGACACTTTATCGGCGTTTGGGTCTGACCCAATCTTTTAACGCTGTTTTTCATGCGGGCACTTGGACCCGCAACATCACGGAGGCTAAGTGAGTCACTCTCACCAACCCGGATCCTGTGAGCACGGCCCAGAGAAGGTCGATGTCCGTCTTGAATCGCTAACGAATTCCGCGCCCGCCGATACTTCCCTGCCCGCGCGCATCCTCGCCAAATCGCGCGAGGTCGCCGCCCAGTCCGGCCACCGGGA
>Ga0187884_10003599_pt1 | contig 11920 bp, 9 predicted proteins | sample June2016WEW_20_4_FD_132983 | JGI IMG/M metagenome (GOLD analysis project Ga0187884, IMG submission 132983) | Peatland microbial communities from SPRUCE experiment site at the Marcell Experimental Forest, Minnesota, USA - June2016WEW_20_40 | ecosystem: Environmental > Terrestrial > Soil >...
CACCAGCCCGGCAAGTATCTAGGTGCTCATGTCGAACCGGTAGCTGGTTCCGACATCCTTCCAACACCATCCCAAGGCTCAATCTGCCGGGCCGGTTGGAAAGTTACTCAGACGGGCTCCTAGTCTCGATAGCAAGGATCAATACACCGTATTCCACCCCAGCGAGGTGGAGCTTGCTACCACCATCAAGAAACTTACAGACGAAATCGAACGTGTCGATCCAGAGCGGCTGGTAATCGATTCTCTTGCCGAGTTCCGGCTGCTTGCCCAGGACGCAGTTCGGTATAGGAGGCAGGTCCTCGCCCTTAAACAATTTTTTGCGGGCCGCAACACAACCGTACTGCTGCTCGACGACCGCACGTCCAACCCACGCGATCTGCAAGTCGATCTGGATTCGACGGCGATTGACTCCATAAGAGCGCGGCAAACTCTCCAGGCCAAATACACCGTGGACAATGCTGCGTCGCGGGGCCGCGCCCGGCGCCTCAGCTCCCCATGGGCTTGTGGAGGTGGCAGGCCACGAAATGGTTCGGCCGGGCCTCGATGAGCGGCGGCTCCTCCTTGGTGCAGATGTCCATGCACTGGTTGCAGCGCGCGGCGAACCGGCAGACGGGCTCGGGGTTGATGGGGGAGGTGAGCTCGCCCTTGAGCAGGATCCTTTCGTGACGGTTGTGGATGCGCGCCACCGGAATGGCCGAAAGCAACGCCTCGGTGTAGGGGTGCAGCGGCTTTTGAAAAAGGGCTTCCGAAGGAGCCTTTTCCACCAGCCGCCCCAGGTACATCACGGCGATGTCGTCGGAGATGTGGTTCACCACCGAGAGGTCGTGGGTGATGAAGAGGTAGGTGATGCCCATGTCCCGCTGGATGGTCTTCATCAGGTTGAGGATCTGGGCCTGGATGGACACGTCCAGGGAGGACACGGGCTCGTCGCAGACGATGAACTTGGGATTCATGGCCAGAGCCCGGGCGATGCCGACACGCTGGCGGCGGCCGCCGTCGAGCTCGTGGGGGTAGGTGTTGATGAGGCGTTGGGCCAGCCCCACGGTGTCCATCAGATCCAGCACACGCATGAAGCGCTTGTCGCTGTCCGGGATGAGGCCGGCCAGGAAGATGGGCTCCTCGATGGTCTCGGCGATGGTCTTGCGGGGATTGAGCGAGGAGTAGGGGTCCTGGAAGATGATCTGCATCTCCCGGCGTATGTAGCGCATCTCGCTTGTGTTCAATTTGCGGAGGTCCTTGCCGTTGAAGACCATCTCGCCGCTGGTGGGCTCGATGAGCCGCAGGATGGTGCGCCCCAGGGTGGTCTTGCCGCAGCCCGACTCGCCCACGATTCCCAGGGTGCGCCCTTCCTCGAGAGTGAAGCTCACGTCGTCCACGGCATGGAGCGTTCCGGCAGCCACGTGGAAGTATTTTTTGAGGTTCTTCACCTCTAGCAGTATCTCGCCCAAAGAATTCACCTCACAGCATGTTCTCGACCGTTTCGTTGTACAGGTGGCAGGAGACATAGTGCGTGTCGCTCAACCACCTCACCTGGGGGAGGTCCCGCGAACATTCCGGTTTCGCGTAGGAGCAGCGGGGATGGAAGGCACATCCCGGCGGCAGGTTCATCGGATCGGGAATCAAGCCTGGGATCGGCTTGAGCTCCGCGCGCCTGTTCTCGATGTCCGGCAGGGAGTCGAAAAGGCCCCGGGTGTAGGGGTGGCGCAGGTTGTCAAAGATGTCGGCCAGGGTGCCGCATTCCACGATGCGCCCGGCGTACATGATGCCCACGAAGTCGCACACCTCGGCCACGATCCCTAGGGCATGCGTGATCATGAGCATGACCATCGGGGATTTCTCCCTGAGCTCTTTAATGAGCTTGAGCACCTGGGCCTGGATGGTGACGTCCAGGGCCGTGGTGGGCTCGTCGGCGATCAGGAGGTCCGGGTTGCAGGCCAGGGCGATGGCGATGATCACGCGCTGCTTCATGCCCCCCGAGAACTGGTGCGGGTACTCCGACACGCGGCCGCCCGGGATGCCCACCATCTCCAGCATGTTCGTGGCCTGGCGCAGGGCTTCCTTGTCGCTCACCTCGCGGTGGATCTTCATGCCCTCGGCGATCTGCTCGCCCACGGTCTTGATGGGGTTGAGCGAGGACATGGGGTCCTGGAAGACCATGGCCACCTGGCTGCCGCGCATCGCCCGCAACTGCTTGGGGGACAATTTGAAGACATCCTGCCCATTCACGAATATCTCGCCGGAAACGATCCTGCCCGCCGGCAAGGGGAGCAGGTTGAGGATGGACAGGGCGGTGGTGGTCTTTCCGGCTCCGGTTTCCCCCACCAGGCCGAAGGTCTTGCCGGCGGGAATGGTGATGTTCACCCCGGTAACGGCGTGCACGACCTCGTCGTCGACGACGTACTCCACCGTGAGGTTTTTGATTTCCAAAGTGTTCTGTTGCGCATTCATCGCGGCGCTCCCGTTAGTGTTTGAGCCTGGGATCAAGGGTGTCCCGCAATCCGTCGCCCAGGAGGTTGAGCGCCAGGATGGTGAAGAAGATGGCCAGGCCGGGGGCCATGACAATATGCGGGAAATCGCGCATGTAGGTGCGCCCCGAGGCGAGCATGTTGCCCCATTCCGGGGTCGGGGGCTGGATGCCCAGCCCGAGGAAGCTCAAGGCGGCGATGGTCAGGATGGCGTTGGCAACGTACAGTGTGACCTGCACGATGATGGGGCCTATGCAGTTGGGCAGCACGTGGCGGGAGATGATGCGCTTGTCCAGTGCGCCGATGGAGCGTGCCGCTTCAATGTATTCGTTGTCGCGCACGCCTATGACCGCCGAGCGCACCACCCGCGAGAACTTGGGCGAGAAGGCCAGGCCGATGGCGATGGTCAGGTTCAGCTTGGTGTTGCCGAAGGCCGCGATAATGGCCAGGGCCAGGAGCACGTCCGGCAGGCAGAGGAAGACGTCCGTGCCGCGCATGATGAGGCTGTCGGTCTTCCCCCCGTAGTATCCGGCCGCCCCGCCCAACACCAGGCCCACCATGAGGGACACGAATATCGCCGAGATGCCGATGACCAGGGATACCCGTGCGCCGTACACGATGCGAGCCAGGATGTCGCGGCCCAGTTCGTCGGTGCCGAACCAGTGGTTCATGCTGGGCGGCTGAAGGCGCTCGGCGATGTTCATCTTGATCACCACGGTGTCGTAGTTTGTGATCCAGGGAGCGGTGATAGCGACAGCCACTATGATGCAGAAGATGATCAAGCCCATCACGGCGGTCTTATTCTTCAAAAAGCGCAGCCACAGTTCGTGAGCGATGCTCTTCTTCTTGAACTGCGCGTAGAATTCCTTTTTAGTCGTGAACGGCCTGGCCGTGGAGGTGGCTTGCATCAGGCTTTCCTCGCTTTCGCGCCATACTGCGCACGGACTCTGGGATCGATGTAGGCGTAGATGAGATCGACGATCAGGTTGGACACCGCCACGCAAATGGCCATGACCACCAGGGTCCCCAGCACGCAAGGCGTGTCGCGCTGGTTGATGGCCTCCACCAGCAGGCGGCCCATGCCCGGGATGGAGAATACGGTCTCGGTGAGCACCACCCCGCCCAGGAGCGTTCCCACGTCCATCCCGATGATGGTGATGGTGGGCATGAGGGCGTTGCCCAGGGCGTGGTCATAGATCACTTTATGTTCGCTGACGCCCTTGGCCCGGGCCGTGCGGATGAAGTCCTGGCGGATGGCTTCCATCATGGAGGATCGCGTTGTCCGCATGATGTTGGCCATGTAGTTGAATCCCAGGGTGACGGCGGGCAGGATCAGGCTTTTCAGGCCGTGGTCCAGACCGCTGGAGGGCAGCCAGTCCAGTTTCACCGAAAAGAGCAGGATGAGCAGAAGGCCCAGCCAGAAGATCGGCATGGAAACGCCCATCAGGCCGAAGACCATGGTGCACTGGGAGAAGAACGAGTTGGGCTTGGTGGCCGAACGGATGCCGATGGGGATGCCGAAAGACACGCACAGGAACATCGCACTGGCAACGATCCAGGCCGTATTGGCCAATCGGGGACGCAACTGGTCGAGCACCGGGGCGCGCATGACGTAGGACATGCCGAAGTTGCCATGCAACAGGTTCCAGATGTAGTGGAAATATTGCACGATGAGGGGCCGGTCGAGGCCCAGCTGCACCCTGAGTTTCGTGCCCAGCTCGGGGGTGTAATCGCTGCCGAGGATGATGGTCGTCGCATCGCCCGGGGTCATGGACAATATGGCGAAGACGATGAACGTCAGCACCAGGATCACCGGTATCAATGCGAACAACCGTCTGATGATGTAACGGACCATGCGGTCTCTCCTCTCCTCGTGGACGAGGCCATCAGGTTCGTTCCCGCGGGGCTTCCACCTTCCGGGGGAGTCCCGCGGGAACGAGGTGTGGCCTGAAACCGGCGCCGCCCGTGGCCGGGCGTCAGCCGTCAGTAGTGCAGCTTGTAGTAGTTGAAGGGCTTCTCGACGGTCATCTCCACACCCTTGAGCCTGTCGTTGCTCAGGGCATACACCTTGGTCACGTACAGATCCACCTCGGGGGACTCCTCCGCCAGGAAGTCCTGCACCCGCCTGTAGACCTCGACGCGCTTGGCCTCGTCGAAGGTGCTGCGGCCTTCCGTGATCAGCTCATCGAGCTTGGGGTTCTGATACCAGACGCGGTTGACGCCGCCGATGCCCTCCTTGCTGAATCGCCGCGACAGGAACATGTCCGGATCCCAGTAGCAGCCCCAGCTGGTCACGAACATGGGGGCCTTGTGGCTGGCGACGTAGGCCGGGAAGACCGCGTTCTCGATGCGCACGATCTCGACCTTGATGTTGATCTCGGCCAGGTAGGCCTGGACCGCGGTGGCGATGCGCTCGGCATCGTCGCGGAAGACCACGACCTGGGTGGTGAAGCCCGGGCAGTTGGCCTCCTTCATCAGGGCCTTCGCCTTTTGCACGTTATAGGAGTACTTGTTGAGCGGGTTCTGGATGGCCCCGAGCACGGTGGGGGCGTGGGAGAAGGTGGCGCTGTTGTACAGGACCACTCCCCGACCGTCGTGGCCGACCTTCATGGTGCCCTCGCGGTCCACGGCGAAGCCCACGGCCTGGCGCACCAGCTTGTTCTTGAACCAGCCCTGGGTGTTGTCCATGCCCAGGTGCCAGACCAGCGCCGAGGGCTGATCCCACAGCTTGAGCTTGGGGTTCTTCATCACGCGTTCGTAGTCGGTGGGCGTGAATTCGGCGTTCAGGTCGGCGGCCCCGGTCTCGATGGCGATCGTCCGGTTGGTGCCTTCGGGGATGACCTTGATGGTCACGGTCTTGTTCTGGGCCACCTCGTCCTTGTTGAAGTAGCCGTCGAAGCGCTCAAACTTCACGGAGTCGCCAATCATACGGCTGACGAACTTGTAGCGGCCGCTGCCGACGGGCTTGGACCAGTCCTTGGTCTTCTCGGCCTTCTCGGCGTAGCTCTTGGGAACGATGGAGGTGGCCGCGTGGGTCAGGGCGGAGGTCATGGCCGGGTAGGGGCCGTCGGTGGTGATGGAAAGGGTCTTGTTATCGACCTTCTTGATCTCCTTCACCGGCTTGAACAGGGCACCGAGGGCGGCGCTGGCCTTGGCCCTGTTCAGGGAGTACACCACGTCGTCCACGGTCAGGGTGGTGCCGTCATGGTACTTGACGTTTTCCCAGATGGTGAAATGCCACTCCGAGTTGCTCACCCGCTTGAAATCCTTGCACAGCTCCTTGACGTCGCCAGCGAGCCTGTTCTTGGGGAAGGTGAACAGGCGGCTGTAGATGTTGTAGAGCACGTACTGGTTGTTGAGGTCGGACGTGGCGGTGGGGTCGAAGCTGATCATGTCCAGGGCCTGGACGACCGTGATGTCGCCATCGCGCCCCGATTTCTGATCAGCGGCGAAAACGCCGCTCGCGAACAGGGCGATGGCCAACAGTGAAAACACTACTACGGCGAGGAATCGTCTCATCATATCCTCCTGAAATTGGTTAACGCCAGTTGTTGCCTTTTCGATTCGGGTATGTTCCATGCTCAACTCAACTACTGAGTTCGGCCTTGGGTAAGCAGGCCTCGCAAGGCCGTTGTTCCTTCATTATCGGGAATCTCTTTTTTTCAGCTCTGCATGGCTGAAATTGTACTGCTTGGGAGTGACTTTGCAAGCCAAACTTGACCTGCTGTAGTTAGCACATGATATGTCCGGTGTAATTAGCACATGAGATGTCCGCTTAGCAGGCTGCTGAGGTACAGCTACATGTCTGGAGGCAAGAGGCATGGGGCGGTACCCGAGGGCGGCAGTGGAGCGGGCGATGAAAATGCAAGAAGTAATTCTACGAGCCATCAGCAAACAGATCACCTGGTGGCAGGCGGCGGAGATCATTGGTATGAGCGACCGGCATATGCGCCGCTGTCGCGAGCAGTACGAGCGCGCCGGTTTCGACGGGTTGCTGGATCGGCGGCGCTGCCGTCCGAGCGAGAAGCGAGTGCCGCTGGCAACCGTGGAGCAGGTGCTGAGCTTGTACCGCGAGCATTATTCCGACTTCAACGTGCGCCATTTCCACGAGAAGCTGGTGGAGGAGCACGGCATTGGGTTGAGCTATACGTGGGTCAAAGCGGCGCTGCAGGGGGCCGGGCTGGTGGCCAAGCGAGGGCAGCGCGGTCCGCATCGCAAGCGGCGTCCGCGGCGTCCGCTGCCAGGCATGCTGTTGCACATCGACGGCAGCCGGCACCGCTGGTTTCAGGACGAACGCTGGTACGACCTGCTGGCCATTCTGGACGATGCCACCAGCCAGATCTATTACGCGCAACTGGTGGAAGAAGAGTCGACGCTGACGGTCATGGCGGCCTTGCGCGCGGTGATCGAGAAACAGGGCGCGTTCTGCGCCTTGTACAGCGATCGGGCCAGCCATTTCTTCCACACACCCAAGGCAGGCGAGCCCATCGACGCGCACCGGCCGACCCAAGTGGGATCCGGTCGAACAATAGCGGTGGAGTGAACCTACCCTCGGTGACACACTCGAATGGAGAATCAGCTTTCTGGTCCACTTCGTGAATAAACTTAGAGTACTTGACGCAGTAGATCGCTCGGTCGGTATTCGCGTCCCCCAGTAAAGCAAAGAAAGCGGCGATCAGAGGGCTTGTCGTCCAATCGAGTAAGCGCGTGGGCACTCCGAGATGTTGAGCGTAAGCGAGCCAGTGCCAGTTATCAAACTCTGGGCCATGAATCAAAGTCACTGCTCGGTGCTTGAACTCCTGAAAAAGGCGTTCCTCCTGTGCTCGTTTGTACGGACCGTACTGCTTCTCCCGGCCAATGGAAGGAATCGGGTAGTGTTCGGGGGCGGACACCCCCCGGAAAATCCACGACGTGTCAGTCATCTTACCAAGGAGTCGATGAAGGTGATCCCAGGTGCCAACGACAGTCTGAGAGTTAGCTATTCACTGCATGATTTCTGCTTGCGTATACGCTTTGTTAGCCATAAATCCTCAGCTCGACCGGGAACAGGAATGGCCCAAGAATATCGAAGCGTAATTATCCCGGACAAGTGCATAGGTCGATACGGGCAATCGACAGCGGCTCATAACATTCATTGCCGGTTCTGAGTTACTGGGTTACACTTCGCATTAGTAATCAAGCTATCTGTGACTGTACCTGGCTCAACTTATGGAGACGGTAGCAACGGCGCTCACCCGCGTGCCTGAATCTGAATCACGACCCTTGCATCTTCACACGCTTGATTCTCTAATCGCTGACCTTGTCAGCGGCAGACCCGTTCAGACAGGCACTGGGGGACACTTTGTTTTGCCGGACGACCGAACGCGTAGTGCGCTTGAATGGTACCGAAAGAAAGGGGCGGCGGCATGGACAGCCAGCGTCAGCGCGTAGCACGCCGAAAATCTGGTCGATACCATTCTTCAGAAGCCACCCGAATTGCCCGCTCTCCCCGCGCGACCCGCGAGCGCCAAGAGTCGTCGCTTACACCTCAGAAAGTTGGAGGCGCACCGGTTCGCCGGTCTCCATAAGTTCGGAACGCTCGGTGCCCCGCCTGAAAACTATACCCACGAATTCACTTCGTCACTTACCCTCTTTGAAGGCAGGAACGGTTCGGGCAAGACCTCACTGCTCAACGCAATCATTTGGGCTCTTACAGGGAGATGCTGCGCCCGCAGCGGGAACCCGAAGTCGCGGAAGACTTCGATTGCTGGATAGCACCGGTAGATGGGGGCGACGAGCACACCGCGCACAAACTGTCACCTCTCACGCCGATGCCGAACGTGGAACAGTACCGCCCCGATCAGCCGTGGGTGCCCGCCGACACGTGGGTGGAACTGACGTTCGCCGACGAGTCCGGTGCCGAGTTGCCAGTGATCCGCAGGTATCAGAGCCGGACACCGCAGGGGAAATTGAAGGAGACCCCGCCCGACCTTTCGGTCCTCGGCGTCGATCCGATCGCGGTGCGCATTGGCACCGTCATGCCGGGGCTTCTTCCGCTGATCAAAGTTGGATCAGAATCTGAATTGGGCCGCGCCGTTTCGCAACTCACGGGCCTTTACGCCCTCGTCGATCTTGCCGAGCATGTGCGCCGGGCGAAGACCAAGATAGACAAAGAGTTCGTAAAGGGCAAGGCAGGCGACCGGGACCGGGCGGACCGCGACTACGGCACCGCGAAGGATGACCTTGAAAGAATTTTGCTTGCGCATCCGAGCCTGAAACCGGCGCAGCCCATACCCCAGTCGTCCGATGACAAGGGGATCGAACAGACCCTCGACGAGATTTCCACACATTTCGAAAGCGAGAAGGCCGCCGCGTTTGAATCAGCGCGCGATATCCTGGGCGAACGCTTCGACTCCGCCGATCCCGCGCTTCTGTCCGACCTTGAAAAGAACATCAGCCGCGCGCTTGAACGTGTAAGCCAACCGGGAAATGTTGCCTCAGCTGCCCGGCTCGGCGTTCTACGCCAGCTTAAGTCGGAACAACTCGATGCGGCAGAAGCCAAGATTCGGGATATTCTTGCGGAAGCGAAAGCCCTCGATGCTTTGGCGCAGAATCCTTCGAAGGCTGCGCGCACTCGCCTCTACGCCCATGTAGCAACCTGGATTGCTGATCACCCCGACTCACAGCGCCAGGACGACACGTGTGTCGTTTGCGCCGGCAATCTCAAACATGCACTTGATCCTGTAACCGGTCAGCTTGTCAAAGAGCATCTGCACGAGGCAGCGTCCGACGCAGCGCTGCTGTCGCAAACACTTGGCCGCTGGGCGGAGAATGCGCAGGGCGACCTCATGCGCAATGTCCCGGAGGCCCTCCGGGCGGAAATGGCGATTGACCTGCCGCCGCATCCCTGCGATCTGCTTCGGACCGCATTCGTCGATGAGTTGTTTGCCTTCGAACCGTTCCGCGGCGTATTGGGGCATCTGAAGGCGCAGACCGCTTCCACGTTTGACAATGTCGTCAGCGATCGCGCGGCGCTTGCTGATCCCGCCGAGATCGCGCTTCCGAACGGGTGCCATTCGCTCGGCGAGGCGTTGAAGCGGCTCCACTGTGCCATCCGCTTTGCACGGTGGCGGCAACAGAATGATGCGCTGGCGCGCGACATCATGACGCGCGTGCTCGGGCGCGTGCCCAAGGAGGACGAGCCGAGCGAAAAGGTAACGCTAACCGGAAAGCTGCTCGCTCTCGAAGCTACGGTGAAAGATGCCAAGCCCGTCTCCGATGCTCTGGTCCAGTGCGGCCGGCTCAAGCAGCATCTCAAAACGCGCCGGTCCGCCGAAACGCGACTGGGCGAATACGCCGTCGCGAGCACAGCCTTGGAAAACCTCGCCGGCTTGGGGCAACTTGCCGATGAGCAGGTTGATCAGCTTCGCAAGACCTTGCGCAAGGACGCGGCTGCATGGCGTTCCCGGATTTATCTGGGCGCATTTCCTGACACCGCCCAAGAGTTGATCGATACTGGCATGGGCCGCAAAGGTGAGCTGGACCTTGTTGTGCAGACAGGCGGCGTGTCGGCGCCTGCGCAGCACGTAACTAACGCCTCCGCTCTGCGCGCCAGCCTCGTTGCATTTTTTCTCGCCTTCTGGGAGTACGTACTCAAGGAGCGAGGGGGGCTGACGACCTTGGTGCTGGACGATCCGCAAGAACTGCTCGACGATGAAAACCGCGAACGTCTCGCGGCGGCGCTCGCCCACCTTGTGGGCACAAGGGCGCAATTGATGGTGACATCCTACGATCCACGCTTCTGCGCATGCGTCTCGCGCCTCTCAATAAAGGGCGGCATCGAGCATCTTGAAGTGCACCCCGCCACGCGCCAACAGCCGGTCATCCGTACCTCGGCGCCTCTTCCGGTCATCGAGCAACGCAAAGAACGGTTCGACACCGACCGAAACGCGGAGGAGCCCGCGCGCGAGTTTGCCGACGGCTGCCGCGTGTTTTTCGAAGCCAAACTTGGAGACATGTTCGACGACCCGGCTCATGCCGATTGGGCGATCGCCAACCCCGATCCGACGCTCGCAACTTTCATCCAGCGCCTCCGTAAACTGGTGAAATCAAGTCCTCACGGAATGTTCAGCGCCCATGTCTTCCGGCGCTTTGCCGAGCATCGAGCACTGGCTGACGGCTCGCCGGTGATTGTCCTGATGAACAAGGCTCATCATGGCCGACGTCAGGAGATCCGGGCCGCCGATGTAGCGCAGTGTGCCGATGATTTAAAGGAACTCCTCGAACTCGTCGAACAAATGTACGAGGAATGCTACCACTGGCGGAGAAGGGACGCACCGGAGTATCAGACCGCCGTCGAGGCACCGGCCGCGCTGACGCCCACGGCATTTCCGGTGCTGAATGTCATGGTCTGCCCGGACCTAGCCGCGTTCACGCAGCACGCCCCGGGCAGCGAGTCTCAGGAGTCGCCGGATCTTCTCGATCCTCATCTTTTCGACAGCACGGTTGCCTATTACTTGCGGCGTCCCAATTTCGGATTCGCTGCGCCGCCTGGCTCACTTGCCCTCGCGGAAGCCGTGCCAGGTCCTTCAGCAGACCGGCGGCTCGTCATAGCCCGGCACGGAAACTTCGTGTACGCGCGTCGCCTCGTGCGTGGTACGAATGCTGGTGTCATTGGCCTCACTGCGGAAGTCCCGGATCCCCGGACGAGACCCCCTAAGACGATCTTGCTTCCCGAGGCCGAGGTCGCAATTCACCAAGTGGTAGGGATTATTTTTGACCATGCTATCACGGTTGGGCCGGGGCAAGAGGAAGCGGTACAGGTCGATGCGAACAGTGCGCTGAAGCGTGTTGAAATTGCGTTCCGTGTGGTTGATGACAGCGCGGTTCCGCTCGCGCTCAATAAGCAGGTGGTGCTTGGCGGCGCCAAGATTGAACTTGCGAAATTGGACCGACACAAGGATGCGCTTGTTGCGCTGGCCCTCGACGATGGATCGAGCATCTTAAAACGTGTGGGTGGAGCGCTTCCATACGAACTTGCTCACTTGCGGCAGTTCGAAAGCATCGGCGGTCTCGGCTCCTCGCAAGTTCTCTCCGTCGGCAAGACGCATAAGGGATTCCAGAGCGTGACGAACGCGCGCGTTATCATCGGCGTGCTTTATCACGGCTAGCTGTGAACCGCTTCTAGGCGATAAGAAGGATGTTGTCGAAGCTGGATGAGAGAGAACACTGGCGTCGCGGCGCCCGAAGTCTTGATCTAGGAAGTTGGAAGTTCCGATGAGCTCGTCGCCGATTGTTGGGCAAGTGGCGGACAATCCGGAACCGATCCGACGCCCACCCGAATCAGTCCCGACAAACGATAGATCCCTATCGGGACTGCCCCGACGGGAGACGTGCAGGTGTGCGCAAATTTCCATGGTCGGGGCAGTTTCGATAGGGCCGTTTGAACTGAGCCGCTAGCGTTTGCGGCGGACGCG
>Ga0187884_10003602_pt1 | contig 11918 bp, 12 predicted proteins | sample June2016WEW_20_4_FD_132983 | JGI IMG/M metagenome (GOLD analysis project Ga0187884, IMG submission 132983) | Peatland microbial communities from SPRUCE experiment site at the Marcell Experimental Forest, Minnesota, USA - June2016WEW_20_40 | ecosystem: Environmental > Terrestrial > Soil >...
CTTCCAACAGCCGTATCGCTCGCCGCCGCCGCCGCTCCAACTCCGCCGCCGTCCCCTGTGGTCGCATGCACGCAGTATACACCACCGCGGACGATCTTTCTATTACTTATGCAATCCTCAATACGAGGTTGGCGCCGCAGGAACTGCTCGGCGAAGCCCCGGATAGAAGTGCATAGGCGCGCTGGGAAGGAAGCTCCCGGAGGCGCTTGTGTGCGCGCCGTGCCGATAGGACGGAGAATCCATAGGTCGCCTCCTCGCGCCCTGACTACTACAACTTGGCCTCCGACGCTCGTGTAGGCGCCAAGTTTGCGTCCGCAGGCCAAATCCTTTATCGTCATCAAACTGCGTTAAATATGGACGCCAACGACTTTCCGCGCATAAAACGGCTCCCGCCGTATGTCTTCAGCATCATCGGCGACCTCATGCACAAGGCGCGCCGGGCGGGCGAAGACGTCATCGACTTCGGCATGGGCAATCCCGACGGCCCGACGCCGCCCCACGTCGTGGCCAAACTCGTTGAGGCCGCCTCCAAACCGGCCAACCACCGCTACTCGGTTTCCAAAGGCATCTACAAGCTGCGCCTCGCCATCACCGGCTGGTACAAGCGCCGCTACAACGTTGATCTGGACGCCGACACCGAAGCCGTGGTCACCATCGGCTCGAAAGAGGGCCTCGCCCACCTGGCGCTGGCGATCATCGGTCCGGGGGACGTTGTCTTCTGTCCGAGCCCGACCTACCCGATCCACCAGTATTCGGTCATCATCGCGGGCGGTGACCTGCGCAGCATCCCGCTCATTCCGGGCCAGGACTTCTTCGGCCATCTGGTCGAGGCCATGCGCCAGACCTGGCCGCGTCCCAAGCTGCTCATCCTGAACTTCCCGCACAATCCGACTACCGAGGTGGTCGACATCAACTTCTTCCGCAAGATCGTCGACTTCGCCCGCGAGCATTCATTGATGGTGATCCACGACCTGGCGTACGCCGATCTGTGCTTCGACGGCTACCAGCCGCCGAGCTTTCTGCAGGTGCCGGGGGCCAAGGAAGTCGGGGTCGAATTCTTTACCGTCTCCAAGAGCTACAACATGCCGGGCTGGCGCGTCGGCTTCGCCGTCGGCAACCCGGCCATGATCGGCGCGCTGGCGCGCCTCAAGAGCTACCTCGACTACGGCATCTTCCAGCCGGTCCAGATCGCCGCCATCCATGCGCTCAACGGGCCGCAGGAGTGCGTCGAGGAGATCCGCCGCCTGTATCAATCGCGCCGCGACGTATTGGTGAACGGGCTGAACCGCATCGGCTGGCACCTCCCGAAACCGAAAGCGACCATGTTCGTGTGGGCGCCCATCCCCGAGCCCTTTCGCGAGATGGGATCGCTCGATTTCTCCACCTATCTCCTGCGCGAAGCCAAGATTGCGGTGTCGCCCGGCATCGGGTTCGGGGAGTACGGTGACGGGTACGTGCGCTTCGCGTTGATCGAGAACGAGCACCGGACACGCCAGGCCATCCGCGGCATCCGCCGGGCGCTCAGCAAAGCCAAGCCAACCAAGATCCGCCAAGTCGGCTGAGTGGGGGACACGTGGCGCGGGACATCCGCATCGGGCTGATCGGCTTCGGCACGGTCGGCACCGGGGTGATCAAACTACTGCAACGGCACCAAGGCCAAATCCGCGCTCGGCTAGGCGCGCGGCTGGTTCTGGCCCGCGTCGCCGACATCGAGCTGCGGCGCGACCGCGGCGTTCGGGTCGATCGCAAGCTGCTGACCAGCGACGCCGCCGAGCTGCTCAACGATCCCACGATCGACATCATCATGGAGCTGATGGGCGGCTACGAGCCGGCGCGGCGCTTCGTCCTGCAGGCGATTCGCAACGGCAAGAGCGTGGTGACCGCGAATAAGGCGCTGCTGGCGGTGCACGGCGCCGAGATTTTCGCCGCCGCCGAACAGGGCGGCGTGGATATCGGCTATGAGGCCAGCGTCGGCGGCGGCATCCCGATCATCCGTACCTTGAAAGAAGGGCTTGCCGGCGACCGCAATCGTGCCATTTACGGCATCGTGAACGGCACCTCGAACTACATCCTCAGCACCATGACGCAACAGGGTGGCGAGTTTGCCGCCGTGCTCGGCGAGGCGCAGAAGCAAGGCCTCGCCGAGGCCGACCCGACCTACGACGTCGACGGCATCGACGCCGCGCACAAGCTGGCGCTGCTCATCCAGCTTGCTTTCGGCACGGCCGCACGGTTCGACGATCTGCCGGTTGAAGGCATCCGTCACGTCAGCCAGCGCGACATCGGTTTCGCGCGTGAGTTCGGTTATGCGATCAAGCTCCTGGCGATCGCCAAGCAGGACGGCGATGCCGTCGAGGCGCGGGTCCACCCCACAATGGTACCGAGCAAACATCTGCTCGCCGACGTCAGCGGTGCCTACAACGCCATCTTCGTGCATGGTGAAGCGCTGGGTGACACGATGTACTTCGGCCTCGGGGCGGGCATGATGCCGACCGCCACCGCGGTGCTCGCGGACCTGATTGAGGTCGCGCGCAATGTGTCGAACGGCGACCGCGGACGGATCCCCCCCTTGGGTTACCCACTGGCGCAGCAACGGCACGCGCCGCTGAAGTTGATGGATGAACTGATCAGTGAGTACTACCTGCGCTTCATGGTGGTCGACCGGCCAGGGGTGTTGGCGAAAATCTCCGGCATGCTCGGCCGGCACCAGATCTCGATCGCCTCGGTCATCCAGCGCGAGCGTGAACACGGCGCCAGCGTCCCCGTCGTCATCCGTACCCATCAGGCGCGCGAGCGTGATCTGCGCCGCGCTCTCCAACAGATCGATCGCCTCGCCGTCGTGCGGGCGAAGTCGGTGGTGATCCGCATCGAGGATAGCCTCGGCCAGTAGCCGGCCAGCTTCAGCCTGCGCCGCGCCGTTGCACGGATCCGAGCAGCCGACGGTGCAGCTACAGGCGCGGGGGCATGTGGATAGGCCCACGCCGAAACTGGCGGAAGCTCGTGAAGTTGGATAAGAGAAGAGTGATGAAGTACATCATTCTGCAGCCCGATGGCGTGGCCGACCGCCCCATCGCCGAACTCGGTGACCGCACGCCGCTGGAATATGCACGCACGCCGCACATGGACCGGCTGGCCAACTGCGGCACGCTAGGAATGACGCACACGATTCCCGACGGCTTCCCGCCAGGGAGCGACGTCGGGACCATGAGCGTTCTCGGTTACGACCCGCGCCGCTACCATACCGGCCGCTCCCCCATTGAGGCCGCGAGCATGGGAGTGCAGTTGGCGCCGGACGACGTGGCGTTTCGCTGCAATTTGGTCTGCATCGATGACGGCGTGATGCAGGATTTCACTGCCGGTCACATCTCCACCGAAGAGGCGGCGGAGATCGTGCGCGATCTGCAGCGCCAGCTGGGTGCCGAGAGCCTCGACTTTCATCCCGGCGTGAGCTACCGGCATCTGCTCGTGTGGCGCAACGGGAAATCGGGCATGCGCACAACGCCGCCGCATGACATCACCGACCGGGCGGTGTCCGAGTACCTCCCGGCCGGCGAGGGCGCCGAGGTGCTGCGCCAGCTCATGGAAGCGTCGCAAGACCTGCTGGCGCAGCATGCGGTGAATCGCGCCCGCCGCCAGCGCGACCAGCGCCCGGCGACCTCAATCTGGTTGTGGGGTCAGGGCAAGCGGCCGGCGCTGCCGACGCTGCGCCAGCGCTTCGGGCTTGAAGGGGCGGTCATCTCCGCCGTCGACCTGGTGAACGGGTTGGGGGTGCTGGCGGGGCTCGAAGTGATCAAGGTGCCGGGCGTCACCGGTTTTCTCGACACCAACTACGAGGGCAAGGCGAGCTACGGTCTGCGCGCGTTGGAGACCAAGGACCTGGTCTTTGTCCACGTGGAAGCGACCGATGAAACCGGGCACATGGGAGCGGTGGACAAGAAGATCCAAGCCATTGAGGATTTCGACGGCAAGATCGTCGGCCCGATTTTGGAGGGGTTGCGTGCCGTTCCCGAGTGGCGGCTATTGCTCACTCCCGACCACGCCACGCCCTGTGCTCTGAAGACGCACTCGCTGGACCCGGTACCGTTCATAATTGCGGGAAGCCGCGATCTCGAATCTTCACGGGCCACGCGGGGTTACAACGAGCGTGCCGCTACCGGCACCGGATTGGTCGTCCGGCAAGCGCACACGCTGGTACCGGACTGTCTCGTAAGGGGCTGATTATGGATCGGAACTTGGCGTTGGAAGCGGTCCGCATCACCGAAGCCGCAGCTTTGGCGTCGGCCCGTTTGATGGGCCGCGGTGATATCGGCGCGACCGACCTGGCCGCGGCGGAGGCGATGCGTAAGGCCTTTCGCTCGATTGCGATCGACGGCGTGGTGGTCATCGGCGAGGGCGAGCCGGGCGACAGCGACCTACTGTACTGCGGGGAACAGGTGGGCACGCGCACCGGCCCGGAAATCGACGTGGCTCTCGACGCCCTTGAGGGTCCGACGATCTGCGCCACCGGCGGCTTCAACGCTCTCTCGATCATCGCCTTTGCGGAGCGCGGCGGCTTCTTACGCTGTCCCGACACTTACATGGAGAAGATCGTCGTCGGTCAGGAGGGGCGCGGCTTGATCAACCTCGACCAATCGCCGAAGGACAACCTGCGCGCCCTGGCCGAAGCCAAAGGCGTCTACGTCGCGGACCTCACCGTGGCCGTGCTCGACCGCCCGCGCCACGCCAATTTGGTCACCGAAATCCGGCGAGCCGGCGCCCGCATCAAGCTCCTGAGTGACGGTGACGTCGCCGCCGGCATGGCTGCCGCCAAACCCGACTCCGGCATTGACATGTTGCTGGGGGTCGGCGGATCCTCCCAAGGGATCTTGACCGCCACCGCCATGCGCTGTACCGGCGGAGACATGCAGGCGCGCTTGCGGCCGCGGAACGAGGAGGAAGCCGCACGCGTGCGCGAAGCCGGCATCACTGACCTGGATAAACGGTACACACTGGAGGAGATGGCATCGGGGAGCGTCATGTTCGCCGCCACCGGCGTGACCAACAGTGAGATGTTGCGCGGCGTGCGCTTCTTCAAGGGCGGCGCCATGACGAACTCCGTCGTTATGCGCTCGCGCACGCACACCATCCGCTACATCGAAGCCATCCACCGCTTCGATCTGAAGCCAGAATATTGAGGTGACCCCATGGTTTATGAGAACGTGCTCCTGCACCGCGACGGCGCCGTCAGCACCATCACGGTGAACCGCCCACAGGCGCTGAACGCGCTGAACCCCGCCACCGTCGACGAGTTGCTACGCTGTTGCGACGAGACCCGGCGGGATCGTGCCGTGCGCTGCCTGATTGTGACCGGCGCCGGAGAGAAGGCCTTCGTTGCCGGAGCCGACATCGCCGCCATGGCGGCGATGTCGCCGCTGCAAGGGCGCGAGTTCTCGCGGCACGGGCAGCGGCTGATGTCCACGCTCGAAGAGCTGCCCATCCCCGTGATTGCCGCCGTCAACGGCTTCGCCCTCGGCGGTGGTCTGGAGCTGGCCTTGGCGTGCGATGTGATCATTGCGTCGCAGTCGGCGAAGTTCGGCCAGCCCGAGATCAACCTCGGCATCATCCCCGGTTTCGGCGGCACGCAGCGCCTGGCGCGCCGCGTCGGCGTCGGTGCCGCGCGCCTGATGATATACTCGGGTGAGATGATCGGTGCGGACGAAGCCCTGCGCTTGGGGTTGGTGAACCGCGTGGTGCCGGCCGGCGACCTGATGCCCGAGGTGCAAAAGCTCGCGGCAGCGCTCGCCGGTAAGGCCCCGATCGCGCTGCAGGAGGCGAAGGCGGCGATCAACGCCGGCAGTGAAATCGATTTGCAGGATGGCTGCCGGTACGAATCGGAAGCCTTCACCGTGACTTTCGCCAGCGAAGACCGGACCGAAGGGATGCACGCCTTCCTCGACAAGCGCCGCCCGGCCTTCAAAGGCGCGTGAAGGATTGTCTCGCATGGCGTGGGAAGCATGCTACGCGACGCCGGTGGAAGCGGAGGCGCATGTGGTCAAGGGCTTCCTCGAGCAGTACGGCGTGCCGTGCGTTCTGGCGAATGACCGTTTCGGTGTCCAACCGCTCACGTTTTGCGCGTTAGGGCAGGTGAAAGTGTTGGTTCCGGAGGAGTGGCTCCGCGTAGCGCGGGGTTTGATCAACGGCCGCCAGCGGCGGCGGCTGAATGCCCGAGGACGAGATGGCTAAGTCGAAAGCGGAGTGGTTGCGCAGCGTCTACCCGAAGTCCGGCGATCGGTTGCGCGCGTACACGACCGTGTCGGACATGGAAGTCGAGCCGCTGTACACGGCGGAGGACCAGCAAGCCTGGTCGCACGACGGCAAGCTTGGGCATCCGGGCGAGTATCCGTTCACGCGTGGCGCCTACCCGAGCATGTATCGCGGCCAGTTCTGGACCATGCGCCAGTTTGCCGGCTTCGGGACGGCGGAGGATACGAACCAGCGCTTCAAGTTCCTGCTCGAACGGGGCCAGACCGGGCTCTCGACGGCATTCGATATGCCGACGCTCATGGGCTACGACGCCGACCATCCGCGCGCCCTCGGCGAAGTCGGCCGTGAAGGCGTCGCCATCTCCACCTTGCAAGACATGGAATCGCTCTTTGCCGACATTCCGCTCGATCGCGTGACCACCTCGATGACGGTGAATTGCAGCGCCAGCATTTTGCTCGCGATGTACTTCGCCGTGGCGCAGCGTCGCGGCATCCCGCTCGACCAGCTCGGCGGCACGGTCCAGAACGACATGCTCAAGGAGTTCATCGCCCAGAAGGAATGGATCTCGCCGCCCGCGCCTTCGGTGCGCATCATCGTCGACATGATCGAGTTCTGCGCCCGCGAGGCGCCGCGCTGGCATGCGGTGTCGATTTCTGGTTACCACATCCGCGAGGCCGGCTCGACCGCGGCGCAGGAGCTGGCCTTCACGCTGGCGGACGGCATCGGCTACGTCCAAGCGTGCGTCGAGCGTGGCCTCGACGTCGACAGCTTTGCGCCGCGCCTATCGTTCTTCTTCAACCTCCACAGCGATTTCTTCGAGGAGATCGCCAAGCTGCGTGCCGCCCGGCGCATGTGGGCCAAGATCATGCGCGAGCGCTTCAATGCCAAGCACCCGCGGTCATGGGTCCTGCGGACCCACGCGCAGACGGCGGGCTGCAGCCTCACCGCGCAGCAGCCGCTGAACAACATCGTGCGGGTAGCCATCCAGGCGCTCGCCGGCGTGCTCGGCGGCACGCAGTCGCTGCATACCAACTCCATGGACGAAACCCTGGCGCTGCCCAGCGAGCAAGCCGTGCTCGTGGCCCTGCGCACGCAGCAGATCATCGCCGAGGAAACCGGGGTCACGAATATCGTCGACCCGCTCGGCGGCAGCTACGCGGTCGAGGCGCTGACGGATCGTCTGGAGAAGGAGGCCTTCGCCTACATCGATCGCATCGACGAGCTGGGGGGCATCATCCGCGCCATCGAGCTCGGATATCCGCAGAAGGAGATCGCGGAGGCCGCGTACCGCTACCAGCAGCAGTTGGATCGCGGCGACAAGATCATGGTCGGCGTGAACAAGTACCAACTGGAAAAGGAGCCGCCGCTGGAACTGCTGCGCATCGGCCCGGAGATCGAGCCCAAGCAAGCGCAGCGAGTGCGTGAGCGCAAGCAGGCGCGCAACGCCGCGGCCGTGCGCGCCGCCCTGGCTGCGGTGAAGCGCGCGGCGGCGGATGGGACCAATTTGATGCCGGTGATCATCGACGCGGTGCAACAGGAGTGCAGCGTCGGCGAGATCTCGGATGTCTTCCGCGACGTCTTCGGGGTCTACCGCGACCCGGCCTGGATATGACTCCATGGGAGGGCTCCCGTGCCTGAGAAACGACTGCGGATACTGGTAGCGAAACCCGGATTGGATGGACACGACCGCGGCGCCAAGATCATCGCCCGCGCTCTGCGCGATGCAGGTTTTGAAGTAATCTACACGGGCCTGCATCAAACGCCGGAAATGATTGCCGAAGCGGCGGCGCAGGAGGACGTGGATGCCATCGGACTCAGCATTTTGTCCGGCGCACACATGACGCTGTTCCCGGCGGTGATCGATCTCCTCAAAGGAAAGGGGGTCGATGACGTGGTCGTGTTCGGCGGCGGCATCGTACCACCGGAGGACATTCCACAGCTGAAGAAGCTCGGCGTGAAAGAGATCTTTACGCCGGGCGCATCGACCGAAGACATCATAAACTGGGTGCGAGCCAACGTCCAGCCGCGGTAGAGTTAGTGCTGAGTCCCGAGTGCTGAGTGCTGAGTCGAACAGAAAAAGGGCTCCTCAGCGCCGGTTTCTCCCTCACAACTGTCGGTCCAGAGATTTCTGCCCTCTCCCGCGCGTCTTCTCCGTGTGGGAGGGTTGGGGTGAGGGCGCTTTACACACCACGCCGCGAGCACCACTGCGCCTCCATTGTCCCCTCACCCTACCCGCGCTGAAAAAACGCGCGGGCGAGGGTTTGATAGGTTGCAGCGCCAGAATCCTCGCGACATGCAAAGACTCTCGGACCTAGTAGCTCGGGGCCCAGCACTCAGGACTGACTCATGGAACGTCGGCCGCTGGTGATCATCGGCTCGGGTCCTGCAGGGAGCGCGAGCGCTTTGTTTTTGCATGCGCGGGATACCGGGCTGGCACGTGAAGCGCTCATCCTGGAGAAGGCGCATCACCCGCGCCCGAAAGTCTGTGGCGGCGGATTGATCCCCCAGGTGTTGCGCTGCTTGGAGGAACTCGGCGCGCCCCTGTCGGTGCCGAACGTCGCCGTCCATCGTGCCGCCGTTGAGGTTCCCGGCAGAACCGTCACGTACGAGGGCGAGGAGCTGTGCCGGGTCGTGCGCCGTGATGAGTTTGACCACTCGCTGGTAGTGGCGTGCCGGCAACGCGGTGTGGAGATGCGCGAGGGCGAGAAGGTCGTCGACCTCAAGCGCGAAGGTGACGGCATCCGCATCGAGACCGAGCGCGGCAGCTACCACGCAGGCGCGGTGATCGGCGCCGACGGGTCGGGCAGCCTGGTGCGCCGCCGTCTGTTTCCGCGCGCACCCGAGTGCGTCGGCAGGGCGGTCATGTGCGACGTCCCGCTGGCCCAAGCGGACTGGAGCGGCTTCCAGGCCGCGCGCTACGATTTTATCTTCCGTTCCGTGCCCAATGGCCTGCGCGGTTATGCGTGGGCCTTCCCCTGCCTGATCGAAGGTGTCCCACACGTCAACCTCGGGGTGTACTCCGTCGACGCTGAAGGTAGCGGTGCACTGCTGCGCCGCATTCTGCGGGAGGAGCTGACACGTGTGGGCGCACCGGCGCTTCCCATGAAGGCGTTTCCGGTCCGCTGGTACGCGCGACGCGTTCCCCTTGCCGCGCCGCGTGTGATGCTCGCCGGCGATGCGGCCGGGGTTGACCCGCTGATGGGGGAGGGGATTTCGTTCTGTTTCGAGTACGGGCGGCGCGCCGCGGCAGCAATCGCCCGCGGTTTCGCGGCGAACGACTTCACCTTCGCAGACTATGCGCGCAGCGTGAATGGCTCGTGGGTCGGACGCAAGCTGCGCCGGCTCGGCCTTGGCGTGCGACTGTTCTACGGGCCGACGTGGCGTCTCTGGTTCGCGATTGCGGCGGGGAGCCGCACGGCGCAGGAAATCGGCATTCGCTGGTACAACGGCGTCGACGGCTGGGATCAGCGCAGCAGCTGGGAGGCGTTGCGCGCCTGGTGCCGCGGTGATATCCGGCCGGCGCTGGATCAAGAAGGCGGACTCTGATGGCGCGCCGCACGAGCAAACGTCGGCGGCGCCGCAACTGGCTCGCCTTCCTGGCGCTGGTGATTTCCGCCGCCCTGATCGGGGCGTATCTCTGGCGTGCGCTGCAGCCCTCGCAGCCACCTCCAGCTCCCGAACAGGCGCCGAGCCGCGTGCAGCAGCCAAGTACGCCAGCGAGCGGCGGAGAAGATTTCACCGCGGCGGAACGGCAGGGCCTGGAAGATGCCCTCAAGCGTCGCGGCGCAGGGAAACAGCAGTGATCCGCGTCGAGGATGATGCTGGCCGTGAGGTCGAACTGGCGCACGTGGCCCAGCGCATCGTCAGCCTGGTGCCGAGTCTGACGGAAGCCCTGTTTGTGCTCGGCTGTGGCGAGTCCGTGATCGGCGTCACGCGCTACTGCACCGAACCCGCTGGCATCGTCGACCGGCTCAAACGAGTGGGGGGCACGAAGAATCCGGACCTTGCGCGCATCCGCGAGCTACAACCGGACCTCGTGCTCCTCAACGCTGAAGAGAATCGGAGAGAGGACTTCGAGGCGCTGGAGCTAGCCGGGCTCACAGTCTTCGTCACCTTTCCGCATCGTGTCCGGGATGTCGGCGGGCTGCTCCGTCGCATCGGCCGGCTCACCGGCACAGAACCGCGCGCCGCGCAGCTTGCCGGCGAGTTGGAGGATACACTGAAGGAACTGGCGCGCGCCGAGCCGGCGCCGCCGGTTCGGGTGTTCTGCCCGATCTGGAAGAACCCCTGGATGAGCTTCAATAGGCAGACCTATGCGCACGACATGTTGGCGCTTGCCGGCGGCATCAACGTTTGCGCCGACCGGGTGGAGCGTTACTGCACGGTTACACTGTCAGAAATCGCCACGGCGCTCCCCGAAGTCATTTTTCTCCCCGATGAGCCGTACGTGTTCACACCCAAGGTCCTACCGGACCTGCAACCGTTGCACGACACTCCAGCGTGGCGCGCCAACCGCATCCACTTCATCGATGGCAAGCAGTTGTCCTGGTACGGTCCGCGAACCGCCCCGGCGCTGCGCCACCTACGTGCCCTTCTAGCGAGTTAGTTTCGATTTCCGTCCCGCCTTCCGATGGCGAATCAGCGGCGCCAGGGCGCGCAAGGCGTCGTTCACCGCCGCACTGTCGGGGAATACGTCAATCACAGCGGGATCGACAACCACGACGTTCGCCCCTTGTGCGTACCGCGCTGCCGTGAGCCCACGTACGGCGCTCGAAAAATCGTACTCGGGCCGCATGGTGTCCCGGTCGTCAAACAGGCCCATTGGCTTACTGGCCTTCTTCATACTGTCTCCGTTCACGACGTCGCGCCGGCCGCGCGCTGATGAGCCACGTCCGCGGAGGGCGCTCTGCGTACGCCACTACCAAGAGCCTACGCCGCGAAGACATACCGAGCAACACGAACCGCTCCTCGCGGATGGAATGATCCGGGTCCCGCATCAGCATCGCGAGCGGATCGCCAAAGACCATCGAGGCTTCATCAAACGAAACACCGTGCTTGCGAAGATTTGACGCGGCCTTCGCCGGCTCCCACTCGAATTCGTAGCCCACAAATCGGACAATACGCAACTTCGCGGCGTTAGGCTAACGAGCTTGTAGAAAAACTCGGTGGCGGTGGGCAAGTGCCGCGCCATCCACTCCTCCCCAACCACTCAGCCGTCAGGGCATCGAGCGATGCCCGCCAGACCCTGATTTACCTGGATGCGCAGAGTTTTTCTACATCCTCAACGCTGGCCTTCACTTGCGGCTATGGAGCGCAGCGGAATAGCCGTCAAGTGCAAGGCTTGGTTCGGGCTTGGTCCCTTCTTCGTCACTCGCCAACCTTCTGGGCAATTTGGGTCCAGTTCGCTCTCAGCCAAGAGTCGAAGGTTGCTAACAGTGCATCTGCCCTGGCCAGATCGCTTCTGTCGCCACCGGGTTTGATTCCAGACTTCATCTTATTCAAGGCCGGGATGAACTTGTCCCTGGTAATATCACCCCAGCCGCGCTGAATGCCATTATTGAGAGTTGCAAAAGTAATAGAAAGCTAGGACAAAAAAAGAGATGGCAGCTCTGAAGCAATAATGAAGCTCCGGAGCAGGGGTGGCGTGTGGCGGAGGCGGCGCAGTTCGTGGATGA
>Ga0187884_10003607_pt1 | contig 11908 bp, 9 predicted proteins | sample June2016WEW_20_4_FD_132983 | JGI IMG/M metagenome (GOLD analysis project Ga0187884, IMG submission 132983) | Peatland microbial communities from SPRUCE experiment site at the Marcell Experimental Forest, Minnesota, USA - June2016WEW_20_40 | ecosystem: Environmental > Terrestrial > Soil >...
CTACAGGTATGGCCACGATCTGGAGGAGTCGCCGGATGTGCAGTCTTTGACCGCTTATTCAGCGGGAAGCTCGGTCCACAACTACGATAACAATCTGCAAGCCGCCTGGTATCACCAGTTCAGCGCAACCGCCCAGAATGAGGCCCGGGTGCAGTGGGATTACAACAGCTTTAACGTAATTCCCAACGAGCCAGGACAGGTGGGTCTCCAGATTCCAGGTTTTATCAATAATCTGGGAACGAACATTTTCCTGCCCAACATCACCATCTTGCGCCGCTACGAATTCGCCGACAATTTTACCGTGATCCGCGGCCATCACAGCCTTAAGTTCGGCGCCTACGAGTTGCTCCGCGGCAATCACACCGAATCCCACACTTTTATGCCGGGCCGCTTCGTGTTCGCGTCGCTCCCCGGGTTTTTGATCAGCCCACAGCTTGCAGGCGCCACCATCAACCCGTTGCAATCGGCATCGTTCGGGCTGCCTCAGGTTTACCAGCAGGGCTTCGGAACTCCGCAAGTCGGGAATTACACCCGGCCCCTGACCGCGTTTTACGCCCAGGACTCCTGGAAGATAGTGCCCAACTTCACTCTGAACTACGGTCTTCGCTACGAACTGGACTCGCAATACTCCCCTTTGACTACCTATAAAAAGGATTTTGCCCCCCGCATTTCTTTCGCATGGGATCCCTTCAAGAATCACAAGACGGTGATCCGGGGTGGCTACGGAATCTTCTACGGACCCATCGACTTCGTGATCCCCGACGTCGACCTGGCCCTGGGGATTGAGAACAAAAACAAATCGGCAGTCGAGAACCGCGGCTCAGGGAGCCAGGTCGCAAACTTGGGTACTACCTGCGGGATGGCCGCGGGCGCGGCCCCCGGGTTTCCCGTTGCCTTTGTCGGCGGCGGCAACGGCTCTAGCCCTTGTAACCGGCCAATTTCCATTTACGTAGATCCGCTCGGTGGGTTTTCGGTTCCCGTAATAACATCGGGCGGGCTGAGCGAGGTGCCGGTAGCGGGCGCGGAGAAGGTTTTCGCTGGTCTTTTTGCGCAGACTCCGAATTTGATTTCCTGCACCACTCCGACCCCGGGGAATAATGCCTGCATCACACCAGGTTCATTGGCCCCGTTTAACATCTTTCCTACGAACAGCGGTCCCGTCGGTCCGGCGCAGGCACTTTTCGTGAACCAGCCAGGCTTTCGTCCCCCGATCGCGCAGCAGGCTTCCTTCGGAATTGAACGCGAGATCGGACCTGGGTTCTCAATTTCCGTGAGCGGAATCTATACTCATACCCAGAGACTCCCGGTCGCAATCGATACCAATCTGCTGCCGACGGCGCCGGTCACCACTTTGCCACTGGCCAATGGCCAGATAGTTTCCTATCACAACTGGAATACGAATCCCCTGGCCGACCCTCTGTTCGGCACAGAGCCTGGGGGCCTACCCTGTGCGGCCACTCCGACCAGCGTCTTTTCCTGTTTTGCGAATCCGCTGGTGACTCAGAACAACCAATATAGCTCCGAGGCCTACGCTCTTTACGAGGGTGCTATCGTGGAAGTCAAAAAGCGCTTCAATGCGAACTTTACCTTGTTCGGAAATTACACCTTTAGCAAAGGCTTTGACACATCCACCGATTACAACACCGACTACGGACCGCAAGATCCGACGAATCTAAGCTTGGATCGTAGTCTTTCCGAGTTTGATCAGCGGCATAAACTGGAGATCGCCGGAGTGCTCGACAGCCCTTGGAGGCAGAGTATCTTGTCGGGTTTCGAACTAGCTCCAATTTTCTCCGCCCACAGTGGACATCCTTTCAACTTACTCGCCGGAGGAGAGGTGAACGGCGACAATCACATCACCAATGAACGTCCCATCGGAGCCGCCCGCGACACCGGTCTGGGCCCCAACTACTTCGACTTCGATATGCGCTTGACCTGGGGGCACAAACTGGGCGAGAAGTCGAACCTGCAGTTTACGGCGGAAGGATTCAACATCGCGAATCGGACAAACTATGCGAGCGTGAATAACGAGGTAAGCCCTGTTTTCGGTTTTGAGCCGGGGTTCACAACCTTCAACGTGAAGGGGATAAAGCCGGGCACCGCCCTACAGGGTGGAGGAACCGCGACATCCAGTACACCCCTGGCCTTCACCTCCGCCTTGCCCAAGCGCGAGATCCAGCTCGGCCTGCGGCTTAGCTTCTAGGGAGAAACAAGGCGGGAAACGCGATGCGGGGCTTTGCGATCGGATTCGGTGGAGAAGCTTTCCCACGGCTGTCTGCAGGCGTCAGAGCGCCAGCAGCGGGGCCAGGATCTCGAGGATGAATGTTAAGCAGCTTTTTGGCTTTACGGGGCGCGTTGCGATCGTCAACTGGGGGATCCATAGGACTGGGGCGCCAGAGGGCAGAGGCCATGACCTGAAAGGAGCTGCTGTCTTTCTCGCTTCCGACGCTTCCGACTCCATCACCGGCCATGTTTTGGTGGTGGAGGGAGGTCAGTCGGCCTGGCAGTACTCGGCTACGTCATGAATATCCCTCTCACTCCATTTCGCTTTTTGCGTTATGCAGAGCAGCAGTTCCCGGGCAAGACCGCCGTTGTCTGTGGGGACCAGAGGTTCACTTACGCGCAACTTGCGGAACGGGCAAGCCGCCTGGCTGGTGTTTTACGTGAAGCAGGAGTGCAACCCGGCGACCGGGTCGCGTTTCTCAGCCTCAACTGCCATCGACTCCTGGAGGCGTATTACGGTGTTTTGGAGGCGGGCGCGGTGTTGCTTCCGTTGAATATCCGGCTTGCAACCCATGAACTGGCCTACATTCTGAACGATTCCGGAGCAAAGTTACTTTTTCTGGAGAAAGAGTTCCTCGAAGTCGTGAATTCTTTTCGGGAGAGCGTTCCCAATATCCAGACTTTCTTCTTGCTCGATGCCCCACCCGAGGCACGCTGGCTTACGCCGAAGAATTATGAAGATAGCTTGGCGAACGCGGCACCCCACCGCGCCGACGTCATGGAATTCGACGAAAATTCCCTGGCCGAGCTCTTCTACACCAGCGGCACCAGCGCCAATCCCAAAGGAGTAATGCTGACCCACCGGAATGTTTATCTCCACGCCTTGTCTGTGTCTCTCCGGTTCAACACGAACGCCGATAGCGTGGAGTTGCACACCATTCCGTTGTTTCACGCCAATGGTTGGGGCGCAGCCCATTCCATCACCTTTGCGGGCGGCCGCCATGTCATGATTTCGCGCTTTCTTCCCGTAGAGGTTTTCCGTCTGATCGAGCGGGAGAAAGTGCGCTCTTTGAGCCTTGTGCCCATCATGGCGTTGGCTTTGGTCAACTCACCCGAGCGGCCAAAATACGACCTCAGCAGCCTGCAATGGATTTCCATAGGCGGGGCCGCATCCTCTCCAACCCTGGTGCGCGAGGTCGAGGAAAAACTCGGCTGCACCTGCTTCTCGGGTTATGGCCTGACGGAAACTGCACCGGTGCTGTCCACTTCCCAGCTCAAGCCAGGATTGCAACCGGAGGGGGAACAGCGTTTTGTGGCGCAGGCCATGACCGGATACGCCATCCCCGGCGTCGAACTTCGTGTAGTGGATTTCGAAGACAAGGATGTACCTCGCGATGGCAGAACCATGGGTGAGATCATCGCTCGCAGTGACGGTGTCATGGCGGGCTACTGGCAACAGCCCGAGGCCAGCGCCGAAGCCCTGCGCGGTGGATGGTTTCATAGTGGAGACATGGCGGTCATTAACGAGGATGGCTATATCCTAATTGTCGATCGCCGGAAAGACATCGTCGTGAGCGGCGGCGAAAACATTTCCTCGCTCGAGGTGGAGAAAGCTCTCGCGGCACATCCAAACGTCTATGAGGCTGCCGTCATCCCCGTCCCCGACGAAAAATGGGGGGAGGTTCCCAAAGGGTTGGTGGTCATGAAACCGGGGCGCCAACTGAGCGAATCGGAATTGCTCGAGTTCTGCCGCTCTCGTCTGGCTCATTTCAAGTGCCCGCGTTCCATCGAGTTCGTGGAGACTCTACCGAAGACCGCAACCGGAAAAATCCTGAAGAAAAATCTGCGCAAGAAGTACTGGGCTGGACAAACGAGTGTTTCGCCCGACAAGTGAACGTCTGAACGGACCTCCGGATCTTTTATCACTTGTCCGCTCCTGTTCCCGGTCAGAAATTAAAGCGATAACCCAGGATCATCTTGGCAATCAGGTGGTCGGTCGCGCCCGTAAGACCCACGCCGAGGCCGAAATTGATCTCCCATTGCGGAGCGATATTCAAATCAATCGCGGGGAAAATCTGATGCTGCTGTTGCGAGACCACATCGAATCCCGTCACTGGCCCCACCGAACCGTAGTATTCCAGACCTCCAGCAACTTTCGGCGTGAAATCATAGCTGAATTTGAAGTTCGGTGAAAAGACAACGCCTTGGTTCACGCTCTCGCCGTGGAAAGACCGGTCCAGCGTAGGGTTCAGAGACCAATACCATCGGCCGACTTTTTGGTCCACAATCGGACGGATTTCCCACGTCCACGTGTCCACAGAATATTGCCGCCTCTGGTAGCCGATTTCATTCGAGAGGCTCACACCCACGGGCCAGTGCCATTTCTTAGGGACGGCCACGCGCGGACGGATGTGCCCCCCGACCCACTGCCAGCCTTGGCCCTCGGTTATGGAGGTGAAAATGTAAAAGCCGCACTCGAACCAGTCATTAAAGCCATGCGTGATCTCGACGGTCTCGTGCTCGGCGTGATTGGTGGGATAAACACCATCCACGATCGTTTTCGAGCCGTCGATCGTGAAGTTGCTATGCAGTTCAACCATGGTGTGCGCTGGATCGACCAGGTCGGATTCGTACACCTGGATTTCGTAGTTGTCTTGAGCACGGGTGAGAGGTGCAGCCAAGATGAGAGTCAGAAATGCGATCGCGAGAAGGAAACCGTGCACAAGGCCGCTGCGGAAAACACGATCCAAATTCAGGGAGATGTGCGACAAGTTGTTCATGTTCCCTCACGAGAGGCGCCAAGTGGCATCAACCTGAGTATGCGGAGGGTCCCGGCACTCTGGGTCAGTAAATCGCGAACCTCTCGGACTGTAAGTCTCCGTTAGCTCAATTGTTTCAGTCGAAGCCGAGGCCAGGCGGATCAGTGGGGTGGCGATTGCGCGCGCGGCTTACTTCGCTTTGCGAGTTCCAGCTTGGCAATCGCTTCCGTGTGCACTTCATCCGGGCCGTCGGCCAGTCGCAGCGTGCGAACATTGGCCCACGCGCTGGCGAGAAAAGTATCCTGCGAAACGCCGGCGCCGCCGTGGGCTTGAATACTCCTGTCCAGAACTCGTAACGTCACATTGGGCGCAATAACTTTGATCATGGCGATCTCGGCCCGCGCTGCTTTGTTGCCGACCGTGTCCATCATGTAGGCAGCCTTCAGAGTCAAAAGACGAGCCTGCTCGATCTCCATGCGCGAGGCAGCAATGTGGGCGCGCAGGGTTCCCTGTTCGGCCAGCGGTTTGCCGAAAGCCACGCGCGATTGCACCCGTTCGCACATGATTTCGAGTGCGCGCTCGGCCACCCCGATGCACCGCATGCAGTGATGAATGCGGCCAGGTCCCAGCCGTCCCTGCGCGATCTCAAAGCCCCGCCCTTCACCCAGCAACATGTTCGAGACCGGCACCCGGACATTTTTAAAAACGATTTCGCCATGTCCATGGGGCGCATGATCGTAACCAAATACCGTGAGCAGCCGTTCGATCTTCACTCCCGGTGCGGACATGGGCGCCAACACCATTGACTGCTGTTGATAACGCGGGGCTGAAGGGTCCGTCTTGCCCATGAAGATCGCGAGCTTGCAGCGCGGGTCGCCCGCTCCCGAGGCCCACCACTTACGGCCATTAAGGACATACTCGTTGCCGTCCCGAACGATGCTCGCCTCGATGTTGGTCGCGTCCGACGAAGCTACCGCGGGTTCCGTCATGGCAAAGCACGAGCGGATCTCACCGGCGAGCAGGGGCTTCAACCAGCGCTCCTTCTGCTCCGGCGTGCCATAACGAGCGAGCACCTCCATGTTCCCAGTATCGGGCGCCGAGCAGTTGAATACCTCGGAAGCTATCATGCTGCGGCCCATGATCTCGCATAAGGGCGCGTATTCGAGATTGGTGAGTCCGGCGCCGTGGTCGTGATCGGGCAGGAACAGGTTCCAGAGACCCGCCGCGCGAGCTTTCGCCTTGAGCTCTTCCATCACGGCCGTCGGCGACCATCGGTTGCGCTCGACCTCATCCTGGAAGCGCTGCTCGTTGGGATAGATGTGTTCGTCCATGAAGGCCCGCAAACGGCGTTGCAAGTCTTCGACCTTCTTACTGAATGCGAAATCCATGTGTGTTGCCTATATTCCTTTCAAACCAGAGGCGCGCGCTCCATGCTCGCGTTCCACGGGTTGAGCCTGACCGGTTTTTCGACTCAATGGTGACCTCAGAATAGTTGCGACGCTGGAGTTCCTCCAGCATTATTTTGCTCCAAGCACGATCTGCGTCGCTCCTTAATCATGGGATTTTCCGGTTTTGCGGAAACTCTACGCCTCCGTGTAGATCAAGTGCGGGAGTTTTACGGTTCGTCGCGATAGACGCTGATTTGCGGCGTACCGCCTTCCTTTATCTTTGCGCGGAACATCCCGGGAGTATTGAAGCTCCAGGCCAGCTGACCATCGGGCGTAAGCGCGACGACCCCTCCGTCGCCATGGATGGCGGAGAGATCCTTTTGCACGACCTCGTCAGCGGCCTCCTGCAAGCTCATTCCCTTGTATTGCACGAGGGCGCAGATGGTGCGCGCTACGGTGAGCCGGATGAAGTACTCACCCGTGCCCGTTGCCGAGACGGCACACGAACGATTCGAAGCGTAGGTTCCCGCGCCGATGATGGGCGAGTCGCCGACTCGGTTCCAGCGCTTGGCCGTGATGCCACCGGTGGAGGTACCAGCCGCAGTATTGCCACGGCGGTCAAGCGCGACGACACCGACCGTTCCGTACCTGTGCGTGTCAGGCCTCTCCAATGCGCCGCCGGTCTTGGCCGGAGGTGCGGGCGCACCCGCGGGGCGCGGAGGAATGGGCGAGCCATCCTTTTCGAGCTGGCGGACAAGCTCCTGCCAGCGGCGCTCAGTGAAGAAGAAGCTGGGCGCCACCTGTTCGAGGTGCACGTGCGCGGCAAATTCATCGGCACCGGAGCCGATCAGCATGACATGGGGCGACTGCTCCATGACCGCGCGGGCGAGCGAGATGGGGTGGCGCGTGCGCTGCACGTCGGCAACCGCGCCAGCCCGCATCGTCTCGCCATCCATGATTGCAGCATCGAGCTGGTTAGTGCCATCCGCCGCGAAAACCGCGCCACGGCCGGCGTTGAAGAGCGGATTATCTTCGAGCAGCTTGATGGCGGCTTCGACAGCATCGAGCGAGGAGCCATCCTTATCGAGCACGTTGGCAGCGGCGGTAAGCGCTTCCTTGAGGCCGGCACGGTAGTTGGCCTCGGCTTCAGGAGACATTGAAGAGCGCGCGATGACTCCGGCGCCGCCATGCAGCACCAGCGCCCACTTGTGCTGTGCGGAGGCGGGCTGCGACCCTTGCGCGGGAGCACTCTGGGCCAGGGCCACGCAAAAGGAAGTGAAGGCGCAGGCAAGAGCAAGCGAAGCGAGCGAGAGTTTGCGTGTGAGCATGTTCATAAAAACTCCTTGGAGCGGTATGACGACCGGTATGACGCGGTGCTGACGATTGACTCAGGCGAAAAGGGCGGCTTCGGCGCATTCAGCCTTCGCCGCACTATTTCCGGTATACGTTCCTGAACACGACGCCATTCTTCATGATGAAGACGACGCGCGTGAGCACGGAGATATCTTGCAGCGGATCGCCGGGGACCGCGATCACATCGGCGTAAAAGCCGGGCTTGAGTTGGCCAATCGCGTCCTGCTTACCGAGGAGACGGGCGCCGTTCAACAAGCTGGCGCGAAGCACATCGGCGGCGGGCATTCCGTACTCCACCATCAACTCAAACTCGCGCGCCTGAGTCCCGTGCGGAAAGGGGCCGACATCGGAACCCACCGCCATGGGGACGCCTGCCGCGAGTTGCTTGCGAAACTCGTCGGCATGAAAGGCCTGCATCGCCCGCTCATGTTCGGCCATGGCGGGCGAGTCGGCATGGGCGGCGAAGTACTCGGCGATGGCAAAGGTGGGTACGGCGTAGATCTGCTTCTCATGCATGATGCGCATGGTCTCGGGGCTGAGCTGGTAGGCGTGATCGATGGAGGCGACTCCGGCCTTCACAGCGTAAAGAGCTCCGGGTTCACCGGTGCAATGCACGCCCACGCGCTTGCCCACGCGTGCCGTTTCCTCGACGGCGGCTTCGAGCTGCGCCTCGGTGTACTGGTAGGGCGTGGTGAATTTGCCGTCGGCAAAGCGATCGGCGCCCGTTTGATAAATCTTGATGAAGTCCGCGCCCTCCTTGAGCTGCTGCCGTATCACAGACACCAGTTCATCGGCATTGTTGGCGTAAGTGGCATTGGATGAGATGTGCTCGGCGGGATTGAAGTGGATTGCGTCTTCATGGCCCCCGAGAATGCTGATGGCGTTGCCGCTGACGCTCATGCGCGGGCCGGGAATCAGTCCGGAGTCGATGGCATTGCGCACGGCGGAGTCCGCCGACCCCGCGCCCTCGGTTCCCATGTCGCGCTCGGCCGTGAACCCCGCCATTAGATCCTCGCGCGCCGCGATCTCCGCGAGGATCGTGCGCTCGGGTACGGATTCGACGACGGTCTGCAGGTCCTCGGCTCCAGGATGGAGGAAAAGATGGACGTGGACGTCGATGAGTCCGGGCATCAGGGTTGCCGCGCCCAAATCGATGACCGTGACGCCATCGGGATGCGCGACCGAAGAACCAGCTTCAACAATGCGATTGCCGCGTACCAGCACCTCGCCGGGGCTCGCGAGCGTGCCATGCTCCACATCAAGAATGTGGGCTGCGTGGAGCACGATGGCGGCGGGAGCGGTGGAAGATTGAGCCTGGAGTGCATGTACGCTGGCGAAAGCCAAGATGAAGACGAACGCTGTGGCAGCGGAGCGCAGGGATCGGAACATGCGCCAAATACTAGCACGCCGGCCGGGTCAGGGCCGGGCACGCTTGTAGACTCCTCACCGACCTGATCAATGGCGATCACGCCGCCGGAAACAGTTCGAGCGCCGCCGCCGTCGCCGGCTATCCCAATATCAATGTGACGGCTGGATACCTCTGGGGTTTGCCGGTCGGCATCTCCTTCTTCGGATGCGCTTGGAGCGAACCGACCCTGCTCAAGATCGCTTATTCGTTCGAGCAGCTGACGAAAGCCCGTCAGAAGCCGCGCTTCCTGCCGACGATTGATGTGTAGAGACCGGGCTTGCCCGGTCTCCTCTGGACGCGGCGAGAGACGCGGCAAGCCGCGTCTCTACGGGAAATCAGGCGCCCCGTTTAGCGGTTGGGGGGACGCGCTATCGCTGCGGAGTTGAGCCTCGGCTCGAAGACTTGTCGAGACCCGGCTTGTCCTGTGCCGGGTTGTCCGGAGTTGCGGGCGCGGTTGGAGCGGGTGGAATGGAAGTTGCGGTCGGCCCGGGCGCATCCTGCGGCTCGTTCGAGCCCGGCACGAACGGCGATGGAGTAGAAAACAGCGGATCTGGCAGCGAATCGGGCGCCGGCTGCGCTTGCGACGGCCGGATTCCTTTCGCTTCGACGATCGACCATCGCCAATCTTCATCGGGGCCGGGGGTGATCCCAATATTTTCGTGAAACGCGGTTGTGCTTAAGGGCTTGGCCATGGCCTTGAGGTGATAGAGGAGCGTTACATCGGAACGCCGCTCGATGGCGACTGGCGCAACGCCTTGAGCGGCGGGAATCACGCGCGCGCGCGCGGCCACTTCGGCATTCTCTCCAGGCTTGCGTTCGAGCGTCAGACCAATGGTGATTTCGCGAAGATCCCAGTCAGTTCCATTGAATACTTCCAGTTGCAGACTTTCATCCTGAATGGAACCGGGGCCGTCTATTTTGAGCAACTCGGCGAGCGGCAAATCTTCGATCAGAACGGGCTTGATCAGCAGCGAACCGGCCCGGGCGTTGAAAGACAGACTGCAGGTCACATCGGGTGACGATACTTTGAGAGTATTGCCGGATGGGTCAATGGAAAACACGGTCTTGTCTTGTTTGACCGGCCTTGTTTTCTTGGCGTCCTCCATGACCTGGGTCAGATTGTCGTTATCGATCACCGTGCGGGCTGAGCCCGGTTGTTGTTGCGGCTGCTGCAATTTATTTTCGCGCAGGTCGCGTGCGAGGTCGCCGAGCGAGGGGGCATCGTCTTGCGCCGAAGCGGCTAACGGCGACAGCAGCGCAAAGATCAGCACACCGGGCGCAACCAACCGCAAGCTGGGGAATCTGGATCGCATGATTTCGGTCGCCGAGGGGCGCCTGCGCGCTCAGCGGGTCCACATGGAAAGTTTAGGCGAGATGGAACGGAAAAGAAGTTACCGGAGGGACACGGTGGTACTAGCACTTCCAGGGATGGGGAATGGCCTGGACGCGCTCAAACGGAGCGACGCGCAACGGGACGCGCCCAGGCCCTTTTCACAAACCGCTACTTACAGCAGGCCAGAGGTACGAAAACGGGTGATCGGATCGGTTACCTGCATTGGTTGACGCTTAAAAATCCAGCGCGCCACCGCAATCCCCAATGCCGCATAACAGAGATGCCAAATTTTCATACAATCGCTCCCCACGCCGGACCTTTTACTGGGGAGAGATACGAAGGGCCCGTCGTGAATTAACCTTAACCCTGCTTCATCGGCAGGTCTAGGCCACGAAGGTGCCATGAAAATCATACAAACGTAATCGTCGGTAACTCATTCGCAGTAACCAGGCGGCTGGTGAACGGTTGTTACTGCGTGGAGTTTTCGATCCAACCACCGCCGACGACGATGTCACCATCGTAGAAGACGGCGGCCTGGCCGGGCGTGAGCGCGCGCTGCGGCTCGTCAAAGGTAACTCGGACTTCGTCCGGCCCGGCAGATTCAATGATGGCTGGTGCAGGTTGATGTTTGTGGCGGATCTTCACTGCGACCCGCATGGGCTCGCGCAGCTCAGCCGTTGAAATCAGGTTCACCCGGCACGCGCGGAGAGTGCGCGAGTAAAGCTCCTCGTCCTTGCCGACCACCACTTGCCGCGTGTCGTTCTTGATTTGAATCACATAGAGCGGCGAGCCCGTGGCTACACCGAGCCCCTTGCGCTGGCCGACCGTGAAGTTGTGCACGCCAGCGTGTTCGCCGATCACCTTGCCGTCGCTGGTAACCATCTCGCCGGCAACCATCTCACCGGCAATCTTCTCTTCGGCAATCCGTGCCGGCCTGTCTCCTTGCTCGGCGAGATAGGCTTCAAGAAAGCGCTTGTAGTCGCCGCCGGGGACGAAGCAGATTTCCTGCGAATCCGGCTTTTCGGCGATCACGAGGTTGTGCTTGCGGGCAAGTTCGCGTACTTCCGGCTTGGTCATGCCACCGAGCGGGAACAGGGTGCGGCTCAATTGCTCCTGCGTAAGGCCAAAGAGAAAGTAAGTCTGGTCTTTGGACTTGTCGGCTGGGCGCTTCAGCAGCCAGCGGTTGAGCCGCTCGTCAAAGACGACCTTGGCATAATGTCCGGTGGCAATCTGATCGGCGCCAATCTGCCGCGCTACAACAAGAAGCTGGTCAAACTTCAAGTGATTGTTGCAGAGACTACACGGGATCGGCGTGCGCCCCGCAAGATACTCCTCGACGAACGGCCGAACCACATCACGCTCAAAGCGCTCTTCGTGATTGACCACGTAGTAAGGGATGCCCAGGGTCTCGGCCACGCGGCGAGCATCGTAGACGTCGTCGATC
>Ga0187884_10003608_pt1 | contig 11907 bp, 10 predicted proteins | sample June2016WEW_20_4_FD_132983 | JGI IMG/M metagenome (GOLD analysis project Ga0187884, IMG submission 132983) | Peatland microbial communities from SPRUCE experiment site at the Marcell Experimental Forest, Minnesota, USA - June2016WEW_20_40 | ecosystem: Environmental > Terrestrial > Soil >...
CTGTTGCGGCGCGCCCGCAGCGACGGCGGGCTCACCACCTCGTCACCCGAACTCGACGCCATCCTCGACAGGCTGTTCGTGCCCGACGGCACCGCCCCTCCCGATCGCCAGCGCGACGCCGCAGAGAAAGCCTTGACCCGGCGGATCGCCGTGATAGGGGGAGGGCCCGGAACAGGCAAGACGCGTACCATCGCCGGCTTGTTGAGCGTTGCCGTCGCCTTGTCTTCAGAGCGGGGCCGGCGACTCGAGGTCGCTCTGGCCGCACCGACCGGCAAGGCCGCCGCGCGCATGACAGAGGCGGTGCACGAGGAAGTCGCAACCGCGGGTGCCGACGCAGCCGTCGCGGCTGCGCTCAGTGCCACCGCCGCTCAGACCTTGCACCGTCTCTTGGGCATCGGCAGTGCCGGCAAGCCTCGCCACGATCGCTTCAACCAGCTTCCCCACGACCTCGTGGTGGTCGACGAGACCTCGATGGTCTCGCTGCCGCTGATGGCCCGGTTGCTCGAAGCGGTGCGCCCCGACGCGACGCTCGTGCTCGTCGGTGACCCGTACCAGCTCGCGAGCGTCGAAGCCGGGGCGGTGCTCGGCGAGATCGTCGGCCCAATGGCGACCGGCCCGGCAGAAGGCCCACTCACAGCCGGCATAGAGCTGCTCGAGCGCAACCACCGCTTCGGTCCCGACTCTCGGATAGCTGCGCTGGCCGACGCCATCCGGCGGGGTGACGCTGACGGCGCCGTGGCCGTTCTCGCCCGCCACGACTCCGAAGAGCTGACCTGGGTCGAAGACGACGATCAGGAAGCCCTTGCCCTCCTCTGCGGGGAGGCGGCGGCAAGCGCAGCCAAGGTCGTCGAGGCGGCGCTGAACCATGACGCCGAAGGCGGCCTTCGCGAGGCGTGCAGGCTCAAGGTCCTCTGCGCGACGCGATTCGGGCCCCTCGGCGTGTTCGCCTGGACGAACCGCATCGAAACCCTCACGGCCCAGGCACTGCCCGGAGCCGGGATCGGCCGGCGTTCGTACCCCGGCCGGCCGGTCGTCGTCACTCGCAACGACTACTTCAACCGCCTCTTCAACGGTGACGTCGGGGTCGTCGTCGTCGGGCCCACCGGGCCGGTGGCGGCGTTCTCGGACCCGGGCAAAGGCCTGAGGGAGCTCGCCATGTCTCAGCTCGGCGACGTCGACACCTGGTGGGCAACGACGATCCACAAGAGCCAGGGATCCGAGTTCGCGCGCGTGATCGTCACGCTGCCCCGGCCCCCGTCGCCGGTGCTCAGCCGCGAGCTCGTCTACACGGCGGTCACCCGTGCCAAGGAGCAGGTCACCCTGGTGGCTGCAGAGGAGTCACTGCGTGCCGCGATCTCACGGCCGGTGGCCAGAGCCTCCGGGCTGCAGGAGAAACTCTGGCCGGAAGCGCCCCGTCTTACGCGAACTTGAGGGCTCGAAGCTTCGTGGGGTCATGAAGATCACCAAGTCTTGGTGGGTAATGACGTGTCTCACGCTGGCAGCGGTCGCAGTTGCGAGCGGGGCGAGCGGCGTGGCGCACGCGGCGCAAAGGACCACGGTGAGCGGGCCACAGCAGGCCGGTACCGTTCCGGCGTCGCTGTGCAAGTCCATCGGACAGGTGGACCATCTTGTCGTCCGGCGTGTCGACGCGTTCCCACAGAACGGCATCCATTTCTCGTTCCAGGCGGTGACCGTGGTCACAGATGTCGCGTCGGTCCAGGACGTCGCCAAGGTGGTTTGCGCCTTGCCGCGCATCCCCGTCGGGGTCATGAGCTGTGTGATCGACCTCGGGATCTACTACCGCCTCAGCTTCACGGCCCCCGACGAGACGTTCCCGACGGTCGTCGTGTCAGCCACGGGATGTGAGACGGTTCGCGGGATCGGTCCGATCCGCTGGGTCGGGACCTCCCCGAACTTCTGGCACCGGCTCGGCACGGCCATGGGGTTGCCCAACCCGACCTGGACGACGTTCAGGGGCACGGGGGGTACGGCCGGCTGAGGCCTCGCCGGGGCTCCACATGCCCGGCGGGTGTGGTCTCATAAGGGGCGTGCCGCGCATGTCTCTGCAACCCGGGCCCCTGATGCGGGCCGATTGATGGACGCGGCCGAGGCGGCCGCCGCCCGGCCCTGGGCCTGGTTCGGGGCATGGTTGTTACTGGGAGCCGTCTGGATGTTCGCCCTGGTGGCGATCCTTAGCGTCGGGGTGTACGTCCTTCCGGTGGCGACGGTGGCGACCGTGCTGCTGGCTCGCTGTGCGTCCGGCCGGCCGGGCCTTCCCGGTCTCGTCTCGGGTCTCGGGGCTCCTGTGCTCTACGTCGCCTACCTCAACCGTTCCGGGCCGGGCGAGGTGTGCACCGTCTTCGCCAGGCGCTCGAGCTGTACTCAGGAATGGGATCCCTGGCCATGGCTGATCGTCGGGCTGGCCTTCGTCGCCGCCGGCATCGTGACGTTCTGGGTCCGTGCCCGCCCCCGGCCACAGGCCTGACCTCGAGGACTCCTGGGAGGGCTCCGGGCGCGCCGTAAGGTCGGGGGCGGCCGATGTCACCTTTGGCGCCGCGCCCGTCGGCACCGGGACTCGGGCTCAGCGCCGGCGAAGCGCCGGGCTCAGTTGACGCGACAGGAGAGCACATGGACCGTTGGACAGCCGCCCAGGTAAAGGACCAGTCGGGCCGGCGCTTTGTCGTGACCGGCGCCAACAGTGGCCTCGGCTTCGAGACCGCCCGCCAGCTCGCCGCGCACGGGGCGGGCGTCGTGCTCGCCGGCCGTAGCGGGGGGAAAGGGCTGGCCGCCGTCGAGCGCATCAAGGCCGGGAACCCTGGCGCCCTCGTCGAGTTCCGGCTGCTCGATCTCGCCGACCTCGACTCTGTGCGGGACTTCGCCGGCATGCTCGCGCGCGACGCCGTCGCGCTGGACGTGCTCGTCAACAACGCCGGGGTGATGTTCCCGCCCCGCCTGCTCACCCGCCAGGGCTTCGAGTCCCAGTTCGCGACCAATCATCTCGGCCACTTCGCCCTGACCGGGCTGTTGTTCGACACGATCCGCCGGGGCGAAGACGCCCGCGTGGTCACGGTGAGCTCGCTCGAGCACAAGGGCGGGGCGATCCACTTCGACGACCTGACGGGCGCCCGGTCCTATTCACCGAGGGGCTTCTACCGCCAGTCCAAGTTCGCCAACGTGCTCTTCGCCCTCGAGCTGGACCGACGGGTACGGGCGGCGGGCATCCCGGTCCGCTCGGTGCTCGCCCACCCCGGGTGGTCGGCCACGAACCTGCAGACGAGCGCCCCGACGGGCGTGATGAAACAGCTCATGCGGATCGGCAACCGTGTCCTGGCACAGAGCGCCGAGATGGGCGCCCTCTCCCAGCTCTACGCCGCCGTCGATCCCGGGGCCGAGAGCGGGTCTTTCTACGGCCCGGACGGACTCGGCGAACTGCGCGGCCACCCGACCCGTGTGCGCCCGGCGCCGTCGGCGACAGACGCGGGAACGGCCCGGCGCCTGTGGGAGTTGTCGGAGGAGCTCACCGGAGTCAGCTTCGGGTTCTGATCTCACGAGGGCCGCGGACCGGAAGTTCGGGCCCGCGGACGGCTCAGGCCTCCAGGAAGGCGGGGCGGCCGAGCAGGTAACCCTGCCCGGTCTCGACATCGAGCGACAGGAGCATGACGAGCTCCTCCTCGGTCTCGATTCCTTCGGCGAGGCTGATCGCGCCTGCCCGCTTCGCCATGCTGGCGTAGGCACAGGCAACGGCCTGGCGGAGCTCATCGTCTGCGATCCCGTGGATCACCGTGGTGTCGATCTTCACGATGTCGGGCCGGACTCCGAGGAGGTGTTGCAGGCTGACGTCCGCGGCGCCGGCGTCGTCGAGGGCGATCCGCACGCCGAGCGCGCGCAGGTGATCGATCACCTCGACGAAGAGGTGGTAGTTGTCCACGCTGTCGTTCTCCGCGATGTCCAGGACGAGCAGGTCCGGGGGCACCTTGGCGGCGAGCTCGCCGAACTCCTTCGAGCCCGCCGTGGCCGGCGACACGTTGAGGGCGAGGAAGGCGCCCCCCGGCAGTTGCGCCAACTGCTCTATTGCGGTGGCGGCGGCGAGGAACTCGAGCTCCTGTAGGAGCCCGAGATGCGATGCCTGATCGAACCATTGACGCGGTGTCGCGTGCGCGGGCCGGGGGAACCTGGCCAGGGCTTCGTAGCCGATCACCTCCCGCGAACGGAGGTTGCAGACCGGCTGGAAAGCGATTCGAAGCGAGCAATCGTTGAGCACTCGCTCGACGTCGAGGGGTGATCCGTTGTGCGGTCGCACCACGGTGAGCCTATCTAAGTCCTCGGCGAGCGGAGTGTTCTGCTTGGGCTTGGTTCTGCGGTGAACCGCCGGCGCTGACTCGAATGAGCGCCTCCTACGACTGTCAGACTGCGACACAATGACGTCCCTTCCCAGCCCTCTTGGCCTTGTACATGGCGGCGTCAGCTGACTTCATCAGGTGCGCGGCGGTCTGGCCGAAAGCGTCGGTGAACGCGATTCCCACAGAGGCACCGATCTCCGCGACCCCGGTCGCGAGACGGAACGGCTCACCGACGCTGGCGACTATCCGTTCGGCGATAATCTCGACCACTTCCAGTGACGCCGCCTGCTCGAGCAGGATCGCGAACTCGTCGCCACCGAGGCGTGCGACGGTGTCGGTGGCGCGGACGCAGGCGTTGAGCCTGCCGGCCACCTGGACGAGGAGCTCGTCCCCGGCACCGTGGCCGAAGGTGTCGTTTATCTTCTTGAACTCGTCGAGGTCGATGTAGAGCAGGAAGACGAGGTTTCCCGCCCGCGCCGCGCGGTGGTAGGCGCCGTCGATGTGGTCGACGAACAGCGCCCGGTTGGCGAGACCCGTGAGCGGGTCGTGGAAGGCCTTGTGCACCAGTTCGTCCTGGGCGCCTTCCAACAAAGCCAGGTCCTCGTGCAAACGGCCGTTCTGCAGCGCGAAGCCGAGTTGCTTCGCGAGCGTGCCGAGAAGCTGCAGATCGGTCTCGCGGAAGTCGCCGACGAATTTGTTGCGGTGGGCCACGACGAGATAGCCCAGGGAGGAGGCGTTGTCCGTGCCGGGGACCGCCACACCCATGCCTGTGGGCCGGTCGTCACCTTCGATGTAGCGGGCCAACGGAGTGTCTACGCCGAGGTTCTTGGTGACGAGGACGTTGTCGACGCTCAGGGTCTCCGCGAGGCCGGGTGGCAGTGACTCGACGGGGATCGCCTCCATGACCTCGTCGGCCACGCCGTCCACGGTTCTCGTGACGAGGGCCGGGTTGCCCGGGGCCGTCGGCAGGAGCGTGAGCTCCACGAGGCTGGCGTGGAACATCCTGGCGAGGTGGCCGAGGAAGTCCACGGCGCCGGTGTGGACGCTCTTGGAATGGCTGAGGATCCGGGTCGCTGCGAAGAGGTTCTCGATGTCGCTCGTCTGTCTCCGCCTGGTTATCTGGGCGCGGTAGGCGGCGATGCTGAGCAGGACCGGGATCGGGATGGTCAGGAGCAGCACCGGGGCGGCGACCGTCATGACAAGGACGATCGTCGCGATCACGCCGTTGCCGAGCGCTATGACCGCCACCATCGGCGCTGTTGACGCCAGGCCCTCTGTGACGATGGTGAGGTCGGCCTCCGACAGGTACATCGCGGCGGATATCTCGATGTTGGAGAGCTCGTTCAGCAACGCCACCGTCAACAGGTAGCCGATGACGCTTCGCGTGGAGAAGATCGCGTTCGACTGGATCATGAAGCGCAGGAGTGCGTAGTACAGGGGAGTCGCGAGCAGTTGGGCCCCGAAGTTGAAGATCACCTGCACGGGTGCGCGTTTCTGGGCGGCCTGGACGATCCCGAGGCTGCACGCCATGGCGAGCGCAGTCACGAAGGGGCTCGTGCCCATGAGGGCCACGATTATGACGGCGTCATTGAGCGTCAGGACGACGTTGGTCTTGCGGATCGGCAGTTCCACGCTCGCCAGCTCCGCGGCCGTCGCGAGGAGGATGATCCCCCACCACGGGATCGCCGGGACGTTGCTGGCGGATATGGCCGGCGCGTGGCGAAGTGGCCCGAAGACGACCGCCAGCCCGCCCGCGAGGACGAGCAGCACGTACATCCAGAGCCGGATGGGCTGGCCGAAGGCGTGACGTCGCGCCGCTGCCAGCGGAGTCGGGGCGTCAACGGGCACGGGCATCTCGGGACCTCGGGAGACGAGCATCCGCAAGGCGGGACGCGTCTGTCTTCAGCGTAGGAGTGCGTTCCCGCGGGCACAGCCGCGAGCCGCGGGCGGCACCTCTCAGGTGCGCGTCGCGATCATTCGACTCAGTCGCTAGGGACCGGACCTGGCACATGTTGTCGACCCGTCTTCAGCTGATCCTGGGTAACGACGTCCGTATGGACTTTGCCGGCATGACCGCCGGGAAGGAATCGAAATCAAGGCTCGCCCGTCCGCCGTGGCGAACGGGCCCAAAAGCAACCCCCTCAGCGACTTCGGTGAGGTACGTCAATTGATCATCACCCGCAAAGCCCCCCCGTGGCGGCACGATCGCGCCGGGAGCGCGCCTGATCGGCTCCGCAATGTCGGTCCGGTCATCGAAGGACCACCCTTCTCCAAGATGTCGAAAGGCTTTCGCACGGTCCTGGCTCCCTTGCAGCGCTACCCGAAACAAAGGGTTCTTCTCATCCTCTGTTATCGGACGGGATACAAGTCGGCTTTAGGCCTCAACTCGCCCGCGGACCATGCGCCGCCGGGATCGGCAGCATGCTCACGGTTTGCCGGGGGAGCGGTTCCGGCGGCTTCGCGGGGCTGGAGAGCCGCACCCTTGCCCGACGCCCCCGAACTGCGGCCTTGCGCCCGGGGTCGGGAAAGGCGCAGAGTTCGTTGTAGGTGTCGGGCCCGCTCTGGGGTCCCGTCGCGGGCCCAGTCGACAGGAGAAGCCGCGTGCAGCTGGTCGTCGTACCCATCGAGAAACCAGAAGACCTGAACGTGATCCTGGGCCAGGCGCACTTCGTCAAGACCGTCGAGGACCTCCACGAGACCCTCGTCGGCTCGAGCCCGCACCTCCGCTTCGGCCTGGCGTTCTGTGAAGCGTCCGGCAAGTGCCTGGTCCGCCGTTCGGGCAACGACGCCGAGCTCGAGGACCTGGCCGTCCGCAATGCCCTCGCACTCGGCGCGGGCCACTGTTTTGTCGTGTTCGTCCGCGAGGGCTACCCGGTCAACGTGCTCAACCAGCTGAAGCAGGTCCCCGAGGTCTGCAACCTCTACTGCGCCACCGCCAATCGCGTGGAGGTCGTGCTGGCCGAGACGGAGCTCGGCCGGGGCGTGCTCGGCGTCATCGACGGTTCGGGCCCGCTCGGTGTGGAGACCGAAGCGGACGTCTCCGACCGCAAGTCGCTGCTGCGCGCTATCGGCTACAAGCTCTGAGCCCGGAGGTAGGCGCCAGATGTCCCATGCACTGATCGTCTTCAGGCATTCCAAGTCCGACTGGTCGGCGGACTACGGCGGTTCGGATCTCGACCGGCCCTTGGCGAAACGGGGCCGCAAGTCGGCGAGAGCCGCCGGCCGCTTCCTCGCTTCGACAGAGGTGCCCGACTCGGTCATCTGCTCCCCGGCGCGGCGCGCGATGGCGACGCTCGAGCTGGCGAGCGAGGCCCGGGACTGGGGATGGTCCGTGCGCGAGTCGGTCGCCCTTTATGACGAAGGCGTCGAGGGATTGCTGGCCGAGGTCCGCCGGGAACCGGAGACGACGCGCCTGTTGATGGTGGTGGGCCACGAGCCCACCTGTTCGGAAGCGGTCCAATTCCTGATCGGCGGCGGTGTGGTCAGGATGCCGACGGCGGCCCTGGCCCGCATCGACTTCCTGGTGGCGGAGTGGGGCGAGGTCAGCGCCGGGACCGGCGTGCTGTCCTGGCTCGTGACGCCTCGCGTGATCGGGGCCTAGCCCGCGTGACGCTCACCTCGAGCCCCGGCGGCGCGACGGGGGCAGGTGCTCCGGCCCCGGGCCGGACACCCGTCCTCGACTGTGCCGGGCTCACCAAGAGCTTCGGCACGCGCCTCGCCGTCGACGGCGTCGGCTTCCGCATCTTCGAGGGCGAGGTCTACGGCCTGCTCGGGCCGAACGGCGCCGGCAAGACGACGACCATGAAGATGGTGTGCGGCCTGCTCGAGCCCGACAAGGGGACCATCACCATCGCCGGCCAGCAGGCGATCGGCAATCTCGATGTGAAGGCGCTCATCGGCTACGTGCCCCAGGATGTGGCCCTCTACCCCGACCTCACCGCCCGGGAGAATCTCGAGTTCCTTGCCCGGTTGTACAAGCTCGGGCGCCGTACCGTGGCAGCCCGGGTCGACGAGGCCCTCGAGCTGACCGAGCTGACCGACAGGCGCAACGACCGCCTCGACTCGTTCTCCGGCGGCATGAAACGGCGCATGAACATCGCGGCCGGACTGCTCAACCACCCGAAGCTGCTCGTGTTGGACGAGCCGACCGTCGGCGTCGATCCCCAGAGCCGCCACGCCATCTTGGAACGGGTGCAGGCCTTCGGGCGCGAAGGCCTTGCCGTGGTGTACACGACGCACTACATGGAGGAGGCCGAGCGCGTCTGCGACCGTGTCGGGATCATCGACCATGGCCACCTGATCGCGGAAGGGACCAGACGCGAGCTCGTGGCCCAGCTCGGCGAACAGGACCGCATCTCGCTCAGCGCGACGGGAGACCTCGAACGCCTCGCCGAGGCCTGCCGGGGCGTCACAGGGGTCACCAGCGCCGCGACGGCCGAGAACTCCGTTCACCTCGTCGCCGGGGAGGGTCGCCACCTCCTGCCGGCGATCTTGGAGGCAGCCGACGCAGCCGGGATCGCAGTGACGAGCGTCGACGTCGTCGAGCCCGACCTCGAGGCGGTGTTCTTGAACTTGACGGGCACCGCGCTGCGCGAGTGAGGCCGTGCGCACAGCTCTCGCCATAGCACGCAAGGACCTGCGTCAGCGCATCCGCGACCGTTCTGCGATCGTCGTCGGCGTCATAGCCCCTGTCGTGATCGCGGGCCTCATGAGCCTGGCGTTCAATGGCGTCAACAACTTCCACTTCACGCTCGGCCTGGTCGAGCTCGATCACGGCCCGGTGGCGGCCCAGCTTGTCCGGGCACTCGACGCTCCCCAGCTGAAACGGGTCATAACCGTGCAGACGGTCGCCACAAAAGCGCAAGCCGCCTCGGAGATAAGAAGCGGCGTGCTGGCTGCGGCGCTCGTCATCCCGGCGGGGTTCTCGTCGTCAGTGACCGGCCAGCATCCCGAGGCCTTGACGACGCTCACCTCGAACAACGCCACGATCGCGGGCGACGTGGCCACGTCGGTGGCGAGCTCGTTCGTCGCCCAGGTGAACGCCGACCGCCTCGCTTTCGCCACCGCCGTGGCCGCCGGAGCACCGAGGCGCGACACCGCGCAACTGATCGGCATCGTCGCGAGGCTGCGCATCCCCCTGCAGGCCGTCGAACGCCCCATCGGCGCCCACGAGCTGAAGGTGATCAGCTACTACAGCCCCGGGATGGCGATCTTCTTCCTGCTGTTCACGATCAGCTACACCGCCCGCAGCTTTTTCGTCGACCGTTCCCAGGGCATGATCGAACGGATGAGGGCGGCCCCGGTCCGCCCCGTCGAGATACTGGCCGGGAAGGCCTTGTCCGTGTTCGTCTACGGCGTGGTCAGCCTCGCGACCATCGGTGTCGTCACCACGGCTGCCTTCGGCGCCGACTGGGGCGCGCCGGGGCCGGCAGCGGTGCTCGGCCTGGCTCTCGTCTTCTCGGTGATCTGCCTCACGGCCCTCACCATCGGGCTCGCCCGGACCCAGCGCCAGGCCGAGGGCATCGGCTCGATCATCGTGTTCGGCCTGGCGCTTCTCGGAGGCGACTTCTTCTTCATCTCGAGCGCACCTTCGGCCATCAAGCACCTGGCACTGCTCACACCCAACGGCTGGGCGATCCGTGGCTTCACGGATCTCGCCACCATCGGGGGAGGCTTCGCCACGATCGTCGAGCCGGTCGTGGCCGTCCTGATCTTCAGCGCCGTCGTCGGTGCGGTCGCGCTGAGCCTGGCACGGCGGGCGGTGAGCTCGTGAGGGCGCTCGCCATCGCGCGGGCCTCGAGCCGCCGCGTGCTCCGCGACCGGGTCTCCTTGTTCTTCCTGATAGTCCTGCCCATCGTCGTCATCGTCATCGTCGGCGCGGTCGCGCAGGGGTTCAACACCTTCCGCGTGGGCGTGGTCAACCTCGACGGGACCCAGGCAAGCCGGCAGCTCGTGGCCGAGCTCAGCCACGCCTCTGGGCTCGCGGTCGTCGCCTACCCCAACCTCGCCTCGCTCGACAAGGCTGTAGGGCGTTCGGAGATAAGTGCCGGGGTCCTGGTCCCCCGGGGGCTCGCTGCCGGCATGGTCGGAGGCAGGGCGGTCACCGTCTCGGTGATCGCCGAGCAGGCCAACAACACCCAGCAGGCGGCGGCCACGCGGGTCACCTCGGTCGTCGACGGCTTCGGCGGCAGAGTGGAGGCCGCCCAGTTCGCCACCCGCTACGCGGGCAGCTTCGCCGAGAACCTCGCCCGGGCCGGCTCGCTCTCCTCGAGCACGCCGGGCGTCGGGCTTCGCGCGCAGGTGGTCCACACCGCGCAGGGGAGCCTCCCGCCCGGCTACGAGTACAGCGCACCGACCGAGCTGGTGCTGTTCGTGTTCCTGATGGCGATCGCAGGCGGCGCCACCATCGTCGAGACGCGCCGCCTCGGCATGTTCGAGCGCATGTCCGCGGCACCTGTGCGCCCCCGGACAATCATCGCCGGCGAGTCGATCACCTACATCGTGATCGCGGCTGTGCAGTCCGCCGTCATCGTCGTCATAGGGACGGTCGTGTTCGGCGTGTCCTGGGGAAACCCCTTGGCGGCCGCCGTGCTGCTCGTGCTCTGGTGCCTCGTCGGCGCCAGCGCCGGGATGGTCGCGGGCACGGTCTTTCGGACACCGGAGCAGGCGAGCGCCATGGGCCCGATCGTCGGGATCGTGTTCGCGATGCTCGGCGGGTGCATGTGGCCGCTTTCGATCGTCTCGACCACGATGCGCGAGATCGGCCACGCCACACCGCAGGCCTGGGCTGTCGACGCCTGGACCAACCTGTTGTCCAATCACTGGGACCTTGCCTCGATCTCACACGAGATCGGCATTCTCGCCCTGTTCGCGCTGGGCTTCTTCGCGCTCGCGACATTCAGGCTGAAGGCGATGCTGGCGGCCCGGGGAGCCTGACCGGCACGGCGGGCACCGGGGCCGGAAGCCGGAAGGCGGGCAAAGTCTTGTTGTTCCAGCCCACGACTAAGCTCGGGGCATGCCTCCGGACCAGTTGCTGATCGACGCGCCGCGTCTCAACGCAGAGCTCGCAGACCCGAAGCTGCGCGTCATCGACGCCACGGCGTTCCTCGTGCGTGAAGTTCCCGACGGGCCCTACACGGTGGAAAGCGGCCGTCGCCGCTACGACGAGGCCCACATCCCCGGAGCCGTCTTCGCCGACATCCCCGGCGAGCTCTCGGACCCCGACTCCTCCTTCCGTTTCACGCTGCCGCGCCCGGATCATTTCGCCCGCGCCATGGGAGCCCTCGGCGTGGGGCGGTCCACCCGCGTCGTCGCCTACGCGCAGGAGTCGCCGATGTGGGCCTCGCGGCTGTGGTGGCTCCTCCGGTACTTCGGGTTCGACGACGTGCGGGTGCTCGACGGCGGCCTCGCCTCGTGGCGCCGGACGGGCTACGAGGTGAGCTCGGCGGCGCCGGTGATCGATGTGGCGAACTTCGAGGCGCGGCCGCGGCCGGAGCTGTTGGCCACGAAGGACGATGTCCTGCGGGTCGTCGGCGGCGAGCCGGCGTGTCTCGTCAACGCGCTCACA
>Ga0187884_10003611_pt1 | contig 11904 bp, 8 predicted proteins | sample June2016WEW_20_4_FD_132983 | JGI IMG/M metagenome (GOLD analysis project Ga0187884, IMG submission 132983) | Peatland microbial communities from SPRUCE experiment site at the Marcell Experimental Forest, Minnesota, USA - June2016WEW_20_40 | ecosystem: Environmental > Terrestrial > Soil >...
GCACGGATGCGTCGACGAAGATCCTCGGCCTGCGCTGAGTACCAGAGTTCTCGAAAACTGTTCTGCCGTAGGTTGCCGATCGGTGGATGTGTCTCGCAGAAGCTCACGTCACCATTCGCGTAGACGACTCCGCTCAGAACGCCGGCACGGCACGGAACGATCTGCTCCTGCCGTTGGGCGGTCTTGGTTTTTGCCCACTGCAACATTGGTTCCACCAGCGAACCGTAACGCTGTTCCTCCCGCGGCGCCCACAGCCGTCGCGCGTATTGATAGAGCTGCCCATAGGCAACCAGGTCGGGAATTACAAGCGATGGGTTTTTGCGATCGCCGCGAATCAGCGCCAGGTTGTGATGATCCATGGCGGGGCACCGTTCGTAGAGGTACGTGGTTAGACTTTTGATCTGCTCAAGATTTTCCGAAGTTACGGTAGAGATGGAATGAATTCGCAGGCGAGGTTCGCTGGCTTGCAACTCGGCGAGCGCCTCATAGGTCTCCAGCAACTTGGCAAACGATTTTGGATTCCCGCGAAAACGATCGTGATACTCCGGCATGCCGTCGATGGACAGCTCACAAACGAAAAGCTTGAGACTCTTTTCCTGAAAGATGTTCTTCAGAGCTTTGATGATGCGCTCAGTGAAGTACCCGTTTGTTGGAACATAAATCTGCTCGACGCCGTTGTTCTGAATGAAGAATCGGCAGATCTCCGCGAACTCCGCACGGAGGAACGGCTCGCCACCGGAGAGATTCAGGTTCTCGATTCGACCCACATCGCGAGCCAGTGCAAAGATCTCCTCCACCGTAAGATCGTTGCGCTGATTGAGATTCCGCCAATAGAAGCAGTGCTCGCAAGTCAGGTTGCAAATAGAGTTGATAAACAGAATCAGGAATGGCGGCGTCGCTACCCGTGGAAAACCCAGGCTTTTCCAAGTAAGCTTGCTGTGCCTTACGATACGTTGAAACGTATTCATAGTTAGCCTTTTCGCGGGGCCCGGCGGTAGGGAGAAGGACCGTCGCAGAGAATCAAGCGCAGGACAGCATGGCAAGTCCATTCCGAAACATCGTTCGTTTGGCGACTGGTGATCTCATTGCCAAGGCAACTAGCTTTCTTGCCTTCGTTTATCTGGCCCGAATTCTTGGCGTCGCTGAGTTTGGAGTGCTCGAATTCGCCGGTTCGGTGCTGGCTTACGTGCTCTTGCTGGGTGACGGCGGCCTGGAAATGTGGGGAACCCGGGAGGCCGCAAATACGGCCGATCTGCCAGCGCTTGCTGGACGGATCTTGCCGCTGCGCCTGCTGCTCGCGTCTGTCAGCTTTGTGATCTTGCTGGCTCTGCTTCCACTGTTTCCCAACTACCCACGTCTGCGTACTGTGCTGGCGATCTACGGCTTGAGCGCCTTCGCAGCGGCTGCGAACCTGAAGTGGATCTTCATGGGGCAGCAGAAGATGACCGTAGTCGCTCGTGGATTGGTGATCGGGCAAGTCGTCTTTGCGGCAATGGTTGTTATCTTCGTTCACAATCCTGTGGGCATGATCTGGGTACCGGTGTTTCGTCTGGTCGGTGAGGTGGCAAGTGCCTCGTACTTCGCGTTGTGGTTTCGACGTGACTACGGGTTTGCCGGGTTGAGAGTTTCGCTTCAAAAAGCGAGCGCGGTGCTCAGGCCGGCCTTGACCATCGGCATGTCGCTCGCCATGGGACTGCTGAACTATAACTTCGACTCGGTGCTGCTGGGATTTCTCCGGGGACCGAGCGTGGTGGGATGGTACAACGCCGCTTACAAGCTGCTCCTGGTTGGTATCAGCGTTGCCGTTACTTACTTCGCCGGGCTCTTCCCAGCGCTCTCGCGGGCTTACGTCGCTAATCGGGAAGAGTTTCGTCATCTGGTCCGCAGTACCGTCGAACTATGGCTGATGTGTATTGTTCCTTTTGTTGTTGCGGGGACATTCCTGGCCGATCCCATTGTGCGTTTCTTATATGGATCCGCGTACGCCAGTGCGGCAGCACCCTTCAGAATACTGTTGTGGTCGGCGGCCCTGGTTGTGCTTCGCTGGGTATACATGGATTCCCTGCGTGCTACGGGACACCAGAATCTTGATGTGCGTTGTGCGATTACCTCGGCCACTCTCAATGTAGGTTTGAATATTCTGTTGATCCCGCGCTTTGGCATGATCGGCGCAGCCTCGGCGACCGTGTTTGCTGACCTGGTATGGTTCGTCATGTCTTACTACTATTTCCGGCGCGCGGTCTTGGCGGATGTACCGGCGCCTGCCTGGGCGGGACCGCTGCTAGGAGCAGGTGCCATGTGCATCGTGCTGTGGTTCGCCCATCCTCTGAACTGGATATTGCAGCTTCTTGCTGGCCTAACCGTTTACTGCCTGGTGCAACTGCAGTTCGGCGGCTTGGCGCGAATCAAGATGGTTTTTCGACAATGAAGTTGCCCAACACCAGAGTGTCCATTTCACTCTTTGAAAAAGTGTTGAATGCATTCGCCGGAGTGTTCACGATCGGCTCACCCTTCAAGTTAAACGAGGTATTAAGCACGGCCGGTACGCCGGTCGCCTGCCCGAAGCGCTCAATTAATTGATAGTAGCGGGGGTTCGCATCGCGAAATACAGTCTGCAAGCGACCGGTTCCGTCGATGTGTGTAATCGCGGGCAACAGGTCACGGCAACTGGGTTTCACCGGCACCACGTATAGCATGTAGCGCGCTGGATAGTGCTGCATCGCGTCCGGCAGGTCGAAATATTTCTCCGCGCACTCGGCCAGTACCGACGGCGCGAACGGCCGATACGGCTCGCGGAACTTGATCTTCGTATTGACGATGTCCTTCATGGCTGGATTGCCTGGATCAGCAAGTATGCTGCGATTTCCCAGCGCGCGCGGACCCCACTCAAATCCGCCTTGGAACCAGCCAATCACTTTGCCCTGTTGCAGATGGCCGGCCACCACGTCCATCAGGCGATCGTCGTCCGCAATGAACCGATGAGGAATATTGTTCTGCTGGAGAAAATCCCGTACTTCACAGGGACAGTACGCTTTTCCCCAGTAGGCATGGTCCATGCGGAACTTCCGCGGGTTTCCCAGGAGCATGTTGTCGGCCCATAGGGCAGCCCCCAACGCTCCGCCACCATCGCCGGCGGAAGGCTGGATGAATAGTTCGTCGAAGCCGCTTTCACGGAGTATGCGTTGATTGGCGACGCTGTTCAGTCCTACGCCGCCGGCGATGCACAGCGAACGCATACCCGTTTCTTTGTGGAGTTGGCGCGCCATACCAATCAGGATCTCTTCCGTCACCTGCTGAATGCTCGACGCAATATCGGCGTAGTGCTGATTGACCTTGCACAGCTCCGCAAAGTTAGCCGGTGGATCTCCGAAGTAAGTGGGGAACCCCGATGCTGCAGTAAAGAACAGCATCTTAGGAGGACGGGGGGCGCCGAATAGTTCGACGAAGCGGCCGTTGTAGGTACGATCGGTGGAGTGGTGGAAGCAGAAGTAATCCATGTCGAGAGTGAAGGAACCGTCTGCTTCCTGGCGGATCAGCTTCCAGACCTTGTCAACGTAGCGAGGCTGGCCATAGGGAGCCATTCCCATGACCTTATATTCGCCCTCATTCACTTCAAATCCGAGAAATGCGGTGAAGGCGCTATAGAGCAAACCGATGGAGTGGGGAAACATCATCTGCTTGCGCAGGCTGATCTGATTGCCTCGACCTATGCCAGAGGTACCCGTTACCCACTCGCCGACGCCATCTACCGTCATGATGGCAGCTTCCTCAAAGGGTGAACACAGGAATGCGCTTGCCGCATGCGACAAGTGGTGCTCGCAGAAGAGCACACGGTCTTTCGGAATTCCCAACTGCGCCGCGATCTTCGCACCGACCCAAAGCTTATCCACCATCCAGGTAATCATCGCTTCGCGGAATACCTTGTAGGACTGTGGATAGGTTTGGAGAACCGTCATCAGGATGCGGTCAAACTTGCGGAAGGGCTTCTCAAAGAAAGCAACATAGTCGACGTCGCCGCCCTTGATTTTGCCGCTGTCCAGACAGAACTGAATGGCGTTCTCTGGATAGTTGTAATCATGCTTGATGCGAGTGAACCGCTCTTCTTCGGCGGCGGCCACCAGTTGACCGTCGCGGAGCAGCACGGCAGCAGCATCGTGGTAATAGCAGGAAATGCCCAGGATATTCAAAACGTATTCCTCACAGGTGCGACAACTTGCCTAAAGCACTTCTTCACAAACGTGTCTGGACTTCATTCAAACCCTTTGGTTGTGGCTCTTATCAAAATAATTAGCAATTTGCGTGCCTTTAAGGGTGCAGCAGTGGGTCAGCGGCGAGCGGCAAGTGAGGTATCTCCACGAATCAGGTCCTTCGCAACAAGAAACTGTTCGATCTCATCAGCGGCCATACGGTGCATCGGGGCAGTCCAGTGGAACCGGCTTTCCAACTGGAAGCCTTTGGCAGCTTCTTGCCGGAATCGTGGGCGGAGGAACAGGCAATCAATGCCGCGGCTATGGCAATAGTCGTTTATGTATAGCTCATGTTCCGACATGCCGGTCGATGTGTCGTTCAACTCCTCGTATGCCGGCATGTAGACCAATATCGGGACCGCTCCCAGGTTACGCGTCGTACTGACAATCTGGTCCAGAATTGGCCGGGTCAGATCCTTTGCTTCTTTTTCATTGCTACCAAGCGACCAGCGAATCTTCTCCCGCAGAATGATTCCGAGATCGACAGCCTTAGAACGCCAAGGCTCCCGCGCAAGAACCTCGTCGGGAGAGGGCACGGGAACATTCGTCAGACGCAGGCCCTTCGCAGTCATTTCATACTTCGGCTTGGCAAACGCGAAGAAGTTCCAGAGGTTGCGATACGTGTCCATGAAGGTGAAGCCGATCAAAACGATGTCCGGCCGATACTTCACGCCTTCTTCCTGCAGGTACAGCAGCATCTGGTCTTGCCCATAACCCTGCACGCCGAAGTTCAAGACCTCGGTGTGGGGAAGGGCCGTCTCGAGGTAGTGTGAGAAGGTCTGGTCGTCGGAGACATCGGTCCCGAAGGTGAAAGAGTCGCCGAGTACCAGGATCCGCTGCCTTCCGGGAGTGCGAGCATAGCCGTACTCTGTCGTTCCCCGCAGTCCTTTAGCATTGCTGTTCACCAGCCTGCCTTCACCGAACGGGGTCATGTTTCTGATGTCGGGTATGACCGCCCATCCGCGGGTGGGATGATAGGTGGCATACTTGCCCGTCCACTCTTCGTGCTGACGATGCAGCACAACCCAGAACAGCCTCCAGGAAGAATTATCGTTGCCGAGTACGGCGCGGCGCACGCTCTGGTGCATGACCAGGTTCGTGGCGAAGAATAGCCGGGGAGCAATTTCCAGTAGTGCCAGCAACCAGACTAGCGAGATCGCAAGCTTACCGATCAAGCTGAACCGTCGCGGCTTCGCCGCTTCCTGCAGCGGCGTTTCTGTAGTCACTGGTTCTATGACGCGCATCGCGACACTACTGCGGAATAAGTTGCGGCAGGCCTAGAACCTGCCGCAACTCGCTCCGCACCGTCAACTTGTTGTTTGCCCAGCCGGATCAGCCTTGCTGCCGGGCCTGGGTCATGTTTGTGGCGACCTCGGGGTGGTCCAGCCACGTGACCGGTCGCTTTTTGATGTGCAAGGAGTCGGAAAAGCATCGAACGATCAGCCCGCACGGCAGGATCAGAAGGGCGTAGATCACCGTCAGGAGGATTCGGGCCTGAAAATTACCAATTACATGTGCAATCTTTTTCCAGGCTGTCCACAGGCGCTTAAGTTGCTCCCACATACCGCCCTTTCTAGAAGAACGAGTAAATAAACGGAGCAATAGCGGAGCTCTGCGCCAGGATCAACAAGGCCGCGAACAGGCACAAAGTAATGAGGATCGGCGTGATCCACCAGCGTTTGTTGTTCCAAAAGAACGCAAACAGTTCTCCGGCGATTCCGAAACGGTGACCCGTAGTCTTCAAAATACCCATAACGCTCTCTCTCACCTGAAGTCGCTTAACGCGACCAAAGTAGATGCAATTAGAGTTCCAAAATTAGTGGGTCTGGCGCTCGCCGTTAGATACTGGCGATCCGCCGCGACGCTTCTGAAGGCTTACCTCTGCGCCGCTGAGTGCGCCTTTCTTTCCCCAGTTCCGGTGGCATGAAAGTAGGCCTGTGAGGTTGAAGATTGATTTGCGAGGCAGACCTCACCTTGGCGTTCCTGGACTGAGCGAATCACGAATAGGGGACGGCGCTTGACCTCGTCGTAGATTCGGCCGATGTACTCGCCCAGGATTCCGGTACAGACAATCTGAATACTGCCCATCAGAAGCAGGGCGCACATCAAGCTGGTGTAGCCCATAACAATGTTGTCGCGGAAGATCCAAAGATGGCGGATGCGCATAATGGCCAGCGCGAGTCCAGCTATGCACGCAAACCCAGCCATAATCAGGCCGAAAGCCAGTCCCATCCGCAGAGGCTTGTAGCTGAAGCTGAGAATCGCATCGAAGCCGTACTTGAACAGGTTCAGCAGAGTCTGCTTCGGCTTGCCCGCAGGCCGGTCCGGCCGCTCAAACTCAACAAAGACCGGTTGAAATCCTACCCATGAGCGTAGACCGGGCAGGAAGCGGTTGGTCTCGCCGAGGTGGGCGAGCAGGTCGCAGACTTTGCGATCCATCAAACCGAAGATCCCGGCGCTCAGGGGGATAGGATAGTCCGATAGAAAGCCGAGAACGCGGTAGAACAGCGGGAACAGAAAGCGTCGCAAGCCGTGTTCGTTGCGGCTGGTGCGTCGGGCGATGACTACGTCGGCCCCGCGCTTCCAGGCGGCCACCATATCGGAAATCAAGGCGGGCGGATCCTGGAAGTCGCCATCCATGACCACCACAGCGTCTCCCTGGGCCAGGGAAAGTCCGGCGGTTATGGCCTGCTGATGACCCCAGTTGCGTGACAAGTCCGCGACTACCACTGTGTCGGGCTGGTCATTGTGAATACGTGTGAGGATGTCGAGCGAGTGATCGTTGCTGCCATCGTTGACGTAGATGACCTCCCACACTTCATGCAGATTTTCCATGACTTGGTGGAGGTCGGCATTGAGTCGCTCCAGCAGGAGCTCTTCGTTGTATATGGGTATTACGATCGAGATCACAGGCACCTACCGATCGCTTATCTTTTGCAGAGCTATTCTTCGACCAAGAGCGAAAACGTTGGGAGCAAGTTTGGCTAGAGTGTCATCAATCTTCTCGACGCACTTCAAAGCCACTTCCGGTAGAGGAAGATAAGCCGTCTTAGCCGTGACGCCACCGGAGTTCAGAAACATAAGGCACTCACACGGGGAATCCCGCACGATCTGCCAGCCGGGCTGATGGTTCAGAAATGCGCCGGGCTGATCGAATAGCAGGCGTGGAATCGCGTTGTTACCTGCCCAGGGATCGTCGGGATCGGTGCACACGGCATTCTCGTCGAAAACATCGGCCAAGAAGGAATAGCCCTCGTGGCGCATGGCCCGCAGCACGGCACAAAACAGCAAGCTAGCCTGTACCTCATGCATCAGCAGAAATCCGCCATCACGTAACACGCGCCGGGCTTCCTTCAGAAAACGTCTGGGCGAAGGCAGGTGATGGAGAACGTTGCTCTCGATAACAAAGTCGAGCGAGCCATCCGTGAAGGGAAGGTGAAGCGCGTCCACGCCGCCAATGTCCAGGAAGTCGTGCGCGCTAACGTCGGTCAGGAGCAGCTTCTTACAGCGAATGAAATCGCGGCTGAATCCCGCGCCGCAGCCAACATCCACACCTACGGAATCGGGCCTGATGTACTGATTCATCCATTCGAAGCGGCTGCGCAACAGCCAGCGAAGGTTGCCGCTCTTGCGGGAGGCATAGTCTTGGCGCGCGGCCAGCACATCGCCTTCGTTGCGCATGCGGTTCTCAGCATGAGCCGGTTTGTATTCACGCGGGATCACAACTTGCCGATGGAAGAAATCCGTTCGCGAGCTTTAGGAGGAGGCCGCTAGCCCTACCGGCACGACCGAACGCCGGAGCAGCGCTGAGAGCAAGTAGAAAACCAATGCAATGACCAGCAAGTAATTGAAGCCGACCACCAGCGAGAGATTTTCCGCCAGCCCTCCCAGGATCGCGCCCGCGATATTCGATCCGAAATCCACGTCGGGTTGGCTGCTATCGCGAAATGACGTGGCGAAAATGATGCCGGCGAAAAAGATTGGGACAAAAATCACGGCGCAGGAGACCGCTACTTTGCCCCATCCCGGCAGAGCAAGAAATTTGCTCATCGGAACCAGAATGTTCAGTAGCAGCGCAGCCGACAGCAGCGCGTAATAGGCCAAGAGCTTTCGCGGCTTAAAGGCCAGAACGTACAGATTGCTGCCCAGAATCATGACCAGGATGGCAAAGAATACGACCGAGTTGACCAGCCAGGTGGAACCAAACAGGAGCGCCATGTGCACCACGCCCTTGGTTTCCAGCAGCATGAAGCCGGCGCCTAGAAAGAACATCTGCCAATTCGGACGAACCCGCCGCACGGGAGCAAATAAATAGAGAATCAGCAGCGAGAGACCAGCGATCAGCGCCATGCTGCGCAGGTTTAGCGCAGGGATTCGAGCTTCGCGCAGATAGAGGAATGGCCAGTCGTCCGACGGCACTCGATCGATGCCCTCGGTGTTGACCGAGGCAGGAGCAATCCGACGCCAGTCGGATGCGGGCGCGGCGGGTGGTTGTGGGCCGAAACCATTGATCGCCGTATTCAGCTGCGGCGTCTGGTTGATCCAGAAGGATTGCTTTTGCGCGAAGGCGCCGGCAATCGCCGCCATGGCCGGAGCATTGTGGCTGGCGAGAACAAAGGTGATTCCGTTCTGCGGATCCTTCGGTTCGATCGAGGCTTCATACGGAAGAGAGATCACCAGCGGGGGCGCGCCGAACTCCTCCGTAGCCATCTTGTCGATTCGTCCCACGATCCATCCCTGCCGGAAGAAGTTATAGGCGGCAAAGATACCGTTGGGCTTCAGTCGGGCGGCTATGTCATCGAATGCCTGGCGGGTAAACAGGAAGCTTTCCAGACGGATGCTGGAGTAGCCGGAGTGCAGCACCAGGGAATCGACCAAAGCGTACACAATGAGATCGTATTTGCGAGTGGTCTTGCGCAGGAAGCTGCGGCCATCGTCGATGTGAACCGTGACCCGCGGATCTGCATACGGATGATTGGGATGGTCAGCGCGGCCGATAGCAAAGATGGCGGGATCGATCTCGACGATATCAACGTGTTTGGCGCCATTGCCTAACGCTGCCGAGACGTCATTGCCTGAGCCTGCTCCGATGATCAGGACATCCTCGAACGGCTTGCCGCCAGCGTCGCGGTTCAGCAGGTGAAGCAGTTCATAAGCTGGTCCCGCATCGTTTACCGGAACCATCGTCTGGTAGCCGATGTTGTTGGTCTCGATGAGCCGCGCTTGTGGCGTGTACAGGATTTTGTAATAGGGCGACCACTCCAGAACATGCGTGGGCGGCACCTTGGGATGAAGTGCCTCCCATAGGGAGACATAGCGGCCCGCGAAGCCAACCACTGCCAGGATGACGACCAGGCCCGAGATCTGTATCCACGTTCGACGTTTCAGGAAGTAGCACCAGAGCAGAAGAGCGATCGCGAACCAGGTGAGGGGACGGGTTCGGAAGTACGAGGCCAAAGCGAATGCCGCGATTCCCAGCAGGCTTCCGCCAATGTTGCTGGTGTATGCGCGAAGACGATTTGGTGCCTGCGCGAAGGCTCGGCCCATGACCTGTCCCATGCCAACGAAGAGCAGCGCGATGAGGGTAAAGAACAAGGCCGCCAGACTCTCAATCGGCACGAAAAACTGCGACAGGTTCTTGCCCGTGTATTCGGTGCCGAAATACACCTGCTGCGGCGATCCCTGGCCGCCGACATTGATGCGATAAGGAACAACATGCGTGAACAGATACCAGACAAACCAGGCGGAGACGACCGCTAGCACGAGCAGCGGAATCACGGCCGGCGTCCAGTCGCGGCGGCTGGATGCAGCCAGGCAGCCGACGGACATCCCCAGAAATGTTGCCAGCAAAACGATGTTGGTGAAGAACGTGAGATAGACGACCGTGCTGCCAAACCAGCGGATGCACGCCAGCTCGAAAAACAAGATCAGGAAGCTGATCAGGAACAGATCGCGATAGGTGTGCGTAGAGCCGACTGCCACTTGGATCGGCATTCGTACGCCAGCCGCGGATTCACGACGAATATCGAATTCAGTTGGCAAGGTTACGCCCTATTGTCCCGAGGTGGGAGGCAGACCAAACACATTTTTCGCGGTGCACAAAAGAAAACCATCCAATGTGTGACACATCCCTTCGCCGGAGGGCCCCTTCGCGATTTGAGCGGCGATCTCCGGTGTAACTACATAGGCCGAGTCTGCGGCGAGAGGCTGCGTGGCCAGATCGCTTGACGACTGCTTGCAGTGAAAGTCCAAGGCAGTCGCGGTATAGCGCGCCGTGTAGTAGCTGTTCGTCCTCATCTTCTGTTCTGTCGCCAGGTACCCAAAATATCGATAGCCGTAGGCTCCGCCGGGAGACAGCCTCGGACCGCATTGCCAGGCGGGAAGCACAATCAGGTTCTGGTAAACCGAACCCAACTCATGCCAGACAGGAGATTGTATCGGGGACGGAAACGGTTTGTGCACTCCAGCGTAGGTCCAGCGGCGAAGCGGAATCGTATCGACAAACTGCACTACCAGCAGAGAAAGCAGCAGGATATTCGCCCACCTGCGGCGTAGAAACAGATACGGAGCTGCGACGAGTGCCGTCAACAGCGTGTAATACGGAACCCAGAAGAGACGTCCGCTGGAGCGTAGTGGCGCTAAGAACCGGGAGAGGTGCTGGTTCGGGTCAACGTCAATCACTACCTTTGTTCCGGCCACGACCTTCGTAGTCAAGGCCATCAACATCAGAAGCAGGCAGCAACATGCCAGCGGAACAACCGTGCGCCGATCGAGGACCATTAACCTGTCGCGCCGCAGGAACGCATAAACCAGCATGATAACCAGCAGCGCGATCACGCCAGCGCCCAGATAGCCATAGCCCTCGTACTGGCCTTTCTCCAGTTGCGGGACGAGCACCGGAAAAACCTTCGATCCGAACCAACCAGGATCAAATGGTGCCAGCAGGTTCATGGAATAAACCCGGTATCCATGGCCGCCGTATCCTCTGCCGCCTGCAATAATGAAGCCCAGCGAATAGGCAACGATCACGCAAATCACGCCCATAACAGCCGTGAACCGTGCAGCTTGGGGTAGCGTCAGTTTGCCTCGCAATACCAAACTGCCCGCCGCGGCCACCATCACCACCAGGATCTGAAAAGCAATGTACGGGTTAGTCGCTGTCCCTATAGCCGCCAGAATAATCGCCGACACCGCAAAGCGGCGAACTACCTTTGGCGATTCCTCCTGGGCCAGGCAGAACACCAACAAGGCGACCAGCAACAACCAGTGATTCGCTAAACAGTAATGAAATTTCAGGCGGAAGGTAAGAGGTGGCGCAATCAGGAAGAACAAGGCGGCAATCCAAGGCCCCAGCGAACTCCGCCCCAACAACAGACGGAATAACCTCAAGGCAACGAAGAACTGGAGTGCACAGGTCAGGACAACTTCAATACCAAAATACTGAAAGGGCTCGGGCAAGAGCCGGGAGAACAGCTTGAACGGAAGCGCCATCCAGGGGTTAACGTCCACCAGCGCGACCGAGTCGCCAACCGGATAGCCAAAGCGATCGGTGTACATCAACGGCCAATGCCAGTGCGGGTCCTGCCGCAGCAGCTCCCAGCCGATATAGTGCTGCGAACCGTCTTCACCCAGCCAGTCGATATTCTTAGGATTCAGC
>Ga0187884_10003617_pt1 | contig 11894 bp, 6 predicted proteins | sample June2016WEW_20_4_FD_132983 | JGI IMG/M metagenome (GOLD analysis project Ga0187884, IMG submission 132983) | Peatland microbial communities from SPRUCE experiment site at the Marcell Experimental Forest, Minnesota, USA - June2016WEW_20_40 | ecosystem: Environmental > Terrestrial > Soil >...
AGCATTGCCATGGCGCGCCAGTGTGTTGCCCAGTGGCCGGCGGCGGCAGCCCGATTAGCCAGGGCGTTCTGGCCGGGGCCCTTGACTCTGGTGTTGCCGCGCTCCGAGGCGATCCCCAAGGTGGTTACGGCGGGCGGGCCCACCGCCGGGGTGCGCTGGCCCAGTCATCCGTTCATACAGGCTGTAATTCTGACGTGCGGTTTTCCGCTGGCAGCCCCGAGCGCCAACTTATCCAACCGTCTCTCGCCGACGCGCGCCGAGCACGTGCGGAAGTCTTTGGGAAACAGGATTCCGCTCATCGTCGATGGGGGCCAATCGCAGGTGGGCATCGAGTCCACGGTGGTGGACCTTTCGGTCAGTCCGCCGCGGCTGCTGCGGCCGGGCATGATTCATGAGGCAGCCTTGCTGGCAGTCACCGGCCGACTGGCGCTGGGCCCGTCGGAGGGGGGCGGGGTCTTGAAGAGCCCCGGCCAGTTGCCCCAGCATTATGCGCCTCGGGCGAAGCTGGCAATTTGGGAGTGGCAGGATGAAGAGGAGTTAAAGATGCGGTGCGCGCAATGCGGAGCGCGGAGCGCGAAGCTCCATGTGATTGCGCACACGAGGATTCCCTCAGGCAGGGGTTTTGGCCGAGTGAGCGTGATTCCCCGGAGTCCGCCGGCCTTTGCGCGCGCGATCTATGCCGAGTTGCATCGGTGCGACGAGGCGGGGGCGGAATGGATCGTCGTCGAGGCCCTGCCGGAAGGCAATGAATGGGCGGCGCTGGCGGATCGCCTCAGAAGGGCCGCAGCTATAGAGCATCCATGAGGCTGAGCAAAGCCCCGCCGATTTCGCTTTTTTGGTTGGCAGTTTCTGGCTCTTAATCTTAATCTTAAGATTAAGCTTACGAGCGGCTACCCAAATAAGTGAAATGTGCCCTGCTGCGCCAGGCCCCGCCGATTTCGCTTTCCTGAAGGGCCAACCTCTGCTATGCAAGCGGCAACCATGGTTTCAATATGATAAAGCACACGTTCTCTCTGGTGGCCTTGGCTTCGCTGGCCCTCTGCTTCCCTGCCAAGGGCGATACGTTCGGAATCGAGACCCTGGACCTCTCGAAGGTCGAACAGGGCTGGGGCAGCCCGCATCGGAATCGCTCCGTTGAGGGCCACGAGTTGTCCATCGGCGGGCGGAAATTCGCCCGAGGCCTGGGCACGCACTCCGACAGCACCTTCCGCATTTCGCTGGGCGGCAAGGCCCAACGTTTCACCGCCAGCGTCGGTGTGGATGACGAAACCGGCAGCCAGGGCAGTGTCACCTTCCGCGTCGCCGGGGACAATAAGACCCTCTGGGAAAGCGGCGTGATGCGCGGCGGCGCCCCGGCAAAAGAGGTCTCGGTCGACCTCACGGGAGTCAAGACTCTCCTCCTGGCCGTGGGTGACGCCGGCGATGGCATGGATAAAGACCACGCCGACTGGGCGGAGGCGAAGATTGAGATGACCGAGGGCAAACCCGAGGCGCTGGCGCCGCCCGTTGAAACCGCCGTGGTGTTGACACCCAAGCCCGCTCCCACCCCGCGCATCAACGGTCCCAAAATCTTTGGCGCCCGCCCCGGCTCGCCCTTTCTGTTCACCATCCCGGCCAGCGGCCAGCGCCCCATGACCTTCGGCGCCGAGGCCCTGCCCCCCGGGCTGCAACTGGATCCGGCCACCGGCATCATCACCGGCGCCCTGGCCGACAAGGGCGCTTATGTCGTCACTCTCAGCGCCAAAAACGCCCTCGGCGCGGCCACGCGTCCGTTGAAGATCCTCTGCGGCGAGGCCATTGCGCTGACGCCGCCGCTGGGCTGGAACAGTTGGAACTGCTTCGCTTGCGATGTGACCGATGCCAATGTCCGGGCTGCGGCCGATGCGATGGCCGCCAGCGGCCTCGTCGAGCACGGCTGGACTTACATCAACATTGACGACTGCTGGGAAGCCGGCCGCGACGCCGAGGGCAACGTCCTTTCCAACAACAAGTTCCCCAACATGAACGCCCTGACCGAATACGTCCACGGCAAGGGTCTCAAGATCGGTCTTTATTCCTCGCCCGGCCCCAAGACCTGCGCCAACCACGAAGGGAGCTACAAGCATGAAGAACAGGATGCCCGGCGCTATGCCGAATGGGGGTTCGATTACCTCAAATATGATTGGTGCAGCTACGGGGAAATCGCGCGGAACCCCGACCACGCGGCCATGATGAAGCCCTACCAGGTCATGCGCGCCGCCTTGGACAAGGCCCCTCGCGACATCGTGTTCAGCCTTTGCCAATACGGCATGGGCAACGTCTGGGAATGGGGCGCCCAGGTCGGCGGCAACTGCTGGCGCACCACCGGCGACATCAGCGATACCTGGGGCAGCATGAACCGCATCGGCTTCGGCCAGGCCGGGCACGAGACCTTCGCCGGGCCGGGCCACTGGAACGACCCGGACATGCTCGTCGTGGGCTACGTCGGTTGGAGCGCCCGGGTGCGCCCCACCCACCTGACTCCCAACGAGCAATACACCCACATCAGTCTCTGGTGCCTGCTCTGCTCCCCGTTGCTCATCGGCTGCGACCTGACCCGGCTCGACGAGTTCACCCTCAACCTCCTGACCAATGACGAAGTGCTCGAGGTCAGCCAGGACCCATTGGGCCGCCAGGCCGGACGCGCGGCCCGAGACGGCCCGCTCGAAGTCTGGGCCAAGGACATGGAAGACGGCTCCAAGGCCGTGGGCCTCTTCAACCGCGGCGACCAGGAAACCCAGGTGACCGCCAGGTTTTCCGACCTTCACCTGGCCGGGACTCACAAAATCCGCGACCTCTGGCGGCAGCAGGATCTGGGCGGCTTCACCGGGCAATTCCAGGCCGCCGTCCCCCGCCACGGTGTCGTGCTCGTCAAGGTTGCCGCCGAGTAGATGCCTAACATGAAGAGACTCAGCACTTGGAGAAATCTGATCGTGCAAAGCGCGCCGACACAGGGCCAGGCGCCGGGAGCGATCAAGGCATTGGCATCATTCTCGCTCTGCTGCGGCATATTTACAGGGGCGGCGCGCGGAGCCGAGGCCCCCGAGTCGTCTGCTCCGAAGCTGCCGGGTGTCAGCGCGGCCATGCAGGCGGCGGTCGAGGCCGGAGAAGTTTCCGGCGCCGTTACGGTGGTCGTCACCAAGGACAAGATGCTGCATTGCGAGGCGACTGGACTGGCCAACCTTGCCACCAAGGAACCGATGCAGCCGGACTCTCTTTTCTGGATTGCCTCGATGACCAAACCCATCACCGCCGTCGCGGTCCTGATGCTCCAGGATGACGGCCAGCTCGACGTCGCGGCTCCGGTCGCGAAATACATCCCCGAGTTCACCGCCCTCAAGACGCCCTCCGGCCGGCCCGCCAACCTGACCATCGCCCAGCTCATGACGCACACCTCCGGCCTGGGCGAAGCCGACGGGGCGAAGGCGGCCAAGGCCCGGACGCTGGCCGATCTCATCCCGCTGTTTCTGGCTGCGCCCATGCAATACGAGCCGGGCGCCAAATGGAAATACACCCAGTCGGGCATCAACACTGCCGCCCGCATCGTCGAGATTGTCAGCGGCTTGCCCTTTGATGTGTTTGTCCAGCGGCGCATTTTGGATCCCCTCGGCATGAACCACACGACCTTCTATCCCGCCCGGCAGCCTTCCGCGCGCCTCGTCGTCGGCTACAAGAAGAACCGGGCTACGGGCGCCCTGGAGGCCGCGCCCCCGCTCGCCGGCTTCGGCATTGAAGGCCGCCCGCCGCTGGGAAACGGCGGCCTCTTTTCCACCGGCCCCGATTACGCGCGCTTCTGCCAGATGCTGCTGGCCGGGGGCGCATTCGAAGGCAAACGCTATCTTAGCCCGGCGGCGATGACGTTGCTCACGACCGTCCAGACCGGCTCGCTGCCAACCGGTTTCTTCCAGGTTCCGGTGCTTGCCGACTACGGCGCCAACTACGGCTGGGGCATCGGCGCCTGCATTTTGCGCGCGCCCCATCCGGGCGTTGCCGGCATGCTCTCACCCGGCACCTTCGGCCACGGAGGCGCGTGGGGCACCCAGGCCTGGATCGATCCCGCGCGCGGTGTCGCCTATATCCTCATGGTGCAGCGTCCCGACATCGGCAACAGCGACGCCAGCGAACTCCGCCGCGCCTTTCAACAAGCCGCCGCCGATGCGCTCCCGAAATGACCGACCAGCCTCCGCTCGCAACGCGCGCAATTAGGATGCCGGCTCGAGTCGGCCGTTCCAGCAATTCTGGCGCAATGGCCCAAAAGTCGGGAGCCTCCTGGACATCAAACCAAGATCGGGATAAGATTTGCGCATGTCGGCCAAGGTCTGTTCTGCCGCTGTCAACGGCATTGAAGCGTATCCGGTCGAAGTGGAAGTCAACGCCGGATAACGGGGTGGGGAAGCCCCAGGTCGCCGACCTCAAAGCCTCGCTTGAGGAGCTGACTTGAGGTATTTTTGAAACCATGAACGGAAACATTGAGACCGTCGGTTACCGCTACATCACGCGCCAGCCGGGCGTACGCGGTGGCCACGCCATCATCGAGGGCACGCGCGTCGGCGTCCACGACGTCATCAGTCTCCTCCAGAATGGTGAAACCGTGGACAGCGTTGTTACTCGCTGCTTCCCGAACGTCACTCGCGCCCAGGTGTATGAGTGCCTCGCGTATTACGAGGACCACCGCGGCGAGATTGACGTGCTCGTGGCTCGCCAGATGTCCGCGCCGACGCCGTGAAGTTCCTTGTCGAAAAACAGCCAATCCGACAGAGTTTACGACAAAGGATGCGACGAAGCTTTAATCCCGGCGAGTTTTTCAGACGCGTTCTCAGAAAGTCACCCCCAATTGCCAGGGCGCGAACTCCTCGTCGCCCAGGCCGGCCAGTTCGCTCTTGGTCTTTTCGCCCCCTGCCACCGCGAGGATCTTCTCGAAGAGGCGCATTCCTACTTGCTCGACGGTCTCGGTCCCCTCGAGGATTGTGCCGGCGTTGAGGTCCATATCTTCCTCCATCCAGTTGTAGAGCGGGGTGTGGGCGGCCACTTTGATGCAGGGCATCGGTTTGCAGCCATAGACGCTGCCGCGGCCGGTGGTGAAGACGCCGATGTTGCAGCCGCCCGCAACCAACCCGGTCATGCTCACCGGGTCAAATCCCGGCGTGTCCATGAAACAGAGGCCGGGAGTGAGAATCGGTTCGGCATATTGATAAACGGCGGCCAGCGGGGATTGCCCGCCCTTGGCCACCGCGCCAAGGCTCTTTTCGCAAATGTTCGTCAGGCCGCCCAGCTTGTTTCCGTAGGAAGGATTGTTGTCGAGCGAACAATGGTGCTCGAGCGCGTGCTGTTCCCACCACCGGACTCGTTCCAGCAACTTTTCGGCCACTTCGCGCGACACGGCCCGCCGGGTCAGCAGGTGTTCGGCCCCGAAAATCTCCGGCGTCTCGGCCAGTACGGAAGTCCCGCCGTAGCGGATCAACTCATCCGAGGCGACGCCCAGGGCCGGGTTGGCCGTGATGCCGCTGTTGGCGTCGGACCCGCCGCAGTTCTCCGCCAGCACCAGTTTGCCGGCCGGTTGCGGCGCGCGGCGCTGGGCGTTGGCAACCGGCAGCAGCCGGCTCACCCCCGCTACGCCGGCTTCGACCGTTTTGCGCACGCCGCCGGCAGACTGAATAGTCAGGAACACCGGCGCGGTCTCCCCGGGCCGAAGGTGGTCCAGTCCGCCGGCCTGGCGCATCGCCTCGAGGTGGTTGGTTTCGCAGCCCAGGCCGATGAGCACGCAGCCTGAGACGTTCGCGTGCCGGGCGAAGCCGGCCAGCACGCGTTGCAGGACCTGCAGCGCCTCGCCGGGGCCCGTCCCACAACCGGATTTGTGGGTGAAGGCCACCACCCCATCGACGTTCGGGAAATCGCGTTTGAAGGCCTCCGCGCGAAAGCGGTCCCGCACGTAGCAGGCAACCGAGGCGGAGCAGTTCACGCTCGAAATGACCGCGATGTAGTTGCGCGTCCCCACGCGCCCGCCGGGCCGGGCATAGCCTTGAAAATACCTCATCCGGTCCGCCGGATAATAGCAGACCGCGCGCGCCTCAGCGCAGAATTGATAGTCGCGCCCGAAATCTCGCAGGACCAGATTGTGAGTGTGGACATGCTGGCCCGGGGCGATGCGGTCCAGCGCAAAACCGATAATCTGCCCGTATTTCCTCACCGGCGCGCCGGCGGCGATTTCTCTGACGGCGATTTTGTGCCCGGGCCCGATGTCCTGCGCCACCCTCAGCGAGAACGGGCCTTTGACCAGCTCATCCCCGGCCTTCACCCGCTCTTTGAGCACGGCGACGCTGTCGGCCGGGTGAAGCAGGATGGCGGTTCGGTCGAATTCTCGCCGTGTTTCGGGAAGCGATTGCAAGGCCATAGCCCGAACACCTTACCACAGAATGCGGGTCTTCAAGCCGAAAGCTGGTAAATCTCACGACAGGCTGAATTCCAAGAGCGCAAGATCATCTTCGAAAGTGGCGAGGCCCCGGGCTTTTTCCAGATAGGACAACGTGGCCGGCAAATCGTCCGCCCCGCCGGCGACCCGTCCGGCCAGGTGCTGGATGAACTCCTCGAGTGTGAGCATCGAGCCCTCCGGCCGGACGATTTCGTAAGCGCCGTCGCTGAAGACGAAAAGGCGGTTGAACGGTTGCAGCGTGGTGGCTTGCACGGCATACACGCTGTCGGGAAACGTGCCCACTGGCGGTCCCGGCGTTTTGAGTTTCTCGACCTGCGCGCCGGCCCGGTCCGGGCCGGTGAGGAGAATGGCCGGGGGATGCCCGCCGCTGGAATAGCGGAGTTGGCGCGTGGATTTGTCGGCCACGCCATACCACATGGTGAAGTAAAGGTTGTTTTGGCTCTCCATGGCGAAGGCGCGATTGAGCGCCGTCAACACCTCGCCGGGATGGCGGAAGTCCACGCCGGGCAGGTTTTGCGAGCGGAGCAAGTTCATGACCGAGATCGACAACAACGCGGCGCCCACCCCATGCGAGCAAACGTCGAGCAGGAAAATGGCGAAGTGGCCGGCGTCCACCCAGCAATAGCCGAAGGCGTCGCCCCCGAGCTCGCTTGAGGGAATATACCGCCAGTCCGTGGTCACCTCTCCCTGGAGTGGCGCGGGCAGCAGCGATTTCACGTAGCCCGCGGCCTCGGCGAGTTCGGCCGCCAGATGTTTCTGGCTCTCGACCAGCGCGCGATAGGTTTGTTGCTCCTGGTCGTGGAGCCGTTTCTTTTCCAGCGAACTGCCGATGCGCGCCCGCAGCAACACGGCGTCAAACGGCTTGGCCAGATAATCCTCCGCCCCCTTTTGAATGCACCTGGCCAGCATCTCCAGATCGTCGAGCGCCGAGATCATGATCACCGGGAGGTGGCGCAACAGCGCATCCTGCTTTATTTTCTCCAGCACGTGATAGCCGCCCATCTCCGGCATGATGACATCGAGCAATACCAGGTCGAATCGCCGCGCGCGCAGTTTTTCCAGCGCCTGCCGGCCATTCTCCGCCAGCGACACCGTGTAACCCTGCCGGCGAAGCCGGCGCGCCAGCAACGCCCGGTTGGCCTCGTTGTCATCCACGATCAGCAGCGAGCCCGAGGCGCTGCCGGGTTCGACCTCCCCGCCAGGCAGCCGTTTCGCTTGAATCGAGGTGTCGCGGCCCGCCTTTTCGCCGGCGCCAACGCCCCGGCCCCCGCTCCCGCCGGCGTGAGCAGTGGCCAACTCACGCAGCATCCTCGGGGAGTCCTCGAGCAATCGCCGGGCCGCGCCCGCGATCCGCAACAAATCGTCGCCGCCCCAATTGTTTTCCAGGGCGTCGCATTTTTCGGACAGGCCCTCGGCGGTCGCGATGATCCGCTCAGCCAACGACTGGATGGTGCGCTCGAGTTCCTGGAAGCTTTCCGGCGATTGTCCGATGGTGTCCGGGTTGAGCCAGTGATTGACCTCGGCGAAAATGCGAGCGGCGGCCTGATGAATGGCGCCGAAACCCGGCAAGAGGGGCTGGAGCCCGCGCTCGCCCGCTTCCTCCTGGAGGATTTCGCTGAACCCCAGAATCTCGCTCAGCGGGTTGCGCAGATCATGGCGGGTACGGCTCAAGCGCCCCACCCAGGACGGACTGTCCGCCTCAGCCGGGTGTCCCGGTTTCCCACGTTCAGTGATGTTTTCTTCCATGTTCGTAGCCGGATGGGCAAGGGCGGCACCGCGCCGGCGTCAGGCCTTCGGCGCGGCCAGAGGAGGCAGGCTGCCGAGCAGGCGGTCGATCTTCGCAAACAAACGGGTGAAATCGATCGGCTTGGTCTCGTAGTCATCGCACCCCGCCTCCACCGCCTTCACCCGGTCCGCCTCCATGGCATGGGCGGTGAGGGCGATAATCGGAATCCGCCGGTTGGCCGGGTCGGCCTTGAGCTGGCGCGCGGCGCTCCAGCCATCCATGCCCGGCAACCCCACATCCATGAGGATCAGGTCGGGGCGTTCGATGGGCACCAGGGCCAGGCCGCGCTCGGCGTCCTCGGCCAGCACAATTTCGTGACCACGCGGTTTCAGGCGCCGCGTCAGCAGCACCCGGTTGTTTTCCGTATCTTCGATGATCAGTATTTTCGTCATAAATCCCAGGTCGGCGTTGCCGCTTGCGGAGCCCGGAACGGCGCGAGCAAACTCCGGATCTCCCGCGCCAGTTCCGCCGGCGCGTAGGCGCCCTTTTCCACGATCCGTTGGGTCAATCCCGCCAGGCGCCGCCGGTCTTCCGGGCTCAAGTCCATCGCTGTGATGACCACCACGGGGATGGTGCGCCAGTCCTCGTTCTGGCGCAGCTCCGCCAGCACCTCGAAACCGTCCATCACCGGCATCATCAGGTCCAGCAGCACGACCGCTGGCCGCCGCGCCCGGATGCTTTCCAGCGCGGCCCGCCCATGTTCCGCCTCGGCGACCGGCCAGGCCTCCGCCTCGAGCGTCCGCCGCAACATCTCGCGCAGGTTCGCGTCGTCCTCCACGATCAACACCGGCCCGTCCGGCTGGCCGGCCAAATACCGTTTCAACACCAGCACGAGTTGGGCCCGCTCGATCGGTTTGATCAAATACTCCGAGGCGCCCAGCGCGAATCCCAGTTCCTTCTCCCCCACAATCGTCACCATGATCACCGGAATGCGGGCCAGGTCCGGGTCCGCCTTGAGGGAGGAGAGCACCGACCAGCCGTCGGTCTCCGGCATCATCACGTCGAGCGTGATGGCCGCCGGCCGGAGTTCCCGGGCCAGGCACAGGCCGTCCCGGGCGTTGGCAGCGAAGTGGAGGCGATAGCCTTCGTCCTTGAGCGTCCGCTCGATCAACCGGCGCACGTTCGCATCGTCGTCGATCACGAGCACACAAGGGCCGTCGGACGCGGCCGCCGCGGCTGGCGGCGGGCCGGCGGCATCTGGCAACCTGCCCTTGGTCACTTCCGCGGGCAGCCGCAGGGTGAAGGTGGAACCTTTGCCCGGCTCGCTCTGCGCGTCGACGCTCCCGCCCATCAATTCGCAGAACTGCCGGGTGATGGCCAGGCCCAGCCCCGTCCCGCCATACTTCCGCGCCGTGGAACTGTCCGCCTGCGTGAAGGCCTGGAACAGCCGCGAGACCTGCTCCGGGGTCATGCCGATGCCGGTGTCGCTGACGCGGAAGAGGAGCGTGGGAGCGTCAGAGCGTGGGAGCGTGGGAGCGTGGGAGCGTGGTTCTTCCGCGCGCGCAGGCGGATCGTCGCGCTTTACGCTCTCACGCTCTACGCTCGACGGGATGGGAGCAATGGGAGGGATGGGAGTTATGACGCTCTCCCGCTCCACACGCTCCACACGCTCCACGCTCAGCCGAATCACGCCTGCCTCGGTGAACTTGTTCGCGTTGCTCAGCAGGTTGAGCAGCGCCTGCCGCACCTTGGTCTGGTCCGCCCGCATGACGCCGATGTCCGCCGGACAATCCACGATCAACCGGTTGGCCTTCTTGGCGACCAGCGGCTGGATCGTGTCGCGCACATTGGCGGCCAATTGCGCCACGTCGAAGGTCTCCAGGCTCAGCTCCATCTTGCCCGCCTCCACCTTGGACAGGTCGAGGATGTCGTTGATCAGACCCAGCAAGTGGGTCGCCGAGTCGTTGATGCGCGCCAGATCCTCGGCCTGTTCCTTCTTCCCCTCCGTCTCGGCCTCGGCCAGCAGCATCTCGCTAAAGCCGATGATGGCGGTCAAGGGTGTGCGCAACTCGTGGCTCATGCTCGCCAGAAAAGTGCTCTTGGCCGCGTTGGCCGCGTCCGCGGCTTCCTTGGCCCGGCGCAGTTCCTCTTCCGCAGCCTTGGCGGCCGTGATATCCCAGGCGATGACTTGCACGCCCGCGATTTTGCCAACGGCGTCCCGGATTGGCACTCGCACCCAGTGGTAGAAGCTCGTCACCGTGTTCGAGCCGTTTGTGCCTCGATCGAATAGGTGGTCTCCCTCGAGGATTTCTCCGGTTTCCATGACCTTGCGGTCGCTGGCGCGGATCTGCCCGGCCAAATCACGGGGGAAGATTTCGGAGTCGGTCTTTCCTATCAGATTGCCTTTCTCTACGCGGAGCCCCAGCCATTCCTCGGTCATGCTGTTGAGGAAGGTGTAAACTCCGTTCAAGTCCTTGCGGATGACGATGTGCGGGATGTTCTCGACCAGCGAATGATAGAGCTCCTGTGATTCACGCATCGAGGCTTCCGCCTTGCGTGTCTCGGCAACCTGCTTTTCTAGGGTTGCGCGGGCATCCTGTTCTTCCCGCAATAACTGCTCCCGCAATTGTTCGGCTTCGCGCTTGCGCCGGATGACCAGCGATCGGGCCACAAAGGCCCAGCCCACCAGACCCAGCAATCCGCCGCCCCCCGGCACGGTGATCCAAGCATTGGCATACCACGGCGTGACGATGCTCAGGGCCGCCCGCGCCGGTTCCGAGTAATTCAAATCCCGGTCGATCGACTGGACAAAAAACGTGTACTCGCCCGGCCCTTTCGGATTCCAGTCGAACTGCGCCGCCAGCGTCGGTTCGCGCCAGGCGGCGTCGCGTTTGGAGGGGGGAGTCTCGGCCCGGCCCGGCACTATGGCGCACCGATAAAAGCGCCGGAACGGCTGCGTCTTGAAATCCACCGCGTTGAAGCGGAACCCGACCAATTGCCCGGAGGTGATCGCGGGCATCTTTTCCGCGCTGTTGTAATCCCGGTCGGTCTTCACGGCCAATTGGGGTGGCGCCGGCGCCTGCCGCCTGGGCCGGTAGCAGGTGACGCCTTTGTCCGTGCCGATCCAGTACGCGCCGTCGTGGCCTTGGGCGATGGTTAACACCGTGAGGCTGGCCAGGCCGTCCTCTTCATCGAGCGACGACCAGGTCACGCCGTCATAACGGAATAAACCCGAGTCCGAAGCAAACCACAGCACGTCGTCACGATCGCGCAGAATCTGATAAACGGTGCCCTGCGGCACGGGCCGGTCAGCGGTTCCTTCCAAACCGCCAAAGTGGGTTCCGTTGTAGCGGGCCAAACCCGCTCGCGTGCCGATGTAGAGCAGCCCATCGGCGCCTTCCTGGAAACACCGGACGTAGTCGGACGGCAGGCCGCCAGCGGTCGTCTCCGATGAGAAATATTGAATCTCATTTCCCTTGATTCGCGAAATGGGCTCGGGCCTGTAGCGGCCGGCCGTCCATACGGCGCCGTGGGAATCCTCGTAGATGGCGGCGACCCAATTCGTGACGCCTTGGACCTTTTCGTTCTTCCCTTTTCCAGCCCAGAGATCATCCAGATTGAACTTGTGCAACCCTTGCATAAGTTCGCCGACCCACATCGTTTTTTGCGCATCAATGTGGAACGCGAAGTTGTAACCTCCATTCAGGGTCCCGGGGTTGG
>Ga0187884_10003619_pt1 | contig 11892 bp, 9 predicted proteins | sample June2016WEW_20_4_FD_132983 | JGI IMG/M metagenome (GOLD analysis project Ga0187884, IMG submission 132983) | Peatland microbial communities from SPRUCE experiment site at the Marcell Experimental Forest, Minnesota, USA - June2016WEW_20_40 | ecosystem: Environmental > Terrestrial > Soil >...
GCGTTCCGCTGCGCTGAAGGTGCAGTCCACCGCCACGGTTCCCTGCTCCTTGTTGTATTTGATCGCATTGGAAAGCAGGTTGATGATGATTTGTTTCAACCGGATCCGATCGGCCTTGACAAAGAACGGGGCCTGGTCATCGAACTGGGGAAAGGTCATGCTGATGCCACGCTGTTGCGCTTGCGGCTCCATCATGGTCCGGCATTCGGATATGGCCTCGGACAACGACACCGATTCCGGCGACAGGGACACCTTGCCGGACTCGATCACCGCGAGATCGAGGATTTCGTTGATCAGCTTGAGCAGATGCCATCCCGCCTGGAGAATCTGGGCAATGCTTTCCGACTGGGAAGCCGTCGGCAATGGAGAAGCTGACTCCATCAGTTGGGCGAAGCCGAGGATGGCATTGAGCGGGCTGCGCAGCTCATGGCTCATGCTGGAAAGGAAATCCGATTTGGCGAGGTTGGCTTTCTCCGCCGCGGATTTGGCGCTCTCCAGCTTGACGTTCGATTCCTGCAGAGCCTGCTCGAAGCGTTGGCGCTCGGTGACGTCGCGCGCGGCGGCGAACACGCCTTGCAGCCTGCGGTCCCGGTCGTAGAAGGTGGTCGCGTTGTAGGACACGACGGTTTTCTTGCCGTCCCGGGCGCTCGCGGTCAGCTCGTAGTTGGTGACCTTCTTCTCGCTGAGCACCAACTTGATGGCCGCTTCGGCCCGCTCAGGGGCGGTGAAGTAGTTCTTGAACGGCGTGCCGATCAACTCGTCGCGCGTGCAGCCGGTCAGCGCCTCCATCTGCTGGTTGACGTCGGTGATGATACCGAGCGGATCGGTCGTCATCAGCGCGTCAATATTGGATTCGATGAGCGAGCGGGTGTAGAAGTGCTGGTCGCGCAAGCGCTGGTCGAGTTTCTTCTGCTCTGCTTCGACCTGCTTGCGCGAGGTGATATCACGTAAAATGCCGGTGAAGTAACGCCGGCTGCCCAGCCACATCTCGCTGACCGTCATCTCCACCGGGAAAATGCTGCCATCCTTGCGCCGACCCACGACCTCGCGTCCGAGGCCGATGGCGCGCGCCTCATCGCTCGCATTGTAATAATCGAGGGAACCATTGCGCTGGTCTCGATCAAGCTCGGGTATCAACAGGCTGAACTTTTGTCTGATGAGTTCTGCCGCGGGATAGCCAAACATTCGTTCAGCGGCCGGGTTAACTGTCTCGACGATGCCGTCGCTGGCATGGAGGGTGATGATGCCGTCCGCCACGGTGTTGAGAATCGTCTGGATCAGCGCGGCATTGTCGAGCAAGGTCTGGCGCGCTGCGTATTCTTTGGTGACATCGCGGAACACCAGCACAACACCGACCACCTGACCGTCGCGATCTCGAATCGGTGCGCAACTGTCGGCAATGGCGCACTCGCTGCCACCGAGTGCAATCAATACGGTGTGGTTGGCCAGACCGTGGATCGTGCCACGCGCCAAGGTTTCCTTTACTGGGATAATGGCGGGTTGACGGGTTTCCTGGTTGATAATGTGAAAAATCTCGTCCACCGGGCGACCGTTGGCTTGCGCCTGCGTCCAACCGGTGAGCTGTTCGGCCAAGGGATTCAGGCGCGTCACACGCCCTTCGGCATCGGTGGCGATCACGGCATCGCCGATGGAGTTGAGCGTCACGGCAAGCTTTTCCTCGCTCGCCTGCAAGGTGACGTTGGCCTGCTGCAGTTGTTGATTCGTCGTCGCCTGAATCTCGAGCAAATGCTGGGTTTCCAGATGAACTTGATTCTGGAGTCGATGCTGTGTTTCCCGATAGATCAAATAGGCGAACGAAAGCGCCAACAGCAGCAGCAACAGGCTGGCGGCAGCGATGATGGTAAACAGACGGCGCATGTCCGATTGGAACTCGGCATCGTGCTGCGCCCGCGCGTCTTCCTCGATCTGGATGAAGGCCCCCATCTCGACCCGGATCGAATCCATCAACCGCTTCCCCGCACCACCGCCTACAACCGCCAGAGCCGCAGTCGTGTCCTGGTTGCGGCGCAACTCAATGACATGCGACAATTCCGCCATTTTGGCATCCAGCAACGGAGCCAGGGCGTCCAGGTGTTGATGGGCGGCACGGCTCAAGGCAAGTTGACGCAATTCTTCCAGATGGCCACGGACACTGTCGCGCACCGCCACATACGGTTCCAGAAAGGCCTCGTCACCGGTCAACAAATAGCCCCGCTGACCGGTCTCGGCATCTTTCAAGGCCGACAGCAAATCACCCGCGCTCTTTATTATAACGTCGGTATGCGCTCGCTCCTCGGCTGCTTGCCTGATCTGTCTGAAAGACCAAAACGATAAGGCCACTCCCAGCGCCACCAGCAGGGCCGCTCCAGCAAGCGAAGCAGCAATCTTATGAGCAGCTTTCAATGGAAATAGGCCCTCCGGCTAAAAGCAACGTCCCTTGGTATCGGATATCCGCGACCCCATCGTTCCACGCCGAAATTGAAGATTTGCATCACGCCCCTCTCGTCAGCGGCGATGCTTGAGAAGTTGGCGCTGTTGAAAATTGCATTCTGCAAGGTCCCCGCTTTCAGCAGAGCCTTTTCGCCCCGGACTTCGGTGACGATCTCCACCGCCGCGGGATCGCGGTCGAGAATAGCTGTTGGCTCCATATTTGTTCCGTTCTTAAACTGCGATTAGCGTTGCCTCGTACTCAGCTTGGCCGCGATCGGCGCGAGGGAACGCCGATCCCCCTCACTCCGGCCTCGCCTGGTTTGCTCCGCGGCGCATCATCTGCCAAATGATGCTTGAGACAGGCGACCACTTCCGTCAGGACGAACGGCTTGGCCAGAAAAGGGTACCCCCAGAACCGCCCCCCCACTCGCCTCCACTTCTCCTTTCGTGATGGCCGCGGCCAGAAAGACAATCGGCACGCCTTTCAATTTGGGATTTGCCTGAAAACAACCGACCAAATCCCAGCCGTCCAGACCCGGCATCTTCACATCCAGCAGGATTAAGTGAGGCTGAAATTCCTCCGCCGCGGCCAGCGCGGCCTTGGGGTCATTTTCCTCCCGGACCACGTAATCGTTGGTCCGTTCCAGATAAAGTTTCACCAGTCGGGTATTACTGGCTTGGTCGTCCACAGCCAGAATGCGTTTCTTCTCAGTCTTCCTGTTCACATTCATGTTAAGGTGCAGGAAAAAATACGCGACCGCTATGGGGCGTTCACCCCATAGACGAACTGAGGCAACTGACGCACCTTGACGATATGAGCACCAATGTTTAAGGCCCCAACAATGTCCATGAAACCAATCACGGTCCTGCTGGCGGACGATAATCAGGTGGTGCGCGAAGAATTTAGAAAGCTTTTAGAACTGGAAGATGATCTTGAAGTCGTGGGCGAGGCAATAAACGGCGTTCAAGCACTCGACCTGGCCCGGAATCTCCAACCCGCATTGGTTCTGATGGACGTGACCATGCCAGGGATCCTCAATGGTTTGCAAGCCACTCGCCAGATTCTCAAAGTCGCCCCGGCCACCAAAGTGCTCATGCTTTCGGCCTACAACGATGAGGTGTATGTCGAAGAGGCGATCAACTCCGGCGCGATGGGTTATCTGGTCAAACAAACCTCCGCTGACAATGTCTGCCTCGCGATTCGGGAAATCCACGAGGGGAACACATTTTTCAGCCCTTCGATTCCCAGGCATCTTCGGAAAAGAAATGGTAAACAGAAGATGGCTTGAGCCGGATTGCCGAAGCCGCGCATGGCCTTCTTGAAACGCCTTTAATTATGCCGAGTTTAATCGGCGTGATGACACCCGTTGCCGCCGATGGAACGCCAGGAAGGTCGCCGAGTGGCTATTGATCGAATGGCCGGCAGACGCCTCCGAACCGACGGACTATTGGCTCGGCTAATGGGGACTAAGCCAGGGCGGCCTTCTTCGCCTTCAGATATTTCTCAACGGTTTTTATGAGATTGATGGAATTGGGGACGCGGGCGACGTTGGGCTTGCCCAATTTGTAATGCACCAGCAATTTGCCAACCATTCCCACTCGAAGATCCGCTCCCGCCATGCGCCAGAGTTGACCGGCAGCCAAAGATGGTTGAACAATGCGGCGAGGAGCCTTGATTTTCTTCATGGCCGATCCTGCGCCTCAACTTTCGATTAAACCAGTTAAATCGCCATGTGGTTAAAGGGGGCGCGTAGTGGGGCTCGCAAAATCGCATATTTGTTGGGCAGTGTGCATCCGCTTCGTACCCACACCGCGTCCGCCGGGGAAAGCCAGAAGGATGCAAGATGAAATGGAGACAAAACCATCCGGCAAAGGCGGGGATCGGGTTGGAACGATAGTTGCCGATAGTGGTTGCGATCACGCCGGAACCAGTCATGCTTCATTTGTCCGCCAGATGGCTTGTCTCTTTCAAGGCATGGTGAATCTTCAAGTGAACCTCGTTCAGTGATGATTTTAGACCCGGCGTTCGGGAACAGGCTGCAGAAAGCAACGGTGAGTCGGACAATAAAAGATCAAATGAACAATAAATTGTTTGTCGGAAGCCTTTCCTTGGAAACCACTGAAAATGAGGTGCGAGACGCGTTCGCCGCGCATGGCACGGTCACGGAAGCCAACCTGATAATGGATCGCATGACCAATCGTTCGCGCGGCTTTGCTTTCGTGACCATGAGCACGGACGAGGAAGCGCAGAAGGCCATTCAAGCCCTTAACGGCAAGGATATGGGAGGACGCACTCTCGCAGTAAGCGTTGCCAAGCCGCGTGAAGAACGAGCGCCCGCCTGCGGCGGTGGGCGCCGTGATTACGGCGGCGGCGGTGGCCGTCGCTATTGAACGGTTTGAAATTTCAAGCCGGGGTGCGGTGGGAACTGGACTTCGCATTTTTATTTTTCGGTTCGTCCCAATTGCGGATCTGCCAGCCATGAGTGAACAACACATAGAAGTCGAAGGCAGGGTCACGGTGGTGCTGCCCGGCACGATGTTTCGCGTCGAACTGGACAACAAACATGTCGTGCTCGCCACCATTTGCGGCAAGATGCGCAAACGCTGGGTGCGCCTGACCGTCGGCGACCGGGTGAAAATGGAGATTTCGCCCTACGACCTCGACAAGGCGCGCATCATCTGGCGGCTGAAATAATCCTTCCGCGGGCCAATCGTCCACACCGGCGGGTGCTACCGCGACAACGCGTTGAGCAAGCCGAGCATCGCCGGAGTCAAACACCTTGGCTTGCCGCTTCGTGGCAAAAGTGATGGCGGACATGTGCCACAATCTGCAGCTCGGTCATTTTGTCGGTCGTTTCCATCGTGACGGTCTGCGCGTCGGTTTTATCCTTCTCGAATCGCTTTTTCAGTTCGCCCTTGGCCTCGCCGGGACCAAAGATCAAGACCGCTCCGGCATCACGAAGACAGGAAATGATCTCGTCGTAGTAGCGCGCAAGATGCCCGGTGTACTCTCTCTGCCGCGAATCGTCGGCAGGCACTGTCTGGTATTCAAATCGCCCAGTGGAAGGCTCCCCGGAACGTCGGAGTTGCGTTTCCGCGTTTGATTGGATCCGCTTTGTTTCTTCCCCGGTTTTCGACAGGACGACAATGACGGCCTCGCGGTGGTCAATCCAAAGACCTGCTTCGGCTTTCAAACTTCCGCCGTTGTTTACTGCTTTTGTGCTGTTCATTATGGCCATGGTAGTTGCCGGACCATCCTCTTTATATGGGGTAAAACCCTACGCACCAATGGTAACATTTTTGGGCTGGCTTCATGAGCCCGGGGGCGAAATTGATCTGCCCCTGGGAACCGGAATGTTGAGGCTTGGTTTTGACTCGGTTGCCTGCATACACTGGTCTCCATGAAACGGCCCGCACGTCCATTCTGCCCACCGCTGCCACCAGATTGCAATCTGGTGTTGGACGCGGGCAGGCTTGAAGATTGCCGTCACCAAAGCGGAGAAGCGAGCTGTGGCTCGAAAGGCCGCCGCCGCCGCTCGCCAGCCCATGAGAATAGACGGCGCGATTTCGTCATTCTCCCATAGAAATCAGAGGGTTTTGGGTTGAATCCATGAAAATCACCAATAAAAAACGCCCTGGAAATCCCGGGAGGAGGCAGAACCAATTTTCCATCCGCTATTCAAACAGAAGAAGACGACCCAACCCATACCAGCCGTTTGAACGGCATCGCACGCGGCTCCTGAGGTACCTCTGGATTAAATGCAAGAGGGCCATCAGCGCAAACGATTCCGGCTGGGCTGAACCGGTGACGCCAATCAAGTATTTGGTGTCGCTGGCCAGCGCGGCAGCTTCTGGCACCAAAGAGCTTGAAGCAGTTCTCGGCGTAAACAACGCAGTATTGGAAGAAGTTTTCCAAGCCATCGCCGCTGGAAAAAGAATTATTGTGCAACAAAAGGCCGTCGTTTAATCCTCCAGCATCGCGCTGACGACCTTGCCAGCGTCGGCCAGGACCACGGAGTACGCCTCTGGAGAATTGGCGGCCTGCAAAACTTTGCCCGCGTCATGCAGGATGCCGGCGGTGAAGGCCTCCTCCTTGATGGCGGCGCTGATCCGCCGCTCCCGGGCCAATTACTGGGTCGCTTCCGCCACCGCCAAGGCGTGCTTCCATTCCAGGGCAGGACTGAAGCCACGGCAGATTTTGTCGTTGGTGAAAAAGGCCCAAGCGGACATGACCAAAGCTTGAACGCGACCGCTGGGATTGGGCGGGTAATTCGCCATGCCTTCAAGCGGATTTCACATTTGCCCTTTCTCTCCCCAAAGGCATCCTTAAGCATATTTATATGGAGCAACCAATCCAATCAGAAACATCGTTCTTGGGGCGCCTGCGCACGGCGCTGTCGTGCTTCAACCGTGCCCTCGCCAATCCTGACTTTTGCCGCCAGGCCACCGAGCTGCTGCGCCCGCCACAACCTCAGGCCAGACCAAAGCCCGTCGAGTTGCCGCCCGAACGTGTTCATGCCTCCGGCCTGGCCGTCCTTTCCATGCTCCAGCGCGAGGGCCGGCTGATTGATTTTCTCCAGGAGGACATGGCGGCATTTTCGGACGCCGAGATCGGCGCGGCCGCGCGGGTCGTCCATGCGGGCTGCCGCAAAGTGTTCTCCGAATACTTCGCCATCGAGCCGGCGCTCACAGACGCCGAGGGCGCGACGATCCAGGTGCCCGCGGGCTTCGACGCGCAACGCATCCGGCTGACCGGCAATATCGCCGGCCAACCGCCGTTTCGCGGGACGCTCAAACACCACGGCTGGGTGGCCACGGCGGTGCGAATGCCGGCCGTTTCGGAGACGCTGGACCCGCGCGTGCTCGCGGCGGCCGAAGTCGAACTGTAATCCGCATCACGCCTTTCATTTTACCACCAACGATTTAACAATTGTCCCATGTCCACTTACTCCATCGGCATTGACCTCGGCACCACCAACAGCGCGGTCTCTTATTTCAAACTCGCGGAAGCCCAAGCCCGCGGCCGCGCGCAGACCATGCTCGCCATCCCGCAGATTACGTCCGTCGGCACCGTCGAAGAAAAGCAGTTGCTGCCATCGTTCCTTTACCTGCCCAGCGATCAGGAATTTCCCGCCGGCAGTCTCGCCTTGCCGTGGGACAAGAAGCGCAAAGACGCGGTCGTCGGTGAATTCGCACGGTCGCACGGCAGCAAAGTCCCGATGCGGCTGGTCGCATCCGCGAAAAGCTGGCTCTGCCACGCCGGGGTGGATCGCTTGAGCGCGATCCTTCCGTGGCAGGCGCCCGAAGACGTCCAGCGCGTCTCGCCACTGGATGCGGCGGCGCGTTACCTGGCCCACTTGCGCGAAGCCTGGGATCACCAGTTCCAGGATGATGCCCTGGCCAAACAGGATGTTGTTCTGACCGTGCCAGCGTCGTTCGATGCCGCCGCGCGCGACCTCACGCTGAAAGCCGCGCAACAGGCCGGCTTGCCAAACATCACGCTGATTGAAGAGCCGCAGGCGGCGTTCTACGCGTGGCTTGAGCAGATGGGCGAAGGCTTCCGCAAACAAGTCAAGCCCGGCGACGTGGTGCTGGTCGTGGACGTCGGCGGCGGCACCACCGACTTTTCGCTCATTGCGGTGACCTCCAAAGACGGCGACGTGGCGCTCACCCGTGTGGCCGTCGGCGACCACATCTTGCTGGGTGGCGACAACATGGATCTCGCGCTCGCTCACACCGTCAATCAACGGCTCGCCAGCGAAGGCAAGAAACTCGACGCCTGGCAATTCAACGCCCTCACCTTCGCCTGCCGCCAGGCCAAGGAGAACATGTTTGCGGATGGGAAGCTCAAGAAATCTCCGCTCGTCGTCCCAGGCAGAGGTTCGTCGCTGGTGGGCGGCACGATCAAGGCCGAGTTGAGCCGCGATGAACTGACCCGCGTGCTGACCGATGGATTTTTTCCGAAGTCAGCCATCACTGACCTGCCGCAGATGGCGCGTCGCACCGGCCTTGCGCAAATGGCCCTGCCCTACGCCCAAGACGCCGGCGTCACGCGCCACCTCGCCGCGTTCCTGACGCGCCAGGCCCGCGCGATGGCGACCGCTCACGACGCGCCGGTGAAGGTGGAAGGCAAGACGTTCGTGCATCCGACCGCCCTGCTGTTCAATGGCGGCGCGTTCAAGGCCGCCGCGTTCAAAGATCGCGTGATCGAAGTCCTCAACGGCTGGCTCGCGGCGGACGGCGGTCAACCCGCCAAGGAACTGGAAGGCGCCGAACTCGACCTTGCTGTCGCGCGCGGCGCGGCCTACTACGGCTGGGTGCGCCATGGCCACGGTCTGCGGATTCGTGGCGGCACCGCCCGCGCCTACTATGTCGGCGTCGAGACGGCGATGCCCGCCGTGCCCGGCATGGAACCGCCGGTCAAAGCCCTTTGCGTCGCGCCGTTCGGCATGGAGGAAGGCACGCAGGCTGACGTGCCACCGCAGGAATTTGGTCTGGTCGTCGGCGAACCCACCCGTTTCCGTTTCTTCGCCAGTTCCCTTCGCCGCGACGACCGCGTCGGCATGATGATCGAGGACGTCGCCGGCAACGACGAACTCGAAGAGGTCGCCCCCATCGAAACCACGCTGCCGGCCAAAGAAGGCAATGAAGGCAAACTGGTGCCGGTCAACCTGCAAGCCGTCGTCACGGAAATCGGAACACTCGAACTGCGCTGTCTCCAGAAAAGCGGCCCGGGCAAGTGGAAACTCGAATTGAATGTGCGGATGAAGGAGTAGCGCGAACCCAAGTAATGGAGGAGCGCCGGCTCCATGGGCCGCCCATCACTCCATCACTCGATAGTCCCAATGCCTTCACCTTCCTACATCATCGGCATTGACCTTGGCACGACGAATTGCGCCGTCGCCTTCGTGGACCCGGCGCAAGGCGCGGACTCTCCGGTCATTGACTTCCCCATACCGCAGTCGCAACGGCCAGGCGAGGTTGCGGCGATGCCGCTGCTGCCGTCGTGTCTCTACGTTCCTGGCGACCACGAATTGCCGCCCGGCTCGACCCAGTTGCCGTGGGGCGAGTCGCCGAAGCTGATCGTGGGGGCGTTCGCGCGCTGGCAGGGAGCGCGTGTGCCCGGACGATTGGTGGCCTCAGCGAAAAGCTGGCTCTGTCACGCGGGCGTGGACCGCTCCGCGCCGATTCTGCCGTGGGGCGCGCCAACCGGGGTCGTCAAAGTTTCGCCGGTGGAAGCTTCGGCGCTGTTGCTCTCACACATGGCCGCGGCGTGGAATGCCGCGCATCCTGACGCGCAGATGGCTCAGCAGGAAGTGGTGATCACCGTGCCCGCCTCGTTCGACGAAGTCGCGCGCGCGTTGACGGTGAATGCCGCACGCCAGGCCGCCCTCGAAAAGTTTACGCTCGTCGAAGAGCCGCAGGCCGCGTTCTATGACTTCACCGCGCATCATCGCCACGATCTGGCCGACGTGCTGAAGGACGTGAGGCTGGTGCTGGTGGTGGACGTGGGCGGCGGCACGACGGATTTCACGCTCATTCAGACGGGGGTTGCGTCCGACGGCCCGGCGGTGCGGCGCATCGCGGTTGGGGATCATTTGATGCTCGGCGGCGACAACATGGACGCCGCGCTGGCGCGGCACATCGAGGAACGGCTGTTGGCCGGTGGCCGGAAACTAAGCGCCGCGCAATGGACACAACTGGTGCAGGCCGCGTGCGCGGCGAAGGAATCGCTGCTGGGCGACAACGCTCCGGAACGGCACGGCATTGCCGTGGTGGCCGAAGGCAGCCGGCTGTTGCGCGGCACACTCTCGACTGAAATTCAGCGCGGCGAAGCCGGGCGATTGATTCTCGAAGGCTTCTTCCCCGTCTGCGCTCCCGTCGAAGCCCCGCGCCGCGCCGCGCGGACGGCGTTGCAGGAATTGGGACTGCCTTACGCGCAAGACCCCGCCATCACGCGCCATCTCGCCGCGTTTCTGCGCCACCACGCCGCCGCTGGTTTCACCGCGCTCCAGGAGGAACCGGGCGGGAACGCGTTGGCGCGACCGGATGCGATTCTGTTCAACGGCGGGGTCTTCAACTCGCCAAAGATTTCCCAGCGACTGATTGAAGTGATTTCGTCCTGGTGGCCGGATGCGCCCCGCATTCGCTTGTTGCCGCACAAGTCACTTGAATTTGCCGTCGCCCGCGGCGCGGCCTGCTATGGTCTGGCCCGGCGCGGCCTGGGACGGCGCATTGGCGGCGGATCGGCGCACGCACTGTATGCCGGGCTGGCCGCTGAACAGGAAACTGCCACGCCCCGCGCCATCTGCCTGATTCCCCGCGGACACGAAGAAGGTCAGCCGGTGGATCTCAAGAGCCGTTCGTTCGAGTTAATGCTCGGCCGGCCCGTGCAATTTCCCTTGTTCTCGACCACCTCGGATCGGATTGACCGGCCCGGTGATATCCTGGAAATCGGCGATGAGTTTCGCGCTCTCCCGCCCATTCACACGCTGTTCAAAGGTGCGAGATCCAAGAAAACGACAGTGCCAGTCCACCTGCGCGCCACGCTGACCGAACTGGGCACCCTGGAATTGTGGTGCGTGTCCAACGACGGCGATGAACGCTGGCGGCTGGAGTTCGAACTGCGCGGCGCCACTGCGCACGCCGCGGCCACGGTGACCGAATCCATGCCGGCCCGGTTTGACGAAGTGCGCGCGGTCGTCGAACGCGTGTTCGGCAACCAGCCGCTGCCAGCCGGTTCCAAGGAAGTGAAGCAGCTCAGTCGCACTTTGGAAAAAACCATCGGCCCGCGCGAAGGGTGGAGGCTGCCGTTGTTGCGTGAATTGTGGAGCGACCTTTACGCGGACGCGAACCGCCGCCGCCGGTCCGCCGATCACGAGCGGGTGTTTTTCCAGCTCGCCGGCTACAGCTTGCGTCCGGGATTCGGTTATCCGCTGGACGAGTGGCGCTGCGAGCAGATGTTTCTCCTGTTTAAGGACAGCGTAAAATTCCACGCCGAGCAACCGATCTGGAGCGAGTTCTGGGTGATGTGGCGCCGCCTCGCCGGCGGGCTGGCCGAGGTTCAACAACAAGAGTTGTGGAACTATCTCAAGCCGCATCTGGTTCGCCGCATTCCGCCCGAACCACCGAAGGACGGCGCAAAGCCAAAAGGCATCCAACCGGAAGGCCTTGACGAAATGGTGCGCGTCGCGGCGTCGCTGGAACATCTTAATCCGGCAGACAAAGTCGTTCTCGGCAACTGGATCACGCAACGGCTGAAAAACCCTGAGACGGCGGCCGGCCCGTGGGCCTGGGCGTTGGGCCGGCTTGGCTTGCGCGTTCCACTCTACGGAAGCAGTCACAAGACCGTGGAAGCGGACCAAGCGGCCATGTGGCTGTCACTACTGCTGGACGCGGGGCTGCGGCGCATGGACGGCACGGCGTTCGCCGCCGCGCAGTTGGCGCGCCTGACCGGCGACC
>Ga0187884_10003625_pt1 | contig 11887 bp, 12 predicted proteins | sample June2016WEW_20_4_FD_132983 | JGI IMG/M metagenome (GOLD analysis project Ga0187884, IMG submission 132983) | Peatland microbial communities from SPRUCE experiment site at the Marcell Experimental Forest, Minnesota, USA - June2016WEW_20_40 | ecosystem: Environmental > Terrestrial > Soil >...
CTTGGAATTAAGGCTGGGATTACTGCCAAAGACATTTGGATGAGAGAGCGATGCTTTGATCCATCGCTTACCATGGTGGAAGATGTCATAGTTGATGCGGCAATTAATGCTGTACAAAGCTGACTTCGTGTTTCGCCATAAAAGAACAACGCCTTTTCAAGTCAATTCTAAGCTTAAATTGTTGCGCAAAAGGGCCACGCGACGGCAAAGCGCCGCCATTCGCATCCGATGAACTCTCGCCTCATTAGACGGCTGAGAATCTACCTTATTATAATGCTCGTCGTATTTGCCGCTATAGTAGGTGAAGTTTTAGTAGGCAGATTTGGCACTCCATTTGTTTTAATTGGTGTCCTTATAGGCCTAGTGATAGGTATCATAGTCAGTCGCAGTTATCGCCTTAGTTGGGATGTAGAAACTAACAAAGTGATCAGTCACTCGACTGGATAGGAGCAGCGCTTCTACTCTGTTATCTGGTTTTTATATTCACTAAAAGTTATTTTCTGGGATTTTATGTGCAAGGAGCTGCTTTATTTGCTATTATTCTCGGCATCACGGCAGCCACCATGCTAGGTAGGATATTAGGCACTAGACACGGAATGAACAAATTTCTGAAAATCTTAGAAATTTAAAGACAAAGCATGAATGTAACAGGCTAGCGCCGGCGGTCGCCGCGGACGAATACGTGGCGAGAAAAAGCCCCGCGGTTCATGATAGCAGTACGGTGAAGGTGAGGTAGTAAAGGTCACAGGGATAGCGCAGCCTGTTCGTTTCGACCTATCCTTAGCGCTTAGCTCATTATTTCTTTTTTTATTTCCTTTGATTTTTGGGCCGCTACGAAAGTGTGACGTGTTATCGCAGAGGCATTTCAACACAAATCGACAGCTTTAACGCCCTGCATCACTCAAAAAGAATAATTAATGATGCGGTATAAACAAATTAAAGCCGCTATACTAAAAGAACTAGAAAACGGGCCATTATGGGATGATGCACTTAGAACAAAGATAGATGCCCCATATATATGTATCCGGTTCGCTTTATGGAATTTGCGTCGCAGTGGCGCCATAAGACCGGCTGGAGTAAGATATAAAGAATGATGAACGATAAAGAATCTGAAAAAGTAGAGCGAATGTGTTAAAAACTGTTTCGTAATCGGACGACGTATAGCTAATTTCGATTAACCGGCCTATTTATGCCCTTCTTTTTTCGATTTCATTTGATTTATGATGCCCGTTTAGAAGTATGGTGGCAAAAGCACTTGGTATGCCTCAAAAATCCCTTGAAACGCATGTGCGGGGATCACGCTCGCAATGAAGTATCATATGGAACCATACGCTGAAACTATTTATGTGGCAAAAATCTGGCCTCGAGAAGTTGACACAAAAGAAGAATTATGTACTGACGGGTCTCCGGATTGTGAGTGAGGGATAAAATGGTTAAAATCTACGCATACGTTGAAAGATTATAAAACTCTGGTCAAACTGATTATAGAATTGTGCGAGAAAGGAGCAAACGAAAGTGCCAAAGACAATCGTGACTTAGTGGACACCGCTGCTTCTTTTGCAAATGGGAGATATGTTGCCTAAATGGAAGTGTTAATGTGATCGTTAGTTATAAGAAAGAGGACAAAGAATGAACTGGCAGAATTCTTTCTTTATAACGACGTTGCAGCGGGCAGATAAGCTGAAAAACAAGGGATAGCGGAAAGTCCTCTGAGTTTTGCGTGATGCTAAAACCGCTGGCATAGAAAAACAGGCGACACTCAACAACGAAGCGACCAAAATCGACAATTACAGCCTTGTCGCAATCCTAATACGCAAGCTATTCTTTGATCTGCTCTTTATCAAATTAATAGCCATTTCTGCCTTTTTTTTAGTGTGTGTATCTATGATGTATTAAGCGGGCAAATTTGTGTATTATTTTAAACCTTTTGGTTATTTATACATCAACTATACACAATCTGAGCTGAGCACTGATATTCTTTATAAATCCATCGATTTTGATCGAATCATACGGCTTTTTTAACTGGTGTATTGATGATGTATTATTTTGACATTAAGGTGTATTATTAGACGAATCAAATACACTACTAATACACAAGAAAATTTAACAAAAAATGGCGCGATTTAACATAACTATACCTGACTCTATTGCTAAGCGACTTAATGAAGACGCTAAAAATCAAGAAATGGCACGCTCCACGCTTATTGCACAATATATTGAGCAACACTACGAAGGAAAATCCGACGCGGATATTGAGGCTGAAATAGAAAGGCTGCGGACAGAAAGTGCCGGTATAGTTCAACGCGCACGAAATGAACATGAAAAGAAAGTACAGCACCTTATCGCTACTCACGAAACTGAATTGGAGCAGGTTCGTACCGACTGGGAGAAACAAATCGAACAAATTAACGTTGAAAACGCTGCTACTATTAAGCAGCTTGAAGATGATGTCGAACGGCTTGAGGCAATTTCAGAGGAGTACAAAAACGGTCTAAGATCTTCTGAGGGACGCAACGCTTCAGCTGTAGAAAAGCTACGGCAGTCAGAAGCCTCAAAAAATGCCGTGGTCACTGGCTTGCAGCACGAGAATGAACTCTTACAGCAGAAGATCACTAATCTAGAAACGTTATTACAAACTGAACGTGGTATTACGTCAGAACTACGGCGCGATAAAGAAACCACGCAAAAGCAGTTAGAACTCGTGACTCTACGATTACCCGCGCCTAAAGTTGGCTTATGGGCGCGACTCTTTGGCGGTGGGAGAAAGAAGGAAGAGTAATCGACTCAGCCAACGGCCCAATACAAATCAAGTTACGACGCGCACGTCAATGACACCCAGTTCTGACCGTCATTATAGAGTATTTGAGTCGGTGTATTGCTTGCTGATATTTCAAAAGCTACTTGTCTTCGGACGTGCTCGCCGGGGCTTATGTGCATTGCACCAGAGAGTGGCGTTGCAAGGTTATATGTCGCACTGGAATACCTGTAGGCCGTTCTCGATGAGGTGCTTAACTTGAAGTAGCTGGGACATGTCGACGGCAACGGCATCCTTACTCAGACCATTAACTTTAAAACTCGGGCGCGCGTGTGCTGGCTTTCACGACCGATTATCTCCTAAATGATACGAAGATTGATAGCACCAGCGCGTTCACGCGGTCTGAGCCGGTGACGCGACACGACGCGTCATCCTTTATCACAAACGTCGATCTCGAGGCATGGGCGATATATGGCAGCAATGATCTTTATAAGCCGGCGACGAGCCCTCGCATGCAAGTGACGATTCAGCTCACGTCACCCCTACTTCGTGAAGCACGTTTGGACTCTACTTCTCAGTGATTTTCTGTTCTGATTTTTCGCCCCTTAATATGGTCCTGCCGCGCCCAGATCTACCAAATTCCCCGTTATCTCTCAGCTTTCAGTCGTGTTTGCGCGTAAGTCATAACACCTATTACAAATAGGATGGCCGTCAAAACGATCAACCAAGACATCTCGAAGACGACATCGGCGCTCAGCCCGGTTCCATAGGTTAGGACAGATCGAAGAGCAGAAATAGCATGGGTCCACGGGAGCAGATCGTATATTTGGTAGGTATGTCCCCCGAACGTGCCGAGCACCTGCTGCGGCAGCGGGATAAACGCCCCGGCCATAAAGCCTAGCGGCATCGAGAGCATCGCGCACAGCGTTCCTGCTTGCCGCTCGTTCGTTGTAAAAGAAGCCACTATCAACGCTAGAGAGATGGATGCCATTCCGGCGATTACGCCTATCAGGGTGGCAAGACCGAGTGAAGTGAAATCGCCCTGGTGCTTGTATCCGAGCGCTATGGCGACTGCTATAAGGATGAGCACCTGTGCGACGGTGATTATCGTCCACGTGAGGAATGTCCCGAATAGGAGATCAAACGATCGCACTTTTGACAGCTTTATCCGATCCAGCGTCCCCGTTTCGATTTCGCGGACCATATTTCCTGCAACGACACTTACCTGTAGCAGTAGGGCGAAGACGATGAGCCCAGGTACCAAGTAATCGAACAGTGAAAATGACTGTGTTCCGGGGATGGGCTGTGTCACAAGGGGAATGGAGTCGTTAAACAAGGTCTGCACCGGTCCTGACGGAGCAGCCGTCATAGCCTGCGTTTCTGCATTGTTCTTGTACTGGTCAAAGATCGCGGAGATAGTGGCTTGCGCGGTGGCAAAGTTGACGTACCCTGAATCTCCTTCCACCGTAAGCAATGAGCTCGCGTTCCCCGCCTTAGGCAGAGTGGCGTTGGCCCCGGGCACGTTGACCGCGACGGGGCTGAGACTGTTGGCGATCGCCTGCTGACCGACGGATGACGTGATTGCCGCTCGTGCCGAGTCATTCACCATGGCGGCGAACGCGCTTGAGAAGTTTTGGGGGATGATGATGAGCGCGTCGATCCCCCTGCTCTCCAACAGGCCTTCCGCTGTTTCCTTGCTTACGTTGTTGAGGTGAAACAGGTGCGTCGTGCTGTTCTCAGCGGTGGCGTTCTCGAGCACGCCGGTAAAATTGGCGCCGTAGTTCACGTACTGCATGGTGTTGTTGACGGCGAGCCTTACGCCGGCGTCGTTGTTGACAACCGCGATTTGATGAGGAATACTCCCTCCGGAAAGAAATGAACCGCTGCCGAATGCAACCGCAAAAAGTACAATCAATACGATGGGGAAAAAGAGTAAGAGTGCGAATCCACGTCTATCTCTGAGGATTTCTTTTATCCCCCTCCGTGAGATATAAAGAAACTTCAAGTTTTCTTTTATCCACTTCCATAAGATATAAAGAAACTTCAAGCGCTTCATGTTTACTCTTTTCATGTTCACTCCCGCAGCTCCTTACCCGTCAAGTAAATGAACACGTCCTCGAGCGTGTTCCCGCGGATCGCGATATAGAATACGCTGCCCCCACACCCTCGATGAGGTCGATGAGTTCCGGGAACTTACTCGTGGCGTTTAACGCCCGTACGGCAATTCTTCCTTTAAGCTCGTAGGCCTCCTCGATGCCGTCGAGGACGCTCACGCGTTGCAGTATTTTCCCGTTCATCCCGCCGTCCTTAAGCTGCAGCTCGATGACGTCTCCCCTTCCCATCTTCTTCTTCAGGTCGTCTGGCGTGGGGTCACACCTATTTTGCTAATGCCACAAACCATAGAAGAGTCATTGCCAGCACAGCAAGTACGACCGTATTATAAAAAGATACGGTTTTGCGTCGGTGGCGACGACCTGCACGAGATATCGGCGCAATATTCGCTTCGCGGCTTTTCGTAGCGGTTATCAGATCGCCGGGTCGTAAGACGTAGTCTATCCGTGATTTGCCCCCTTGCAGCTGTGTGAGATGATCGTATCGCTTTATAAAAACAGAGCGCTGGTGTCGTTCTGTCAAGATTTGCGTGTAAGCCTGCTCGAGTGTTTAAAACCCAGTTGTTTAGTCTCAACATTGTATAAAAGTCTATACATGACACGTTGAGATTCCTAATATTTCACGACAACAAGGGTAGCGCAACATGATAAAAGCATAAACAAGTTACTCGAGCGCGAAGATATTTTATAAAGCTGTGCCAAAGAACTTGAGTCTCTGAGGAGTAAATCTCCCGGCAGGTTAGGTCGAAAGAGTTTTGAGCCAGCCGTCAATTTTTGGGCTTAGTTCTAGTGCTTCACAACCTTTCCCACAAAAAATGAAAACTGTCTTTGTTACAGCATTTTGGCAATTTTAGCACCAATGTTCTAGGATTCGATACACGGGACCAGCCGAAAAAATCGACGGAAAAACGCGTGGCAATGCTAGCTGCCACGCAAGCGAAGCTCTCTCCTTCGACGTAGCTGCGGGACAGTCGTGTATTTCAGCGTTTTCTGTGCCTGATACGCGGGCAAAGGAGAGCGCCACGCCGCGTGGCGAACGACGTTTACAAGCCAAAGCTGTCAGAGATCGAAAGAATAGGGCAGCTGAAACGAACTGGGGAAAGAACAAGAGGCCGTTATGGCGCTCCTGCCTGTTCGACGTTCGGCACTCCCTTTCCACTCCTGTGAATGTCCTTGCACACCGTCCACATCACAAGGGTAAAGCCGACGATTGTAAGCCCATCAGTCACGACGCCGCCACCATGTGAACGTGCACGATGCTTGTTGAAGGCCATATTGCGCGGTACGTAGAAAGTTCAAAAGAAAATTGCGGTAAAAGAAAAATTACGCCTCCGTCACGTTACGGAGGCGTTCCTGACTTTTCGTTGCTCTATATGGTCTCCATATCGGTATCAGCAACCCCTAAGAATGTTAAGGGGGGCTACCCGCGGAGGACCATTGGGGCCAGAGACCGGAAACATTACTCTCGCTAGACCAGAGGTTCCCGCTAGTGCTGCTGACACACACTCTGGTGTGGAGGTCGGGGTCGACGACGGCGGCCGGTGAGGCATTAGACAGCGCCTCAGGAGGATTTCCGCCGAGGGTGCGCCAGGCGGACCATCTGGAGCCCTCGGGATACTTATTCCAGAGCTGATGGTCAGTGCTTTGTACAAAGAGGTTGAGGGTTTGGCTCACGGCTGGTCCCGTGTTGGGGGCGACTTGCCCGCCGAGAGAGGCCCACGTGGACCATCCACTGCCATCCCATTGCTTCCACCAAACGGCACCGTCGGTGCCGCGCGCAAAGACCTCGATGTTAGTGGCGTTTGACGACCAGCGCGTCGCGGCGGGTGACGAGGTCAGATGCCCGCCGAGATTTTCCCAGTTGGACCACGACGTGCCGTTCCACGCTTTATGCCACAGGGCGCCTTCGGTGCCGTCTACAAAGACGTCGAGACGACCTGCTGATGATGAAGAGACCGCAGGGCCGGTGCCTGAAGCAAGATGCCCGCCGAGTGATATCCAGGTGGACCAGCCGTTCTGGTAGTACTTCTGCCAGAGTCCACCGTCAGTGCCGCGCACAAAGACGTCGAGGCGGGAGTAGCTGTAGTTCATGGAGACGGCGGCGGGTGATGCGGTACTCCCTCCACCGAGGGCGTCCCAAGTGCCGCTACCGTTAGTGTGCCAGAGAGTGCCATTAGTGTCGACGGCAAAGAAGTTGGCATATCCAGTGTATCCCGCGGGGGCCTGTATCCCGCCCGATGAGGTCACGGCGGGGCCGGTGCCGGCCATCGTTGTGCCACTCACGCTCGCCGCACTGCTTACCACGGCAAAAAGCGAGACGAGCGTAAGAGTCGCTAAGACGATGCTCATCGTAATACGTTTGTTCATTCGTTTCGCCTTCCTTGGTGTCCTTGCTTGAAAAAGAAAGACTCAAAGGCCAAAACGGCGGCGTGATAACTTAAGTGTTGTCATTTGTTATCATTTAGCTGCGAGAAGAGCATAATGGGCTGCGTTCGGTCACCATGGCACACGTCGCGGACGGCGATAATACTCCTCGCAATACGAAACGTGCTCGCTATCGCCGCGCAGCTTACAATGGGCGTAATTCTCGCACCGTTGGCAGCTCATCACACTTGCATTTCATGCGAGGCAGCTTAAGGAGGGCCTGTGTTGGGAAACTAACCGTTAGCAACATTTATGCGCCTTTGACAAACAAAAAAAGTTTGGATTATGCCATCAGAAATTTCAATCCCGCTGGAAAGAGCAGCTGAGTTATGCAAAGCCCACAGAGATAAACACAGTGCACGGATGTTAAGTCAATGCTGGGGATGCGTGAAGTACTCTAAAGGAGTCCCAGAAAAGATGTGTTTCTATAAGCCTCCTGACAATGATGGATGCGAAAAGATAAATAAGCTGTTTGGGGCCGAGGATTAGACAAATCAAGAACAGTGAGTGCGTAATTTATATCACAACTAAAAACGGTAGTGTGCAGAGCTTTCAAAAAAGCGACAAACTGGGGTGGGTACAGACAAGCTCGAAAGGTGTTGAGCGTACCTGTACAGCAGAGCAGGTACTTTCTCATGTCCTACCATTCCTCGATAATAAGCGGAGGTATGAGAAGCTAGCTACGCTCAAAGTTGAGGTAAAAAATGACTAAATGTACAGAGTGCGGTAAAAAGATACAGGAACTATGCGTAGCCGTATTCTCGACACTGGTGTATCTGCACTTGTATCCTTTTGATAATTTGTCGCAACTGCTGACGTGCGCTGTCGGGTAGCCAGCCATCGTGCACACGGTCTTGCAGGTATTGATAAGCTCCCCAACTGGTCGAGCACTTCCTAAAAAGTTTTTCGGCAGCTACATCCGCATAGTCGTTTTTGTGGTCCGCGATTTCAAGTATGAGTCCCCGACCTCTACCTAATCGTTGTTCATAGGGCAAAATGGTGGGTGTATCTTGGTAATTGTTAGCTAAAAGCAGAACGAAAGTGTGGTAAAATTCAAAGGCTTGGAGCTCGCTGCCATAAGTCTCAACAGGTAAATTGCCGCACTCTGACGACGCGCTGAGCTGCCACTTTAGGTGTAGGATAAAACGCAACTAAGGCTGCTAACCAACCCGCGTGCTTCTAAAAAGTCGTAAGGAAAACTTATTTGGACCAAGCATCGACCCATACAACGGGGCGGTTTCACAGCCTTAGAACTACTAAACCGAGGCAATGTAGTGTATAACTAAAATCTATTTGAAGCTTTATTACAAATTTAGTACGTTACGGCGGTTCGCCTTCCCGTTGTGCTTCGGTGAGCCGGTGCAGTTCGTCACGCTTGCATCTCCGGAACCAGCGTAAAGCGGTCTATCCGCTCTGTGGGAGACTAACCGCAGCCAAACGACAACCTAAGTTATCAGCCCCCATTTCATCTTTTTTATGATAAAGAACCTAACATCCTCTAGTTACTTCTCTTTAAGATACAACCACGCGTTGTCGGTCACTACCACCGCCGCGAACGTGAGAGGAATGAAAGATATGGGCGAAATTCTTGGGCTTGTGGCGCTTCAACCTGGTGGCGCCGTGGCCGACCGACCCGGTTGAAGCTGCAAATGTAATGAGATGATGTTTGCAGCGATGGATAACATGTTACAGATAGCTGAAGTGCAAGAGTTCGGCTTCTTCTTAGGGGCAACATCAGGATACGTAATTGCGGGCGGAGAATCCTAAGATGAGCTCAGGAGGTGGCACTCGTTTTATCCCTTGATTGAAAGCGAGGTGCACGAAATAGTGCCTTATGAAACAGGGAAGGAAGTCGTGAGGAGGTTTTTGAAAGCCAAAGCAGAAGCAATGAAGCCGTAATTCTTTGCGATTGCCCACGGAATAATGCCTTTTAACAATTAGCTTGTTATTAATTCAAAGATAACGCTTAAGGCATGACACGGCCGTTTTACGCTTTTGATTCTTCCTTTCAAGGGGGTGAGGTATACATCAAAAAGTTGTTAGCTATCATCGTGCTTGTTCCAGTCGTTTGCACCACTGCTCGTTGCACCACCACAAGCAATACCACGCAAACACCAAGTGCTACCTCAAGTGCAGCGACACAGCACGACGCTTTTCTTGGAAAATTACCTTACGGCCTACAAAAACGAGAAGTACTCGGATACCAGCATACATGTCCAAACCTGGGCGCTCGACTGGATTAACAGCACGTCAGCACGCTTACAATTTACGGAGCTCAATAAAACTACAAACCGGACCGTGAATACAGATTAGACATTCATTGTATTTCCAACGACTGAAGACGCGAAAAATTACGTTAACGCTATGAACTTGGCAGCATACCGTCTCTCCAGCATGGAATACAAAGGCGAGGCCATCAGAATGTAAAGGGCCACGCACCGCAGATTTGCAAAGACTACATGTACAATGAAAGAAATCGGTTCAATATCTCAGAATATAAGCTCACGACATCGAACAACTCGATCACATCTTTGTAGTGTCTACAGCAAAATTATTGAGCTGACCCTCGAGATTAGGCTGCGGCGAAAACCCAAGGAGTTAGATGAGCTTTAGATTGAGACGAGGTTTAACGCCTCTTTTGTTCATTTTCCTTATTGTAGTGGGTGCAGCAGTTAACGCACAAACAGGCACCGGCGTAGGAGCGCCCCTTGTTGATTTTGGCACGGTCGGACGTGGAGGGAGCGCAGAGCGAAACCTGATACTCTACAACCCCGGCAACAATTCGACGTTCACTTATTCTGTCAACTTCACCAATGTTACGAACACAAGCGGACAGCTAACGGCGACGCCCTCAAGTGGGGCAATCGCTCCAAAATCAAACGTAACCGTAGTCGTGATGCTTGATGTACCAAGCGACGCCAAGGAGGGCAATTTCAGCTCAAGCATGATCGTTAATACGTCAACGGTCTTCCCAGCGATAATCGCTACTATCACTTACACAGTCCAAGGTAACGCACCCGCGCCAGCGCAAGGCATAGACGTGCCTCTCATTGCTGAGGCTTTTGGAGTCTTTGCGGTCGTGGCTATTGCAGCGGTTTATGTTATCTTATTGAGGGGAAGATGATGACTGACACTGACACCGATATTGAAATGACACGCGAGGCTATTGCTGATGATGAGATGCACGCATCGCCTCGCCTGAATAGCCTGAAGGAGATAACCGCGCTGCGGCATCTGTGCAGTCGAGTTTTTCGTCTTTATATTTCAAACGAAGGATGGCAAGAGGTAGGATATATTGATAAAAAAAAGTAGTAGCCATAAAAGCGCTTGTTATGGTTGCTACGCTTTCGGTGGCGGGGTGCACATCATCAACTAGGAGCAACCAAGCAGCAAGTAGCGCATCAAGTGCTGCAACGGGTAAAAAGCTTGTTCAACGCGATATTCTAAAATGTCCCTGAGCTGTCCTGCGTCACACTCGGGAAAAGTGACGTCGATGTAGAGATATGACGATTGGTCCCTCGGCGTCAGTTTCAGACCGGTGCATTTATAGTATGTTCCGACACCTTCTTTAAATGTCAAAGAACGTTTGCGACGGAATTGTAAGAGGACATCATGCAGTTAGTTAAACTATTATCCTTTATCACAGCGATGCTGGTCCTCACCGTCATCATCGCTGGATGCGCCTCCACGAACACCTACCCGGTCCAGCCAACCTCGCACGACGCACTCCTCGAAACGTTTGTTGCTGCTGACTACAATTACACTGCGCGCAACGTAACTGTCAGTGCGTGGAATACGACATGGCTCAATGCCACCACCGTCAATGTCGAAGCAACGGGGACGTTAAACGCGAATAACACCACGATGTATTCCAATCGGACGTTGACCCGGTTTTCTTCAGTTGTGGCGGCAACAACATACGTCGGCAGGCAAAATCTCAGCGGCTACGTCCAGGCGCCGACTGCAAACGACAGTGCTAAGGTGTACCAGCTGGCGACAGGGAATCCTCCAACTGTATTTAAAGCGTACCAGAGCACCTCACAGAGCGCGAACAACGTAACTACGGCTGAGGTGACGCAATGCAACGATATCGTCGTTACAGGCAACACAACGTTGACTGGAATAGTGGTTGCGACCCCACAGCCCTCAAGCAGTCCCTCGCCAGTTCCAACCCCATTACCGACGCCGGTACCCACCACAACGCCCACTCCAACGCCCACTCCAACGCCCACATCAACGCCTACTCCAAGGCCTACTCCAAGGCCTACTCCAAGGCCTCTTTTTCCAACGCCCACTCCAAAGCCCGCCACAGCGCCCACTGCAACACCCACTTAATGCCCATTCCCACACCCACTTAGTGCCCACTCCCACACCCACTTAGTGCCCACTCCCACAGACATTGTGGAATGAATTGACCATTTATCTATTGAAGCTTATTTAACGCTCGCGAAGCTTATTTAACGCTCGCCGCTAAGAATAACGGCCAATTTGACGCTATTTATGACGTTAGAAAAAACCGATTAAGCTATTATAGCATGGTTCATGTGAAAACAAAGAAGTGTCAAGAGAACGAGACGGGGCATGCCGGCCAAAGCAA
>Ga0187884_10003637_pt1 | contig 11860 bp, 6 predicted proteins | sample June2016WEW_20_4_FD_132983 | JGI IMG/M metagenome (GOLD analysis project Ga0187884, IMG submission 132983) | Peatland microbial communities from SPRUCE experiment site at the Marcell Experimental Forest, Minnesota, USA - June2016WEW_20_40 | ecosystem: Environmental > Terrestrial > Soil >...
AGGAAGAGCATGGCCACGATATAGTAGCGGATCGTCATCCTCGTCCTTGCCGGCCCCCTGCTCACCATGCCGCATTCATAGGGGGAGAGCTTCACCCGCGCCCGCGTCCTATTGCCCAGAATGTACGACGCGCCGACGATAGCTGCGGCGATAACGGCCGCGAACCCAATCATGATCAGGACCCCGACATATTCGATCACGTTTTTATTCCCTCAACGCATAGCGACGTAAGAAGCCTATTTTCGCCCATCTTCTTTCCGTCCGTCAAGCAAAAAAATGCATGCTCCCCTCATTTTTGTTCGCCATAGAAAACAGTCAGGTCCGAACCCGGCGGCTCCTTTGCGAGGTCCGCCCGCCGTGGAACACGGCAAGCACAAAACATGCCGGAATCACACGATCAAAATCACACGCTAAAGATCATACCCCGGCTTTGGCGGGCCGGGCGAGGCCGGCGTTTCAGGCAGCGGGGCCGGTGCGGGAGGGGCCGGCGGCGCAAAATCATCGGGGGGGAACCTTTGCAGGGCGGTCGCCATGAACCTCATCCATATGGGCAGGGCCACCCTGCCCCCGGTCTCCGCCTTGCCGAGCGACGTGCGCTGGTCGAACCCGACCCAGACGCCCGTGCAAAGATGGGGCGAATACCCCACGAAAAGGGCGTCGTAGAAACTATTGGTCGTCCCTGTTTTTCCCGCTACGGGATATCCGAGCCTGCTTGCCGCCTTCCCGGTGCCGTAGGTGGTCACCCCCTTCAACAGGGCGTTCATCTTGAACGCGATGACACCATCGATGACGCTCGCCTTCTCCGGCCCGTGCTCTTCCATCACGTTCCCATGGTCGTCCTCGATCCGTCTCAGCATCATCGGTTTCAGCCTCATCCCCCCGTTCGCGAAGGCCGAGAAACCCTTGACGAGATCGAGCAGGGTGAAGTTCGACGTGCCGAGGGCAATCGACAAGTCGTCTTCCACCTCCTCGTCGATGCCCAGGTCACGGAGCACTTTCTTGACCGAGCCGACGCCCACTTCCTCGAGGAGGCGCACAGTTGCCGCGTTCTTCGAATAGGCGATGGCATCAGCCAGGGTAATCGGGCCGCTGTACGTGCCGTCGTAGTTCTTCGGCAGCCAGGCCTTCCCATGGCCCCCCTCGTACGTCTTCGGCTCGTCCATGATAATCGAATCGACGTCGTAGCCTTTTTCGAGCGCAGCCAGGTAGATGAAGGGCTTGAAGGCGGAGCCCGGCTGCACCTTTGCCGACAGGGCCCGGTTGTAAGGGCTCCTCTCGAACTCCCGCCCCCCGACCACCGCATAGAGATACCCCGTGTTCACATCCATGCAGACGAGGGCGCCCTCGATGTCCGAGGTTCTGACAGGAGAAAAGAGGGGCGTCTTCTTCTTGTCGGTCCCGTCGTACAGCCCCTTTACCACATCGCCGGGTTTGAATGGGAAATCGGACATTTTCATGAAACCCTTGTGCGTGCCGCCGAAGACCGCGTACCCCCCGGCGACCCTCTCGGAAACGAGGAGGCTGTAAGCCAATCCTCGGCTTAAAGGGGTGAGGGTGAGGTCCCTCTCAGCCGACTTCATGAAGCCCTCCCACTTCCTCCTGTCAAGGCGGTAAGAGACGCTGTAGTCGCCCTGTCTCTCATCGTAGACCGCGAGCCCGCTTCTCACCGCATTCTCCGCGGCGCGCTGCAGCGCCGGATCGACGGTCGCATAGACGTTCAGCGCCTTTCTGGCGAAAATGCCCCGGCCGTACTTGTCTTCCACGTACTTGCAGATGGCGCTCTTGAAATAGGTATCGGCGAATATGCCGTCATCCTCGGTCAGCTTCGTCCTTTCTTTCAGCATGGCCTCTTTCTTCTTTCCATCGACAAAGCCTTTTTTCCACAACTGGTCTATCACGTAGAGCTGACGCATTCTTGCCAGCCCCGGGTGGTGTCTGGGCGTGTACCGCGCGGGGGCCTGCACAATGCCCGCCAGAAGCGCCGCTTCCGCCCTGCTGATCTCCCACACGTGCCTCCCGAAATAGACCTGGGACGCCGCTTCTACCCCATACACCCCCTGTCCCATATAGATGTTATTGAGATACACGTTCAGGATCTCCTGTTTCGTCAGGTATGTCTCCAGCCTGTAGGCGAGGATGGCCTCCCGCACCTTCCTCATCATGCTCTTCTCGGGCCCGAGTATCAGGGCCTTGATCACCTGCTGCGTAATCGTGCTGCCGCCCTGAACGACCCTCCCGTGGATCACGTTCATCGCAAGGGCCCTGACAATGCTCTTGAACTCCACGCCCGAGTGGGTGAAAAACTCCGCGTCCTCGGCAGCGAGGAAGGCTTCCCGCACGTGCCTGGGTATCTTGTTGTAGGGCACGGATATCTTGTTCTCGGGCACCACCACGTAGACAACCTGATCGTTGATCCCGTAGATCCTGCTCACCGGCTTATTCGTCAGGTCCTTCAGGGCCTTTACGGAAGGGATCTGGGTGACGAGGAAGATGTAGAAGCCCACCCCCACGAAGAGCAGGGAGAGCACCACAAGGCTGAAGAGATAGAAAGGAATCCGTCTTCTCTTCACGGGGACGTCCGCCGGGCGGCACACTCGATCTTCACGTCAAGGGCCGCGCCGCCTTTTCCTTGCGTAAAAACGCGGAACGGGTTGATATCGAGAGTCAGGATTTCCGCATGGTCGACGAGAAGCCTCGAGACGCCGACGAGGGCATCAACGAGGGCCTCCCTGTCCGCAGGTGCGGTCCCACGCGCTCCCGCAAGCAGGGGCGCGCCTTTTATCTCCCCGATCATCCGGCGCGCGTCCGCCTCGTCTATGGGCGCAACCCGCACCGTCACATCCTTCAAAACCTCGACGAAGATACCGCCAAGACCGAACATGATGACCGGACCGAACTCGGGGTCCCTCCGCGCCCCTATGATAGTTTCCACGCCGTCACCGGCCATCGCCTGGAGCAGATAGACCTCGGCTGCCACGGCGTCGAAGGCTTTGCCCAGCTCCTCGTCGCTCCCGATATGCAAACGGACGGCGCCCGCCTCGGTCTTATGAAGGATGAAGGGTTCGGCTGATTTCAGGGCAACAGGGTATCCTATCCTGTGGGCCGCCTCGATGCCCTGCGCCCGGTCTGTCACCGCCTCTTGCCGCACGACCGGCACGCCGTAGGCCCGCATAAGCGTGAGCGCCTCAGCGGCGGACGCGATCCGGCAAGGACCCGGCGCATCGAAGGCAGGTGCTGCGCCGGTTGGACCGAAAGAGACGGCCGGGCCCTTTCCGGACTTCCTCCTGTAATGGGCCAGGGAATGCTGGAGGGCGCCAAGGGCGCTCTCAGGCTCGGAAAACCACGGGAAGGACGCAAAGTACTTCAGGGCGAACCAGTCGGCCTTGTCGGGTATCATGCAGAGGACCGCAGGCTTTTCGTAGGAATGGGAGAGACGTTCCATGCCCGTGATAATATCGAAAGTCCCCGGCTTGTCGTAGGCGTAGTCATAGAAGAAGACGAGTCCGTCCACCGTGGGCTCTTTCAGCGCCATCTCGGCCACTTCCAGGAAAAACAGATCGTTGAACACATCGCCCAGGTCGAGAGGGTTCGTGTTCCTGATAACCCCTGCCTTGCCCTCTTCTCGAATACGGTGGGAAAAAGCGGGCGGCAGGCCCGGCAAGGTGAACCCATGCCGGTACGCCTCGTCTGCAAGCGTGACGGCCTGGCCGCCAGAGCGCGACATGGCGACGAGGTTCGGGCCTTTCATCGGGGGGAGGCTGAAGATCTTGAAACAATCGACCATCTCCCGCAGGCTCGCGACCCGGTGGATCCCCGCCTGCATGAAGGCCGCGTGAAGAACCCCTTCGTCGCCGAGGAGGGCCGCCGTGTGGAACGAGGCAACCTCCGTGCTCACCGGGCTCGTATTGCCCTTGAACACGATTACAGGTTTGTCGGTCCTTGACGCCAGGTCCATGAGACGCCTTCCGTTCTTCGCATCTTCGAGGTAAATCCCGATCGCCCCGGTTTCCCGGTCTGTTATGAGGAAATCGAGGACATCGTTCCCATCCACCATCAGCTTGTTCCCGATGCTCGTGAGCTTGCTGATCCCTACGTTCTCCGCCAGGCACCGCCGCATCAACTCGTGGACGAGCCCGCCGCTCTGGGAAATGAAAGAGTTGGCGCCCCTTGTTACCTCGGCCGGGCTGAACGCGAAAAACGGCAGGCACAAGCCGTTTTCCATGTTGACGATGCCGACGCAGTTGGGACCCATGCAGGTCATATCCCTTTCCCGGGCCACCCGCCTGATCTCGTCCTCCATGCCCTTTCCCTCTGCCCCGAATTCGGAAAAACCGCCTGTCTGTATCACCACGCGGCCTATGCCGATCCTCCCGCACGCGTCGAGGAGGGCGACAACCGCCCCCGCAGGGACGAGAATCACGGCAAGCTCCGGTATCTCGGGAATTTCTTCCAGGTCCGTAAAGACCCTCACTCCCTCGAGCTCCATGGCAACTCGTCCGAGCCCGTACACCCGCCCGGCGAATGCGAAGCGGTTCAGGTTCTTCAGGATCTCTCTTCCAAGATTGCCCGGGCCTTCGGAAACGCCGCAAATGACAACGCTTTCCGGAAAAAACATCCGCTCTATGTCTCTATGGTCCATATAGTGTGGGTTCCTCTTATTAGTAATTTTATTAAAGGTTAACCCAATCCCGCCCCCGTAGTAAAGTCTTCGCATGCAGTACGCTTCGAGCGGAAGAACCTCTTTTTATGGACGGGCGAGGTTGAGGACGCCTCGCGGTTCCTCTCCGGGATAGTGAAAGCGATGCAGCCTCAGGCGACGAGGGGCTTATCCGTGGAGCTTCATAGTGCCGAGAAAGACGATGAATTTCCCGAGTAGTTCTTCGTCGAAGCAATGCCTCATGCCCTGGTCAGCCTCCGCGTATCCCGGCCCTCCCCCGTTTTCTTATCCGGCGGCATGCCGACCATGATCTTCATCGCCTCCAAGGGGGATATGGGGTCTTTGTAAGGCCGCTCAAGGCAGGACCGGCCTCCTATTCTTTTGAGTCACGGCTCGACCTCGGCTCGATCCCCGAGGGCTCCTCTTCTTTTTCCTTCCTGGCTTCGAGGGCCTTGGATATCTCGGTAAGCCTCTTCACGACCAGGTTGTTGATGGTATTCTCCGGATACGTCCCGTCAGGCCCCGGGACGCCCGCGGACATGCCGGTCAGTATCTCCAGCCCCTCTTCCATCCTGTCTATGGAGAAGATCGTGAAGAGACCGTCCTTCAGCGCATCGATCACCTCATGTTTGAGCATCAGGTGTTTCACGTTTCTCTGCGGGATAATCACCCCGTGGCTTCCGTCCAGCCCCCTGCTCTTGCAGAGGTCGAAGAATCCTTCGATTTTTTGATTGACGCCCCCGATCGGCTGCACGTCGCCGTTCTGGTCCATGGAGCCGGTCACGGCAAAACTTTGCTTCAGGGGGACACCGGAAATACTGGAAAGCAGGGTGTACATCTCGGCGCATGTGGCGCTGTCGCCCTCGATCATCTCGTAAAGCTGCTCGAAGGTGATCGACGCCGAAAGGCTGATGGGCTTTTGGACGGCATACTTGGCCCCAAGGTAGCTCGCGATGATGAATATGGCCTTTTCGTGGATCTTGCCGCTCATCTTCGTCTCGCGCTCTATATTGACTATGCCCGCCCTGCCCACGTACGTCCTCGTTGTGATGCGCGAGGGCTTGCCGAAGCTGTAATCGCCCATGTCGAGCACGGCGAGGCCGTTCACCTGTCCCACTTTCTCCCCTGCCGTATCGATAATAAGCGTGTCCTCCAGCGTCGCCTCTCTCAGCCTCTCTTCGATCCTGTTGGCGCGATATATATGCTCGTTGATCGCCTGGGTCACATGGTTCGCCCTCACGAAATTCGCGCCATCCTTCTTTGCCCAGTAGCTCGCCTCTTTCATGAGATCGGTAAGGCTGGAAAGCCGCGTCGTCAGCTTCCCCTGATGGTCGGCAAGCCGCGACCCGTGCTCGATCAGCCTGGCAACGCCCGACCGGTCGAAGGGCATGAGCTTCTCGGTCTTCTGGCACTCGGCGATTGCCTCGGCATACTTCCGCACGTTCTCGGGCGTCCTGTCCATCCTGCTGTCGAAGTCGGCTTTCACCTTGAACAGATCGCTGTATTCCGGATCAAGGTTATAGAGCAGGTAATAGATATCGGGGGTCCCCTTGACGATAACCTTGGTGTCGAGCGGTATGGACTCGGGCTTGATGGTGGCCGAGCTGAAGAACCGGTACTGCTCCAGCACGTCCTCAACCTTTATTTCCTGGTTCTTGATGGCCCTTTTCAGGGCTTCATAAGAGAACGGGTTTCGCAATAGATCGAGGGCGTCAACGATAAGGTACCCGCCGTTCGCCCTGTGGACCGAGCCGGCCTTGATCATTGAAAAATCGGTCACGGCCATGCCGTACATGATCCTGTTCTCTATTCTTCCAAAGAGGTTCAGGTAGGTGGGGTTGCTTTCGAAGACGACGGGCGCGCCCTTGGTATCCGTGTTGTCGACGATCACATTGACGACAAACCTCGTAAATGAGGTCTCCTGTTTCGGCATTTTGAGGAAAGGCAGTGGGGAAGGCTGCTCCTCCTGCGCCTTGAACTCATCGAGATGGCTCAGGATATCTTCCCTCACGTTCTCCAGGTGGGCGACGATCTTCTCGTTCCCCTTATGTTTGTTCTTCAGGTTCTCGATGGGCGCATTCAGCGCGTCGAAGGCAATGGCGCGCTCCAGCTTGCCGAGCATTTCCTGGACAAACTTCTCCGTATCCCTCATTGCCCTGAAGACCTCATTCAGCCTCTCCTGCAACAGTTTGCCCGCCTTCTCCATCTCCTTCCTCGTCTTGTCGTCGAGCTTGCCGAACTCCTCTGGTGTAAGGGCCTCGGTCTCATCCTTCAACGGGAGGATCATGATCCCGGCAACCCCTCTCTTTATCGAGAACCCCTTCTGCTTCGCCTCCTCTTCCAGCTTTGAAAACAGCTCGGTCTGCTTCCGCTGAAACTCTTCCACTATCTGGTTCTTTTGCTTTTCATACTCTTTCGATTCGAAGGCCTTGGGTATATCCACCCTCAGCGCCTTGATCAGATCATCCATATCTTTCCGCAGAACCCTGCCCCTTCCCGGCTCAAGGGACACCGCAGTGGGGATGTCGGGATCCTTGAAGTTATAGACATAGCACCAGTCCGGCGGCACTGTTTCGCCTTCCGCCTTTTCCTTCAGCCTCGCGGTGATGGTCATCGTTTTCCCGGTGCCTGTTTCCCCGAGCGCAAAAATATTGAAGCCCTTCGCATTGATATCGAGGCCGAAATCGAGCGATCTCAGAGCCTTTTCCTGCCCTATTATTCCGATCTGCGTCGCTACGTCATCGGTAGTGGCGAAAGTGAGCTGTTCAGGGTCGCACGTCTTGTAAAGGTCGTCTGGTCCGAGTTTTACCGTCATGAGAATCCCCCTGTCATTATAAAAATTCAATAAACCGCGGGAAACCGCGTTAATGGAGCCGTCTGAGCTTCGAATAAAATATAAGCATATCGCGAGGAAAAAGCACCATCTTTTTTGTGCCGCAGGGAGGGTCGGGAAGGTGGAAAGTGAGACTCTCTCTTCTTATCCCCGGTCGATGGCGATTCCGTCGGTATAGGTCTTATAGGACTTATACGACCTATAATTTTAAGATGGGAGCGGCCCATTCGGCTGTTGCAATCATTTTGACGAGGGTTTAAGTTAACGGAAGGAACACCGGCCGAGGCGCGTTTTGATGCATGACGAGGAATCGAGGGGCCGCCCGCCGGAGTCTACTTTGTGCGTACATGAGGACGGTGCGGCCGCGAAGATGACAAAGTCAGGCGCGAAAAGCGCCCGGCCGCTTCCGCCGGAGCCTGAATAAGCTTGACAATAGGGCTAAAGTACTATATTTTGTTGTCTCTGCGGGCCGTTAACTCAGTCGGCAGAGTATCTGCCTTTTAAGCAGAGAGTCGCAAGTTCGAATCTTGCACGGCCCATTGTCCCCATCGTCTAGCCTGGCCCAGGACACCGGCCTTTCAAGCCGGCGACAGGGGTTCAAATCCCCTTGGGGACGCTCTTTTTCCCTATGGTTGAGTTTTCCCGGTGTCCAAATAGTGTCCATCCGAGATTGAATTGAGGGTCTTATCGAGGGTGGTGACTGCCTCCCGCAAGTGCTCCGGCGACAGGTGGCTATACCTCATGGTCATCCTTAAATCTTTATGGCCGAGGAGAGTCTGGACCGCTCTTAAGCTCGTACCTCCCATGACGAGATGGCTTGCGTGTGTGTGCCTTAAATCATGATACCGGCAACCCTCGATCCCTGCCCGCTTGCAGGCCCGCTCAAAGGCTTTAGAGAGTGCGTCGCCGGGGATGCCGGTGAATATTTTCTCCTCGTGGAGATGGACAGGCAGGCTCTTCAAAGCGCGAACTACCGTATCATTCATAGGGATAACCCGGCGTTCTCCGTTTTTTGTCTTCTCAAGAACGATCATTCTCCCCTTGAAGTCGACGTCCTTCCATCGAAGCCCGAGCAACTCTCCTCTCCGCATGCCTGAGTGAATCGCAATTTCCACAATCGGCCGGAGGTAAATATTGAGTAGATCGGAGAGCGGACGCCCGGCATTCCAGTGATTCTGACGAAGGGTATCCGGGCCGCATTCGGCAAGCAGGGCCTCTATCTCTTCCTGGGTAAGATATCTGATGCGACCTGGAGGCTCCTTAAATTCCTTCACCCCCTTTGACGGGTTTTCCTTTATGTAGCTCCAGTCGACGGCGCAACGGAACATATGCCGGAGTCGGGAGAACTCCCGGTTCACGGTGGCGGGCTGTACCTCATTCATCCTTTTCGTTTTGTAGTCCTCGATGTCCTTCATTCCGATCTTGAAGACATAGGAACTCCCGAAGAAAGGGATAAGGTGCGTCCTTATGATGCCTTCACAGCGGTAGAAGGTCGTCGGGCCAAGATTCGCCTTGGCATAAGGAATGTAGGTTTTCTCCGCGAAGTCCTTAAAAAAGACCTTCTTTTCCTCATAGATGCCAAGGTATTCGCCTTTGCTTATCTTGACCTGGACATCCTTGAGGGCTAAGGTGGCGACGTTCTTTTGAGGCGATACTTTTCTCCGGTGCCTCTGCCCGTCCGCATAGTAGTCAATCCAAAACCAGCCATTCTTTTTGAAGACTCCCATAGCCTAATCCCCCTTTTTTTCAGCTGTATCAGCTTGTGTGGAACCTTTTTCTTCGGCCTTTCTCGCCTTCGTCCGCTTCCGTGGAAGCCCCGCCTTCTCTCTCCGTTTGTCCGTCATCAATCCCTTCTGATACTCGTTGTACTTTTCCTTGTCCGTCTTCCTGTATTCCGCCGTGCTTACGCGCCACATGCACCGATTCCCGCAAAAGCGTTTCTCCCGCTTTGTCGGATTCAAGAAAAATTTCCTGCAGCCTGGGCACTCCCTTACAGCGTGCTGAGGAAGTCCGTCGAGAAGCATGAGAATTTTCAACCATACATATCTTCTTTGATCTTTGGTGGCGGGAAGGTTTTTGACTGCGAACCCTGTTTTAGGTTTTTTCGTTATCCACCAAATGCTTTCACCCAACGTATCCGGATAGAGCACAACAGGATTGCCTTCCGTCGCGTCAACCGATACGGCCGCGAGTAATGCTCCAGTCATTGTCTGTAAATCAAAAATCGACGCCCAATATTCTTCCGACTGCTTTGACGGCGGTGGCTCTAAAGCCCATGCCAAAGGCCCAACCCGCCGTGTTTCTTCGGGTATATCAAAGGGCTTTATTGCCTCCTCATACTGCCTTAATTCTTCCCTGGGCCAAAGATATTCGTCTGCCTCAACCAGTAGCTTCGCCTTATCGCCCGGTTCAATGTTCTCAAGATCGAGATTGGCGAAGTAGTCCACGAACCACGTAAGAGCCTTTATTTTTCCCTTCTCCATATCGGTGTGCCTCCCTGTCCTTCTATGATAGTATAAGCTAATAGCTATGTCAATATTTTTTATTAGTCCTAAGCAATTTGTTTGTGTCTAAGCATTTATTACTTTACAAAGACACTCATCGGCGCTAAAATTAAGAAAACGATGAAGGAGGGCTGGAAATGCTCAATCTTATGTCTCTCGAAGAAGTGGCCAAGGAACTAAAAATATCTCTTCATACAGTCCGGGCGTGGGGCTTCCAGAAGCGATTTCCCGTCATAAAGTTGGGGCGGCGCGTTTTGGTAGAGCGGGAGGCCCTGGAGAAATTTGTCCGGGGTAACGTGGTCGAAGCCAAGAGGCCGTAAGGGGTTAGCCATGACAGGGAAACGCGCAGTTGACCCTTATGCCTATTTCCTCAATGGCCACAATCCCGACAACGACTCCCTTGTCGGTAAGGCACTCGAAGACTGGCGAGAAAAGAGTGGGCTATTGGGTGAGATCTTGGAGAGGGCGCAAGTCCGGCTTTTTTCCGGCAATGGAGACACGCTTAAAGAGCGCCTGGGCTTCGCCTCTTTCGATGGCCAGCCGATACTTAAGACGGCCCAGCTTGTTGAAATTCGTTCCTTCGGTCCGGACGGCAGCATCACGGGGTACTGCTATAAGCCGTATCCTTCCATCAATGGCAGGCGCTATCTCCATGTGAAAGGCGAACCGGCCAGGCCGTATATCCTGCCCGAAGTATGGGCCATTCGGGAGAAGGCGAACAAGCCCTTATGGATTGTCGAGGGGGCAAAGAAGGCGCTCAAGGTCATTCAGCACGGCCGATATGCCATATCGCTCGCAGGGGTATGGAATTTCAGGGGCGACGGCAACGAAACCTTCCTCTTCGATGACTTGGAGCAATTCTCCTGGAGGGGGCGCTCGGTCTTCCTGGGCTTCGATATGGACCTCCGGAGTAACCCGGAGGTGCGCTTTGCCCTGTATGAGCTTGCCTTGAAGCTCATGGCCAGGGGCGGCGTTATCCGCTTTCCGAAGTGGACGACCGGCGCGAAAGGGATAGATGATTTTCTCGCCGTACAGAATAACCCAGAGAAGGCGCTGGACGAGATCGAGGACAAAGCGGCGACGTTCGATGCTTTTGTCTTGCCGGAACACAAGGATGAAGTCGTCAGGGCACTTAAATGCGCTCATGATGGATTCGACGCTCTAAGCCGGGAGAGCCTGATAGGGCGTATCGCAAAAAGGCTGGGCGTCCGGGCTAAAACCTTATCTACCGTGTTGAACGAGGATGGCGGGACCGTAACCGATACGGGAATTGTCATTGTGAACCCTTCCTATGAGATTAACCAGACTTTCATGTCCCTGGGCTTCAAAGAAACCGTGCTTGCCGATAATGAGCCGCGAGAGAGAAATCTGTATGTCATCGCAACGGGGACCGGCTTTGTTCTTAACGATAGCTCGACGTTTGCCCTGGAAGACGAGAAGATCGTTTTTAACGTGAGAGAGCGCGTCCTTATGAGTCTTTGCGATAGATGGAACAAGGGAAAGTTGACCGCTTTTATCAAAGAGCCGACGAGTCCTGACGGCGTCTATCGGGAGATCGAGGACGCTCTAAGGCGGTACATCGAGTTTCAGAATGACGCTCATTATGGCTTGCTTGCAGCCTGGGTGATTGCGACCTACTTCCATCGATGCTTCAATGCCTTCCCCTTCCTATTTTTTTACGGGAAAAAGCAGTCCGGCAAGAGCCGGGCGCTTGACCTGCTTGAGCGCCTTTGTTTCAACGCGATCAAGATAAAGGGAGTGTCCGTGCCGTCGCTGGCGGACAGCATCGACGCGATAAGGGCGACCTTCCTCATGGATCAGGCGGAGATATTGTCCGACAAGAAGAATGTCGAACTCCTGGGGATA
>Ga0187884_10003641_pt1 | contig 11850 bp, 8 predicted proteins | sample June2016WEW_20_4_FD_132983 | JGI IMG/M metagenome (GOLD analysis project Ga0187884, IMG submission 132983) | Peatland microbial communities from SPRUCE experiment site at the Marcell Experimental Forest, Minnesota, USA - June2016WEW_20_40 | ecosystem: Environmental > Terrestrial > Soil >...
ATCCTCGACGGCCAAGGCGGCGTCCGCGACCCTGCGGGGCTGATGGGCCGCAAGCTTGAGGTCCGCGTCCACATCGTTACCGCCAGCGCGACTGCAACCCAAAACGTAGTGACTGCGCTGAACCGCGCGGGCGTTCATGTCGACGATACCGTGTTTGAAGCGCTCGCCTGCGCGGACTCCGTGCTGCAAACCGATGAGCGCGAACTGGGCGTCTGCCTGGTCGACATCGGCGCTGGTTCCACCGACCTGATCGTGTACTACGAAGGCGTGGTGATTCACACCGGCGCAATTCCCATCGGCGGCGACCACTTCACCAACGATGTCGGTGTCGGCTTCCGCACCCCGCTGCCTGACGCGGAGAACATCAAGAAGATGTTCGGCTGCGCCATCGTCACGCGCATTCCCGAAGGCAACGAGATTGAAGTGCCCTCGGTCGGCGACCGGCCTGCCCGCATGATGCAGCAACGCATGCTCGGCGAGATTCTTGAGCCGCGCGGCCGCGAGCTGATGGAGATGTTGCGCGACCATCTTCGCCACGCCGGCATGGACGAACTACTGGGTGCGGGCCTGGTCTTCACCGGCGGAGGATCGCGGCTGAACGGCTTGCTGGAAGTCTCGGAAGACATCATGCGACGGCCGGTACGGCAGGGCTATCCCGTGCCGATCGCCAAGCTGCCCTCCGAGCTGCTGGAGCCCGAGTTCGGCACCGCAATCGGGATGGTTCTATATGGTCATCGAGCGCGCCAGGCGCGCATGAACCTGGATCGCGGCCTGGGAGCAAGGATCAGGGCGCTCTTTGCCAAGCAAGGCGCATAAGGCAGTTAGCGCAAATGAATTCTTCGACGGAATGAATTCCGCTGCGCAGGGTCGAGTTGGAACGGCGTACATGAACCTACGCCTCTTCCAATCAGCCGGATTTGGTCGGGTGCCGCTCGGCGGTGCTCCACCCAAACAGTAAACAGATTCAGCATGAACCGGCGCCAAGGCGCTCACTGAGGTAGAGATGATCGAAGACTTCAACGACAAGAACGCGTCCGAAAACGACATCCGCATCCACTTCAACGAGGAGCTGCTGAACAGCGCCAAGATCAAGGTCATCGGCGTGGGCGGCGGCGGCGGCAATGCCGTCAATCGCATGATCGAGTCGCACCTGGAAGGCGTGGAGTTCGTCGTCGCCAACACCGATCTGCAGGCGCTGAAGGGTTCGAAAGCTCCCGTGAAGATTCAGCTGGGCGTGAAGCTGACCAACGGTCTCGGTGCGGGCGCGAATCCCGACGTGGGTCGCAAGGCCGCACTTGAGGATGCCGACAAAGTAATCGAGGCGCTCGAAGGTGCGGACATGGTCTTCGTCACCACAGGCCTTGGCGGAGGAACCGGCACCGGCGCCGCTCCGATCATCGCCTCGCTCGCGAGCGAAATGGGCGCGTTGACGGTCGCCGTGGTTACTAAGCCGTTCGCCTTCGAAGGCAAACGCCGCTCCAACCAGGCGGAGCGCGGACTCCAAGAGTTGATCGACTCCGTCGACACCACCGTGGTCATCCCCAACGAGAAGCTGCTGGCCGTTGCCAAAGACGCCGGCTTCTTCGAGTCGTTCCGTGTCGCCGACGATATTCTGCGTCAAGCCGTACAGGGCATCTCTGACATCATCACCATTCCCGGCATCATCAACCGCGACTTCGCCGACGTGAAGACCATCATGGCAGGCATGGGTTATGCGGTGATGGGCACCGCGACCGCCAAGGGCGAAGGGCGCGCGACCGCTGCGGCACAGGCCGCCATCGCTTCCCCGCTGCTCGAAGCCGGCGCCATCGACGGCGCACGCGGCATCCTGATCAACGTGACCGGATCCAGCTCACTGCGACTGGCCGAAGTGAACGAAGCGTCCACCATCATTCAGAACGCAGCTCACGAAGACGCCAATATCATTTTCGGCGCTGTGCTCGACGAGAAGATGAAGGACGAAGTCAAAATCACGGTTATCGCTACCGGCTTCAAGGAAGTTCGGGGACGGCGCGAACTTGCCGAGCCGGCAGCCGTGCGGCAGATTGTTGCCCGCGCCGCATCGGCCAGCGCGCACGCCACCTATGAAGTCGCTTCGGAACTGCCGCCGCTCACCGACAGCACGCCCGTCATAACGCCGCGTCCCGTTCGCGCGGCCGACCTGGAACCGCCTATCGATCGGCGTCAGGTCACGCCGTACGTTCCCGATAATCTCGATGAAGTTGAATCGGAGATTGTGCGTCACGCCGAGCCGGTCGAGGAAATGCTGCTGCGGCAGAACGTCGTTGCCGAGCCGGTGCAGACCGTGAGCAGCAGCGTCGACATCAACTACAACTCCGACGATCTGGAGATTCCGGCGTTCCTGCGGAAGCGCTCGGAAGGCTGATTACTGGATAGCCTGCGGTTTCTGGGCCATCAGTTCCTCGAAGCGCTTGTCCGTGCGCATCGTGGCGAACTCCTGGTCGGTGTAGACCTCGTTGATTTTCTTGTAGCCGTTCTCCATCGCCTTGCGCAGGTATTCGATCGAGCGATCGACATCGCCTGCCTTGGCGTACATCTTCGCCACCATGAAAGAGAACGCGGCACGATCTTCGGGTGAGGCTGACTGCGCCATGATGCCGGTGCGCGAAACTCGGATGAAGATATCGGGGTCGAGCGCAAACGCTGCTTTGTAAGCCTGCGCCGCCTTCGCATATTGATGGTCGGAAAAATACGATGAACCGATGTTGTACGGGAACACTGCGTCGCTGGGCTTCAGGGCCGCCGCTTTCATATAGTACTTGATTGCCTTGTCGTACTTCTTCTTCATCTGCTCGACATAGCCGCGATTGTTGTAACCTTCGGCCGCCTGCTTGTCGGCTTTGATGGCGTGATCGAAACTCTTCGCCGCCTTTTCCGGATGCTGCAGCATGAGGTACGTCATGCCTTGCTTGTTCCACAGCAATGCGGATGGCTTCTTGGCAAGTGCAGCATTGTAGAAATCAAGCGCGTCGAGGAAGCGCTTCTCCGCGCGCAGATCGTCGCCTTGCGCTTCCAGATCGGAGACGGATTGTGCCTTGTCAGGAACCAGCGGCGAGTTGACCTGTGGAGGCGCTACAGCTTCCGGTGCTGCCTGCTGCGTGGTCTGCGAGAAGCCGAGGCGAAGGCTTAGCGGTGAAACGGTCAAGCCACAGATCAGGACCAGATACTTGCACGAGCGGAGACAAGCCATGGCCAACCTCCTGGCCCAGCAAACCATCGAGACATTGGTACGATAGGTTGACGAGCCCCTCTTTGCCTCGATAATAGATGCTTCGGGACCTGACCTGCAGCAAAATTCGTCGCTATGCTAGATAAACGTGGTGAAAAGCAGAATTAAGAAGATACTGGCTAACTCTCCGGTGCTTTACCGGCAAGCATCGCAGCTGTACAAACGGTTCAACGGCCGCAGTGGCTCTGCCCCGGCGTTCACGAATGTTCCCCATTCCCCTGCGGCTCCGGTCACGACCGATCTTGATCCCAACGAAACGCACGTCCAGGTTACCGCGCCAGCCGCTGGCGTAAAGGTTCTCACCACAGTAGAAGAACTCGACGCGCAACTCCTGCTGGTTCACGAAGCTGCCCAACGGTCGGATGATGAATTGAGACGGGCACTGGCCTCGTTCGAATTCGGGCTTGACCGCCCATTGCCCAAAGATCCATATAGCGAGGACTAATCGTCGGGAGCAGCAACAGCTCTATCTGATGATCTCCGGCGCCGACTCCTACACTCCCGCCAATGAGCGCTCGGAGTTTTTGGGTGATCCCGACCAAACGGCGCGTCAACCTTTTCCGTACTACACGCGCAGCGCACAGACCGTCGGTGATCAACTGATGGCGTTCGGGTACATCATCAAGACCATGAACTTGCCATCGGGAGCCAGCATCCTGGAGTTCGGTCCTGGTTGGGGGAACACCACCGTCACCTTGGCCCGCATGGGCTACGCCGTGACAGCCGTCGATATCGAACCCAAATTCCTGGACATCATCCAAAGCCGCGCGAAGCTTCTGGCACTATCGATCAACACCGTCTGCGGCAGCTTTGGTCCGGTGAACGATAGCAACGGAACGCCGGCGAAATTCGATGCCGTCTTGTTCTTCGAGAGTTTTCATCACTGCTCAGATCACCTGAAGCTGATTCGAGAATTACCGGCGATGTTGAAAGATGGCGGCATCGTTGTTTTCGCCAGCGAACCCATTACCGATTTATTTCCCGTTCCTTGGGGAGTGCGTCTTGATGGCATGTCGGTCTGGAGCATTCGCCAGTTCAAGTGGCTGGAGCTTGGATTCAAGGAATCTTACTTTCTTCAGACTATGAAGAGCGAAGGCTGGAGTGTAACTAAGCACGTCTGTCCCGACACGCACCTGGGAGTCATCTTTGTCGCCCGCCGCAACGATGGCAAAGCACAGCTCTAATATCGAGGGCTATTTCGGACTCGAATTCTCCGGGTCGGCTGCGGTATTCGTACCGCTATTCTGCTGTTCGTCCCCATTCTCGCCTTTGCCGAACAGCCGGCTGAAGAATCCACGCTTCTTCTTCTTTCCCTGCTCGTCATGGCTTTGGGCCGCTTGTCCATTCGGCGCATTCGGAGTTCCCGGAACAACGGGACCATTGGTCCCGGGCGGCGGAGCGGCGACTTGCGGCGAGCCCAGGCCGAAGATCTTCGTGAAGAATCCACGATGGTCGGCCGAAGCCTGGTCGCAGCTTTGCTTCGGCTCGGTGCCGGCGATGAACGCCACGGTATAGTCTTCCGGACACGACGGCGTGGCCAGCAGGTTCGTCACCTTGTCCAGTTGCACCGTGACCACGCCGGACGGCGCAGTAAAGTCCTTGGCGCCCGAGTACTGTGGCAGCTTGACGGCGCGCTTCATGAATTCTGCCCAGATGGGCGCCGCCGCGGCGCCGCCCGCCAGCTTGATGTCGGTGTAGTCGTCGTTGCCTACCCACACAATGCACAGCAAGTTGCTGGTATAGCCCGCAAACCACGCGTCGTGCGAGGTGCCGGTCTTGCCCGCTGCCGGCGCCGTGAATCCACGCGCCCGCACCGGATATCCCGTGCCGCTGTTGACCACGGCTTCCATCATGGTGGTCATCACGTAAGCCACGCGCGGGTCCATCACGTCTTTACTCTCGCTCTCGTAGTTGTCGAGAACGCTGCCCTTCGCATCGCGCACCGACTTCACCATCAGCGGCGACAGCCGTGCTCCGCTGTTGGCAAACACCGTGTACGCAGCGGCCATCTCCAGCGGTGTCGCGTCGTACGCGCCCAGCGCAATCGCCGGCGTTCCGCGCACGCTCAGGATGCCCGCACTCTTCGCCAGCGCCGCCACTTTGTCGAAGCCGACTTCCTGTCCCAGCCTCACCGTCGCGTTATTCAGCGACTCGGCCAGCGCATAGCGCGCCGTCACCTCGCCGTGAAACGTCTCGTGATAGTTGCGCGGTTCGTAAACATTCTCGCCAACGGCAATGCTCACCTGCGAGTCGTCGATCAGGCTGGCGGGCGTGAACACTCCCGCACTCTCCGTGACCACGCCGGTCGTCGGATCGGCGCTGGCCGCACTCAACTCCCGCCCGCTCACCGCGGTATTCACGGCAGCCGCATAAACGAACGGCTTGAAGATCGAGCCCGTCGGACGCTTGGCAATCGCGTGGTTCAGTTGGCTCATGCCGTAGTTGCGGCCGCCCACCAGTGCCAGCACTTCTCCTGTGTGCGGATCGATGGCCACCAGCGCGACCTGCGGCATCGGACCGCTCTCGACCGTGACTTCGGTCTTCGCATCTTTCCCGGTGCCGACCTTCGTCTTGTGCGTGCGCCGCTTGGTCACCAGATCGTCCACCTGCTGCATGCCCACGTCCACAGCTTCCGCCGCGGCACGCTGCAGGTCCGGATCGATGGTCGTGTAGATGCGCATCGCGTGGTTGTTCAGCTCTTCTTCGTTGTACTGCGCCGAAAGCTGGTCCTTCACCAGGTCGACAAAGTACGGAGCATCACTGGCCTCAACGTTTGGTGCGGACACTTTCAGCGGCGCAGCCTTGGCTCGCTCCGCCTCCTCGCGGGTAATCGCACCCGTCTCCACCATCGAGTCCAGCACCAGGTTGCGGCGCTCAAGCGCGCGCTTGGGATACTTGTACGGCGACAAATAATTCGGCCGCTGGATCATCCCCGCCAGCAGCGCGGCTTCCGGCAAGGTCAGGTTCTTGACGTCTTTATTGAAGTACGCGTGCGCGGCTTCGCCGAATCCGTTGATGGTGAACGAGCCCCGCTGCCCCAGGTAGACCTGGTTGGCATACATCGTGAAGATGCGCTGCTTGGAGAACTTCTGCTCCAGTTCGATGGCGATCAGCATCTCCGTCAGCTTGCGCTTGTAGGTCTTCTCCGGGCTCAGGAAGAACCCGCGCGAGAGCTGCATGGTCAGCGTCGATCCGCCCTGTCCGTGCCGCCCTTCACGCACGTCGACCATGGCCGCTTCTACCAGGCGAAAATAATTCACGCCGCCATGCTGGAAGAAACGCCGGTCCTCAATGGCCAGCACCGCGTTCACCATCACCGGCGGAATGTCTTCGAACTTGATCAGCTCGCGCTTGGAACGGTCTTGCCCTTCGAACAGCGCGGTCACCAGCTGTGGCTCCAGTTCGTACGCCTGCAGGTTCTGGCTCTCTTCACCAGACTCAGTAATGGACGCAATCTTCCCGCCGCTGAAGCGAATCATCGCGCTGTTGGAAGCGTGAAACGATTGCGGGCCGGGAACAACCTCGATGCCACCACGTGTCAGGGAGTAATGTCCCACGCCCGAACCGCCGTCGCTGCTGCCTTCGGCATAACCGGCTCGCCGCAACTCGGAGGCCACGTCGGCTGCGTCCAGCTTCTCGCCGACCGCAACCACCCGCGGCCGCGCATAGATTTTGGCCGCATTGCTGAAGATGCCGCCGGCCATTCTGCGATCAACCACGCGCTCGTACTTGAAGTACAAGTACGCAAACACGCTCATGAACAGGATGCCGATGCACAGAAATGCAACGACTAGGATCTTGACCAGGGGATCGCGAACCGAGAAGTGACGGACGCGCGCCTTTCTGGCCGTGGGTCGTGAGCTGCTATCCGACGCGCGAGGAGCCGGCCGACGATCAGGTACTTTGAGTTTGATTGCCACTTTTATGAATACGCAGAGAAGCCGCTAAGGTTCTCCCACCCCGTCGCTTGAAAAGGACGCGCCGGGAGCCGGGACCTGAGGATAAGACGGCAAATTGGCGTCTTTCGTTATCTTGGATGCCCGTTCGCCTGAGGATATCCCCATCACCTTAAGATGCAGCCCGGCGGGACAAAAGCACCGCTCGGACCGAAGAGGTCAACATCGTGAATACCGCCAAAGCAGACCTTATTGTAGAACAGTCGCCGCCAACGCATAACCCGAGTGCGCGCCTGGTAACTAGTTGCGCCGCAGGAATGTCTGATCGGAAGCGCGGACACGGCAAATGCGGCTGGCGCCCTCACTGGATTCGCCTAAACTGGGAAATTTGTGACATTAGCCTACCCCTCCCCCTACCGTCCTCGCAAACCATTGAAAACAATCGAGCGGCTGGAAAACTTTCCGCTAAATATTTCTCGCCGTGGGACTTACGAAAAGACGACTGATTCTAAAAGAGTTAGTGAATCGCTTTTCAGCCTTGGAATGATAACTTAGTCCCCCGTCGGGCTGCCCCAGGGTCTCGCGCTTTTCGAGACTTGGGGGTTCTCCACCGCCGTCGCCGCGACGTATCCCTTGTGTTCCTCGGAACGGAGACTCACTATTGGGCGCAAGGTTACAATCAACCTCCATGTGTGGACGTTACCGACTCTCGCGCCACGCCGCGGTCCTCGCAATCTACTACGCTGAATATGAGGGCATGGACTGGGAAGCGCGTTATAACATCGCGCCCACTCAGCACGTTCCCGTCATCCGCCAGGACGCGACCGCCCCGATTCGTCGGGCGTCGCTGATGCGGTGGGGCCTGGTGCCGCACTGGTCAAAGGACCCCACGGCGAGCGCTCGCATGATCAACGCCCGCGCCGAAACCGTCGCCGAGAAGCCGGCTTTCCAGGAATCTCTCGAACGCCGCCGCTGCCTCATACCTGCGGACGGCTTTTACGAGTGGCAGCGGAATACGAAAAGCAAGCAGCCGTTCTGCTTTGAGGTGGGTGAGCGCGAGCCCTTCGCCTTTGCCGGCCTGTGGGATCGCTGGCTCGCTCCGGATGGAACGTTCCTCGAGACCTGCGCCCTCCTCACCACCACCCCGAATCGCCTGCTGGCCGATGTGCACGACCGGATGCCAGTGATTCTTCCCTCTGAAAACTATGATCTCTGGCTCGATCCCGGCTTCCGAAAAGTGGCCGGATTGAGAGAAGAACTTCTTAAGCCATTCGACGCGGACCGGATGAGACGTTTTCCGGTGAGCGACCGCGTGAACACCGTTACAAACGACGATCCCGCCTGCTCAGAACCGGAGCAACCCACCGCGCCGGCCCAAGCCACGCTCTTCTAGAGACATCGTCTTCGACGCGCCGGGTGCCCCAGGTCTCGCGGTGTTCGAGACCTGCGTCTCGCTAACCGGGGACAGCCGGGTGCCCCACTCATTCGCGATGTTCGAATGAGTGGGTCTCACTTAACCGGGGACGCCACGATCGCCACCCAAACAAATACCGCAATTATCTCCGTGACACACGCCAGCTTTTTGAGATACTTCCCACATGGAGCCGGTCTACTACATGTTGTTGGCCGTAGCTTGCGCCGCTGGCCTTTTCCTCTGGCTGTACAGAAAAGACGAACGCTGACTCTCGTCAAGCCGACACCCAACTTCGACCTCGTGCCCCGCCTTCGGCTTTGTCCCCCAACTTCGGGCCTTGTGCCTTGTGCCCCAGGTTCGGCCTTCCTTTGGCTTGTGCCCCAGGTTCGGCCTTCCTTTGGCCTAACCTGGGTTCACCAAAACGGCGGTTAGAACTGAAGTCCGCCTGAACTCACGTCGGCAGCTGTCAGAGTTGGCAGTCCCACCCAACCACGAAAAGCTGGGTGGGGCAGCATCTCTCCAACGAGAAGACGAACCTCTCACCCAACCTCGGCGGCGTCCTCCACCTTTGGCGTGCCAGCCGTCTTCACACCCGCAGGCGGCTTCTTTGCCGGAATAGGCTCTGCTTCGTCCTCGTCGTCGACCTCCGGCGGGAAGACGTCCTCGGGCGCAGCATCCAAGTCAATGCGCTTGGGCAAGCCGAACTCGGCTTCCAGACCGGGATAGTCGATCGCCTGCATGTCGTCGAATTCGCTGACCGTGAAATGGCTACCCGAAATCCAGGAACCCACGTGGCGCACGTTCGTCCCTGCCTGCTGCAACCCATACAGGATCTGTTTAGCGACCTGCGGATCAACGGCACCACGGGCCAACGCGTCCACAACCTGCATAATCGCGGTCTGCACCGCGTGCATATCTTCCAGCGCAGGCAAATCAAGACGCCACGCCTTCTTCATCGCCTCAGCCTTGGCCATCGCCAGGCGTCGCGCCCGCAGACGCAGATGAAAATAACAATACCGTCGGCCCCTCAGAGCGGCCGAATTGCAGAATGACCCACCTTCTTTGACATGTTGACAATACTTGAAAGCCATAAAAGTAAATCTCCTTAGGATGTAGAAAGTAGAAAGAAGCGACTAGCAATGGGCACTTAGCAACTGACCTTTACCGAAGACCAATGTCGGAAGTCAGTAGCTAAAAGCCAAGAGCTAAAAGCTAAGAGCTAGGAGCTACAAGCTGAAAGCGCCGCGAACAGCGGCCATCATCATCCGCTGAACCGCGGACGGCGAAGAGTTTCGCATGTGGGAGACGGTCGGTTTGCCTTTCGGTCGCGCTGTTCCCTTACGAAGAGTAAGGACTACGCGTGCCGGCACATCACCTGCCTCAAGCCTACGTCTCCAGACGCGAAAATGTGCGTAGAAAAAGAAGGTTGACCCTTACGAAGGTAACCATCGTTTCCCAAGATGGGAACGACGCTTTTTCAATCCGAACGGCCACCTCGATCGATGACTGGTGCCCCAGTTATTTCGACGGGTAGCGTGAGCGCCGCACCAGCTCTTGCAACCTGTTTGGCGCGCAGCGACTGCAGGATTCAGGATCACCGGCTTCGCCTTCTTCGTGGCAGGTATCACGGAAGGCGCAGTTCTTGAAGGTCTCCCGCGCAGCCAGCAGTTTTTTCTTCATCGCTTCCTGCCGTTCTGCCAGATTCCGACGCATAGCTTCTAACCCTCAAGCACAACTCAGCAACCGGGATGCAAGAGCCGACTCAACCCGATGTGACGCGCTGATGACCGTTCCAACTGCTCCATCTGCACTCTAACCTCCCCGCAAAAAGACCGCGGAGGAAAACGTAGAGCCGCACCACGATATTCACCGGCGTTTCCCATAATGAACCGAACATTTTGGCGGCTGAGCCTCCCACCGCCTATCTCGGCGTCGTTTGCTCTATTCCACTGATGGACGTACAGTTTGGATACCCCATGGGCTCTCAGCCATGATTCGCGAAGGGGATTAGGTTATGGATAATCCAGCACTAACCGCTGCATGCCCGACTTGCGGGGCCGCGGCCGGCAAACCCTGCACGCTTGAGAACGGCAGCAATCTCTCTGACCCGCATCTTGCCCGCAAGACTCTGGCCAGCGTGCTGATTGCTAAAGCCAAGAAACAGAGCACGGAGTCCGAGCCCTAGTTCCATTCCCCTTCAGCGCGCGACCACGGCTCCCCGCTCTTCAGGCCGAACGCGCGCGCCAGCCACTCTGCCGCATCCGCAACACTCCAGTAGTAGAGGTGCGGCAGCACAGTGTTTAACGGAACGGATTGATTTCTCATCGGCGCATGATAACGGCACTCACTCCGGGAAAATCAGCTTTCCGCTGCGGTCGGTTCTGATATCCTGAATGCCTGTGGTGATTAAGGTTTTGTTTCCGGTTCTGGTGCTCTGCACCTTAGCCGTCGTTGCCGTCGTTATGGCTATCCATTTCCGAGTGAAGAAACATCTTCGCGAAGAACCGCCGGCCAATCCCGCATCGGAATTGCTGGGAACAGAAGGACGGACCGAAGCTGAACTTCCTCACACGACCCAGGACGCCCAAGAAGATCATCCCAGCTAGGCTCTTATATTGAGGTACGACATGTCGAAAGCCATTCTTCAATCGAATCCAGCAGAACAGTCTTTCAGCCTCATCAAGCAAACCGCGATCGTGATTTGCGCCAGCGCCGTTATCGCCGTGTGCGCGCGCCTCACCGTTCCTTTGCCCTTTACTCCCGTGCCGCTGACGCTTGCCAACTTCGGAGTGCTGCTGATCGGCTTGTCCCTCGGCAGCCGCCGTGGATTCGCCGCCGCCGCACTGTACTTGGCGTGGGGCGCAATGGGACTGCCGGTTTTTGCCTCGGCCGGACCTGGCAGCTTCGCGCAGATGCTTGGCCCGACTGGTGGATATCTGTGGGCCTACCCAGTGGTTGCGTTCCTGGCGGGATGGATCGCCGAGCACGGGCAGCCCAGCTTCGTGCGCAATCTTTCCGCAGCCGTCGTCGCTGAACTGGTTCTGTTCGCCGCCGGCGTCAGCTGGCTTGTGGCTTACACGCACAACTGGAAGCAGGCTGCTTTCTTCGGTCTGTATCCTTTCCTGTTCGCCGAAGTATCGAAAGTGATGTTGGCTGCGGCGGGCGCGGTTCGTCTGCGCCGGAGCCTGTAGCTTTATATTGTTCTAGCGCTCTGCAATCTGTAAGCTCGCACTTGAGCACGTTCTCAGGTAAGCGCATTCTTATGACAAGCAATTCGGGCGAAAGTACTC